>Ga0163210_1000614_pt1 | contig 15137 bp, 15 predicted proteins | sample Kivu_220m_FD_113536 | JGI IMG/M metagenome (GOLD analysis project Ga0163210, IMG submission 113536) | Freshwater microbial communities from Lake Kivu, Western Province, Rwanda to study Microbial Dark Matter (Phase II) - Kivu_220m | ecosystem: Environmental > Aquatic > Freshwater > Lake ...
GGCGTAGAGGTGGGCGTCGGAGTGCCAAAACTGCTGGATACAATGGTGATGGTGCCGACCGAACGATTGCCGACGTAGATTCGCCCCAGTCCGCTATTCTCGGTAATCCCGTACGGATCGGTCATCGCGATCGTCTGGAGGATCGACAAACTTACCGGGTCGACGATCTGGAGCTGATTGTCCTGAGTCGCGGCAACGTACAGTTGACCATTGGCTTGACTGACCCAGAGCCACCCGCCATCCCCTGCATTGCCGACGGTCGCGGCCTTGGTCAGGGTAAGCCCGGTACTGCTGGCGTTGTATGCGAGCAGGGTCGTCGCTTGGGTATAGTCCGGGGCATCGTAGGCCACCATGACGTAGACCTTGTTCGTGCCGGCATTCGCCTGCACAAAGAACGGCACCCCTCCCAACGATTCAGTTTGGATGAGCTGCCCGGGGGTCGTGCTGACGTCGAACACCTGGAGCGTCATCGCATCCCGGTTGGTAACGTAGACCTGGTTGAGCGCCGAATTCACCGCGACGCCAAATGTGCCGGCGCCGGCGTTCAGGCAATCGACCAGAGCATTCGTCGTCGCGTCAATCACCGCGACGCGGCCTATTCCATAGAGCGCGACGTAGGCGCGGCGGGTGAGCGAATTTACGGCGACATTCGCCGGTCCCCCCGGGCACTGCACGGGCGCACGACTGCTGTTGAGGTTGAGATCGGTCATCTTGGTCAACCCCAACGCATCGATGATCGAGACGGTCGCACTTTTGAAGTTGGCTACAAAGACCCGGTTGTTCACCAGCCCAACACCCCATGGATTGGAGTCCACCGGAATCGTCTTCACAGTGCTCTGCTGAGCTTCATTCCAGACGACGAGCTGGTTTGTGCTCTTGCTGGCGACGAAGAGCCGGTTGAACACAGGATCGGAAGCCATCCCCATTGGCTCAGAAATCGGGAAGGTCAATTGAGAGCTGGGCGCATTAAGGAAAAGAGCCGCCTTCGGTTCGATCGCGGGCTGTGAAAAGGCAAGCCCCCAGACCTGAACGCTGAAAGCGATCGCCATCGATGCGGCGATACCCACGCGCCCCATCCAACCTGAACCTGTCGAGTCTCGCATGTTTACCTCCGAGAGCGTGTCGGCGAAACCTCCGAAGCCAATGACCCTGCGAAAAGCGCGTTCTGGCGAGTGTTCGTTCCAGCCCGGCGATTTTGGACAGGCACGCCCCACCACCCCGATCAGACGGAATCAGAACTGCCGTAGATTCAGACGATGAAACCGGACAAACCAAAACCTTCCACCCGCAGCGTATCTGCGCTGAGCCAAGATTTCGCACCTGCAAACGTCAATAGACCGACTTGCCCGTTCACGGTAGACGTCCAAAGCGTTTTCTATCGCTTGGGCGAGGGTGCGAAAGCTTGGCTGAGCCGAAAGGCCTTCCTGACCTTACCTGACCGAGAATTTTGGTAGTTTGATTGTAGCACTTTACAAGCCGCGATTCAATGGTACTTGAGGTAGTGGTACTTAAGGTAGGGTGATCCTACGCATCCGAAAGATTGCGCAAAAGCATTGAATCAGGTATGATGTGACTCGGAAGAGTCGCTCCCGGCTTTTCGATTTTGACTCTTCTCTGTGGCGGGAAACATGAAATACGCCCAAGTCGTCGTCAATACGCCGCTCGGCATCACCCGGCCGCACGCGGAAGAAGGCGCCACCGCCGAGTCCACGCGCGAGCGCACGTTCACGTACTCGATCCCAGAGCGGCTCGCGGATCAGGTTGCGCTGGGGCAACTCGTCTGGGTTCCGTTCGGCGCGCGGCGACTGCAAGGCATCGTCGTCGCGTTCAGCGACGTGTCGCCAGTCGAGCAAACCAAAGACGTCGACGAGATCGGCGACCCGCGGCCATTCCTCTCCGCCGCACACATCGAGCTGGCGCGCTGGATCGCGCACACGTACCTCTGCGCCCTCAACGACGCGATCCAACTGATGCTCCCTGCCGGCGTCGAGCAGCAAACGGAGACGCTGCTTCTCCTCGCGCCGAATGTCCCGCGCGAAAATCTCAACCTCAAACAAGCGGCGCTGGTGGATCTGGTCGCGCGCAAAGGCGAATTGAAACTGGGCGCTCTGCCGCGCGAATTCCGCGCCTCTGTCGACGCGCTTGCGCGGCGCGGTGTCATCGTCAAGCGCGCGCTGCTCGTGCCGCCCCGCGCGCGGCCCAAGCATATCAGGTCGGTCCGGCTCGTTTCCGCAGAGGCGCTGGCGGGAATGAAAGCGGACCAGCCGCAGATGGAACGCTATGCGGCGATTGTCGATTGGCTCCGGGCTGAACCAGCGTCTGTGTGGATCAGCGCGGTGTACGCGGCGACCGACTGTACGCTGGCCGACCTGAAGAAGCTGCAAGCCGCGGGCGTCGTCGCGCTGGAAGAGGAAGAGGTGTGGCGCGATTCGCTCGCCGGCCGCACGTTCGACGTGGTTGAGCCACCGAAACTCACGCCGGAGCAGGAAAGCGCGTGGAGCGCCATCGCCGCAGCACTCGTCACTCGTCACTCGTCACTCGCCCCTTTTTTGCTCCACGGCGTCACCGGCAGCGGCAAGACGGAAATCTACATGCGCGCGCTCGCGGCAATCGTCGCCCAGGGCAGGCAAGGCATCGTCCTCGTCCCCGAAATCTCGCTCACGCCGCAAACGATTCGGCGCTTTGGCGCGCGGTTCGAGCGCATCGCGGTTATTCACTCGCGCCTTTCGCTCGGCGAACGCTACGATACGTGGCGGCGCTGTCGCGACGGGCTGGTGGATGTCGTCATCGGCTCGCGCTCGGCGCTCTTCGCGCCGCTACCGCGCCTCGGATTGATCGCCCTCGACGAAGAGCACGAGCCGGCGTACAAGCAGGAATCGGTGCCGCATTATCACGCGCGCGAGGTCGCGCAGGAACTGGCTCGGCGCGTGGGCGCGGCGGTGATCCTCGGCAGCGCGACGCCAGACCTGGAAACGTACTATCGCGCGACGCGCGGCGAGTTCAGGCTGCTCGAACTGCCCAAGCGGATCATGGGACATGCGCAGGTCATTCGAAATTCGAAATGGCAGATTCACAAAACGAATTTCGAATTTCCAATTTCGAATTCGGTCGTTCACGAGTTAGGCCCCGAATATGCAGATGCCCGCTACCTCGACCTTCCGCCGGTCGAGATCGTCGATCTGCGGGCGGAGCTGAAAGCCGGCAATCGGTCGATCTTCTCGCGCGCGTTACAGCGCGAGCTGGCGCGCGTGCTCGCGGCGCGCGAGCAGGCGATCCTCTTCCTCAATCGCCGTGGCACCGCGACGTTCATCCTCTGTCGCGACTGCGGCAACGTCTTCAAGTGCAAGCGCTGTGATAATCCGATGACCTACCACGGCGCGGGCGAGCAATTGGTGTGTCATCACTGCAATCGCCGCGACCGCGTGCCGACGAAATGCCCGAACTGCGGCAGCGCGCGCATCCGCTACTTTGGCGCGGGGACGCAAAAGATCGACGAGGAAATCCAGACGATGTTCCCCACGGCGCGCACCCTGCGCTGGGACTGGGACGTGACGCGCGGCAAGGAATCCCACGAAGCGATCCTGGAGAAATTCGTGCAGCATCAGGCGGACGTTTTGGTCGGCACGCAGATGATCGCCAAAGGCTTGGACCTACCACTCGTCACACTCGTCGGCGTCGTCAGCGCGGATACCTCGCTGAACCTGCCGGATTTCCGCGCCGGCGAGCGGACCTTCCAATTGCTGACCCAGGTCGCCGGGCGCGCCGGGCGCAGTATCCTGGGCGGCCGGGTCATCGTCCAGACGTACAACCCCGACCACTACGCGATCGTCGCCGCGTCGTCGCACGATTACCGCGCGTTCTACGAGCGCGAGATCGCGTTTCGGCGTGAGCAGGGCTATCCGCCGTTCAATCGGCTGATTCGATTGCTGTACGCCAACGCGAGCGAAAAACGCGCCCAGGAAGAATCGGCGCGGCTGCACCACGCGCTAATGGAACGGATCGCACAGCGCGGTTTGCCCGCACTGGATTTGATCGGCCCCGCGCCGGCATTCTTCCACCGTGTGCGCGGCGAGTATCGTTATCAGATCATCGTGCGCGGGACCGAGCCGCACGCGCTGCTGCAAGACCTCGCGCTGCCGCTCGGCTGGCGCGTGGACGTGGATCCGGTGAGTGTGCTGTGAGGGGAGTAGCCAGCCGCCATGGCTGTGGTGAAGTGCGCCACAGTCAGCCAGTCGTCAGCAGTCAGGTGCCAGGCAATTGATTTTTGCTCGAATCGGAATAGAATGGAAATACGAGCAAGCGCCAGAGGAAGATGAGAGAATGAAACGCAAACAGACCTTGCCCCGAGCGAAACCGAGGAGGCGCATGAACGCTGGGAAGAAATTGAACAAACACGCGATCAGACAAACGCTCAGGGGCTATGTGCGCGCGGACAAGTTCATTGAGCAAGAGAAACGCGCGTGGTTGTCACATCTAACAATTGAGCAAGCGCGAGAGATTTTCGATGACCTGCACCAAGGCGCAGACGACTGGAAGCGTTTCGGCGGCAACTTGGCCGCGTTAGAGCAGCGTCGCATTGCCAGCAAGATCAAAGGGCGGCGAATCTTCATGCGGTTGTTCCAGCGAAGCACAAAATGAATCCGCGTTTCGAAGCGGCGTGGGAAATTCACCAGTTCTTGACGGCACACGGTATCGCGTACGCGATCATCGGCGGCACTGCGTTGCCGCGTTGGGGCGAGCCGCGCTTTACCAAGGATGTTGATCTGGTCGTTGTCACGTCGCTCCAAGAGGGAGTTGCGCCGTTCGTGCGTCTCTTGTTGACCCGTTTTGCTTCGCGTGAACAAGATGCGGTTGGATTTGCGTGCCAATACCGAGTGGTCAAACTCAAGGCATCGAATCAGTGCGACCTTGACATTTCGCTCGGTCTGCCTGGTTATGAGGAAGAAATGATTCGCCGAGCGATCGGGTACGAACTGGTCCCAGGCAAATCAGTGCGCGTTTGCTCTGCCGAAGATTTGATCATCCTCAAGTCCGTTGCGGGGCGCCCGCAAGATTTGATTGACATCGAGAGTGTCATCATCCGCCAACGCGGCAAACTGGACGCGGCGTACATTCGCGGATGGTTGAGACAGTTTGATGCGTTGTTGCCAGCGCCACACGCATTGGCGGATTTTGAACGCGCGTGGCGCGCCGAGAAACGCGCTTCGCGCGAAGCGCGTCAGGCATATCGAACCAGACGCGGCTGACAGATGCTTTCTGCAAATTGGGGTGCGGGTGAAGAGAATCTAAAGTTGGATAAGCGAATTGATTTCTGCGCGAGTTGGGATAGAATGGAACCATGAGCGAGCGCCAGAGGAAGCGATCGGCCAAGGAAACGCGGGTGGCATACCCGGGGACTGGCCAGCGTTCCAACCGCAGCAACAAGTTCCAACGCATCATCCGCGCACTGCGCACGAACGACCCTGACATTATCGAAATCGTTCAATTTGGGTCGAGCGTGTATGCGCCGCGCCTGGCGCGCGATGTAGATTTGCTCGTCTTGACGCGGGCGAAAAAAGATTACGGCGTCTATCTCGACGCGACGGAGGGCTATCCCAAGAACGTGGACATTGTGGTGCAAGAACCGGGGGAGAACATCGCGCCTGACATCGCGCTTTCGATTCTGACATTCGGCAAGACACTGTATGGCAATGGCATGACGCGCAAGGAGGCGATGAAAACCATGCCCGTTCCAACTTTCGAAAAAGCTCACAAAGCAATTCGAATGGCAGAACAAGACCTTGCGCGTGGGCATCAGGAGACAGATGAAGACTTCCGTGACGCGCGATTCAAACTGGCTTTTGATTTGCTATTCGACGCGGCGCGCTACGCGGCGATGACATTTCTTGCTACCGACGAAACGCGCTGGGGCGATTTGCCCAAGAAACTACCCGCGCCGTTCAACACGCAATTCCGCGAGTTTATCAGTTTTCTGCGTGTTCAATTCAATTACCAAGGCACTTATCCTAAAGACCGCGTGGACGAGGCGTTCCAAGAATGGCGCGGCAAGGTGAGCGCGTTCGTCGACGCGCTCGCCGCGCGCGCTCAATCCAAGGAAGGTAATTAACCCCTTGCGTCGCTACGCTTATCTCATCTGCATTTTCTACCTCATCCTCGCCGCCCTCTACGCCATCTACACCCCCAAATGGCAGGCGCCGGACGAGCCAGCGCATTTCAATTACATCCGCACCGTCGGCGAGACGGGCCGGCTGCCGGTCCTACAGCCCGGCGACTATGACCAGGATTACTTGGAGCAGATCAAAGCCGCCAAGTTTCCTGCGTCGATGTCGGTTGACGCAATTCGTTACGAATCGTACCAGCCGCCGTTGTACTATTTGGCGGCAACGCCGGTTTATATCGCCGCGCGCGCGGGGGGGCAGGACGCACAAGTGCTCGCGCTGCGGCTGTTCGGCGCCGCGCTGGGCGCGCTGGTACTGCTCGTCGCGTTCGCCATTGTGCGAGAGATTTTCCCCACTGACGCGATGCTTGCGCTTGCCACCGTCGGCGCGATCGCGACCGTGCCGATGTACATCGCGGTCAGCGCGTCGGTGAGCAACGACATCGCCGCGGTGCTCGTGCTCGCGCTCATCCTGTGGCTGGCCGTCAAGCGCGTCCAATCTTCAATCTCCAATCTCCAATTCTCCATTCTCGGCGGCTTGCTCTTTGGCGCGGCGCTGCTGACGAAGACGACCGCGTACGTGCCGGGAGCGCTGGTGCTTGTTGTAGCCCAAGTGGCGAGTGGCGAGTGGCGAGTGACGTGGAGACACAATCTCCAATCTCCAATCTCTCTTTTTGCTCTCGCGCTTGTCATCTCCGCGCCCATGTTCGCGCGCAACATGCTCACCTACGGCATCACCGACCCACTCGGCCTCGCGCGGCACAACGCGGTCGTGGCCGGGCAGCCGACCACGGCGGAGATGATCGCGCGGTACGGTTTCAACCACATCCTGTTCGATTTTTTCGCGGTGACGTTCAAATCGTTCTGGGCGCAGTTCGGCTGGATGGGCGTGCTCGTCAACGACCGCATCTACGTCGTGTTGATGGTGCTCGCCGGCGCGGCGGCGTTTGGGTCTGCGCTGTACGCGTACCGCGTGCTACGCAAGCGCGAGTCGCTGACCGCGCCCCAATGGTGGAGCATGGGCTTGCTCGCGCTGACGCTCGCCGCGGCGATTGTGGACTACATCGGCTATAATTTCGAGTTCTTCCAGTTGCAGGGGCGCTACCTTTTCCCCGGCATCATTGCGCTCGCGCTCTTCGGCGTGATCGGCCTGCGCGAGCTCTTGGCGCGCGAATACCACCGCGTCGTCTTTGCACTGCTCTACGCCGCACTCCTCGCGCTGGATGTCGCGTCGTTGTTCTTGTTCATCGTGCCGCAACTGCGGATTGCCAATTAGAAATTGTAAGACCACTCACCATTTGCAAATCCTGATTCGCCTGGAGTTTCCAATGACTATCCTCGACCGTGTGAAATCCATGTTCGCGTCGGCGGGCAGCGACCCGAACGCGCTGTGGTTGTACGTCCGCTGTAAGCGCTGCGGCACGCCGCTCGCCGTGCGCGTCGATCTACGCAACGAGCCGAGCATCGACTATGAGAGTGGTGGCTATCTCCTGCACAAAGAGATGATGGACAACAAGTGCTTCACGCTCATGCACGCGCAGGTACGTTTCGATGACAAGCGCAACGTGGTCGAGCGAACCGTGGAAAAGGGCGAGTTTATCACGCGGGAGGAATACCAGGCCATGAGAAATGACAAGTGCAATGACGCGTGAGGGATCCTACCCGCTGCGTCTCAGAGCGGTGATGAAAGACAAAGTCTGGGGCGGAAGAAACCTAGAACGCTTGCTCGGCAAGTCGCTGCCGCCCGGCGCGCAGATCGGCGAGACGTGGGAAGCCTGGGAGGGCTGCGTTATTGAAAATGGCGCGCATCAAGGGCGCACCTTGCAGAGTCTGATCGACCGCGACCCTGAGGGAATCCTCGGGTCAGCCGATGAAAAACGCTTTCCCCTCCTCTTCAAGTTTATCGACGCGCATCAGGATCTTTCGGTGCAGGTGCATCCTGATGACGCGCGCGCCCAGTCGATGGAATATCAGCCCTTTGGCAAGACCGAGGCGTGGTACATCTTGGACGCGGAGCCAGGTGCCGCGCTCATTCTAGGTTTCAAACACGATGTGAAACTGGAAGAGGTCGTCGCGGGTATCCAAAACAAGACTCTGGTCGATCTCCTCGCGTTCGTGCCGGTGCGGACTGGCGATGTCGTGCTCGTTCCGGCGGGGACGGTTCACGCGATCGGCCGGGGCATCGTCCTCGCCGAAATTCAGGAGAACTCGGACATTACCTATCGGCTGTACGATTGGGATCGGCAGAACAAGGGACGCGAGTTACACATCGAACAGTCCTTGCGGGTATTGGCCGGCAAGCATATCCCGGAACCCAAGATTCCATCGATCAAATTGCGCCGCGCACAGTTCGACGAACAATTCCTTGTCGCATGCCGATACTTTGCGCTGACGCATTGGAAGCTTGACCAACGCGCGGACGGTTTGACGACGAACGGCAAGTTTCAAATTCTGTCGATCATCGATGGCGTGGCGGATGTTCTCTTTGGCCCGAGGTTCGCGTCGAGTCTCTCGGTGGGCCAGGGGCAAACGTTGGTGCTACCAGCAAGTCTCGGCGCGTACTCGATCTCGCCGGTCAAACCGTGCAAGATCCTGAGAGCGTTCGTGCCCGACTTGAAGAAAGAGATCGTGGACCCGCTTCTCCAAGCCGGCTATGACGCGGCGACGATTAGGCGCCTCGGCGGGTCGATCGCTGACCGTAATGATTTTACTCCATTGCTCTAACCACCAGAACCCTCTCGATTGAAGCAATATGTTCGCCAACCAGGGCAGGTCTGCAAATTTGCCCCAAACTTCTCATTCAAAGACTTGCATTGGCGAAGGTATTGTCATAAATCGAGCGGTTTCTAATCCAAGATAATTATTGCCAAAAACACTCAAAATATTCACACCACTTGACAAATATTGAAGACTGTGATAAAATATTTGCAGGATTTGTAAAGGAATTGACAAAATGCATCCAGTTTTTGGAAAATGCCCGATTTGCGGTGAGGAATTGACCGTCACGCGGCTCGAATGTCGTTCCTGCGGCACTGACATTAGCGGGCAGTTCACCATTGGCCGATTGGCGCGGCTCGATTCGGATCAAATTCAGTTCGTCGAAACGTTCGTCAAGAACCGCGGCAACGCCTACAAAGTCGGCGAGGAACTCGGACTGCCTTACTCGACCGTCCGCGCGCGCTTGACCGAGCTAATCCGCGCGATGGGCTACGAGCCAGGCACTGAGCCGAAAGATGAAATGGCAGGCGCCATCACACCCGAGAAGCGCAAAGCGGTTCTGGATGATCTCGCCGGCGGCAAAATCTCCGCGGAAGACGCGATCAAGTTGTTGCAAGGCGAATAAAAGGAGTCGATGGTGGTTGCCCGAGTGGCCAGCCAATCTCAACCTGCTTTCCGCGGGGCGCGTCTGTTCGACCCGACACACGATCTCGGCGCAGTTGCGCACTTGCTGGAGGAAGCGTTCCGCCCTGAACACAACTTCCCGTTCACCGATGTGCCACTGTTGCGCGAATTGGGGATCTTTTTGTGGACGATCGGTTACGCGCCGGGATTTCCGGACTCGACCACAGGCTTCGTGTGGGTCGAAGATGGGCAGCTGGTAGGCAATGCGACGCTCAGCCCGGATATCGGACGGCTCGATCGTTATCTGATCACCAACGTCGCCGTCAAACCGAAATATCGCCGGCAGGGTATTGCGCGGGCGCTGATGCAAAGGTCGATCGAGCATCTGCGAACGCTGAATGTCAAGACCGCGCTGCTCAACGTCCGCCCGGACAACCCCGGTGCGCTCAAGCTTTACCGCGACCTGGGATTCAGCGAAGTCGAAATGCGCGGCGAGTGGATCCACCGGGGGGCGCACGTCGGCCCACGCGGGCTGTGGCACCGACTCGCCCTTCGCCCGCTGCGTGAAGCCGACCACCGCGCGGTGTCGGAGCTGATTCGCGCGGCGACGCCGGCCAATGTGCAGCGCTATCATGCAGTGCGGAACGATTTCAGCATCACCTGGGACGACCGCATGGTTGAGGCGGTGGGCGATTTATTTGTGGGACAGGCGACCAGACGCTGGGCCTTGGAGATGGACGGGCGGCTTGCCGCGCTCTTGCTCATGCGTGGGCAGCGCCTCCTGACCCCGCACTTCTTGTCCGTACAAGTACACCCCGATTTTCGGGGACGCCTTGAAGATGACCTGATCGCGTTTGCGCTGCGCGAGCTGGCGCGCTTTCCCTCACGCGAGATCCGCGCCTTTGCGACGAGCACGCACGCGGAGTGGATTACAGTCCTGGAGCAGAACGGATTCAAGATGCAGAACGCGCTGACGCTGATGGCGCTGGCGCTTTAGATTGTGGAGGTGCTTTTGATGGAGAGTTCAGACACACTTGGAATCTTGAGACAACTGGAACGCGGCGAGATCGATGTGAATGAAGCGGACGCACGCTTGCACGCGCCGCCCGAGATCGAGCGCGACGATGGACCGCGTGCTGACGGGACGGACGCGCCGGATTGGATTCAACGATTGTGGGTCTATCCGTTCGCCGCCGGATTGTTGCTGGTGGGGCTGGGTGCGTGGATCATCGTCGCCACCGTTGACGCAAACATCTTGTGGCTGTTGCTCGGACTACCCTTTGTCCTGCTCGGCTCGCTCATCATGGCTGCGGCCACGAGCGCGTGGTCGGGGCATTGGATCTACGTGAACATCAAGCAGGCCGGGCGTCACCGCCAAAATATCCGGTTTGGTCTGCCGGTCCCGTTCGGGCTGATCCGCTTTGGTTTGTGGATCGCGCAGTGGTTTGATCCCCATCCCCGCGCTCACTTGCGCGTCAATGGGCACGCGAGCGATTTCAACATAGATTGGTCGGACGCGGATGCCTTCATCACCGAGCTGGAACGCGAGTTGGCTGAGCGGCGTGGTGTCACGGTCGACGTCGATGATGACGACGAACGCGTACAGGTCTACATTGTTTGAGTTGGAGTTAGGAGGCGCACAATGGTAACCCCAGAGGAACGTATGCAAATCTTGAAAATGATCGAAGCGAAACAGATCACGGCCGAGGAGGGCGCCAAACTATTGGGCGCGCTCGGAGAGCGAGATCGCGGTGAGTCAGCCGCGCCGCAGCCGTCGCCGGCGACGACGGGCAAGTGGTTCCGCGTCCGCGTCACCGATATGCGGAGCGGTCGGCGCAAAGTCAATGTCAACATTCCGCTCGGCCTGGTCGACGTTGGACTGAAGATGGGCGCGAAATTCGCGCCGGCCGGTTTGGAAGGCTTGGACATGAATCAAATCCTGACCGCCATCAAGAATGGCGGCGAAGGCAAGGTCGTCGACGTGGAAGACGAGGAAGACGGCGAGCACGTCGAAGTCTTTATTGAATAACTGGGAGGGAAAATGCGAAACATCCTGCTGCGCCTGATCATCAACGCCATCGGATTGTACGCTGCGACCCAGGTTGGCATTCCTGGCTTGCGTTTTGACGGCGATTGGAAAACCATCGTCGTGGTCGCGCTCATCTTCGGCCTCGTGAACGCGCTCGTCCGCCCCATCTTGGCCCTGCTCACCTGCCCGTTGATGGCGCTGACCCTGGGCTTGTTCACGTTCGTCATCAACGCCCTGATGCTTGCGTTGACCGGCTGGATTGCCGAGCAACTGCATTTGGGATTCGTGGTGGATGGCTTTGCCGCAGCGTTCATCGGCGCGTTGGTGGTGAGCGTCGTCAGTTTTGTGCTCACCTTGCTGATCCGAGACGATCACTGACCGGCTTGATGGTAAGGCAAGCGGCGGGAGATTTCTTCTCCCGCCGCTCTGTGCTTCTAATGATGCGATCATTTGCGCTTTTGCGCCGCATGTGCCGTTAAGGGGCTGTTGCGTTGCGCTAAATTCACAGGGGCAAGTCCTTCGTTTTCACTCAGAATGACTCGCCCCTGACTTTGCTACGCTTTCTCCTGTTCTTTCAGCCACGCCTGCACCTGCCTCGCCAACGCCGCCACGACTGTCAACAATTGGACCAGGTCGCGGATTGACCAACTCTTCCCTTGTCCGGCCCCGTCGTTCGCCGACGCCGGTTGGGCCGAGGGCCTGCGTCCGGCGATGATCGTCGCCATGAGCGCGCCGGCGATGCCCCCAACGATGCCGGCAACGACGACCGGGTACGCTTCGCTCTTGCGAAATTCTTTCGCCACTTGGCCGACTCGCTCCATCATAGCCCGCGCATCGAATTGCTGCTCTTCCATGAGCTCCTCCTAGACACCTCGCAAGTAGTCGATGACGCCGCGAATCGTGACGCGCGCCTGTGCGCTTCGGCTGTGCAACCGGATCGGTATTTCGACAACCGCATCCGACGCGCGCTGGGTGCCCTGCTGAATGCGAAACGCCCACAGTTGCGCGTTGAGCAGCGGAAGCTGCAGCCAGCGGTTCAGCGCGCGCATCCCGCGCACGGCGTAGAAGAGGGCGACGCCTGGCACGGCGAGGATAATGCCGGCGAGAATCGCCAGCCAGACGATTGACAGATCGCGCCACGGCGCAAGAATCGATGTGTCCATGGTTTTCTGCCCTAGTTCTGGTTGCCGTTGGTCAGCGCGAGGATTTCCGCCGCGTACCTTTTCGCTTCCTCGTCCCCTGACTGCAAGACGCCCCGCAGCGGCTCGACCATCAGCGGACTGGTAATTCGCTTGAGCGCTTCCGCGGCAACCGCGCGCACTTCTGGCTCGCCCAGTTGGAGATCGACGACGAGCGCGGGCACGGCCTTGTCCGACGCCACTTCGCCGAGCGCTTTGGCGGCAGCGACGCGCAGCCGCGTGTCCACTATCCCCACCCGCGCATCGCCGCGCAGCGCGACGAGCAGCGGCTCGATCACGCGGTCGGTCCGTGCGCGGCCGAGCGCTTCCACCACCTTGTCGCGCACGTCGGCGTTCACATCGCGCAGCTGCGGCAGCAGGTACTCGATCCCGCGGTCGAGCTGCAGCCAGCCGAGGATTTCCGCGGCGCGCGTGCGCACGGCGGGGTCTCTATCTTTCAATTGCTTGGCAAACCAATCGACTGCAACGTCGCTGCCCATTTCGCCGAGCGCGGCAATCGCGCTGCCGTCGCCATCCCACGCGCGCTGGATCAACTCCTGCGTCACCGAATCGCGCAGCTCCGCGCGCACGCCTTGCGCGTGCGCCACCGCTGCGCCCGCCAGGAACAGGTTGCCGCGCGCGACGAGCGTTTCCACCAACTCACTTGCATCGCCCAAACCGGCGTAGAAGAGTGCAGTGTCCCACCAACTCGGCTCAGCCAAATGCTCGGACAACGGCGTGAGGTCGGGTGCCTGCCGCAGCGCGCGCGCCGCGAAATACGCCTGCCATAACTCGTGCACGAATTCAGCAGTCTTGTTCTTGCCGGGGCGCATAAAGCCGCGCGCCTTGGGCAGGAATTCGTCCGAGGCCGGCCGGCCGCGCTGAATCGCCAGCGCGACGCCTTCCAGCATCTTGGCGGTCTCGTAGTCGCCGCGCAAGACCTGCCCCGTGTACGCGTCGAACAGCGTGGTGCAGCGGTTCGGCAGGGGCTGATCGGCGCGCCACACGCGCGCAAGCATCGCAAAGGTCAGCGGGTTTGCGGTGAGTGTGCGCGGCACACCATTCGCCTTGAGCGCGGCGATGAACGTATTGGCGTGTTCACGATTGACTTGACTCGCGAACGCTTCCAGGTCGGCGTCGCGGAAACCCGGGAGCCGGGATTCGGCAAAACCGGGCACGGCCGTTTGCGCGGTGGCGATGATGCGCACACTGCCCAAGTCTTTGATCCACGCCTGCACCGCTTCCGGCGGGAGCGCGTCAATGTCGTCGATCAACACGAGCGCACGGCCCGAGGCGAACAGATCGGGAAAATAGATGCGCGGGCACTGGACCGCGAGGGGATCGGGCACAAGCAACCCGCGCGGGAAATCGGTGATGCGCGGCAGCGCGGATGGCGCGAGGTCGCGCGCGGAGAGGAAAATCGGCATGTGCGCCTGTTTCGATCCGGCCAATAGTGCCCGCGCGTTCGACAAGGCGAGATAAGCGAGCGCGGTGGTCTTGCCCTGGCCCGCCGTGCCGGTGCAGACGACGCGCGGATCGCGCGCCAACGCCGCGCTCCAGCCGCGCGGCTCGATCCATTCCTGCTCTAGCTCGGCCGGCGCGCCGGGCCAGGGCAAGATGTGCAACCGATTGACAAGATGACCGATATAGGCACGCTCAAAGCGGCGCGCAGAACTTAGTTGGTCCAGAAAACCCATTCGCTTCCTTTCGGGCTGCGATTGTAACACAGAAACCGCAGATTGACAAAGGCATTTGCGCGGAAACGAACAGCATCCCCTTTGTTTCTACGCGGCTTCGTGATATAATCGAATTCGTCATCAGGCATGGAGGCCGCGCGAAGTGGATCGGCTTGGGGGGATTGAGTGGAAAGCTTATTGAGTTGGGGACAGCTTGAGGAGGTCTACCGAGAGAAGGGGCTTGTCCTTGTCCTCGGCGCCGGCGTCTCATTGCAATGCGGGCTGCCGAGCTGGGAAGATCTCTTGAAGAAACTCTCCACCCGCTGCTTTGGAGGAGAAGGGCACATCCTTTTCAACCGGTTGAAAACGTTGGGCTATGACTTGCCCGCCATTGCCGGCATGATTCAGAACGCATGCCCGATCGATCAAAAGTACTCCGAGCTCGTCCGCGAGGCACTGTACGAAGATTTCCCCTTTTTCCAGAGAGGGGTAGACAAAACCAACCGCGATGAGTTCCTTCAATACGTCCAGACCCGCAACCCCACCATGCGCGCGGTGGCCAGTCTCTGCGTCCGCGCAGAAGCGGATGGCAAGAGTTACTCTATCAATCCCCTGATCCATAATATCGTCACGCTCAATGTGGACTCGGTCTTACAGGCCTATGCGTTTGCCCGTTACAAAACGCGTCTCTTGCGTACCGTCGGACGCCCCTCGACGGAGACTCGTCCAGACAAAATCAATATCTACCATATGCA
>Ga0163210_1000616_pt1 | contig 15132 bp, 12 predicted proteins | sample Kivu_220m_FD_113536 | JGI IMG/M metagenome (GOLD analysis project Ga0163210, IMG submission 113536) | Freshwater microbial communities from Lake Kivu, Western Province, Rwanda to study Microbial Dark Matter (Phase II) - Kivu_220m | ecosystem: Environmental > Aquatic > Freshwater > Lake ...
AGGTGCATCCTGCCGCCAAAGCCGCGCTAAAATTGATGGGCGTGAAGACAGCGCAAGAACTGGCCGGGATCATCGTCTCGGTCGGGTTGGCGCAGAACCTGGCCGCCCTGCGCGCCCTGGCCACCGAGGGCATCCAGCGCGGACACATGTCCCTGCACGCGCGGCAGGTGGCGATTGCGGCTGGCGCGACAGGTGATATGATTGAAAAAGTTGCCGCGCAGATGGTGATGGAGAAGCTCGTGCGGATTGATCGCGCGAAAGAGATTTTGAAAACGATACAACCGTACGGGCGGCGTCCCGCTGCTCTGGATGGAGAGACCTCATCCCTACTGTAAAAAACAATTCATGTCATTTCATCCTACTCGCCACCCAGAAGTCAACCTCGTCTTGCAGGATTTGTTGCCAAGCGTGCAAGCCATTCTCGGTGATCATTTCATCGGCATGTATCTTTACGGCTCACTGGCGAGCGGCGGCTTCGACCGCGACAGCGACGTGGACTATGTTGTCGTCACGGATGATGTTCTCTCCGGCGATCTCTTCTCGGCATTGGATGCGATGCACTTGCGCCTCGCCGCGATGGACGTATGGTGCGCTACACAGTTGGAAGGCATCTACATCCCGCAAGCCGCGCTGAGGACTTATGATCCAATCCATGCTCTCCATCTGCGCATTGATCGCGGCAAGGGTGAACGCCTCCAGCGAATGCAAATCGAGGATGTCCGTCTCGGCCGCGCCTGGTGGGCCAGCTGGGTGATGCTGCGCCATGTTCTGCGGGAACGCGGCGTCACGCTGGCTGGCCCCGCGCCGCGCGCCCTGATAGACCCAGTCCCACCGGACGAACTTCGGCAGGCGGCGCTGGCCGAATTGCATAATTGGGAAGCGCCTCTGCTCGACAACCCCGTGCAGATGGAAAATCGCGGCTACCAATCCTACATCGTGCTGACGCTGTGCCGCATCCTCTACACGCTGCAATTTGGCGAGATCGTCTCCAAGCAGGTCGCGGCGCGCTGGGCACAGGGGACGCTTGACCCACGCTGGTCACCTTTGATTGATCGCGCCTGGGATGGGCGAAAGAATCCAGGGTCGAAAGCAGCATCGGATGATGTGAACAGAACACTGGAATTCATACAGTGTGCGCTTGAACGCAGTCAACAATTATGGAATTTGAAGAAGGTAAAATGACAATCCCTGATCACCAACCATCTCAAACTTTGCTCAAACCCACCAAACCCGTCGGCATCGTCGGCTACGGGGCATACGTGCCGCGCTACCGATTGCCAGCCAAGGAAGTCGCACGCGTCTGGACAGGCGGACGCGCCGGTGGGCTGCCCATTGAAGAAAAAGCTGTCCCCGGGCTGGACGAGGATGTAGTAACCATGTCCATCGAGGCGGCGCGGAACGCGATGAAACGCGCCGGGATTGACCCGGCCGAACTGCGCGCCGTATGGGTCGGGTCCGAATCGCATCCGTACGCGGTCAAACCTACCTCCACCATCGTCGCCGAGGCTATCGGCGCGGTGCCGAACACGCAGGCCGCGGACTGGGAGTTCGCCTGCAAAGCCGGAACCGAAGCACTGGTGGCAGCTATCGGCCTGGTCGGCTCAAACATGGCGCATTACGCCATGGCCATCGGCATGGACACCGCCCAGGGCAAGCCTGGCGACGCGCTCGAATACACCGCGGCGGCCGGTGGGGCGGCCTACATCGTCGGCCCGGCAGAGGAGTCGCTGGCAGTCATCGAAGCCTCGTATTCCTACGTCACCGATACGCCCGATTTCTGGCGGCGCGAAGGCCAGAAATACCCGGAGCACGGCCAACGCTTCACCGGCGAACCGGCTTACTTCAAACACATTACCGAGGCCGCTAAGTTTCTCATGGAATCCAACGGCACGACGGCCAAGGATTACAAATGGGGCGTCTTCCACCAGCCGAATACCAAGTTCCCGCAGCGCGTGGCTGGGATACTGGGCTTTTCCCCGGAACAGATCGCACCCGGTCTGCTCGTGCCAGTGATTGGGAACACGTATGCTGGCTCGTCGCTGATCGGCCTGACTGCCACGCTGGATGTAGCCGAACCCGGCGACCGCATCCTGCTCGTCTCGTTCGGCTCTGGCGCCGGTTCCGACGCCTTCGACATCCGCGTCACCGAGAAGCTGCTCGAGCGCCGCGAGCTTACTGTCAAGACCCAAGATTACATCGCCCGCCGCACCGAGATTGATTACGCCACCTATGTGCGCTATCGCGGGAAGATTGCAATGAGATGATTATGACCGACATCATTATCGCTGGCATCGGCCAAACGCCCGTCGGCGAACATTGGGACATCTCGCTGCGTGAACTGGGCTTCAAAGCCATCGAAGCTGCCATTGCGGATTCCGGCGGCCTGCGCCCGCAAGCGCTCTTTGTGGGCAACATGCTCGCCCCCAACCTCTCGCGGCAGGCACACCTCGGCGCGCTGCTGGCCGATTTCGCCGGGTTAACCGGCGTCGAAGCTGCGACCGTCGAAGCCGCGGGAGCCTCGGGCGGCGCGGCACTGCGCCAGGGTTATCTGGCCGTGAAATCCGGTTTCGTTGACGTGGCGCTGGTGGTCGGCGTGGAAAAGTTCACCGACGCCATCGGCTCCGGCGTGGAAGCCGCTCTCGCCACGACATTCGACAGCGATTTCGAGGCCGTGCAGGGTATGACGCTGGCGGCCCAGGCCGCCATGCTGATGCGCCGCTATATGCGCGAGTTCGACGTCCCGGCGGACGGGCTGTCAGGCTTCGCCTTGACCGCTCACGCCAACGGCGCGAGCAACAAGAACGCCATGTTCCAAAAAGCAATCAAACTGGAGACCTACCAAAAAGCCGAGATGATCAGCGAGCCGATCAACATGTTCGACATAGCTCCCAATGCGGACGGCGCGGCGGCGCTCGTCTTGACCCGGCGCGGGCTGCTGCCCATCGGCTTTTCGCATCCGCTGGTGCGCATCGCCGGGTCGGCCTCCGCCTCCGACAGGCTGGCGCTCCACGATCGGCGCGATCCACTCACCTTTCACGCATCCCGTATCACGGTCGAAAAGGCGCTGGAACAGGCCGGGATCAGCTTCGAACAGGTCAGCCTCTTCGAATATCACGACGCCTACTCGATCTATGCGGCCTTGTCACTGGAGGCAGCCGGATTTGCGCGGCGCGGTCAAGGATGGAAGCTGGCTCAAGATGGCGCTATCGCCCTGACCGGGAAAATCCCCTGCGCCACGCTGGGCGGACTCAAGGCACGCGGTAATCCGGGCGGAGCGACGGGCGTGTATCAAGCCGTCGAAGCGGCGACGCAGCTACGAGGTCAGGCCGGAGCGAACCAGATTGCGGGGGCACGCTACGCGCTCATCCAATCGCTCGGCGGGCCAGCGTCAACGGCCATTTCGCATGTCCTGGAAAGGGCCGAGTAAAAACGTAAAATCACGCATCACGTTTTACAAATCTTGATAGTTCCTGATAGTCCACCTGCTTAGAATTAGGCTCGAAGTTAGAAACAAGGAGCCAAAAATGGAAATCCCACGCCATTGGCGATTGAAAGGACAACGGTATGGTCTGGTCGGCGAGGTCTGCCCGCATTGCGAGGCCAAGATCTTCCCGCCGCGCGATATCTGCCCTTCGTGCGGACAGGAAGCCAAGACCCTCTACGCATTCAGCGGCAAGGGCGAAGTTTATTCGTACACTACCATTTATGAAGCACCTACCGGTTACGATGAGAACGCGCCCTACACCGTGGCGCTCGTCAAGTTGGACGAAGGGCCGTTGGTGACGGCGCAGTTGACCGACGTAGGCGACCAGCCCATTCAGATCGGCATGCCGGTCGAGATGGTGACACGCAAGCTGCGCCAGGATGGCGACGAGCGCGGAATGCTAGTGTATGGGTATAAATTCAGGCCGCGGCTGGCCGTTTCATAAATTTTCCAAAACCTTCTGCCCTCGACGTTGGCAATGTCGAGGGCGATTTTATTTTCTAGTACGGCATCACTTTTCCACCCAGGCCTAGAAGACAATGCCGTTCCATGACACGTGGCAAGACCTTTTCCAGGGCATCAAGGGCAACTTTCAAGCAAGTCAGCTTTTTTCATCTGCTTATGGGATCGCGCGCGTCGGCGCAGGAAGAGAGAGCCTGGCGAAAACCTCGTCCTGACCGGCAAAGCTGTTCAATAGTTGCCCCAGCAAAGCTTGTTGGGATGTGTAGGCGTGCAGGGCGGTATTTTTATTCGCGGTCTGGCTGGGCATGAGGGTCAAAGATGCCCACTGGGTACCAGGCCCGGAAAGCGCGGCGGGAGGCTGGAGCGGCTGGGTAACCTTTTCGTCATACGCCTCGGGGAAATCGGCGTAATGAACCAGGTATCCCCAAATCTCAGGTTGGTAACCGGCCTGCCGGTCATGAAGCAAGGAGGCTGCCAGGAGGGCAAAATCGCTGCTGGCACGGTGATCCGGGTGTTTATCGGCGGGATGGGGGACGATGATCAGGTCCGGCTGGAAATCCGCCAGGATGACAGAGAAATCGTCCAGGACGCTCTGCCCGCAATAGGCAGCGTTGGGGTTGAAAGTAAGCGGGTAAGGGCTGCGGGTCGCGCTTGTGTAGGGAGAACGCCGCGGGCAATCCTCTACCCAGTTGCCGTTCCACAGCGGGAGCATCCCACGATCCGGGTAGCTCAGGAAAATGACATCCTGGGCAGGCAGGCCCAGCGTCTGCATAGCCGCCAGGGATTCCTGCTGCCGTTGCTCGCCCATGCGGATGTATTCCTCGGCGCCCACTTCCAGCGATTTCTGGATGACCAGCGGCGAAAAGGTCTGTCCATCTCCGTTGGTGACAATCACTACCCGCACTTGCGATCTCTGGGTAAGGGCCGCCTGGATCAAGCCGCCTGCACCGATGGTCTCATCATCAGGATGGGGAGCCACCACCAGGACGCGCTGAGCGCCCGCCAGCGGCAAAGGTGACATTTGGGCAGGAGCGGTATACGGCGGGTCGTTCCAGGGAATATTGCTCCTTCCCCAAAAGACGAGTGAGGAAAGTAGAACCAATAAGGATAATCCTATCCCCAGCGAGGGATATTTCTTTCGCTTTTGCCGGACGTGGGGATGGCGGGCCATGCGCCAGGCGCGCAGGATTTGTCCGTACATGCGCGCCCTTCGTCCGACACCCTTCCACAGGCCGTGATGAAATTCGGCCGGAGGATGCCAGACGCCCGCAAGAAAAACTTGCCGCGTGCGAGCGCGCCGCTGCCGGGCGGCAACGGTCAGGGCGGTTTCGAATCCATACCCGGCTGCTGCTTCAGGGACGATGTGCGGGATCAAGTCCGCTTTCAGGCAGCGCTGGCCGGTGAGCCAGGGGGTAAGCCGGTGGGCAAGATCCGTGTTCAGGCGTCCGGCGCGGAACAGGCCCAGGGTCATATCCGCCGCCCCCGAGAGGACGGGTTCGATCAGATCTACGACATGCTGCGGCTTCAGATTGACTAGATCGGCGTCCAGCAGGAGCAGGACAGGCGTCTGCGCGGCCGAGGCGCCGGTGAATATCGCCTGTCCTTTTCCGCGATTGCTTGCATGTTGTATCAGATGTACGCGCGGATCCAGCGCAGCCCGTTGACGCACGACTCCGGTGGTATCGTCCTGAGAACCGTCATCCACGACGATAATCTGATCCAGCCTCGCGACCTGAGACAGCACATCCAGCACGCGGCCCAAGCTCTCGGATTCGTTGTATGCAGGGATGATGGCGGTTACGGCCGGGTGAGCGAAAGAGTGATTAAAGGGTCTCATGGAGTGTCACACTCCCCTCGATTTGGGACTTTTTCGCGGCTGGATGCGAGCGGGGGAGGCTGATCGCTTCGAGCGTGGCCACGCAGACTGTCAGCCAGACGATGCCGGCCGCCCAGCCGCCCAGCACATCGGTCAGGAAGTGAACGCCGAGGAAAATGCGGCTGAAACCGATCAACAGCGCTAGGGTGAAAACCGTCACTCCCAAACGCACTCGTCCCTGCCACCTCATGCCGCGTGCCAACAGGTAAGCCGCCATGCCATAGAACAACACAGAGATCATGGCGTGACCGGATGGAAAACTGTAGCCGCTCTCGTGGTAGAAAGCATTGACAAAATCGGGGCGTGGGCGTAGGAAAATGTTCTTGAGTATCACGTTCAGCAATGTTCCTCCGCCCACGCTGAATGCCAGCGCGCCCAAGTGCAGCCATCGTTTGCGATAGATTAACCAGCCGCCTAACAGCAGACTGGCAGGCAGGATAACCCAGGTGCTCCCCAGCAAAGTGATGGCGAAAAAGAACTGCGAACTGTCCTCGGTGGCAAGGCTGAACACCCAGTGCCCCACCGCAGCATCGTAGAGGGTGATCGAATCGCGCGCCAGGACATCCTCGGCCAGCGCGCCGAACACCCAGCCGGCTAGGGCAGCCAGTAACAACCCGCCAGCCAGGATCAGCGCCAGGCGTTTGTTCGAGTACGTCTGACGGGCAAGCCACCTCTGGAAAGTATCCAGGTGGATAGCATTTTTCAGGCGTTCCCAGGCTGAGTGTACGTACTGCTCTCGTTTGGCAATCCGGCGGCTGATCCAGACCGCCCCAGCAATGACCAGGATCGCTGCCAGCAATCCTATCCCCAACCGGTGCAGGAGCGCATCCAAAAGGGGCAGGTTATTCCCAAACAGGTATCCCAGCGTGCCCATCATAACCGACCAAGCTATTCCGCCGGCAGCATTGAACAGTGTGAAGATCTGGAATCGCATTTTCATCATGCCAGCCAGGTTGGCACCAACCACACGCACGACTGGAACAAAGCGGGCCAGGAAAACCGCGCCAGCGCCATAACGGTTGAAAAAGATGTGCCCTTTTGCCAAGTGATTCTTGTAACGTTGCCCCAAGAAACGCTTCACAATGGCTGTACCGCCGCGCCGCCCGATCCAATATCCGCCCATGTCGCCCAGGATGGCGCCAAATGCAGCCGAAAGTATAATTCCCAGCAGGGATAGGTGACCGGTGGCTGCATACGCCGCAGTAATGACCAGCATCGTTTCCCCCGGCAGCGGCAGCCCAGCGCTCTCCAGCAGAATCAGACCGAAGACCAGTCCATATCCATACGTTGAAACCAGGGAAGTCAATCCAGCCAATTTTCCTCTTCTTATCGAGCAGATGCGTCAAATGGTTATTTTGATGCCTCTCGGCGCGATCACAAGTGTAGCCCACCAAGATGAAGCCTGCATGAAGACAAGTGGAGATGCTCTCATAAGAAACGCCCCCGAATAACCGGGGGCGAGTTGAGGGAAATGGTCTGTTTCCAGACCTATCCTTCGCTCTGAACCATCATTTGGGAGAGACGATACTGGTAACAACGATCTCGCCGACCTTGAGGCCTGACTTTATCTCGGCGTAGGCGGAGTCCATTAAACCTACCTCTACGGGACGCGGTACCTGTTTGCCGTTTTCTATGACGAAAACAGCGTATTTACCGGGCGACTGTTCGTGTAATGCTTCGACAGGGACAAGTATAACGCCTTGAGCCTGGCCAGCGATGACATCCACCGTGGCGGTCATGCCGAGGGACAGATTATCAATAGCTGTCATGGCGCTCTTATCAAGACTGACCAATCCCTTGACCATCGTGATTTGGCCCGGAGTCTGGGCTGCAATCCTCTCTCCTGCAGGGGTATATAGATTTGGGTCTATCTGAATGACGCGACCCGTGAAAATCTGATTGGGCAGGGCATCGAAAATTACCTCTACTTTGTAACCTAATGTGATTTTATCTATATTCGTCGCGTCAAGGGAGATTGTCAAGTATCGTTGACTCAGATCCGCCATGGAGATGAATGGGCTCGATATGTCGTCACCGACCTTTGCCGTAACCGACAATATGGTGCCATCCATCGGCGCTACGATCACCGACGCTTCAAGATTCCGTTTGGAAAGCGCAAGGTTGGCTTCCGCGCTTGCTAATTGGAGCTTTGCTAGCGCGACTTGGCCAGGGTCAGGTCCATCCTTGACCTTTTCCCATTCACGCTGGGCTTGAGCCAAGCGAGCCTTTGCCAAGGCAACTGTTGCGTCGAGTTGCGCCTGTTCGCTTTTCGTTGGCTGCCCTGCATACCATTCCAATCGGCGAGCGGCGGAATCGTATATCTGCTGGGCCGCTGCAAGGTTCGTTTGCGCTTGCGCTCTTTCGGGATCGTTCAAAGGACGGCCAGAAACAGCGTTGTATTCAAGCATGGCTCGATCAAGTTCATTCTGTGCCAATACCAGTGTTGCCTGAGCCGCAGCGATTGTGAACGAGTTGGCTCGATTCCCCTGCTGTTGCACGAACCGGTGGTACTCCGCCGTGTTCAATGCAATCGTCGCATTAGCCAGATCGAGTTGAGCCTGGGCGGCCATCATGGCAGAATTATCTTCGAGAACCTGGAGCGCGTTTTTGGCGTTCAGCACAGATATTTGGTCTGCGGCCACAGCAACTTCCAATCTCTCGCGATTTCCCTGGACAGCCAGCACATCCCCTTTATGTACTTTGTCGCCGATTCGCACGTTGAGTCCGGAAATTGGACCACCAGTCCCGAAGCCCAGTTTAATTTCATCGCGTGCAATTAACGTGCCAGTCCCCCGGGCATAGATGGTGAGATCACCTTGTTGCACCACTGCAGTTTGGATAGTTTGAGATGCCAATTTTGCAGCATTCGTCGCCTGAGCCGGGATGTACACCATCTTGTAATAGGCGAACCCAGCCGCGCTCAGAATGAGGATTACGCTTAGTGCAATCGGGTAATGCTTCTTGCCTAGTTTAGAAGACATAGTTGCTCTCCTTGACCGAGGTACAACCTCAGTACGGTCTATCGAGCCACAGTAAAATGCAGCTCTTTCAGAGTTCTCGCAATACCTCCGCGATTTCCATACGGGCCAATCGGCGGCTCGCGAATAGCGTTGCCAATGCCATTCCCAATAAGATCAGAGCTAGCAAGGCAAACAATGCTCCCCACGGAATACTCATGCCGGCCGGCGGGATCGTATAGAGCACCTTGAGCAGAGATACAAATACTCTTCCTAGAATCAGGCCGATGATGCTCCCGATGAGCAAACTCAGCATCCCCACAGTGAGCGACTCAGACCATAGGATGCGCCCAATCTGAGTTATTGAGCCTCCTACAGCACGCATAGCGCCAAACTCTTTTGCCCTCTCGTATATCATCGAAAGCAGAAAAATGGCCAAGCCGAGAGAGATAATGATCACACTGTAACCTTGTTCGATACTCCCCAAACCCTGCAGGTTCAAACTGGTCATTGAATTCCCTAACGCCAAAATAGCTGTATCAATATCTTCCGTTTTCATGGGTACCTGCGTACCCAGGGTTTCTTGAAGACGGATGGCAACGTCATGTGGCGAGTCGGATGTTCGGATCAAGAAGTAGCTGATCTTATCATTGCGTGTAACGCTCTGCATAAGAGGCAGGTTCATTACTAGGAAGTTGTCGCTCCCTGCCGTGGGGAAGAAACGGATGATCCCCACAGTCTGCAGGCGCGTTTCAATCATCGGGCTGTCTGCGCTCGCAGTGCGCGGCAAGCGGATGATAACCGGGTCGCCGATCCCAATGGAATAGGCATCGGCGAGTTGCTGGCTTACAAACACACCGTTGGGTACATTTGCCAAGTCTTGCATTGCTTGTGCAGCGTTTCCATTGGTAAAGAAACTATCTGCAGACCCGGCAGCCAGGATATACGATTGCGGGTCAATGCCAAGCACAGTCTGCAGGTTAGAGCCAACATAAGCCTTCAAGCTCTCAACTGGTGATATTGCGGCTACGCCTGGAACACGGCTGATGTCTCGAATAAAATTTGTAGTCTGTTGATAGAGACCACTTGCGACAGTTAATTTGATGTCCGATCCAAGCGCAAAACGCGCATCCACTGCCTTCTGTACTTGATAGGTATGGATGAAAATGCTCAAGCTGATACCGAAGGACAACGCAAGCGAAACGATGATCACGGCTGACGCGATCTTTGGCGCTCTCCGCGTAATACCACGGCCTGCCATATAGCCCAGATCACCGAAAACCCGACGCAGGAATTGCTGAATGACGTTGGCGCCGCGGCTTACACCTCCTGCTAGCAAACGATTCAGCAACAGTGTCAGTCCAACCCAAAGGAAGAATGGACCCAGGAAGACAAAGAATCCTAGTGAAAGGCTAGCCGCTGCCTCTCCAACGGGTTTAAATCCTCCGCCAGTGCGTGTGGTCCAGAAAATCACCCCGGCGATAATCAGACTAGCCACATCCAAATATGTGCGCGCCCAGAAAGGCGGTTTAGCTTCGTGTTCAGACTGACGACGCTCATGAGAGATTTCCTGTCTCAGTGTAGCGCGGATAGGCATTAAGGTGGCTGCGCCAGTAAGCAGCAGACCTGCTACAAATGCATAGAGGATTGAACGAGAATAGAGACTCAGGGAGGCAGGTGCAATCGCGCTGGTTCCAAACAACAGCGTCGTAGACCCTAATCCCACTATCAACCCCAGTACAGTTCCGACCAAAGCAATGAGGAGACTGGCAATGCCCATGGCCAGCATAATCTGGCGCGGGGTGGCGCCGCGAGCGCGCAGCAGGCCAATTTCTTGCCGCTGCGGGCCGGTGAGCAAATCGGTAGCGTACTTCGAGAGGTAGGCAGCCAACACCACGCCCGGCATGCCCAGGAATAAGAAGAGCAATTTGGCCCAGAGCACATCCTTTGCAGCCTGCTGGATTGAATCGGCAAGGTTATTGGTGATTGTGATCTCACCGGGGAACTGCTTCTCCATGCTTCTTCGTAGGGTATCAACGAAAATACCGGCTTTTGTTGGGTCCGAGGGCAGCAAACTGTGATTGGTTCCTACGTGCAATTCGTAGAGTGGTTCTTGGGCCGCAATGGGTTTGGCGTTGGCACCGGTGGGAGCGGGAGGATTGGTCAGTGGTACCGCCAGATCAGATTCCCAAAGCTGAGGAGAAATAAACACATCATAGGGTACCGGGTTGTACTCTCCTTGTTGATCGGGATTTGTCGAAGCAAAGAGGAAGTACGCGCTGGTAGGGTCCACAATCCCAGTGATTTTGGTCACATAAGGGGTAGCAAATTGATCGAAATTGATTGCGACCGAATCTCCGACGGATAAACCTAAGTCGTTCGCCGCCGCCTGGCTGATCAGTACGCCAGGTGACGTTGCATCTCCGCTCAGAAGCTTCAAAGCCCCGAAAGAATCATAGTAAGAGGGCTGCAAGACAAAAAGCTTTCCTGCCGGAGTTGCTTGATTGCTGATCGGTACGCTCAAGCTGGTAAAGTCGGCGATGACTACCGGCTCTACATGGGTTACAAAGGACTCCCCTTCCAGCGCCGTGCAAACCGGCGTCATATCTGGGTGGGCGAGTGTAGAACGCACCTGCATATCTACCACCACAGGCGCAATGGCAGTCTGTGTCATTTTGTTCGCTGAAGCATCTACGAAGAATAGGATGCCTGAGAAAAGTCCCACCGCCAGCACCAAACCGAAGAGATAAGTCAGGGTTCGCCGTCGGTTACGGAGGATAAGTTGGAGAGCATAGGTCAGATAGGACATTGTGTTTCTCCTGTCTACTTTTCGATTTGCCCATCACGCAGATGAATTGACCGATGGGCATGGGCAGCGTCATCTGGGGAATGGGTGACCATCACCAAAGTGACGGAATCTTTGCGGTTGAGACCGGTCAGGAGGTCCATGATTTCCACCGCAGTGGCGCTATCCAGGTTGCCGGTGGGTTCGTCGGCCAGAATAATATCCGGGCGATTGGCCAGGGCGCGCGCGATGGCCACGCGCTGTTTCTGCCCACCGGAAAGTTCATCGGGCAGGTGGTCGGCTTTGTCGGACAATCCCACGCGCTTCAGCAATTCCTGCACCCAGGAACGGCGTTCCGATTCGGGCATATTCGCCAAAACCATCGGAAATTCGACATTTTCAGCTGCGGTAAGATCGGCCAGCAGGTCAAAGGATTGGAAGATAAAACCGATATGGTCACGGCGCCGTTGGGCTTTTTCTCGCTCTTTGAGCGCGTTCAGATCTCCGCCCTCTAAGAAGACTTGTCCCGATGTGGGGGTCATCAGGCCGCCCATAATGCTGAGCAGGGTGCTCTTGCCGCAGCCGCTGGGTCCAACAATGGCGACAAACTCGCCGCTTTCAATCCCCAAATTTACACCGCGCAGCGCCCGGACTTCAACGCCATTCAATAGATAGGATTTTGTCAAGTTTTTAGTTTCTAAGATGATATTAGTCATGATGGGCCTCCCCATTGATCACACCGTCGGCGATGTGTAACACCCGCTGGGCGAGGGCCGCCACCCGCTGGTTGTGCGTGACCACCAGCAATGCCATTCGCCGTTTCTCGTGAAGGGCTTTGAGCGCATTCATCACTTGTTGGGTAGTGTCGGTATCCAATTCACCGGTTAATTCGTCAGCCAAGAGCAAAGCGGGTTGGTTGGAAAGGGCAATCGCGATGCCCACGCGCTGGGCCTCGCCTCCGGAGAGTTGGTTGCCTTTGTGATCTAAGCGTTCGCTCAAGCCTAAATCATTGAGTAATTGTATGGCGCGCTGGCGGGCTTCGCTTGTAGGAATGCCGTTCCAGGTCATGGGCTGCATGACATTTTCCAACGCGGTCAGGAAGGGGATCAGGTTGCCGGTCTGAAAGACGATCCCGATGTGTTGGCGGCGATAATCGGCACGCTCGGCCTCATCCATGCGGGCCATGTCGCGGCCCTTGAGAACGATCTGCCCGGCGCTGGGAGTGTCCAGGCCGCCGATCAGGTTCAGCAGCGTAGTTTTACCCGCGCCGGAGCGTCCCTGGATGGCGACGAATTCGCCGGGAGCTAGGTCAAATTCCGCGCCGTGTAAAGCCACAGTCTCAATATCGTTTTCTTTGTAAATTTTGAAAGCGCCGCGCACAGAAAGCAAGGCACCGTTGGTATCAATCGTACGGGGTGGTTGTTTTGCAGGCATGGGTTCCTTCCTTATTTCCAGGCAAATCCGGCCAGAATATTGTCGAAGATTCCACTCAGGTCGCCGTAATAAACATAAGGCGCCGTGAAGGTAACATGGCCCAATTTGTCTGCCGGGCCGCCGCCGATGAAAACCTGGCTGGCGACGTATTTAAGCGCTTTGCCCGTTACAGGATTGGTACCCATGTCATACTTGTAGATCAGGCTGGCCGCAGGCAGGCCGTTGACATTGCCATTCTGAATGACCAGTTTCTGATAACCGGCCGCACCGTTGGCCTGAGAAACATCCAGGGCTTGAGCAGCCTGCATGGGCGTTTGTCCCTGAGCGGAAATAACTTCCGCTTCAGCGTACCAATCGCTCTGGGAAGAGCGCAAACTTCCGGGTGTACTGCCAGATTCTCGTGTCCAATTATCCACGAAGAGGATACTGAACAGACCAGCCGGGTCTTCCATTTTGACCATGCGCTCTTCGCCTGATTGAGAGTTGTTAGCCCCCCCATTATCTGGGGCGGCGGGCAGGCCTCCAGGGTTGGTCAGCGTGGGGCCGCGCGCGGCTTCGCCACCACCGTCGCCTTCAGCGGCAGGCAAGGCTGGATTGGTACCCGCCGGAACCTTGCCGCCACAGGCGATCAGGACCAATGCGAGGACGATCAGAGCCATCAGTAGAGGGTAGGTTTTGAATTTCATGGGTTCTCCTTATGATTTTGGGCCTTTGTGGACTCTTAGGAAATCCCTGTGATACAGGGAGTATATGATGATTGTAACAACCCAACATGAAGTCCAAATGAAGTTGATCCATCGTTGATAAAAATTGCCCCTGGCAAAGCCAGGGGCTTGGAGAAGAAGGATTGGTTATCCTTCGTTGTCAGCGCCGCTGTCGGTGAAGAGGATGGCGCCGTTACCGGCATCCACCTTGACGTCCGCGCCGTTGCTCAGCTCCACGCTGTAGACCAGCGCGCCGTTCTCGTTCCCGAGTTCGGTCTTGACCACGGTAGCGCCGGGGTTGGCCTTCAACGCAGCAGATTCAGCCTCCGCAGCGGAGATGGTGGCTTTACCCTGCAAGGCAGCAGCCTCGTCGGCTTCGCTCATGCTCGCGGTCTGAGCCTGATCCACCGCCACGCTTCCCGTATAGGACGGGTCCTGGGCGCCGGTATCCGGCGCGCCGGGCGCCTCAGCGCCATCGGGCTGGCCATCTTCGACTTGCTGTCCGACTTGTTCCTGGATGGCACCCGTGTCCGGCCCAGTAGCTGGGTCCTCGGCCACCTGGGTCGCTGCGGGCGGGGTGGGTCCCTGCGCAAACGAGCGGGTGGCGATGGCGCCCATCCCGCCCACAACGAGCAGGGCGATGGCTGCCAGGGCAATAAAACGGTTGATCTTCATGGTGTTTTTCTCCTTTCTTTGTGAATTTGAGCTTCCATGTCGCTCATTACCCCCATTTTAGAACCTCAACGTGAAGCAGCCATGAAGCGAAATTACCAATCCCTTCATTTTCTCAAGTGGACAGTGAACGTGCTGCCTTTTCCGGGTGCGCTGCGCACCTCGACCCGGCCGCCGTGCGCCTGGGCAATCTGCCGGGCGATAGCCAGTCCCAGCCCCGCGCCGCCTGAGGAGCGCGCCGGATCGACGCGGTAGAAGCGGTCGAAGATGTGCGACAGGTGATGAGGCGGGATGCCGATGCCGGTATCGGTCACTTCCACGATCAAGCCATCCGCCCCCGAACAGGCTGTCATCGAGATGGAGCCTTGTTCGGTGTACTTGATGGCATTATCCAACAAGTTGACGAATAAACGGACGAGTGCATCTGTGTCGCCGGTGAGGATGAGACCATCCGGGACCTGACAATGCAGCGCCAGGCTTTTGGCCTCTGCCAACGGGCGGAGCGAATCGGCCACGTCGGTCAATAAATCTGAAAGGTTCACGCGCTCGCGGGTGATTGTTCTTTCGTTCTCCCCGCGCGCCAGGCGCAGCAAATCCTCGGTCAGGCCGCGCAGACGATTGGTCTCTTCGGCCAGATCATCCAATGCCAGGCGATATTCCCCTGCCGGGCGCTCGCCCTCGCGGACGACGCCCAGGATGGCTTGCATGGCTGCCAGCGGCGTGCGCAGTTCATGCGAGGCGTCCGCGGTGAACTGGCG
>Ga0163210_1000618_pt1 | contig 15128 bp, 14 predicted proteins | sample Kivu_220m_FD_113536 | JGI IMG/M metagenome (GOLD analysis project Ga0163210, IMG submission 113536) | Freshwater microbial communities from Lake Kivu, Western Province, Rwanda to study Microbial Dark Matter (Phase II) - Kivu_220m | ecosystem: Environmental > Aquatic > Freshwater > Lake ...
GCTTTTATGGCTGATACATGCTGGGCCCAATTTATCTGCCGCATTACAACTTCTGGCGTAAACAATCTTTTCTGCAAGCACTTTTTCATTCTTACCTACTCTAATAAGAATTTCATTATCATAACCTGTTATAGTAGCCTCATCACCATGACCGTTGAAGAAGACGAGGTTCGGCTGATGCTTTTTTATGTAACTGATAAAAGTTTTTTTGTTGGCCTTTTTTTTTGGTAAGTCTAACACCTTAATTCCTTTTTTCTCTGCTTCTCCTATAACAAACTTACTCCAATAAAATAGATAAGTGGTAATTAAATCATGATTGGGTCTTGTAATCAGGAATGCTTTAGTCATTGTTTCGTAGATATATTGCGCCCTGTGCTATATCCTTGAGATATTCCATTTGAATCTCAATTATCTCTTGGCCCAACTCGCTTCCTGTCTCTATGCTTTTCAACATCTCTTCTTTGGTGTATTCTTTTGAGCCAATAGAAATAGCAAGGTCGTCTGAGGCGGCTTTGATTCTTGCCATCACGAGTTTTCTTATATCTTCTTGAGTTTCTTTGTCTATGGACTGAGTAGACTCTTTTTTTGTTGTTTTCATTTGAGTATTTCCATTTTGATCAATTTTTCTAAAATTTCCTTTCCTTTTGGAGTATCATTCTCTATTTCTATTTGGGCGGCATTCCAAGTAAGCGGCTCATCATCTATCACTACCACAATTTCACTCCTCTGATTAAGAGGAAGATTGGCATAGATTTGGAGAAATTTTGCTTTTTTGTCCATCTTTGAATAGTGTTATTTTATAAACTTCCCCTCGAAACTTCGAGGGGTTTTCTGCCAAGTAATTATAATATACCAGCTTTTTCTAAAAAAGTTAAGTTACAATATCTACTTAATTCACAACTGATATCAGTGGTTCATCTTTAGTTGGTCTAAGAAACCGCTTACCACATTTCTTACATTTTACCCACTCCTGACCAACAGATCTTCCTTTACCCTTTAGATCAACAAGCCATTTCATTTTTGAACATTTATGACATAAATCCCTTGGGATTCTACCGCCTACTGTTTCGTCTCAACCTTAATTCACTATCTTTCTACCCTATAAAGGAATAATGTTTCTTAACTAATTCTGCGATCTTTTCTGGTTTAATAATCCCAAATTCAGTAATCATCCCGGTAATAAATTTATAGGGAACCAAGTCAAAAGCTAAATTTAAAATTTTTAAATTCCGCGGTTTTCTTGCCCAAATTTCTTCTGATTTTCTTTGCTCGATTGGTAATGGTTTAAGTGATGTTTTTAACAATGAACCAGCAATATAAAGAGGAATTTTTGCTTGATAAGCAGCTAAAGCAATTCCATAACTACCAATTTTATTTAAAACCCCTTTTTGGGGATAAATGGCATCACAGCCTAACAAAATTAAGCTAATTGGTGTTTTATCTTCCTTGCTAATAATAAAGGCCGCTGCTGAGTCTACAACCATTGTTGATTGAATACCTGCTCTTGTCAACTCTTGAGCTGTTGTTCTCCCTTGACACGAGGGTCTTGTTTCCGTTAAAAAAACCTGAAATTTTTTCCCTCTTTTTTTTGCTTCCTTGAAAATTTCTGCTACTGAACTTGAGTGGCAATGAGTAAAAATCTTCATTCCCGATTTTATCAGTTTGGCGCCATTTTTAACTATTTCTTCTTGAATTTCCTTCAATCTCTCAGTTAACTGTTCAATAATTTTGTTTAAATGATTCAAATCATTTAAACACTTAGACTGCCAATAGACATAGTCCAAGCAATTAAAAAGCAAAGGCTCTGTTGGTCGAGAAGTTTTAAGCTGCTTAATTTCCTTTTCCAAAACACCAAGCTGTTGATATTTTTCTTTTTGCCAATCTTTTTTTAAGGCTTTCAAAGAAGCCAAAGCAATTGCCGTCGCCCCTTGAATTTTTAAATCTTTGATGTCTTTGACTGTTTTTTTAATAATATTCATCTTAAAGCTCCTTCAACCTTGCCATCACGATTAATCTTTTCCAATAAGTTCCCGGCGGGACGCAGGTGACCAAAGAAAGATAAGAACTATCATATTTTTGCTCTAAGACAGAAATATCATCAGCTGGCACCACTCTTAAGTCAAAAACTTCGTAGGTATAAATGATGCCATCATAATTAATTAAAATCTGGTCTTTTTTCTCTAATTCAGGTAAGGTGGAAAAAATCGTTTTATAATTTTGGGGGTTAAAAAAAGCCGGCAAAACTGAATGGCCAAAAACAACCGCTTTTCCCCAGTCGCCTGGCAAAGCGGTGCCGCCATAATGAACTAAACTATGATTTAAATCTTCACCGCCAATAGTGACTAAGATATTTTCAATCCCTAATTTAGGAATAGAAAGAGTGTATTGTTTTTCTTGAGCCTCAGTCACTTCTGGCGGTTTTTGGGGAAACCAGTTGCTTGCCTTAGTATAATCAACTTTTTCAGTTTCTGCCGCCAAAACCTTTTCTTCATTTTCCATTGCCTGAACAATCACCTCATCAGGAATCGGTCTCACCAAAGAAGTAAATTTCGGCGACCAAAAAAGCTCAAAAGAAATAATTGGATAGCCTACCCAGCTGATTATTGTTAAACCTAAAATGATTAAAATTAAAGGCAAAAAGGAGATTCCCCTTGAAAAAAGCGAGGGTTGACTCACTGGTTTTTTAAGATAGACATAAAGCGCCATGGTTATAGCTTAAGATATAATTCACTTTGTCATTCCTGCGAAAGCAGGAATCTATATAAATAGTCTATCATTTAAAAGGGGACAATTTCAATGGAAATTTTTTGAGGAGAAAAAGGCATTTTTTTACCCATCAACGGTGGATAGTTTAGAAAGTTAATTTCATAACCGGCAATATTGCTTAGATTTTTCAAATAATCTTTAACTTCTGCGGTGCTTTTTCTCACCAAGCTGTTTTTCAACTCTTCTGTCTTAATTTCGGGAATAAGTTTGACTTTAAAATGGGCCTTAAAACTAATTTTATCATCTTCTTTTTCTACTGAAACAACTTCCATCTCTACTCCTTCTTGATCAAATTTATAACCTGACGGCGCCTTTTCTTCAGCTATTTTTTTCAAAAATTCATTAAGGTCATCTTCATTAAAACTCACTGCCTTGAATTTCATTGTCAAATCCAGACTTAACTCGCTGGTTTCTTCGTCGAGGTGATGATTAAATTTTTCCTCCACGACTTCTTTTTCCATTGTTTCTGATAAAAGTCTTTCCGAGGAAGTAAGTTTTTCTTGAAGTCCCTCTTCTGCTTCTTTAGTAAGTTTTTCTTGAAGACTATTCAAAACTTTATCTTGATCCTTTTTACCCACTACCGTTACTTCGCGGCTGCTACCACCACTAAAAGCATTCTCATTTCTGGCGGCATAAGAGCTAATCGGATAATCCTCAAACTTAAAGTCACTTCCAGCCGCTAAGTTTCCCTCTGGACCAATCTCCTTTGCCGTCACCTTGACTTTACCTTTACCGGCTGTCCCGGCAATAAGATCAGAAACAGAAGCAATCGTCACTTGCTCATCAAGGGTAAATTTTAAATTTTTGGGGCCAATTAAAACTGTGCCTTTATTAAAACTCTTTTCATTAGTAGTTTTGTTATAAATTGTCACCTCTCCTTGAGCCGGTTCACCAACATCTTTTTTCGTTGTTACCCCAACTGTCTCTGAACCAATTTTCTCAATTGCCACCTCTTTTCCCAAAAGTTCAGTGGACTGATCAACTTTTTCTGGGTTTAAATTAAGAACAACCTCTGTTTCTTTTTCTAATAATCGCGGTTCAACATAAATTTTGATCTTTACTTGAGGTCTCTGCCAATAGAAATAATAAATTATGACGCTAAAAATTGAACCCAAGAAAAACAAAGTCATTCCTATCCGCTTAAAATCGGGCTTAAGCGAAAAACTGCCTAAGAAACTACTTAAATAAGTTCTTATCCCACTTTCTCCAACCTCCTCTTCCGTTTCAAATTCAGCCTCATCCGTTTCTTTTTCAATCTTTTTTTCTTCCTTATCCTCCACTGCCTTAGTGAAGGAGGATTTTTTCTTAGCCACATCTTCTTCTTTTAAAAAGCCTAATTCTTGAGAAGAAACCGCTTCAGCCACTTCTTCCTTAGAAACTTCTTCCTCTACTGGAGTTTTTTCTAACTCTTTAGCAAACTGACTGGCTCCGCCGGCGACCAAAGCCAAAAGAGAAAAATCCTCATCTAAAATCTCAATTTTAGGAAAGTGAACAAAACCAGCCTCTCTTTGCCAGGGATAACTTAAAAGCTCTTCTTTTACTGCTTCTAAATTTTCCTGACCGTCATAAAGAAGAATTTTCGCCGGAAAGGTTTGAATTTCGGCAAACTCTTTTAAAGTCTGACTCAAAGAAAGAGCAATGTTTTCTTTAAAAGCAATTGTTTTCCTACCAATCTCTTCTCCTAATTTGAAAACATTAACAGAAGAATAAGAATCATTGACATTAAAAAGAATCACTGTTGGGAGCCGACCCTCTTTTTGTTTAAGATAAAGAGCAATCGCCTGGGGAATCTCAATAAAACCTAAGGGGGAGAGAGATAATTGTTGGCAAAGTTTTTTAAAATGGCCTAAATAGGGCTCTTTGATTTTTTCTTTGTCAATAAAGTTAGTGGGCAGACCGAAAATTATTTTTTTCACCTTCCTATCCAAATCCGCTTCTTTAATTAACCTGAGGATTGCTTGGGAAAGCTCCATCATTACTGCTTCCCATTCGCCTTGATATTGATAAAAAGCTTTTTTAAAAATCCGCTCTTTCTGCTCTTCATTAATCTCCCAAAGAGCAAGTTTAACTTTTTTTGTTTCCGAAACCTCAACCGCTAAAAGAGGCTCACTGGCTAATTTTGATTGAGGAATAAATTTTTGAAAAAAAGGCAGTTTAACCATTTTTGCCATCCTTGTCATCCTGAACTTGTTTTAGGATCTATCTAATTCATTTTACTCCAATATCCCATAAATTCTTCTTACCCCTGACCCAGCGCTTTCTTCTTTTATTATTTTAAACTTTCCTAACTCACTTGTAAACCCAACATGAGGACCGGCACAAACTTCTTTAGAAAAGCGGCCGATTGAATAAACTTTAACTTTTTCGCCATATTTTTGATTAAAAAAAGCCAAAGCGCCTGCCTTTCTGGCTGATTCAAGACTAACAATCTGCCAAGTCGCCGGCAAATTTTCCTTGATTTTTTCGTTAACCAACTTTTCTACTTGATTAATCTCTTCTTGAGTTAATTGGCGAGAATAAGTAAAATCAAAACGCAGTCGCTCAGCAGTAATATTTGAACCTGCTTGTTTCACCTCTGAACCTAAAATTTTCCTCAAGGCCTGATGTAAAAGATGGGTAGCGGTATGAAGCTTAATCACTGCTTCTGAGTGATTAGCTAATCCACTCTTAAATTTTTTCTTAGCCCCCTCTCTTGACATTTGCTGATGTTTTTTAAACTCTTGGTTGTATTCTTCTTTTATTTTTTTATCAATTTTTTGACCCCACTGTTTTAATAAATCTTGAGCTACTTCAAAAGGAAGGCCGTGGGTTTGGAATAAGTCAAATAGCAACTTACCACTAATTGGCTTAGTCTGTAATAATTTACCCGCCCGGTGCATTTTTGGTAAAAAGTTGTCAATCTCGGCACTAATGATTGGATGAATTTCGTAAGAATTTATCTCGGCAAAATATGGTTCTTTATAAATATCAATTATTTGTTGACAGATCTCAGGAATAATTTTTCTAAAAACGATGATGTTTAATTGCATCATTTGGACGACTGATCTTCTGATTAAACGACGAACAACATAACCGCGATCTTTATTAGAGGGAAGCACTCCATCAGTAATGGCAAAAGTCGCCGCCCGGAGATGGTCGGCGATAATCCGAAACGCCCTTACACTTTCAAATTCAAAATCCTTCTTATTTGACCCACGATCGTGTGCTGAACAAGAAGGATTCGAGGCTAAATATCTTTTTCCTGATAGTTCTTCAATTATCTGAATAATTGAAGTAAATAATTCTGTTTGATAATCATCATCTTTGCCTTGTAAAATTGCCACTGTTCTCTCCACTCCCATCCCCGTATCCACATTCTTCTGTTCCAGGGGAAGATATTGATATTCTTTTTCTTGATCTTTTTCTTGACTTTTGACCTTTGTCCCGAACTTGCTTCGGGATTGACCTTTGACTTTTTTTTCGTATTCCATAAAGACATTGTTCCAAATCTCAAAATATTTACCACAAGAACAGCCGGGTTGACAATTAGTAGAACAAGACTTTTTACCAGTATCATAAAAAATCTCTGTGTCTGGTCCACAAGGACCCGTTTCGCCGACCGGCCCCCACCAATTGTCTTTTTTACCCAGAAAATAAATTCTCTCTTTGGGAATACCTAAAGAAAGCCATATTTTTGCTGATTCTTCATCCCGAGGGGCGTCTTTATCACCAGTAAAACAAGTGACTGATAGTCTTTTGGGTTCTAAATTAAGTTCTTGGATTAAAAACTGATAACTCCACTTAATCGCCTCTTTTTTCCAATAATCACCCAAAGACCAATTGCCTAACATTTCTAAAAAGGTGTGATGAAAACTATCGCCCACTTTTTCAACATCATTCACCCGAAGGCATTTTTGGACATTCACCAATCTTTTGCCCATTGGATGAGGTTCGCCTAAAAGATAAGGAACTAAGGGGTGCATCCCCGCGGAAATGAATAGAGCGGTTGGATCGTTTTCAGGCACAAGCGAGGCTGAAGGAACCTCCTTATGCCCTCTTTTAACAAAAAAACCAATGTATTTCCTCTTTAACTCTTTAGCGGTCATCTTCGTCATCTTAAGAAGATTATATAAAAATCAGTAGAACTTAACAAGTATTCTTTCTATCTACAAATTGTCTAAAAAAAGATTTAGCTTAACGTTTTCGACGACGGCCGTCGATTAATTCGTTAAGCTAAATTAGAAATGTTCTACTAGAACGAAAAGAATTTTTAAAGATTACAAAAATCTCCTGACAAGGCTTAAGTAATATGTTAACGTGCATATGTATGTTAAACAGAAGAACTAATATTTTATTTCGCGCCTCAGAATACTCCGCCCTTCCATGGGCGGAGAGGCTTCATTTCAAAAACTTGAGAAAGTATTTAACAAATTTGTTGAATTCTAACGGAGCCTTTTTGAAATTTTTATAAACTTCTTGAGAGTCAATTTTAAGATAAAGATGAATTAAAATGTTTCTAAAATCAGTCATTTGAGAAGACTTTTTGGCAAAACTTTGGGGAATTATCTCACATTCGCCTAAAGATAAAATAATATCCTTATAGGTATCAGCTGGCCGATTGAAAAAATTAGCTAAAATGTGATTACCAATATCGCAAATTGCTTCAATCCCCAAAATCATCCCATACATGGCTGCATACTGAATAGTCTTATCTTTCAAAAACTCTTTTTTGCTAAACTTTTGTAATTTCTTAAGTTCAGCAATTGCTTCATCAATTTTTTTGATTCGCTCACCAATAATAATTTGGGTTTCTTTATCGCTCATAATTAGTTTCTCCAAGTTTTCCTTGAAGAGCTCTTTGTTTTAAATAATAATAAAAGGTTTGTCTTAAAAAGAAAGTGTCATCAAATTTTTTTAAAGTTTGACAAGCAAAATCAACCAATTTACTTTTATTGTCAGAAAAGACCAACTTGCCTTTACTGACAACATTTTGGGCCAAAAGAGGTGAAGCTTCATTAAGAATTACTAAATCAATTGTCTCATTTCTAAAAATTTCTCCCAAATTATTTTGGATTTTCAATTGTAAATCAAAATATCTTTTGGGAGAAACACTTTTTTTAAGTAAAATGCCAATATCAAGATCGCTTAAAGCACTTGTTTTACCTGACACTTTTGACCCATAAACATAAGCCCCTAAAATAGGGTATTTCTTAAAAACTTTTTTTAGTTGATTTAAGTCTCTTTCTTCTATCATTTGATGATTAGTATACCATCACTAACACCTAACCTCAACATCTAATATGCGATCACATATGCTTAGAACAAGTTTTCAACAGAAAAGTTAATTTGCCCGAGGAAAAGCGGAGAGTTTTTTGCCGTTGCGGGTAAAATGCCGATGAAGCTCAGCTGTTTTTTCAAGACCCTTTTCCTGAATGTCTTCAGCTTTGGCTAAAATACCATCAATCTTCTGCCGAGCCTGACTTTCTTTTTGTTCAATCTTTTCAGTAACCCCTTCTTTAGCCTTCTCAACCTTCTTAACTATCTTTTTACCCTCTTTTTCCAATTCTTTCAATTTTCCTTCAAAATCCCCAGAAACTTCCTCGGCTTTTTCCAAAAGTTTCTTCGCTATTTTTCTTCCTTCTTTGGTGCCTAAAAGAAAAATTAGAACGGCGCCTATTAACCCGCCCATAAAAAAACCCAACCAAAAATCACTTCTTTTTTCATTCATTTTTTTCTTCCTTTTTTTTCCCTTTCTTAGAAAACAAATTAAAAATCCCTAAGACCGACCTAATCCCTGAAGTAATTCCGGCAAGCTCGACTAAGGAACCACTGACTCCTTCGGTGACCTTACCAGCGTCAGTAATAATTTTATTAATCTTTTGAATCGTTGTTCTAAATTCTCTTAAAATATGAACAATCTGGATACCAATAATGCTTAAAATTGTCGTTAAAACCGTGATCACCGCAATTAAGAGTATTTGAGTAACATCATTCATATATTTTATAGATTCCAGCTTTCGCAGGAATGACAAGGTAATTTATCTCTTTGTCATATTTTATAATGCCACGAAGAAAAAATTCTGTCAACTACCAAATTACTTCTCTCACAATTGTTTTCCTTTTTCCCTTCTGATTCTCAGCTGAGATGACAATTTGATTAATCCCCTTGACAAGACTGATTTCTTGAGAAAATTCTCCTTTTTGATTAGGATAAATCTCCTGATTATTAATTAAAACCTTAACTTCAGAATCGGTTTTACCGCTAACAATAATCGTCCCTTTTTCCACCACTAAATTTTCTTGGGGACTAAAAATTGTTAAGGAAGGACCAGTAATTAAAGACTGATATTGTTTAAAAAGATAACCAAAAAAAATGATAAGAATAATTAAAATCACTCCCAATTGCAACCTCTGGGGAGTAATCTTAAAAAGCCAGTTTTGGTCATTTTTTCTCACTGACAAAGAATTTTCTTCTTTACTTTGACGCCGAAAAATGGCTAAAGTTTTTTCTTCATCCAGGCCCAAAAATTGAGCATAATTTTTCAGAAAACCCCGAGCGTAGATTTGGGAAGAAAATTGATCAAACTTATCCTTTTCCAAAAACTCAAGAAATTTCTTTTTGATTTTAATTGTCTTTTCAATTTGATCTAAACTTAATTTCTTTTCTTTTCTTTTTTGTTTTAAGAGGTGACCAACGGTTTGCATTACTTTTTCATTCTTCTTGGGCTAAAAATTCAGCCGGATTTTTAATCAAAACCTCCCGTGGTTTTGAACCTTCAGGTGGGCTAACAATCCCTGCTTTCTCTAATTGATCCAAAATTCTCGCCGCTCGGGCATAACCAATTGAAAGTCGGCGCTGAAGCAGCGAAGCAGAAGCACGGTCATAGCGACAAACGACTCTTAACGCTTCTTCAAAAAGGGCATCTTTTCCAGTTTCTTCATCGCCTATTCCTGCCTTGGTAATGATCTTCGTTGGCATTTGAGTTACCTCTTCTGTATACTCCACCACCTCTTCTTTTTTCTTTAAGAATTTAACCAATTTTTTCGTCTCTTTTTCAGAAAGATAAGTCCCCTGAATTCTGGTTGGTTTAGCCTGATCTGGAGGAATATAAAGCATATCTCCCCGACCTAAGAGTTTCTCCGCCCCTGGCATATCAATAATTACCCGAGAATCAATCATTGAAGAAACATTAAAAGCAATTCGACAAGGAATATTGGCTTTAATCAAACCGGTTAAAACATCGACTGAAGGTCTTTGGGTGGAAACCACTAAATGAATCCCTGTGGCTCTTGCCATCTGGGCAATCCGGCAGATAGAATCCTCAACCTCGACTGGGGCAAAGGCCATTAAATCAGCTAATTCATCAATCAGAATCACAATATAAGGTAAGGCTTGGAAACCAGCTAATTCGTTATAGCCATCAATATTCCGCACTCCACTGGCGGCAAAAAGTTTATATCTTCTCTCCATTTCCGCTAACGCCCATCTTAAAGAAGAAAGAATTTTATCGATCTCTACAATCACCGGCGTTAAAAGATGAGGAATGCCATTATAATAAGTCAACTCTACTCTTTTGGGGTCAACCAAAATTAGTCTCACTTCAGCCGGAGTGGTTCTAAAAAGAAGAGAAGCGATCCAAGAATTGATTAAAACCGATTTACCGGCGCCAGTTGTCCCCGCGATTAAAACATGAGGCATTTGGGCAATATTAGCCACCACCGGATTGCCAGCCACATCAAGACCTAAAGCCACCGTTAATTTAGCTTTTGCCTTTTGCATTTTTTCAGACATCAACATTCTTTTCAAAGTGACAAATTCTAAGGAGCGATTAGGAATTTCGACGCCAACCATACTTCTTCCCGGAATTGGCGCTTCAATTCTTATTTGACCAGTGGGCGCCGCTAAAGCCAGAGCCAAGTCATTAGAAAGAGCAGTAATTTTTGAGAGTTTTGTCCCTAAAGCAATTTCCAAAGCATATTGCGTCACTGCTGGTCCCAAATTAACCTCAACCACTTGAGCCTTAATGCCAAAACTTTCTAAGGTTTTCTCAATGGTGGCCGCATTTTTCTTGACATCGCCGCGATCGGCTTGCTGTTTTGGCCCATTATCTAAAAGAGAAAGAGGGGGATATCCCCAAATCCCAATTTTTTCTTCTGGTAGGCTAATAACCATTTCTTCTGTTAACTTCCCTGGCACTGCCGGTGCTTTAAGTGGTGGTTTAACCATCTTCTCGCCGCCACCTTTAACTTCAAACGGCCTTTTTTCTTTAATTAAGACTGGCTTTTTCTTTTCAAAAAAGTAGGCTAATAAATGTTTTTTTGCCAGTTCTTGACTGACGGTCACTATTTTGATTAAAAAAATCAGCATTTGGTCCAAAGAGGTGTTAAAAAGAATCGTCACCCCAATCACTAAACTGCCAAAAAGAACAAGGAAAGCGCCGGCACCAGATAAGAAATTTTCAAGATAAAACCAAACTTTTTCTCCTAAAACCCCGGCCTGGGTCAAACTTAAAAGAGAAAAAAGGGTTAAACCTTCACCGATGAGAACATTTGCTTTAGTAAAAGAAAGTTTAAGACCTAAAAATAAAAAACCCCAGGAAATAATTAGAAGAGGCACTAAAATTCCTGTCCAGCCTAAATACTGATTGATTAATTCTTGAATTTTTATTAAAAGTGCCGTTCTGTTAGTAAAAGAAAGGACTATTAAACCGGCGGCGGCAAAAAGGAAGGTGGCCGCGATCGTAAAAATAGTCTGTTTCTTCAGTTTGATTTTGAAAAAGGAACGTCGATAGCGACGATAACTTCTCCTCCTCCTAACCATAATGAATCCATTATATCTTATTTAATTCTTTCTTTCCACAAAAACCTCTTTCAATTGTATTTGACCGCTAATTCTAACTTGGTGGGGATGAAATTGAAGAATCTGGCCATTTAAAAGTTCAAAAACATTTTCTCTCTTAAGACCCATTTCTTGGGCTAAATCAACATAAGCTCTTTGGTGACGAGGATTGCCGCCAATGGGAACAGCAAACTTGGGTTTTATCAAAGCAAGCAAAAGCTTTAAATCTTCTTTTGAACCATGGCCGGAAACATGAAGATTTTCCTGAATTTCATAATAATAAACTTTTGCTCCCAAAAGAGTCAATCCATCAACTAATCGATCAACCTTATCTTTGGTTCCTGGCGGTGCTGGATCAGCTGAGAAAATCACCACTGCTTCCTTTAACAATCTAATCCCATGATATTTGTCTTGGGCAATTTTCACCAGCGCCGAATCAGGCTGACCATAACTGCCAGCGACTAAATAAGTAATTCTTTGAGTTGGAATCCTCTTTGCTTTTTCCGGGGAAATTAAGTTTTTATTGCTTACTTTTAAATAATGAAGTTTTCTGGCAATGGCGACGCTCTGCTCAATCGAGCGACCTAAAATGCAAACTTGACGACCAAATTTTAAAGAGCTGTTAATTGCCTGTTGAATTCGAGAAAGATTAGAAGAAAGAGTGGTAATAAAAACCTGTCCTTTCGCCTTGGCTAAAATTTGGTCAAAAACTTCTTCAATCTCTTTTTCGCTTTTGGTAAACCCTTTTTCAATGGCGCCTAAGCAATCAGAAAAAAGAGCTAAGACTTTACCTTGAGCCAAATGAATGGCTCTTTGAAAATCAAATCTTTTGTCAACAACCGGGGTTAAATCAAATTTAAAATCAGCCACATGAAAAATTTTACCGAGTGAGGTTTCCAAACATAAACCCATTGTTTCCGGCACTGAATGATTGACCCGAAAAGGAGAAATTCTGAACCCACCCAAGCTAATTTTTTCTTGATTGAGAAGAAAATTTAAATTAGAAAAAGAAATCCCTAGATCTTTTAATTTTGTTTTAATAAATTCTTGAGCTAATTTTGGGGCAAAGATGGGAATTTTGGTGGAAATTTCGGCTAAAAGAAAAGGTAAAGCACCATAATGGTCTTCATGGCCATGGGTGATAATAATTCCTCTCACCTTAGACCATCTTTTTTCCAAATAACTAATATCAGGAATGCCTAATTGGCGATCTTCATTTTCGAATTCAGGAAAGTCAATACCACAGTCAATAAGAATAATATCCTTTGGAGTTTCGTAAACAAACATATTTTTATTAACACTGCCGGCTCCACCCAAAGGAATGACTCTAAGAAAATCGTTATATTGTCTCATAAATTTTATCAAGAGCTTAGCTCTTGATAACCGCTTATTAAGGCTCTAAATGGTATACTACCATCTTGGCAAAAATTCCTTAATATTCTCACTCGTCAAATAAAAATCTCTTCCTTTGCCCTCAACCATTAAGCGGGCAATTTTACGACAAAAACCATTAATCGTTCGTTCTAAGGTCCGAAGACCGGCATCATAACCCAAGGGTCTAACGATTTGCCTCCAAACTTGATTCTCAATCTTGAGATTCTCATTTGTCAAACCGGCTTGCTTCATCACTTTAGGTAAAATATGGTCTCTGCCAATAGTAATTTTTTCCTCATCAGTATAAGAAGGCATCTGAATTGGCTCTAAACGATCTAAAACCGCGGTGGAAACATTTTTGGTATTATTAGCGGTGGCGATAAATAAAACTTGAGATAAATCAAAAGGATAGTCAATAAAATGATCAACAAAAGCAGCATTTTGTTCTGGGTCTAAAAGTTCAATTAAAACGCCCATAATATCAGCGCGGGCGGCTTCAGTCACCCGATCAATCTCATCTAAAAGAATGACCGGATTTTTAGTGCCACAGCGTCTTAAAGCCTTAATAATCTGGCCAACTTCAGCGTCGGGATGGACTCTTGATTGCCCTCTTAGATCTAAAGCCGAGCCCATGCCACCAAAAGGAATCCTCCCAAATTTTCTTCCCATTGCTTCGGCAATTGAATAAGCAATCGTTGTCTTCCCTGTACCCACTAAACCAACAAAGCAGAGAATTGGCGCCCGCATTGTCTCCTCAGTTTCTTTTTGGCTTTTAAGTTTTAAAACGGCTAAATATTCTAAAATTCTCTCTTTAATTGGCTCAAGACCATAGTGGTTTTTGGCTAAAATTTTTTTGGCATGCTCAAGGTCTAAAATATCATCTGATCTTTTTTGCCAAGGAAGAGTGGTAATCCAATCAATATATTTGCCTACTTGTTCTAAACCAGTAAAATAGCCACCTGTTCTAAAAGCCAAATTAGCTCTTTGAATCATTGAAAGAGCTTTTTCAAAAAGTTCTGGCGGTAAAGCCACATTTTTTATTTTCTCTTCTAACTTTTTAAGTTCTTCACTCTCAAGGGCAGAATTGGTCATAAGACCATTATAACATCAATTTCCTTTTTCGTATATAGAAAAAATTTTCTAAAACACAATACATTGTCATTCCGCACTTGATGCGGAATCTATACAAATAGTTAAATCTTAATAAGCTTAAGGGTAACACTTAGCCATACGTTTTTATCATACGATCGTACTATCAAATCGTATGGCTAAAACATCCGAGGAGATAAACAGGAAGAATTAAGTAACCACATTAACCGGCTTCCCCTTGGCAATTGAAATGATGCTTTTTGTCCATATTTCTGTTGCTCTATCCAAAGCCTCTTTTGTATACCAAGCAAATCCTTTTAAGCCTATGGCAGTCTCAACCTTAGATAAAGGACCAGACTCTAAATCCTCTCCTTCATAAGCATAGGAGGCAACTTTACCACTTTTAAGTGCGTTGGCCATGGCCTTTTCGTCAACTATTTCTCTTGTGGCGAGGTTAACAATAATTACGCCATCTTTCATCTTGCTAAGTTCCTTTTTAGAAATAAAATGATGAGTCTCTTTATTATGAGCAAGATTGATAGAAAGGGTGTCAGACTCAGCTAAAACTTTGTCCAAAGATTTCATTTCTACATTTTCTTTTTGTTTAGGAGCTCTGTTGTAAGCAATAATCTTCATTCCCACGGCGTTGCCCAACTCCGCTACTCTGCTTCCAATGTGACCTAAACCAATTACTCCCAGAGTTTTGTCTTTCAATTCAAAACCCATATCAAGTTTATATTTACCTTGCTGTGTTCTTCTATCCGTAAGAATAACTTTCTTCGCTAAACAAATCAGTAAGACTAAAACATGCTCGGCCACAGACTCGGTTGAATAATAAGGAACATTAGTGACAACAATATTTCTTTTTCTGCAATAATCTAAATCAATCCAACTAAAAGAAGTGGTTGATAAGGCAACACCTTTAAAATGGGTTAAGCTTTCCATTAGCTCTGTCAATCTTCCTTCTTGTGCCTTCTCAAAGCCCCCCAAATTATCAGGGTCAGCCGCTAAAATTTCCGAGCCTTTGGCTAATTTGATAAGCTCGTCCATCGGATATTCTCTTCGAGAATCAGTGTAAAAA
>Ga0163210_1000620_pt1 | contig 15095 bp, 13 predicted proteins | sample Kivu_220m_FD_113536 | JGI IMG/M metagenome (GOLD analysis project Ga0163210, IMG submission 113536) | Freshwater microbial communities from Lake Kivu, Western Province, Rwanda to study Microbial Dark Matter (Phase II) - Kivu_220m | ecosystem: Environmental > Aquatic > Freshwater > Lake ...
CTCTTGGTGAATGAACGAAGGGACGGGTGGGCCGAAGCCCCGAGCGTCCCGTCCCAGAACGACCTTGGAGTCTAGCCGAGGCACGGCGCGGGATCAACCGACGGCTTCCCGCGGCTCGGCCTTGGCCGGCCCGCCTCGCAGCAGCCCGCTCAACCGGCTCTTCAGATCACCGATGTGCAGGCCGCGATCCAGTCGGCCCCCCTCGGCGATCGAGATCTGCCGCGTCTCCTCGGAGACGACGATCGCGATCGCGTCCGACTCCTCGCTGATCCCGACCGCGGCGCGGTGGCGCGTCCCGAGCGTCTTCTCGAGGCGGGGGTCGGCGGAGAGCGGCAGGATGCAGCCGGCCGCTACGATCTGGCCCCCGCGCAGGATGACCGCGCCGTCGTGCAGCGGCGAGGGGGGCGTGAAGATCGTCTCGATCAACTCGGCGCTGACCGCGGCCTCGACCAGGGTGCCGGTCTCGATGTAGTTCTTCAGCCCGATGTTGCGCTCGATCACGATCAGCGCGCCCAGGCCGCGGCGGCTGGTGCGCTCCACCGCGTTCTGCACCTCCGCCAGGTAGGCGAACTCCTCGGCGCTGACCAGGCGCTTGAAAAGCCGGCTCTGCCCGAGCTGGCTGAGCGCCCGGCGCAGCTCGGGCTGGAAGAGGATGATGAAGGCGATCAGCCAGATGGTGCGCAGGCTCGAGAGCAGCCAATCGACAGCGGAGAGCCGCAGCCATTCCGCAAAGACCGAGAGCAGGATCAGCACGAGCAGGCCAAGGAACATCTGCGTGGCGCGCGTGCCGCGCACCAGAATCAGCAGGCGGTAGATGAGGAAGGCGACGATGAGGACGTCCACCAGCTCCCGGAGCCATTCGAGGCGAAGGGGGAGTGGCATCCTGCCTCCCGAGATCCGCTGCGGCTAGGGCGCCGGCGCGGCTGACCGGATCGCGTCCGCCACCCGCAGCGCGCGTACGTGCGCCCGCACGTCATGAGCCCGCACGACCTGCGCACCGTGGCGGGCCGCCAGCACGTGGGCCGCCAGCGTCCCTTCCAGTCGCTCCTCCGGCGGCAGGTCGAGCACGGCGCCGATGAAGCTCTTGCGCGAGCATCCTATCAGGAGCGGCCGATCCAGGGAAGCCAGCTCGCCCAACCGGTGGAGGATCTCGAGATTGTGCGCCGCGGTCTTGCCGAAGCCGATGCCCGGGTCGAGCAGCAGCTGGTCGCGCGGCAGGCCCCGGGCGACGGCCGTCCCGATCGCGTCCGCCAGCTCGCGGCGGATCTCGCCCATCAGGTCGTCGTAGTGGGGCGCCGCCTGCATCGTGCGCGGCGTGCCCCGCATGTGCATGAGAATCAGCGCCGCGCCGTAGCGCGCCGCCAGCGCCGCCAGGCGCGGCTCGAAGCGCAGCGCGCTCACGTCGTTCAGGATCGTCGCCCCCGCGTCCAGCGCGCGCTCGGCGACCGCGGCCTTGGTGGTGTCGACCGAGAGCGGCACCGGGTGCCCGGCGCGCCGCGCCGCCTCGAGGACCGGAGCGATGCGCGCCCACTCCTCCTCGGCCGAGACCCCCGCCGCGCCCGGGCGCGTGCTCTCGCCGCCGACGTCGACCCAGTCGGCGCCCTCGGCGATCACCTCGTGATAGCGCCGCACCGCGGCGTCCGCGGTCGGCTGGCGGCTGGCGGGGTAGAAGGAATCGGGGGTGCAGTTGACGACCGCCAGGATGAGCGTGCGGTCTCCCAGCTCGCAGATGCGGTCCCCCAGGCGCAGGCGGAAGCGCGGGCGCGCGGGGGATGCCGCCGCCGTCATGGGGTCGAGGCCTCCGGGGCCGCGGTGGCGGCCGGCGCGGGGTGGCTGCGGCACTCGGCGGGATCCTTCTCGCCGCGCAGGATACAGCCGACCTCCTCGCCGTCCAGAATCTCGCGCTCGAGCAACGTCGCGGCGAGCCGGTGCAGCAGGTCGATCCTCTCCTGCAGGATCGCCTTCGCCCGCTCGAACGCCTCGCTCACGATGCGATGGACCTCGTCGTCGATCGCTCGGGCGGTCTGCTCGCTGTAATCCTTCTGCTGCGAGATCTCCTTGCCCAGGAAGATCAGCTCCTCGCGGCTGCCGAAACGGATCGGCCCCAGCTTCTCGCTCATGCCCCACTGGCAGACCATCTTGCGCGCCAGGTCGGTCACGAAGTTGATGTCGCTCGCCGCGCCGGTCGTGATGCGCTGGAAGACGAGGGCCTCGGCGGCGCGGCCACCCATGGTGGCGGCCATCTGCTGCTCCAGGTAGCTCTGCGCGCGGACGTGGCGGTCCTCGGTCGGCAGCCAGTGGGTGAGCCCCAGCGCCTGGCCGCGCGGGATGATCGTCACCTTGTGCAGCGGGTCGGTCTCGGGGAGGAACCAGGCAACCAGCGCGTGCCCCGCCTCGTGGTAGGCGGTGATCTTCTTCTCCTCTTCGGGAATGATGAGGCTGCGCCGCTCCGTCCCCATCATCACCTTGTCCTTCGCCTCCTCGAAGTCGGCCATGGTGATCGACTCGCGGTTGCGCCGCGCGGCGAGCAGCGCCGCCTCGTTGACCAGGTTCTCCAGGTCCGCCCCGGCCAGCCCCGGCGTGCCGCGCGCCAGCACGGTCAGGTCGACGTCCGGCGCCAGCGGCTTCTTGCGGACGTGCACCCGCAGGATCCCCTCGCGCCCGCGCACGTCGGGGCGGTCGACCACCACGGTGCGGTCGAAGCGCCCGGGGCGGAGCAGCGCCGGGTCGAGCACGTCCGGTCGGTTGGTGGCGGAGAGCAGGATCACGCCTTCGTTCGAATCGAAACCATCCATCTCGACCAGGAGCTGGTTCAGGGTCTGCTCGCGCTCGTCGTGACCGCCGCCCAGGCCGGCGCCGCGATGACGGCCGACCGCGTCCAGCTCGTCGATGAAGATGATGCAGGGGGCGTGGCGCTTGCCCTGCTCGAAAAGGTCGCGCACCCGCGCGGCGCCCACGCCGACGAACATCTCGACGAAGTCGCTGCCGCTGATGCTGAAGAAGGGCACGTTTGCCTCGCCGGCGACGGCGCGCGCCAGCAGCGTCTTGCCCGTGCCGGGCGAGCCGATCAGCAGCACGCCCTTCGGGATGCGGCCGCCCAGACGCCGGAACTTCTTTGGATCGCGCAGGAATTCGATGATCTCGAAGAGCTCCTGCTTCGCCTCGTCCGCCCCGGCGACGTCATCAAAGGTGACGCGCCCGCGGTGCTCCTGTAGCAGCCGCGCGCGGCTCTTGCCGAACTTGAGCGCGGCCGAACCGCCGGCCTGCATCTGGCGGATCATCAGGAACCAGAGCCCGATCAGCAGCACGAAGGGCAGCCAGGAGAAGAGGACACTCAGCCAGGGCGTCGGGTCGGGCTTCGAGAGGATGTTGACCCGGGTGCCGCCGGCCGCCTCGCCCTCGCCGCGCAGCGCCTTCATCAGCTCCGGATCGTCCTCCATCGGGAGGAAGGCGTGGAACCGCTTCGCCTCGCCGTCGGCCGTCTCGCGGTACTGCCCGGTCACGGCCCGCCGGACGATCGTGACCTCGATCACGCGGCCTTCCTGGACCGCCTGCCACAGGGCGCTGTAGGAGATCTCCGACCCGGCGCTCTGCGTGTTGAAGATCCGCTCGACCGCGATGAAGACGACCAGCGCCACCAGCAGCCAGATGCTCAGGGCGCGAAAGGAGCGACCCGCGCCCGGCACACTGCGACGCGGGCCGCCGGGGGGCGGAGTGGGGGCGCGGCCCGGACCGCCCTCGCCATCGGGGTCCGAGGCCTGCGGCGAACGCGGGTCCTCGTCGTCCGAGGAGCGCGGCGTGCTGCGTGAAATCTGAAACCAACCTGACATCTTGGTCCTTCCGACTGTGCGTGAAGGGCTAGGGCGCCGGGGCCGTCCCGCCCGAGGCGCTCGGTACGAAGGTGGCGATCACCGGGAGGTTGCGATAGCGCTCCTCGTAGTCGAGACCGCATCCGATCACGAACTCATCCCCGACATCGAATCCCACATAGCGCAGCGGCACCGGGTGCGTGCGCGCCCCCGCCTGCCGCACCAGCGCCGCGAAGTGCAGCGAGGCGGGCTCCCGCAATTGCAGGAACCGCTGAACATACTCGATCTTCGCGCTCCCGGTGCATATGCCCTCGATGACCAGCACGTGCCGACCGCGGACATCGGAGCGCAGGTCGTGCAACACCTTGACCGCCGTGCGGCCCTTCTCCGTCGGATTGAAACGCGAGACCTGCAGGAAGTCGAACTCCTGCGTCACCGGCGCGGCGCGGCCCAGATCGCACTGGAAGATGAACCCCCCACGCAGCAGGGCGACCAGGACCGGGACCTCCCCCTCGTAGTCACGCGCCACCTCGCGGCCCAGCTCCGCGATCCGCGCGCGGATCTCCTCGGCGGTGAACAGGACCGTGCCGACGCCCCGGGTCAGGCGGATCTCCTCTCCCCGGCGTAGCTTCCAGACGGACTCGATCATGACTTTCAACACTCCCGGACCACGGCAAGATCCGGAGTCTAGGGTCGGCGGGGGCCTCCATCAAGCGGTTTCTTGGCGTCCCGGGCGCGGCTCGTGCGGCTCGAAGATGATGCGCTGGCGTGTGAAGCGCGCGCGCACGCGGCCCGGCAGGTGAACGCTAGGCGAGGCGCCCCCCAGCCCCTCGCGAATCACCGCCAGCAGCATGCGCGCGTGGCGGCGTCCCAGCGCGGCGTGAGGCCCTGCAAGCCTCTGGTACGCGTGCCAGAGCACGCGCGTCACGACCGCGTCCGGCGCGCGCCGGAGCCGTGCGGCGTCCAGCTCGACGGTCGTCGCGGTCACGCTCAACTGCGCGCGGCGATAGACGCGGGCGGCGGCGCGCGCCAGCGGCACGCTCTCGCGTCGCTGCCACCGGGCCGCCTCCGCCAGCGACTCGACGAGCCGCGGGTTGTACAGCGACTGCAGCTGCGGGATGAGCTCGTGGCGGATCCGGTTCCGCCAGGGGGCGAGATCGCGATTCGAAGCGTCCTCGATCCAGCGCAGTTCGGCGCGCGCGGCGAAGTCGCGGAGCTCGGCGCGGCGGAAACCGAGGAGCGGCCGCACCAGCCGCAGCCGCGGGGCGCCGGCGATCCGGCGCAGGCGGCGCGCCGCACACATGCCGCCCAGCCCCCGCGGCCCGGCGCCGCGCAGCAGCCGCAGCAGGACGGTCTCGGCTTGATCGTCCATCTGGTGACCCAGGACGATCACGTCCGCCCCGGCGGCGCGCGCCGCCTGCTCCAGCGCCTCAAGGCGCAGGATGCGCGCCGCCTGCTCGATGGACCAGCCGCGCTGCGCGGCGTGCCCGCGCGCATCGACGCGCTCGACCCGCAGCGGAACCTGCCAGTCGGCCGCGAGCTCGCGCACGAACGCCTCGTCCGCGTCGGCCGCGGGGCGGAGGCCGTGGTGGACGTGCGCCAGCGTCACGCGACCCTGCCCGCGGCGGGCGGACTCGAGCAACAGGCGCGCCAGGACCACGGAGTCGCATCCGCCGGAGATCGCCGCGACCGCGTGCCAACCCGGCTCACCGAGCACGGCCCGCAGCGCGCGCTCCCAGCGGAAGTAGAAGCGGCGCAAGGGGAGATCGGTCGAGATCTCGCGCATGACGCGATGGTAGGCGCCGGGCCGGGCCACGACAAGAGCGCCCCCATCGGTCGTCCCGCCCCGGAAACGCCGTGACGGAGACCGGACGCACTGAGTATCATCAACGGGTGGCAGCGGAGCGTGTAACCCGTGGGGAGGAAGTGATGAAGGCGTCGCGTGGCTGCGCCCGGTCGGCGGTCTGGATCTGCTTGGCGATGATGGGGGGGTTCGCTGGACTATCGGGGATCGGCGCGACCCCCGCGGCGGCCGCGGCCGGCACCTACGCCAAGCGGCTCGCCGGCCAGCTTGACAACGTTGACCGCGATCGCGTCGTGGTCAAGTTCGTGGAAGGATCGGGCATCCGCCTGCGCGACGGGGCGTGGGCGCAGGATCGCGCGCGATCCACGTTGGCCGAGGAGCGGATCGCACGTGACCTGGCGGCCCTGGATCGGCTGCTGGCCGCCTACCCGGGAACCGTCCGGGCGCGGCGCGTCGAGCTTCCCGAGGCGCAGCTCGACGCCCTGCGGGAGCGGGGCGGAGCATCTCTGCCCGACATGAACCTCTACTTCGAGCTCCGTCTACCCGCGCTGAGCGATGCGACGGCGGAGCGGGACCGGCTGGCGGCGCTGCTCCCGCAACTGAACGCGCTCGAGATCGTCCAGGTCGCCTTCGCCTCCCCGCGGGCGGAGGTGGCGCGTCTCGAGGCGCCGGCCGCCGCGCGTCCCAGCACGACGCCGGACTTCAGCCCGCAGCAGGGATACCTCTACGCCTCGCCGGTCGGTGTGAACGCACCGGCGGTCTGGGACTACCCGGGCGGGTCCGGCCTGGGCATCCAGGTGGTCGACGTCGAGTACGGCTGGCGCTGGTCGCACGAGGACCTGAACGATCCGTTCTTCACCGCCGGCAATCCCGGCTCCGACGATCACGGGACGGCGGTGATGGGCGAGATCTGCGGCATCGAGAACGGCCTGGGCGTGACCGGGATCGCGCACGACGTCGAGTTCGGCGGCAGCAGTGTCAGCGAGCAGTCGGTGGCGCAGGCGATCCTCTCCGCGGTCGGTGCGCTGCAGCCGGGCGGCATCGTCGTGATCGAGCTGCACGCGATCGGGCCCTTCGGCAAGTACATCCCGATGGAGTACTGGCAGGACAACTTCGACGCGATCCTGACCGGGACCGCCGCGGGCATCCTCTGCTGCGAAGCGGCGGGGAACGGCTCCGAAGACCTCGACTTCATCGGCTACGCCGGCGCGTTCGATCGACGCGTGCGCGACTCGGGCGCGATCCTCTGCGGCGCCGGGACGCCCGAGGGGCTCACCGGGGAGTGGTTCACCAACTACGGCAGCCGCGTCGATCTCGAGGGCTGGGGCTCGTCGGTGACGACGACCGGTTACGGCGACCTGTGGAACACCGGGCCGGACTCGACCTACACCGCGACCTTCAACGGGACCTCGAGCGCCACCCCGATCGTGACCGGTGCGGTCGCCTCGCTGCAGGGCCAGGCGCTGGCGCTCTTCGGCGCGCCGCTCAGCCCCGGGCTGGTGGAGGAGATCCTCTCGCGCACCGGCTCGCCCTACACGGGCAGCAAGGAGATCGGCGAGCGACCGAACCTGGCGGCGGCGCGGCCACTGCTCGAGGCGGGCTCCGCCACGGTAGACGTGACGGTGCGCGACGCGGGGACATTCCTCCCGCTGGCAGGGATGGTCGTGGAGATCGCCGAGACCGGGCGTCTCCGCGTGACGGCGGCGGATGGGGGCGTGCAGTTCCAGATGAGCGCGGGCGCCTACGCGCTGCACACCGAGTCCTTCTTCTACACCCCGACCGACCTGCCGGTGACCGTCGTGGCGGGTGAGGACCAGGAGCTCTTCCTCGACGTGCCGCTCGCGCCGCAGGGCGGGATCGAGGGCATCGTCTACGACCAGCACCTCGGTCACGTGGCGGGGGCGCGCATCGAGTGCATCGCCACGCCGCTCGACCTCGCCTATTCCGGCCTGGATGGGCACTACCTCTTCGACGGTGTGCCGGCGGGCGCCTATCGGTTCGTGGCGGGCGGATCCCCGGGGCGGAGCTGCCGCTTGAAGCTCCAGGATGTGGCGGGGGATGAACTGGCGCGGTGGGACCCGGTGCTGATCGACGCGGAGACCTTCGAGGCGAGCAACGGCGGCTACACCGGCCAGGGCCAGTGGCAGTGGGGCACGCCCAGCGGCCCGGGGCCGCACAGCGGCTATTCCGGCGCCCGCTGCTGGAAGACGAACCTGACCGGCTACTACGCCGACTACCAGTGGATCAACCTGGACTCTCCGACCTACGACCTCTCGAGCGCGACGCAACCGCAGCTCAGCTTCCATCACTGGTACTGGATCGATGCCTTCGACGACGGCGGCAACGTTCAGATCTACCACAACGGCGGCTGGCACATCGTGGAGCCGGTGGCCGGCTACGACGACGACATGATCGCGGTGCTCGAGTCGGGCCCGGGCTTCACCGGCGCCTCCGACGGTTGGGAGGACGAGGTCTTCGACATCAGCGGCTACCAGAGTGCCACGACCCGGGTTCGCTTCCGCTTCGCCTCGGGCCCGAGCGGCAATGGCCCGGGCTGGCTGATCGACGACGTCGCCTTCGATACCAGCGACGGGTCCCAGGCGATCGAGCTCGCGCCCGGCACGCCGGACGCCGAGGACGCGCCGCGCCTGCTCTGGACGCCTCCGGCGCCGTCACCGGCGTGGGGCGACACACGCATCGGCTTCCGGCTGCCGGCGGCGGCGGCGGTCACGCTGCGCGTGCTGGACGCCAACGGGCGGCACGTGCGGGCGCTGCACGCGGGGGAGCTGAGCGCGGGCGAGCACACGATTGCGTGGAACGGGCTGGATGACGGCGGGACCGCGGTGGCGGCCGGCGTCTACTACCTGCGCATCGAGGCGCTCGGTCGCAGCGAGACGCGGTCGATCGTGCGGGTGCGGTAGCGCGCCGGGCGGGGATTCGCTCCCGCGCCGCGCTGCGGAACTCGCCCCCCGCCGATCGGCCCGGCAAGCAGAGGCCTGCAATCCGTCGGGGAGCTAACCCCCGTCCGGCGTTTGCCCCTGCTTCTGCCCACTGCCCGGGTCCATGCGGTACTTCGCCCCGTCGACCGGCGCCGGGGTGAGCTCGGGGAAGGTGCGCGTCACGTAGTCGTAGAGGACAATGCTGCAGGTGATGTTCACGTTCAGGCAGGGGATGAGCCCGTACTGCGGCACCATCAGCCGCGCTTGGCAGCGATCCGCCAGCGCCGGACTCAGACCGCGCAGCTCGCTCCCGAAGAGGAAGAGCGGCTGCACCGGATACGTGAAGCGGTGCAGGAACTCCGCGCGCGCGTCGATCTCGACCGCGATCGGCGTGTAGCCCGCCTCGGCCGCATAGGCGAAGAAAGCGTCGGCTTCCGCGAAGTGCCGCATGCGCTCGAAGCGAAAGACGTCGCCGCCGCCGGTCGCGTCGAACGTCTCACTGCCCACCAGAAAGACCTCGCCGCAGAGGAAGGCGTTGGCGGTGCGGATGAGATTGCCGAGGTTCCACTCCTTCGTCAGGTTCTCCATCGCCACCGCGCAAGGGAGGCGCTGCGCGTCGAGCTTCTCGCGCAAGGCGCGCCGCCGCGGGTTCTGCTCGCGCCAGAAGGCTTCGATCTGTTCCGGGGTGAAGCGGACCATCGAAGACCTCAGCCGGCCGCGGGCCGGAGCGGATCGACCGCGAAGCGCCGGAGCAGGCGGCTGAGCGCGATCAGCGGGAGCCCGACGATCGCGGTCGGGTCCTCGCCCTCCATCCGCTCGAAGAGCGTCACGCCGAGCCCCTCCGACTTGTACGATCCGGCGCAGTCCAACGGCTGCTCCCGGCGCACGTACGCCTCGGCTTCGGCGCGCGTGAGCGGGCGCATCTGCAGGCGGTTCTCGACGACGGCGTGATCCCCGCGGGTGCCGCCTTCCGCCGCCGCGCCCGCGGGCGGGGAGAAGAGCACCGCGACGGCCGTCACCAGCCGATGCTCGCGGCCGGCGAGACGCAGGAGCTGCTCCACCGCGCGCTCGGGCGTGCCGGGCTTGGTCAGGATCTCCGCGCCACAGACCGCCACTTGGTCGCTCCCGATGACGAGGCTGTCGGGGTGATCCGGCAGCACGCTGAGCGCCTTGCCCAGCGCGTTCTTGGTCACGACGCGCGCCGGGTCGGCGCCGGGCTCCGGCGCGACCTCCCCGAAGGGCGGCGCGACCGCGGTGAACGGCAGCCCCAGGCGCTCCAGGAGCGCCCGGCGGTAGGGCGACGTGCTGGCGAGGATCAGACGCAACGCAGCCTCCGGGTCCAGCCCGAGAATACGGGGGCCGCGGGCGCGCTGGCAAGCCTGCAGGCTCCCAGGAGCCCGACTGGAACTGCTGGCGCGGTAGCGACATCCATCGATGTGGCTGCGATTCATTGCTCCAGAAGCGCGGCGGCCCCGCCGATATCCTTGAGCGAGGCCGGTGACGGCGCGCGGTGCCGGGGCTTGCCCGGCGTCCGCTGCTGTCCGCGCCGCAATGGGGGAGGGGCATGACGACCGCGCCGCAGCTTCCGCTGCTCGATCGAGCCCTCGGGGGCCTGGTTCCGGGGCACGCATACCTGATCCACGGCCAGCCGGGCGTGGGCAAGACGATCCTCGGGATCCAGGTCTCGCAGGCCTGGTTGCAGGCGGGTCTGCCCGTCGTCTACCTCACCCGGGAGAGGGGCGAGGACCTGCTCGAGCAGGCATCCTTGCTGGGCCTGTCGCTGGAGCCCGCCTGGCAGGACTCCCACCTGACGCTGCTCGCGGGCGCGCCACGGCTCGGGCGCCAGATCCGCGATCTCGGCGTGGAGGCGTTCCTGCAGAAGCTGCGGGAGCATGGCGGGGACGAATCGACGCTGCTCGTGATCGATCCCGCCCCGATGCTCTTCGGCGACCTGCGCGGCGCGCACGCGGCGCGGGGCTCGGCGCAGCTCCTCGATCGCCTGCGCGAGTGGGGCTGGACCGCGCTCCTCATCGGGCGGACCAGCAAGCTGCAGCCCCACGGGCTGCTCGACATCTTGAGTGAGCGCTGTGGAGCGGTGATCGAGTTGCAGCGCACGCGCGTCTCGCGCGACGGCGGGGAGAGCCCGTTGACGCTGCGCGTGCTCAAGTCGCGCGCGACGAGTTCCACCGGCGCCGTCGTGCCCTACACGATCGCCCTCGAGGCGGGACTGGTCGCGACGCCCGAGCGGCTGGGAGCGGGCGATGCCACCGGACCGCACGGCGGTCCGTGGCGCCCGCGCGCGCTGATCGCCTGCGCCGAGCGCGATCCGCTGGAGCCGCTCATCGGTCTCCTGCGTTACGGGATGGACATCGAGGTCGTCTGCGACGGGGTGACGGCGCTCTCGCGCGCGGCGACCTGGCAACCCGAGGTCGTGGTGCTGCAGTCGGACCTGCCCCGCCTGGGCGGTCTGGCGGTGACGCGCGCGATCCGCCAGGGCGGCTACGGTATGGCGGTCGTGCTGCTTTCGAGCGGCGAGCGCCGTCGCTCCGACCGCGTGCGCGCGCTGCTCTGCGGAGCGACCGACTTCATCGAATATCCCTGCGATCTGCAGGAGACGGCCTTCCGTATCCGCCTGGCGGCCCGCGTGCGGGTGGAGGCGCCCCGCACCATCGCCGAGGAGCATCGGCTCGAATCTCTGATCGAGAAGGGGCGTCAGTCGATCGTGGAGATGCCCGAATTCCTCGAAGTGCTGGGACTGGCGCTGCGGCGGGGGGCGCGCTTCTCGACGCCGGTCAGCCTGGTCGCGTTCTCCTTCGACGACACGGACGCGAGCCCGCACGCGTTGACGCTCTGGAGCCGCTTCCGGGGCGTGCTGGCGCGCAGCGTGCGAGCCGGTGATCTGGTCTGCTATCCGACCCCGCAGCGGGCGGCGACGCTCCTCTGCCACGAGACCCGCAGCGGGGCGCGCTCCTTCACCGAGCGTGTCCGCGAGCGGGTGGCCCGCGAATTCGGGTCGGCGGCGATGCAGATTCTGGGAGAGCGGCTGCTGACCGGCCGCTGGACGCTGGCTGGCGCAATGCCGCAGGTCGAGAACCTGACCGAGCTGGTCGAGTCCGCCTTCGAGCGGGCCCGGCCGATCGTCGAGATGGAGACGGAGCCGGCCGTGGAAGCGACTGGCACCGACGGCTGATGACGCACGGGAGTGTCCGATGACCGCCTGGGCGATCGCGATCGCAGTCCTGATCCTGACCTTCGTGGTGACCGTCGCCTGGGCCTCACCGCGCGTCGGTCGCCGGCGCGTGAAGCGCGAGCGGGGCGCCACGGCCGAGATCCTCTTCTTCAGTCAGTACGCTCCGAGGGGCGGGCGCTCCTCGCAGCCGAAGGATCCGGTGACCTGACGGTCGTGAGGCGAAGAATCGGTTTGGTGATCGGTCCCGCCGTCCAATCCATTCTTTCGTAATCAGTTGAGAGCCGCGGGGGCCCCGCCGCGATCCCCGCGCGGGCCGTCAGAGGAAGGCGCCCCCACGGTCGATCACGCGGCGCAGGAGCGGCCCGAACCCGTCACGATTCCTCATTCCAGAAGCCAAAAGGTTGAAAAAGGCAACCCGAATCGACGAAAATACGTCAACAAGTCGTCATTTCGTCGACGTGCTGGAAGTCAACCATCAACCCACAGAGAAAGGCTACGGCCATGGCGTCCATCAAAGCCCTGATCGAGCAGAAGCGCTCCAACATCCGCTCCCGCTTCTGCGGGGGCTTTGCCTGCGGACCGGTCACCGTAACGGGCATGTACACCGACGTCGGTGTTCCCTGCCCGTGTGGCGGGGAGGATCGACCCCTCGCCCTTACGGGGATGCGGCACTGGTCCGCAGGGGTCTGGATGCCGGCTGGCGCGTAGCTCCCATCCCGCATCGAATCGCGTCCGTCAGACAGCAATCGCTGGCGGACCCGACTCGGAACCTGCCGGTCCGGTCGTGATCGCGCGGTAGGGCTTTCCCTCCCACGAAGGCGACCCGGGAGCGTTTCCGCCGTCGGCCTCGGTTTCAGGGCTCTGACAACCGACGAGGTCCGACATGAACCGCTCGCGACTGGGACAACTGGCGTTGTCCGAAGACATAGAACCCCACGGGGAACGAGCCATTCCTTGGGCCGCGATGGAGGAACTGCGTCCGGCCTGGGTCCGGCGCGCGATCCGCCGCGGTGTCGCCCGTGAGGATGCGGAAGACCTCTTCCAGGAAGCGCAGCTCGCCGCGCTGGAGGGGATCCACCGTCTACAGCTGCCCGGCGCAGGGAACGCACAGGATGCGTTCCTGGCGTGGTTCTGGGGGATTCTGCGCCACAAGCTGATCTCCGACCTGCGCCGGCGGCAGCGCCATCGACGGCACCTCGAGGAGCGCCGGCAAGAGGCCGCGAGCCGCAGCCCGGACGGGCACCTGGCGACGCGCGTCCGCTCCTCGCTGGGATTGCTGGAGCGGTCGTCGCCGGAGGCGGCCCGGGTCCTGCGCCGGCGGTTCCTCGAGGGTCGCGATCTGAAGGAGATGGCGGAGGACTTGGGCGTCAGTGTCCCGACGGCCTGCCGCCGCGTCCAGGCGGCCCTGGCGGAGATTCGCGAGCATGCCGAGCTGATCCTGCGGTAGGTCCGGGGGCGCCACGGGCGCCCCCCCCTGCCGCACAGCAACGGATTGGTGGCGCAAGGACGATCTGGTAGCTTCGGCTCTCGTCTTCGTGGTGGGCGTGGCCGTCACGTCGATGCGAAAGGAGAGCCGCAACGATGAAGCCCTCAGGGATGACCTTGCCCCGCGGGTGGGTAGGTCTGCTGGCGGGGTTACTCTTCCTTGCCGGTAGCGCGGCCGCGGCCCGTCCCGGTCGGCACACGGAGCAGACCCTCGACACCCCGTTCGGTCGAGCCCACGTCCAGATCCTGAAGGAGCACATGGGGGAGGGGGATGCGGTCGTCCGCTGCCGCGTGACCGATCTCCGGGAAGCGTGGCCGGCGGGGGCGCTCACCCTGCACTACCAGATGCAGGAGACCTGGCGCGTGGTGCACTTCCAGCGCTCGGCCGGATCGGGGGAGGCCTTCGAGGCCGCCATCCCGCACGCCGGCCGCGGGGTCGCGGTGCCCTACTACGTGCAGGTGGGGACCGGACTCGGGCCCACGCAGCTTCTCCCCGTTCAGGCTCCGGCGGAGACCTTTCGCGTCACCTTCAAGGGCCGCCCCAGCACGCCGCTGCTGATCGCGCACGTGCTCTGTATGATAGGCGGGCTCGTCTTCCTGGTGCTGGCGACGGTCGGCGCCCTCCTCTTCCTCCGGAACAAGCGCGGCCTGGCGCTGCACCGGCGCGCCGGCCTGATCGGGTTCGTGCTGCTCTTCATCGGCGGCGTGCCGCTCGGGATGGCCGTGGAGCGGCAGGTCTTCGGCACGTACTGGGAGGGTTGGCCGTTCGGGCGCGACGTGACCGACACCAAGACCGGCCTGATCCTGCTTCTATGGCTGGTCCTGATGCTGGTTCGCGGGCGCGATCTCGGGAGCCGCCTGCCGGCCGAGCGCAGGCCGCGCGATCGCGCGTGGGCCGTGTGGCTGATCGCGCTCACGGTCTTCACCGCGGCGATGTATCTCATCCCGCACGAGAACATCAAGTTCTAGCGGAGCCGCGAGCGGCGCCGCGCCCGGGGCACGGACACGGCGCCGCGGAAGGGCCATCCCTAGCGCAGCTGCAGCATCCTCCGGCTCGAGACGTAGCCGTCGCCGGTGCGCAGCTGGACCCAGTAGAGGCCGCGGCCGAGCACGTGTCCCGCGTCGTCCGCACCATCCCAGACGACCGTGTTCTCTCCGGCGGGCTGCGCCGCGTCGAGCACCCGTCGTACCCGGCGCCCGCTGACGTCGAAGACGTCGAGCGTCACCGGCGTCGCCCGGGCCAGGCTGAAGCGGAGCGCCGCCGTGCCGCGGAACGGATTCGGCCGCGGGGCGTGCAGGTAGGTGACGGGCCCGCTCAGGTGGGTGTCGCTCTCTTCGTCGACCGCGACGTCCTCGCACGGATAGCGCCAGTTGACGAACGGCGTGCCGCCCGCCTGGAGCCACGCGAGCTCGGGACCGACCAGATCCAGCGCGCCCTGGACCACGCAGGCGCTGTCCGGCGAGCAGTCGTCGCCGAGGCAATCCCGCGCCGCGAGGTGGAACCAGGTGCCGCCTTCGAGAATCGTCTTCCAGTTGGTAACCCCGGGTTCGATGTTCTGTCGCACCACCTGCGCGAAGTCGACGTAGGGCTGGCTGCCCGTGCCCTCGTAGCTGTAGTAGCGCAGGTTGCCCGTCACGTTCGGGATGCCGGGACGTAGCCCCAGGACGGAGTAGTTCCGGTAGCCGGGGCACTCGTTGCCGAAGAGCGCCACGCCGGGGGCGGCGGGCGTGAAGACCGCGCCGGCCGCCGGCTCGAGGTAGACGCAGGCCGCCTCGTCCTGGTTCAGCTCGCGGTAGTGCCCTTGATACGTCGCTCCCAGCGTGTTCCACAGCAGGTCACGCCCGACCGGGCCCTGGCCGGGGTCGTC
>Ga0163210_1000623_pt1 | contig 15054 bp, 9 predicted proteins | sample Kivu_220m_FD_113536 | JGI IMG/M metagenome (GOLD analysis project Ga0163210, IMG submission 113536) | Freshwater microbial communities from Lake Kivu, Western Province, Rwanda to study Microbial Dark Matter (Phase II) - Kivu_220m | ecosystem: Environmental > Aquatic > Freshwater > Lake ...
CCAACGCGCATGGCCAAGGCGAGAGGAAGTATGCCGACGTCACCGAGATCGCCCGGGGCTGGCTCGATGGCACCCGACCTAACCCGGGGCTCCTGCTGATCACCGACTTCGCACGCAGCGCCCCGTGGGTCGGTACGGCCTACGTCACCAGCCGCGAGGGCCCGGAGGACCAGCGCCCGTTTCTCGAGGTCACGCGCCCCGCACGACCCTCCGGAATGCCTGCGGGACGCTGGGCGATCGTGGAGGCCGCGGGAGCGACCGAAGCGGAGCAGACCGCCGCGACCGAGCTGCGCAACTACCTGCGGCGCATCTGCGGCGAGTGGTTCGAGATCGTCACGGAAGGGTCCTTCAGCGGTGGCCGGCCCGCGATCTACGTGGGCGCAACCGCCTTCGCCTGCCGGCACAGCGTGCAGCCGGAGCGTATGGAGGGCGAGGAGTTCGTCATCCAGCGGGCTGACGACGACCTGATTCTCTGTGGTGGCCGGCCGCGGGGCACCCTGTATGCCGTGGCGCAATTCCTGGAGGAGTACTGCGGCGTGCGCTGGTTGACGCTGGCGGGCGAGGAGTACGTGCCGCTGCGCCCGGACCTGCGCCTGCCGCGAGCAGACCGGCGCGTCAGGCCTGCCTTCGTGGACCGGGACATCATGGCGCCTCACCACTGGCCCGCCACGGGATGGTACGACGACGACGGCATCAAGCGTCTTGGCCGCGCCCTCGCCTTCGGGCACATCAATGGCAGGGGCTCCTCGATTCACCTTGGAGCCGATCTGCCTGGGACCCGCTTTGGCGAACACACAAGGGGTAATACCCTTGGACACTCCATCCGCTGGTATCTTCCGCCTGAGGAGCACTTCGCCCAGCACCCGGAGTTCTACGCCCAGCAGGGAGGCAAGCGTGTACCCCTGGGGCTGTGCAAGACCAACCCGCAGATGCGCGAGGCGTACTTCAGCAAGATCACGGAGGTCATTTCGCGCGGAGCAACCGGCACCCACAGCGGGCTCGTCTTCCACATCAGCGACGAGGACGGACCACCACAGCCGTGCGAGTGCCGTGAGTGCAGGGCCGCGGACGCGCGCTATGGCGGGATGAATGTCGGGCAGATGCTGGATTTCCTCAACTGGCTCGCGGAGCGCGGGCGCGGCGTTTGGCCCGCCGGAACATTGCTGGAGACCCTCGCGTATTCAGGATACGAGACCCCGCCGCCAACCGGCAGGACCCGCGACGACGTGATCGTCCGCTTCGCGCCGATCCACAAGTGCCACTGGGACCGGCTGAACTCCGAAGTGAACCGGCGAGACCTGGCGAACCTCGAGGGGTGGCTGAAGGTGGCGAAGAATGTGCGTATCTGGGACTACCCACACCAGTACGGTTCCGGCGCGGAACCCGTATCGAGTCTGGCCATCACGCGCCGGGGCGATGCGGGGCTTCGTTCCTGGGTGCAGCAAGCGGTGGCCGAACCGGCGGTGGCGCGAGCCGGGCTGCACCTGTCCCTCGCCGCTCCGGTCGCTCCCGGCGAACGCCACGCCTTCACCGCCGGCATCAACGCGTTTTGGGAGCCGAACCGGGGCGTCAGGCCGCGACTGTTCGTCTGGTGGCAGCGATCCCAGGACGACGAGCCCACGCTCAGTGTGCTGACCGACTCCGCCGCGGCAATCGTCTCCTCCGGGAAACCAGCCGGCCCCGTGCGGGCGGTGCATGAGCCCGGGATCGAACGCGCCGGCGGATTGGAACTTGCCGGGACCTGGGCACAGTCCGAGGGTCTTCGCGAGTGGTCCTATCTGCGTTTCGACCTCTCCGCAATTCCGCCGGACGCCCGGGTGGCCGACGCCGAGTTTGTCCTGTCCCGGATCTGGGTCCGCGGCGCCCCGGGCCCCGGGGCTGTGGAGTTCCGCGCGGTCAAGCGGGGCTCCGTGTGGGATCCGGTGGCGGTAACCTGGGAGACCCGGCCCGAGGTCCAAGATCGCGTGCTGTTTGCCCTGCGCCTGCCGGATCGCGTGCCGGGCTATGCGGGCAACGACGGGCTCTTGCCGCAGCCCAACCTGCGCGCGCTGGTGGACAACGTCCGACTTTACCACAAGCTCGGGGCGAGGGGCGTGTTCATGGAAACTGACGCGCCGGGCCTAAACTCGGGCATCCACTGCGATGCGGACATGACCTACTGGGTTCTGATGCAGGCCATGTGGGACCCGACCCGCACCGCGGACGACCTCGTCCGCGACTTCTGCAGGCACTACTACGGCCCGGCGTCTGACGCAATCATCCGGTACGTGACCCTGCTCGAAGATGCCTATGCGCGCGATCCGCACCGGCAGGCGTTCCATGTGGGCAATTACGCACTCCAGAGCTTCGTGGACCTGGACCTGATCACCGGCTGCCAGGGCCTCTTCGACCAGGCTGAGAAGGCCTGCGACGGCGATGGCAAGTTTCTTGCCCGCGTGCGCCGCGCAAGGCTGTCGCTGGACCTCCTGACGCTCTTCAACCTGCAGCGGCTGCGCTCCGAGTACGAGCAGCGACGACACGACTCTCCGACAGGCTTCCCGTTCGACGGTGAGGCAATGGAGCGGAGGTACACCGAGGCTCGGCTCGCGAGCGTCGCGGAGCGTTATCCCGCGCGCAGCCTGGAGGCGGAGCGAGAGGAGATCCTAAACCTGTTGAGTTGCGCCCGCCGTGCCGGGGAGTGGACGTTGTGGGGGCCCCGGCCTCCAGCCAAGTGACGAAGGCGAGCAAATGAACAAACGAATACAAGGCACTCCGGAGCCACCGATCCGCGTAGCATGGTAGGCAACAAAGGAACGAGACATGAGAAAACGAGAGATGAAAAACAGTATGACGGTTGGGGTGGGGCTCCTGACCGAGGCTCTCCTGCTGCTTACGTTCGCCGGTTTGGGGGCGAGTCGTGCCATGGCAGACGAGGGAGCCCGGCGGCCGGGCGAGAAGCGGGACGTTGTCGTCTATGCCAAGGCCGAGGAGTACGCCAGTTTTCCGATCCTGGCCCGCTCCGATCAGGGGCTGACACTGCTGTTCCAGGTACAGGATCTGGCCAGACTGCGTGCCTCGGGTGCGCACCCGCATGGCCAGGCGCTAGCTGTGCCGCGCTGGGCGACGTCGCGCGACGGCGGGCTGGCTTGGAACGTCCACGAGACCTGTCCGCCACTTGGCCGCGTGCGCGACATCGGCTACGGCAGCGCACCGCTTAAGGACGGCGGAACAGTTACCTTAACATTCAGTGGCACCGAGCCGCTGCAAGCGATCGTTCAGCACGGCGTGATCGGATACCGCCCCTATCAGGATGCGGGTCGGGAGCCAGGCGACAAGTATCCGGTCACCGACCTGGGGCCGTTCAAGAGCTTCTACCCGATGGGCATGAAACGCCTGTCGGACGGCACGCTCCGGGCCGCCGGCTACGTGCCGTTCAAATCAGCCGCGGGCCGCGACAAGACCACGGCCGCCTTTCTGACCAGCCGCGACGCGGGGCGGACATGGACCTACCTCTCCCACATCCCCAATGCAAACCCGTTCGACTTCAGCGAGCCGGACATCATCGAGACGCGCGACGGACGTCTGCTGGTTTTGCTGCGGGCCGACTGGGATTATGCTTTCACCGCGGGCAAATCACTTCCTGCCGATGCGGGTATGAGCAACGCCAACTACGGCTATTTCCTTTACCAGGCGGAATCCAAGGACGGGGGCAAGACCTGGTCCCTGGCAACCCAACTGCCGCTCTGGGGCCATCCTCCGTACCTGCTCCGCCTGGCTAGCGGCAAGCTGTTGATGGTCTATGGTCATCGCCGCCAGCCTTGGGGAATTCGTGCCGTGCTCAGCCGCGACGAGGGACGGACGTGGGATACGAGATCGCTCAAGACTGTCTATGATTTCCCCCACGGCGGGATCGACCTCGGCTATCCGGTGGCGACGCAACTCGAGGACAGTGCGATCATCTGCGCCTTCTACGGCTATCCGCCATCCGTGAAGCGCGAGTCGCAGGCCGGCGGGTCCTGGGTTCCCGAATACATACCGCGCGCCATCATCGTCAGCGTGTTCGACGAAAAGTGGCTCACCAGCGACCGACCATCGAAATGATCATGGGAGACCCAAGCATGACTCACCACCGACCGCACTTGAAGACCCGAACTTCCCGGCTCCGGCAACCACTGGTATGGCTGTTGGCGTGGATGCTGTTCGCTGCTGGTGTAATCGCGGCGCAGGAGCCGCCTGACACCAAACGCAATACCGACTGGTTCCACAAGGCCGGGAGCGGGGTGTTGGTCCACTACCTGAACGGCCTGCAGAACAACCGCGAGTCCATCAACAGCCTCGGCAAGGAGACGCCCTGGGACGAGTGTGTCCGGGAGTTCGACACCGAACGGTTCGCCGGCGCCATGCAGGAGGGCGGCGCGGGGTACGTCATCTTCACGGTGATGCAGACCACACGGCACCTGATCGCCCCCAATGCGACCTTCGACCGCATCAGCGGCTACCAGCCGGGCGAAGCCTGCGCGACCCGGGATCTCATCGAGGACCTCTACCGGTCGCTGAACAAACGCGGCATTCCACTGATGCTGTACTATACCGGCGACGGCCCGCGCTTGGACGAGAAGGCCAACGCGCAGTTCGGCTTCAACGGCAATGTCAGCCCGGAGTTCGTGCGGAAGTGGACGGACGTTGCGCGGGAATACAGCCTCCGCTACGGCGACAAGATCAAGGGCTGGTGGGTGGACGGCTGCTATCCCTGGATCGGCTACAACAACGAGAACCTGAGGCTGTTCGCGGCGGCCCTCAAGGCCGGGAACCCCCACAGCATCGTCGCCTTTAACCGCGGCGTGGACCCGGTCGTGATGTCCTACACCCCGGCCGAGGACTTCACCTGTGGCGAGCAGGAGCGGTTCTTCGACATGCCCGCCCAGCGCTGGCTCAACGGCGAGCAGTGGCACATCCTCTCGTACATCGGCACGGGCTGGGGCCAGGCAGGCAGCAAGTACGGCAAGCGGGAGCTGCGCGAGTATGTGTTCGACGTGAACCTGCGCGGCGGGGTCGTCTCGATGGATGTGCTGCTGTACCGCGACGGCTCGATGGACCGCTCACAGCTTGAGATGGTCAAGGAAGTGCGCCGGGAGCGGAACGAGGGCAAGACCCGGGCGCCGGTGCCGCCCGGGAACCTGGCTTACCGCAAGCAGGCGAAGCTGCTGAGCCTGGACGGCTCGCACGAGCTTCACGTGAACGGCGGCGTCTGTTTCCCCCGGCTCGGCGTGGACGGGCGCCCGGACACCTTTGCGCTGGCCGGGGGCGAGTGGCCCTGGACCTACCACGTGGACTTGGTGGACACGAAGCCGATCCGTCGCGTGAAGGTCACGTTCGGCACCGGTTACCCGACCACGATTGAGGTGAAGCTATCGGCTGACGGTCAGGCCTGGCAGACCGTCGCCGCGGCGACCGATCAGCACGGCAAGCCCTTCGAGGCGACCTTCCGGGCGGTGACCGCCCGCTACATCCGCATCTGCTCGGTGAAGCCCGACGGCCCGGGACAGAAGGGCTCGCAGATGTCGGTCGCGGAGCTGGAGGTCTACGAATAGGCGCCGGGGGCATCTTTACGCGACCGCAACGAGTCGCCTTGGAGGCTCATAATGTCGACGTGGGCCGGCGACCGGCTGGGTGTGCATATCGAGAAGGCCAATAGTGCCCTTGCCAGCAACGGCAATTAAAGAGACACGGTTTTCATTCCGACCGCAGCGAAAGACCCCTCCCATGCAGTACGCGCATCACATCCTTGTCGTGTCCTGGTTGCTGCTCTCCCTGACCGGGGTTTCCGGAGCCGAGATTCAGGTGAAACCGGGCCATCCGGCCACCAAGCGTGAAGCACTGGAAATCCTCGATTCTGCCAACGGCGTGCTGCAGTTGCAGGCCAAGTCGCCGACGTCGGGCGTCGTTGCAATCCAGTCGAGCCAACCGCTGGTGATTCGGTCGGCCACCAACGCCGATGCAAGGCTCGAGCCCGGCTGGGATGGAACGGTCGGTTACAGCCACTACCGCCTGGTCGTGACGGTGCCGTCCGCAGGCAAGGCGATAGTCCGCCTGGAAGCGATCCCGCCCCCGACCACGCCGGTTGTTGCGTCGGAGAAGGAATTGGCCGAGTTCGGTAGTCGATTCCGCGACCGGCCTTCACGCTTCTCTAACGACCCGCGGGGTTTCGCCGAGTGGCAGAGGAAATGGCGAGCCAAACTGGCTGCCTTGCTGATGGCTGGCGGCGTGCCCGAGCGGGGTCCTTTGGATGCCCACGCCGTCGAGAGCAAGGAATTCCCCAAGTTCACACTTCGCCGGGTCGAATACCGATCCGGCCCTGACCGGACGAACGTGCTCTTGTTATCACTGCCCAAGGGGACAAGAAAAGCTCCTTTGCTCCTGGCCTTGCACGGCCACGAGGCCGCCTGGGGCGGAGTCGATCCCAAGGCGTATGAACCGAGCCACGCCGACGATTTCATGGGCTATTTCGCCGAGCGGGGCTGGGCCGTCCTGCAACCGGCGACCATGAATCATGCACTCCAGCGCAGGGGCTGGACCCTGCAGGGCGAGTGGGCATGGGACGCCATGATGGCGTTGGATTATGCGGCGACGGTGCCGGAGGTTGACATGGACCGCGTGGCCGTCTGTGGCCTATCGACAGGGGCGCATCTGGCGATGAACGTATTGGCCCTGGATGATCGCGTCAAAGCCGGCGTGGCTGGCTGCATCCTCAGCACGTGGAACCACTACCGCCGACGGTTCCGCATTCCTCCTCACTGCGAGTGCGGCGTTAGCTTCCAGCTTGGCCCCTATCTGGAACAATGCGATTGGGCCGCACTGGCCGCGCCAAAACCGGTGCAATTCCAGCACGGACGGCAGGATGCTGCATTCTGTCCGGGCGCGGACCCAAAGCGGCTCGATCTGCAATGGAACACGGGCGTGATGCCGCAAGCGGAATACGACGCGATGTTCGCCGAAGTGAAGCGAGCTTACGGACTGGCCGGAAACGCGGACGCCACGGAGACGTGGCTCCACGACGGACCGCACAAGGTTGACAATGAAGCGGCATTCAAGTGGCTGAATCGATGGATCGAGAAAGCCTCAAACCAGAACGACAGGTAATTCCATGATGCAACACAACAGACTCATCGCAATCCTGCTGTCGACCCTCATTCTGACGGTCGGCCACGCCGCCAGCGGATCGGAGAAGGGCGATTCGGCGCTGGTTCGGGCGATGTTCGCGCGGATGAATCTCGACTATTCGGGATTGGAGAAGGTCAAGGCGGCGCTAGCGCGCGACGACCTGCCGGCGGCCGAGGCGGCCTACCTGCAGTTCTGGCGGGAGCGGGACGAGCATGTCGTGCTCTGGAATGTGTTCTTTCGGCTCAACAGCCTCCCCATGCGCAACAGTGGCGCGAGCGACTTCTTCGGCGATCCTGCGCCCGTGACGGTTTCGTGGCGCGATCGCGAGAAGGCCAAGAACCGGATTTCACTGGGAAAGGTCTGGGCCAATGCGGAAAGCTATTGTCGTTGGACCGTTCGGGAGATGGCCGACATGCTCGTGGAAAACAAACTGACCTTGATCCGGTTGGGGGACCCCGGCGGCGGCGTTTTCCACATGCCGCCGGTCGACATGGGCGGGAAGTGGGACTGGAACTTCATCGCCAACGACAATCCCTATACCAACGGCTTCCTGCATCGGTTCTACTGGGCACCAGTGCTGGCGCAGACTTATTGGGCCACCGGCGACGAGCGCTATGCGGGCAAACTGATCGATCTTTGGGTCGATTGGGTTCGCAGCCCGCCGCAAAGCCGCGGGGGCGATTCCGGCAAGCACGGGGGCCTGGGTCCCATGTACCAGGCGGCCCTTCAGCCAAGCTGCCTGGCCATGATCGTGCAGTCCCCGAAGCTCTCGCCCCACGACTTCTGCCTGATGGTCGGATACCTAACCGGGCCAACGAGCGACTCACTTACGGACGGGCTACGAGGCGGCAACCAGATGCTCAGCCAAGGGCAGGCTGTGATGGCGGTAGCCGGGGCGTTTCCGGAGTTCAAGGCCCATGGGCATTGGCTGTCGATCGTGCAGCGCTGCCTGGACAGTACGAGTGACTCGCTGATCTATCCGGACGGTGGATTCGCGGAAACGACGTTTCTTTACGCGGTTGTCACTGCCGTCGAACTGCTCACTTCTGTCGAGAGTGCCGGCAAACTGGCCGAGAAGGGCATGGGCATCACGGTTCCCAAACGTGCCGCGAATCCGGAATGCATGGGCGATTACTTCATGTACAACGCTCAGCCCGACTGGCGGTTGCCCTGGACAGGCCACGGCGAATGCGTCGACGCGACGGCGCTGTTGAGCAGTCTGGCGCGGATGTATCCTCATCGGCAGGACTTCCTGTACTACGCCACGCGGGGCCAGAAAGGCGAACAGCCGAAAACCCCCTCGCGATGGTTCAACTGGTCCGGCTACTGTTCCATGCGCGACCGGTACGACAGGACGGCGAACTATCTGTTCTTCGACGTGGGCCCTTGCGGCAGCTTCCACAAGAACGCCAACAAGCTACAAATCGTCGTCGCCTCGCACGGGCGGACACTGTTGGAGGATCGCGGTATTCATACCTACTCGCCCCACAAGCCCGAATTCAATACGTATTTCAACCACTGCTACGGCCACAGCACGGTGCTGGTCGACGGGAAATCGCAGCCGATTCGCGAGGAGGTTTCGATCTCGCCGCTTTCGAATCCCTGGACGAGCAGCACGGTCTTGGACTACAACTCTGGGGAATACAGCGGCGGTTATCATCCGACCTCCTACGTCGCCGGAGAGGTCGACCACGGCGTCCGTCATCATCGTAGCGTAGTCTTTGTGAAGCCGGACTACTGGATCGTGACAGACCGTCTGCTGCCCACGGGCAGAGATGAGCCGGACCGGCCACGGACGTTCGAACAGCTCTTCCAATACATACCCTGCGAGATAACCGAGTGCGAAGAATCGCTGGCCGTCGGCAGCGCGACGCCCGGCGAGCCGAATCTTGCCCTGATCCCAGTCTCGCGCGAAGGTCTGGAACTGGAGATCGCCCGAGGCCGGCGCGAACCGTTCATTCTCGGCTGGGCCGTCTCGAAGAACAAAAAGGAACTCGTGGAGCCTGCTCCGACGGTCATCTATCGCAAGAGGGGGGCAATGCCGGCGGTGATGCAAACGGTCCTTTGGCCGATGAAGGCGGGGCAGACGCAACGACCGCGGGTGGAGAGGATTGGCACGCCGCGCGACGGCGCGGTCAAGGTGACGCTGCCCGACGGACGGGTGGATTGGTATCGCTCGAGCGCGGAGCCCTGTGTCATGCAAGTGAACGGCGTGTCGTTCCCCTGCGCTCTCGCAGCGCTGGTGCGACAGGACACGGGGGGCTCCGTCGTGGGCAAGGGGGCTGTCAGCCAATAGGCCGGATGTCGCAAGTTCCTGTTGTGGGAGGAAATTGGCATCGAAGGAGGGTTTCTCATGAACCGGACGACCATTTTCGCAATGTCCGCCGGGCTTCTGGCCTTGGCGGCAAGCGCCGGGCAAGCCAGTGACGCGACGGCGGGCCAGCCTGCGCCCGATCTGGCGGTGCCGCGAATCCAGATGACCTTGGATGGGCCGATGGCGGCACGCGTGGACGGCATCATCCGTAACTGGCTGATCCCGGCTCCGGACGCTAACCCGGCAATGCTCGAAATGAAAACGCCCGTATCCGTTCCGGCGCCCTGCGGTATCCTGTTTTCCATCCCACTCTCGTTCCCCCCTAGGAGACAACTGCAATGACTTCGCTTAACCGTCGCGAGTTCTTTGCGCGTTCCAGAAGCACTGGCTTATCCCTGGCGGCTGGAGGCATGATCGCGGCCGACTTCGGCACGGTTCGCGCCAATTCGACCGAAGGAGCGGTGGTAGCGAGGAGACGTCTGCGTGACGTGGGATATGTCTGGGAAGGTCAGCCGGCGTACCGGGACTTCCCGCCGTCGACGTACGGTCTCGGCGAGGGCTGCGCCTATTTCGGCTTGCGCAAGGCCTACTATCTGTACCACGGCAACAACGCGGCGGCGCTGACCAAACTGGCGCGATTGGAGGAAGTCATTTGTGACATCTCGATCTGGCGCTACCGCAAGGTCGAGGACGCCCAGGGTGCCATCGGCTGGGGAATCTATCACGAGAAATCGCCCGACGTCATCCGGGCCGAGGCCGACACGGTCAGCCGCCTGTCTCGGTCGTTCCCGAACGTCCGCGGCGCGATGCTCGACGACTTGCTGGGCGCCATCAAATCGCAAGGCTACTCGCCGGACACCTGTGCCGGCATCCGAACTGCACTCAAAGCGCACAACCCGCGGCTCCAGGTCTGCAGCACCGTTTACACGCATGAACTTGACGCCCGGAACTGGACCGCTTTCGACGCCTTGATCGACGTGGTCTTTCTCTGGGTGTGGAAGTCCGAGGACCTAGTCCGACTGGACGGGGGAGTGGCGCGATGCCGGGAGATCTTCCCCGGCAAGCCGATTGTGCTGGGCTGCTACCTGAGCGACTACACCCTGAAGGCCCCGGTCCCCATGGACCGGCTCCGCAGCCAGTGGGAGCGCATTCCGGGCTATCTGGAGAAGGGCTTGATCAACGGCTTTTGTATCCTGGGCGCCTACCTGATCGATCATCATCCCGAGCAAGCGACCTGGGTCCGGGATTTCATTGCCGGAAACTGACGCTGTGCTAGCCGCATCGCAGGAACAGATTCACGGAATCGAAAATGATGAAGAGCAATCCACCTGTTGCACTCGTCCGTCTCTTACGCCGACGACATTCCGCTGGCGTTGGCCGGCATTTCCACTTTGACTACGAAGACCCGCGCGTACGGATCGCTTCGCGGCGGGAAAAGTCGGCGAGCGTGATGATCCTGCCGAAAGAAAAACAGAACATTCTGGTCCGGATTCCGCGCTGGGCGCCGACAAAGCGCCGCTGATGCCCGTGAGCCATCGCAAGTTCCATCTCACCTGGCGCGGCGATCAAGTCATCGCCTACGAGCCGAAGGTGCCCATCTACCCGGCGGAGAAAAAGCCATGAACAGCACCAGCCTTACCATGAAACCTACCGTCATACTGCTCACCGCCCTGCTGCTTGCACTGCTAGCGCCTGTGGCCATTACAAACGTGGCCGGCGCAGAACCACCATCATCTGCCGCCGGAAGACTCAGCCGCATTCCTGACACCCGCTATGAGCTGCACGGCATCGAGCAGGAATACCTCACCGCCATCACCGAGAATTGGCTTCTGCCACTGCCGGAGAAAAGTCCTGCAATTCTGCAAATGTTTGCCGACCGGGACAAGGAACCCCATCGTCAACTTACACCGTGGGCGGGTGAATATGCCGGAAAGTATCTCACCGGCGCCATCCAGGTGTGGCGGCTGACACGCAACCCGAAGTTGAAGGACTGCCTTTCCAAATTCGTGGTGCATCTGGTGCAGCTTCAAGCTGAGGACGGCTATCTGGGACCGTTTGCGAAGGACAAGCGGCTGAATGTGGGATGGGATGTCTGGGGGCACTATCACGTCATGCTCGGTCTATTACTCTGGCATGAGGACACGGGCGACCAACGGGCGCGCCAGTGTGCCGTGAAGATCGGTGATCTCCTCTGTCGAAAGTTCCTCAACAGCGGCCGGCGGATTGTGGACATCGGTGACGCGGAGATGAACCATGCGGCGATTCATTCGCTGTGCCTGCTTTACACGGTCACGAAAACGCCGGCTTATCTCGAACTGGCGCACCAGATAGCCGACGAGGAGTTTCAAGACACACGCGCCGGCGATTTCGTGCGATTGGCGCTCGCAGGCAAGGACTTCTACCAGACCCCCAAGCCGCGCTGGGAGAGTCTGCATGCGATCCAAGGCGTCGCGGAGTTGTATCGGATCACGGGCGATGAGAAGTACCGCAAGGCGTTCGAGCATCTGTGGTGGAGCATTGCAAAACTCGACCGCCACAACAACGGCGGCTTTTCCTCGGGCGAACAGGCGCAGGGGAATCCGTATCATCCGGGGGCGATTGAAACCTGTTGCACGATCGCCTGGATCGCGATGAGTGTGGATATGCTGTGCCTCACCGGCAACTCCGCCGTGGCCGATGAATTGGAGCTTTCCACGCTCAATCAGGTGCTGGGGTATCAGCATCGTTCCGGCAAGTGGGGCACCTACAACACACCGATGGATGGCGTGAGGGTGGACGGGGCCAAGACAGCCGGTGCCACCCATATTCAGATGGTGGGACCGGATTGCCACGGACTTTACTGTTGTTCCGCCAATGCCCCGCGCGGGTTCGGCCTGATCAGCGATTGGGCGTTGATGACCGACGGGCAAGGTGTGGTCGTGAATTGGTATGGCCCGTCAACCTTGAGCGCCAAACTGAACGGCGCCACGATCGAGATCAAGCAAGAGACGGATTACCCCCGCGACGGGCGCATCGTGCTCACCGTCTCGCCCGGACGCGACCTGCGCTTCCCATTGAAACTGCGCATCCCGCACTGGTCGGCCAACAGCCGTGTGAGGGTGAACGGCGGGCCGGTCCCTGATGCCAAGCCCGGCTCTTATCTCGTCCTCAACCGCGAATGGAAATCCGGCGACATGGTGCAAATGGATCTCGATATGTCTTTGCATTACTGGGTGGGTGAGCGGGAGTGCGCGGGCAAGACATCCATCTACCGCGGGCCGCTTTTGCTGGTTTATGAACTGAATCGCCAGTGGCCGTCTCCCCACCCAAACATTCACTTCAGTGCCGGATGGAAGCATCTCGATCATTCCTCAGTGACGAAAGAGATCGGCGCGTCCCTTGAAGCCTCGTTTGAAGGCACGGTGGTTACCTGGAAAGGTTGCAAGTTTGACGATGCCGGCAAGGCGCGCGTGACGATTGATGGCAAGGAAATCGCCGTGGTGGATCAGTATGGCCCGAAACGCGGCGATCCTTTCAAATGGGAATACCGCGATCTCCAGCCTGGCAACCATACCATCACGATCGCGCTCCTGGACGGGAAGAACCCCAACTCCAAGGATCATTGGATCAATGTCGGCAGCATTGATCCACCCGCCTATTCCGGGCCGGTGTTCGACGCGGCAACGATGGACGGGAGCATCGTGCCCGCCAACGGTGCGATGGCGCCGTTGCTGATGATGGAGTTCACGAATTCCGACGGCAAAAAGGTGCGCCTGCGCGACTACGGCACCGCCGGCGAAAGCGGCGTCCATTACCTCTCATGGCTGAAAGTGCAGCACGTCCGGCCGGCGCCGTTTTCCCAAGCGAACCCATTGCGCAGCAGCCGTTCCAATCCAAGGAGAAACCAACGATGATGACATCCCGCGAACGCGTTCAAGCCGCTTTGGAGCACCGCCAACCGGACCGGGTTCCCGTCGACCTCGGCGGCGCCGTGGTCACCGGCATCCACGCCTCCGCCCTGCACCGGCTGCGTCGGGCGCTCGGCCTGCCGCCGGCGACGGTGAAGGTCTACGAGCCGATGATGATGCTGGGGCTGGTCGAGGACGACGTGCGCCAGGCGATAGGTGGCGATGTGGTCGGGCTGAACGCCCCCGGCACGCTGCTCGGTTACGCCAACAAGGACTGGAAGCCCTGGACACTGCCCGATGGCACGCCGGTTCTAATGGGTGGCGGCTTCACCTGCACCTGCGGGGAGGACGGCACAATCTATGCCTACCCGCAGGGCGACACCTCGGCGCGACCAAGCGCTCGCATGCCCGCCGGCGGCCTCTACTTCGATAACATCATTCGTCAGCGCGACCTGACAGGGCACGATTTCGATGCACGCAGGGATTACGCCGACCAGTATGCTGTTTTTGGCGACGATGAATGCCTGCACTATGAAGAGACCTCTCGCCAGCTATATGAGGAAACCGACTGCGCTGTCTTTGGCAACTTCTTCCTTGGCGGGGTTGGTGACATCTTCCATATTCCAGGCGCATGGCTGCGCGACCCAGCGGGGATACGCGATCTCGAAGGGTGGATCATGGCCCACTATGATCATCCGGATTACGTCAAGGAATTCTTTGCTATGCAGACGGAAACGACATGCGAGAATCTGGAGTTATACCGGCAGGCTGTGGGAGATCGAATAGTAGCGATAGCCGTAAGCGGCACCGACTTTGGCGCACAGAACGGTCTGCTCATTTCGCCGGACTGCTACCGTGAGTTCTACAAGCCGTTCCACAAGATATTCAATGACTGGGTGCATCGGCACACCAACTGGAAAGTATTCTTCCACACATGCGGCAGCGTCTCCGGCTTGCTCGACGACTTCGTTGAGGTAGGTGTGGACATCATCAACCCCGTGCAGTTCAACGCCTGCGGAATGGATGTCGCTGAACTCAAGCGCAAGTACGGCGACAAGCTCGTGTTCTGGGGCGGTGGCGTGGACCCACAAAAAACGCTGCCATTCGGCACGCCGGAGGAGATCGCCGCCGAGACCCGCCGTAACGTCGCGATCCTCGCGCAGGGCGGTGGTTTCGTCTGCGCGGCCGTGCACAACATCCAGGGTCCAACGCCGTCGGAGAACGTCCTGGCTTTCTTCCGGAGTATCAACCCGGCACAAATGAATTGACCGGACAATGACCAGGAGTCTGGATGTTTCGGTCCTGTACTGAATCCAGGATCAGTCTGCACTAGACTACTGAGTCCGATGAGTGTGAATTCCGAAACGCTCGTCAAGACCATCAGGAGAACAGACACCTGAGCAAGAAGATGCAAGACAACAAGACACAAGGCGATTTGATCTCCGACCGGTTGAACGCCATGCTCCGCGCAAGGTCAATCTGAAGGTATCTGTTTGTGAACCGTGGTTTCATCTGTTAGAAACCTCCTCCCAATGCAAGAGAATAGAACCATACTTCACGGGCGCGTGCCCCGAAGACTGTGCCTTGCAGAGTGCGGCGGATATCACTACATTACTTCGCCAGATGCGGGCGCACGACCTCATCCATCCGACAGTAGGCCTCATAGGTAATATGCACCCCGTCCTCGCAAGCGTATTCCGCCGCCAGTTGACC
>Ga0163210_1000631_pt1 | contig 14989 bp, 13 predicted proteins | sample Kivu_220m_FD_113536 | JGI IMG/M metagenome (GOLD analysis project Ga0163210, IMG submission 113536) | Freshwater microbial communities from Lake Kivu, Western Province, Rwanda to study Microbial Dark Matter (Phase II) - Kivu_220m | ecosystem: Environmental > Aquatic > Freshwater > Lake ...
GGTCATACAGTTCATATTGTTTTAATTAAGGGAATCCAGTTCAAATCTGGAGCGGTCCCGCCACTGTGATAGGGTGTGTACTCTCTAATTAAGCCACTGGCAGAAGACTGCCGGGAAGGCAGAGAGTAAAGTCCCTTAAGCCAGGAAACCTTAAAAGTGTTTTGATTACCTCTCTTCGGCGGAAAGAGGGTGATTTTTCATTTTATGAAAAACTCCCAGCTGAAGAAGGTTGGGAGTTTTTTTATTTATAAATAATAAAAGACAAGGGGGAAAAATGTCAAAAAAAATAATGTTTGCAGCAGTAGTAATTATAATTTTATCTCTTACAGCTACCCTGGGTATATTTTCAGGATGCAAGGATAAGGCAGCAGAGAAAAATGCTGAAGAGATTGTTGAAATCGAAGGGATAGAAGAAGCAGAAAATACTCCAATAAAGGTGGTGGATGGTGAAGAAAATGTAATAGAGCTTACCAGACCTGCCAAAAAAATTATTGTCCTTTCACCGAGTGCGCTGGAAATAATTGATGGTCTTGACGCAATGGAATTAGTGGTAGAGGTTGATAGTTGGAGTGTATCGGAAGGTGAACCGCTGGCAGAAGGATTTGAAGGTATTGGAGATTACCAGGGGCTAAATATAGAAAGAATAACTGAATTGAATCCGGATATTTTAATAGCTATAACCGGTGGTCCTGAAGACGATTACCGGAAAGTGGAAGAGCTGGGAATTGAAATTTACAGAGTTATTGATATTAAAGGTATCCAAGGCGTTTATGATGAAATAACCAACATCAGTAAAGTAATAGGACTTGAAGATAAGGGAAAAGAACTTGTGAGTAATCTAAAAAATGGTGTTGATGAAATATATAATAAGGTTAAAGATTTGAGCAATGAAGAGAAACCAAGAGTTTTTTATGAGGTTTGGAATGATCCTTTAATGAGCGCAGGAGCTGACACCTTCATTAGTGACTTAATCGAAAAATCAGGTGGAGTAAATATATTATCAGAAGATAATCTGACCGGCTGGCCTGAATACAGCGTGGAAACATTGATAGAGAAAAATCCGGATGTAATAATTGCTCCTATGAGCCTGGCGGCAGATCCATCGGTAATAACAGGAGATGAGAGGTTTTCGAGCATTGATGCAGTGACGCATGGAAGGGTTTATGTTATTCCGGATAATCCTATTTCACGCCCCAACCAGAACCTGATTAAAGCACTATGGATGCTGTCAAAAGCAATCCATCCCGAAATTTTTGGGGAGTTTGAAATAATAGAATAAGGTTAACCGATAACCGGAGAAATTTAGTATACTTAGCGTAAATATATTGAGAGCAGGTAAATTAAAATAAGAAAGAAGAAAGGAGTTTATCCTGTCAAAGACATATCTTTTACTTGGTGGAGCAAGAAGCGGAAAAAGTATTTTTGGAGAGGAGTTAGCATCGTCCTTCTCCGGAAGGGTTGCTTATATTGCCACTACAAAGATTATTGACGAAGAAATGAAAAAGAGAGTCTCGCAGCATAGAAGAAGGAGACCGGCTAGCTGGAAAACTTATGAGATTAAAAGCGGGCAGGTTAAAGTAGGTGATATTGATAAAATACTTTCAGATATCGAACTGGAGGAAATAAATACCATACTTATTGATTGTTTTACTAATTTACTTTTTAGGATTATTGACCGGTACAATCTGGATAACGTAGAAATTATAAATAATAAGGTTGAGAAGGAAATTGAAAAGAAAGTTGCATTGTTTTTTAAGACATTCTTAAGCCGGCTTAAAAGTAGCAATTTAAACGTAATAATAATTTCGAATGAAGTTGGTATGGGGGTGGTACCGGCTTTCCCCCTGGGAAGAATTTTCAGGGATTTAATGGGGATTGTTAATAAGGAAGCAGCGCGGGTTTCAGATGAAGTTTATCTTTTTATAGCCGGTTTAAAACAGAGGTTAAAATAAATGAGTAAGTTTATAAATGCTCTGGGTTTTCTTACTATTATTAGAATTCCTGATAAATATATCTTAGAAGAGAAACAAATATCCAGCTCTACTGTATATTTTCCGGTAGTTGGACTAATCATTGGTTCTTTTATGGCTTTATTTTATTTTGCAATCAGTTTTGTCTTACCAGTATTTTTATCAATTATCCTGATGCTGATACTCGAGGTATTTTTAACAGGGGGTGCTCATCTTGATGGTCTGGCAGATATGTTTGACGGCACTTTTTCTGGTAAAAGTGACAAAAATAAGATTATAGAAATTATGAGGAAAAGCGATATTGGTGTCTATGGTATATTATCCGTAATCTTTTTAGTTCTTCTCAAGATATCTTTATTGTATTATCTTGTAAAAATTAATCCGGCATATATGCCTATATTTTTTCTCGCTGTTGTTTTTATGCCTTCTTTTGGGAGATGGAGTATGGTTTATCTTGTGGCAAGATATAGAAATGCAGGTGGTAACGCAAGTCTTGCCAGGGTATTTACCGATAGTGGGAACAAAAGAAAAAATCTATACATTTCAAGCATATATATGACTTTATCGTTTTTAATCTCTTTTGTCTTTTTGGAATACTACTGTGCAGATGGAAATATGTATTGCGTGATTTTTGACAGTAGATTTGAAGGTATTTACCTTGTGCTTTATATTCTAATAAAAGCTTTGCTGGTAATTGCCGTATTATTTTTACTTCTTTACCTTATAGGCTGGTTTTTTACCAGAAGAATTAGAGGGATAACCGGGGATATTATAGGTGGAATAAGTGAAACTGTGGAACTGATGTTTCTATTTATTATTCTTTTATTTTTTAATTTTTTATAAATCCTTATGGAGACGGGAAGAAAGACTTTAAAATATATTTTCATATTAATTATATTACTTATATTGATGGTAATAGTTGCTTCTTCTATAGGTTCTGCAAAAATTGGCTTAAAAGATACCAGTCTGATACTTGCCAGTTTTATACCCGGAATTAATCATTTTATAGATACTGCCCGGCTGGACCTGCGGGAAATTGTGATAATATCACAAATCAGGATACCGAGGATCTTTCTATCAATATTTGTTGGTATAGCACTTGCCAGTGCCGGGGTTATTTTTCAGGGACTCTTTAGGAACCCAATGGCAGATCCTTTTGTAATAGGGGTTTCGGCAGGAGCCGCTTTGGGCGCTACTATAGGGCTGGTGTTTGTTAAGGATATCGGTTTACTGAATATCTCTACCACTACTGTTTTTGCCCTGTTCGGAGCTCTGGCTACTACATTTTTAGTCTATGGCATTTCAAGAATAAAAGGAAAAGTATCTGTGATTACACTTCTTCTTTCCGGTATTGCTCTTAGTGCCATGTTAAGTGCAATGACCTATCTTATAATGATCTTTAAAACTCATGATATGGCAAAAATAGTATTCTGGATTATGGGTGGTTTTACTTCTGCATCCTGGAGTAATTTTATTATTCTTGCACCGGTAGTCACTACGCTGGTTATTATTTCCGGATTTTTCATGAGAGATTTAAATATAATATCCTTGGGAGATGAAAGAGCAGCTCAGTTAGGAGTACAAGTAGACAGGGTAAAAAAGATATTGCTGGTGCTGGCGTCACTTATAGCGGCAGCAGCTGTATCAATGAGTGGGATTATCGGATTTGTAGGGCTTATAACTCCACATATTTTAAGACTGCTTGTAGGATCGGACCATAAAATATTATATCCCACTTCAGCGATTGCAGGAGGAATAGTACTGCTTATGTCGGATACTCTGGCAAGAACTGTGCTTATGCCGCGGGAAATTCCCGTAGGGATTATAACCTCCATTGTTGGAGTTCCGTTTTTCCTGTATCTCTTGGTAAAGTCAAAAAGACAGATTTTTTAAACTGACGGGTTTGGATAGAAAATGAGTGGAAATAACAGCATACTCTCGGTAAAAAATTTAAATTTTTCTTATGGTAAGAAAAAAATTCTGGATAATGTAAGTTTTGATGTGGGGAAAGAAGATTTTATATCGATCCTGGGTCCAAATGGGGCAGGTAAAAGTACCCTGGTAAATCTTATAAGCAGTGTTTTAAAGGAATATGAAGGAGGAATTGAGGTAGGCGGAAGAAACCTTAAGGAATTAAATTCGATGGATATTGCAAAAATGATAGCAGTTGTACCCCAGTATACCAATCCGGGCTTCAGCTTTACTGTAACCGAGATGGTTATGATGGGAAGGAATCCCTATATTTCGAGGTTCGGGGTAGAAAGAAAAGAGGATTTTGTTGCGGCCGGTACGGCTATGGAAAAGGCTAAAATATCGGCGTTTGCAAATAGAAAATTTTCGGAACTTTCAGGTGGAGAGAAGCAGCGGGTAATTATAGCACAGGCTTTAGCCCAGGATAGCTCTATACTTCTTCTGGATGAACCCACCTCTCATCTGGATATAAATTTTCAGATCGAATTTATAAATTTATTTTTAAGTTTAAATAGAAAAGGGGAAAAAACTATAATAGGAATTTTTCATGATATAAATCTTGCCATACAGAACAGCAAGAAAATAATGCTTCTAAAAGAAGGCCGGATTTTTAGTTTCGGCAGGGGAGAAGATATAATAAACAGAGAAAGTATAAAAAGTGTTTTTGGAAGTGATGTCTTTGTAGGTAGAAATCCAATAACCAGGAATCTTTATGTCAGTCCGGTTTTTAATCCGGCCACTGACCGGAGTATTGCCGGGCCAGCAGTAAACAAATATTTAAAGGTTCATGTAATTGGTGGAGGTGGAGCTGCATCACCGGTAATTAATTTACTGCACAGCAGCGGTTATAGAGTATCCTGCGGAGTTATAAATACTCTAGATACAGACCTTGATACTGCCCAAATGTTGGGAATCTCTTATGTAAACGAAGCCCCCTTTTCTCCTATTAGTATTGATTCACAGAATAAAAATCTCCGGTTTATCGAATACAGCGATGCTGTGATTTTACCGACAGTGGAATTTGGACCGGGTAATTTTTCAAATCTGGTATCGGTAAAAAAAGCAGTCGGTTTAAGAAAAAAGGTAATAATAATAGACGAAAAAGGCATAAGGAAAAGGGACCATACCGGTGGAAAAGCAGAAAAGCTTTACAGAAAAATAATAAAAGATGGCGCAATTGTGGTTAAGTCAGTAGATCAGGTATTAGGCTGCTTGTGATTACTTTATGATAAAAAACAAATCGAAATCCATAATGATACAGGGTACTGGTTCACATGTTGGCAAGAGTGTGGCAGTTACTGCAATCTGTAGAATTTTAAAACAGGACGGGTATAGTGTATGCCCATTTAAATCACAAAACATGGCCTTAAATTCATATGTCACTGCATCAGGTGGAGAGATGGGTAGGGCTCAGGTAGTCCAGGCGGAAGCATGCGGATTGGAGCCTGAGGTATATATGAATCCGATACTCATTAAACCTGTAGCTGACTCAAGAGCACAGATAATATTTATGGGAAAAGTGGTAAAAAATATGAGTGCTGTCGAATATCATAAAAAGAAGATTTTTTACTTAAATGAGATTAAAGAAATCTTATATGACTTAAAGAAAAGATTTGATTTTATAGTGATAGAAGGAGCCGGCAGTCCGGCAGAAATAAATCTTTTAAAAAATGATATTGTAAATATGCGTACAGCCGAGATTTCTGCATCACCGGTAATATTAATTGGGGATATCGATAGGGGAGGCGTTTTTGCAGGTTTCTATGGTACGGTAAAGCTTCTTCCTAAAAAATATAGAAGATACATAAAGGGCTTGCTGGTAAATAAGTTCAGGGGAGATATAAACCTTCTCCAATCTGGTAATGACTATATATCCAGGAAATTGAAAATCCCTGTAATAGGCACTATTCCCTATTATAGGAATATCTACATAGAAGAAGAAGATTCTGTGAATTTAGAGAGGGAAAGAAATAAGAAAATAGTTTTAAACAATACTGGAGGAAATAATAAAGCTGAAAGGATAATAATCGGCATAGTCTATCTTCCTCATATTTCAAATTTTACTGATTTTAATGCTTTTGAATTAGAAAAGGATGTCAGCTTGATTTATATTAGAGATAAGCAGGAATTAAAAAGTTTAAAACCTCATATGATTATTATTCCAGGAAGTAAAAGCACCATAAGTGATCTGTTGTATTTAAGGAATTCCGGGCTGGAGGAAGAGATTAAAGAACAATACCAAAAAGGTTCGATGATATTTGGAATATGTGGAGGCTTTCAGATTTTAGGAAAAAAAATTAAAGATAAATTCGCAAGCGAATCTCCGGATATTAAAAGTATTGATGGTATTGGATTAATGGATATAGATACAGAATTTTTGCAGTATAAAAATACATATCAGGTAGAATTTGAGTTAAGCGATGATGTTTTTAGGTATAACCCTGATTTAATAAGGATGACTAAAAGATTTGTGGATGATAAAGTGAAAATTATGAAGGGCTATGAGATTCATATGGGTATATCTAAAGCAATACCGGGTAATTCATCCAGTAATTTGGTACCACTCTTTAAGATAAAATCAAGAGGAAGTAATATTGTAGATTTTGATGACGGATTTATAACTTTTAAAAATAAGGTTGCTGGTATGACATTAGGAACATACATACATGGGATTTTTGATAACTCTGTTTTTAGAAAGTTTATTCTGGAATTGCTCAGGAAAAGGAATAATATGAAAACTACTGATATTGATAATCCGGTTCCATTGTATGAAACTTTTAAAGAAGAGCAATATAACAGACTGGCTGATGTTTTCAGAGAAAATATGGGGATGGAATTGTTTTATAAAATACTTAAGAATGGATTATAATAAAATATAAACGATGGCAGAGGTTAGCAAGAAATGGATTCAACCGGAAATAATAATCGCAACGTAAAAATATACAGAAAAGATTTAAAAGAAGGCCTGGTTCTTGTTAATACCGGAGAAGGCAAGGGAAAGACCACGGCAGCTCTGGGTCTGGCTCTGCGGGCAGCGGGCCATAACCAGAAGGTCCTGATAATGCAGTTTATCAAGGGACGTTTCGATACCGGTGAATTTAGGATCATCAAGAAATTAAAACCCCTGATCGAGATTGAACAGCTGGGAAAAGGATTTATAAAATTTAAAGACGGAAAGCCGGCACCTACCAGCGCACAGGTAGAGAATTCTTCCGAGTCATTCGAATACGCCTGCAAGAAGGTCGCAAGCGGCAAGTATGACATGATTATTCTGGATGAGATCATCAACCTTATGAGTTATGGACTCTTAAAGATCGAGGACATAATCAATCTTATTAAAAATAAACCTAAAAAACTCTGTATTGTACTGACTGGAAGAAATGCTCCCCGGGAACTTCTGGATATAGCGGATACGGTAACGGAGATGCGGGAGGTAAAGCATGCTTTCTCCAGGGGCATAAAGGCAAGAAAAGGAATCGAATACTGATTTATTAGAAAGGAAAATAATATGGAATGCAACAAAGAAAGGAATTTGAAAAATTGTAACTGCACATATGAACCCTGTCCAAGAAAAGGGGTCTGCTGTGATTGTATAATCTATCATAAAAGGTCCGGTGAGCTTCCTGCATGTTTTTTTGACGAGAGAGCTGAAAAAACTTACGATAGATCCATTGAACACTTTATTAAACTAAACAGTTAAAATGCTTTGATTTAACCTTTAGAATTAAAATATACCTAAAATGATCAAGAATTTAAACAAATACGAATTTGAAACGAAAATAGGCAAGTTTTATTATCTATGGGAAGACAAAGCCGGCGGAATAGTTATTTATTATCTTGGAAACGATAAGAAGGATTTCGGTAATTTTCTTGAAAATATTAAAAAGATTTACGGGGATCCAAATAGCATCTATTTAATTGATAAAAAATCCAATGCAATAGAAACTGTGATTATCGGTTATCTCGATAGGAAAATAAAAAATTTTGATTTTAAAGTCGAATTTCTTGCCGGAACAAGTTTTCAGAAACGAATATGGAAAAAACTGGCTTCGGTGCCATATGGGGAGACGGTAAGCTATAAAAGGCTTTCTTTTCTTTCTGGATATGAAAGAGCCTGGAGGGCCGCGGGTTCTGCATTACGCAAGAATCCCGTGATGCTCGTTATTCCATGTCATAGAGTGATAAAGAGCGATGGAAGAATAGGCAGATTTGCCGGCGGGCCAAAACTAAAAGAGTTTCTGGTAAATCTGGAAAAAGGAGCCGATTAGTCTTAGAAAAGTCTATTTTTTATGTTACAATTTGGTAGTATCGCAAACAAATTATTTTAACGTTTTTGATGGGAATCCTTTAAAAAATGGACTTTTCTAAAGATTTAAGCGTGATTGTTCTTGCTGCAGGCAAAGGCAAAAGAATGAAGTCGGAAATCCCCAAGGTGCTTCACCGGATATCAGGTCAACCAATACTCTATTATGTTTTATCACTTGCCGTTAGATTGAATCCAAAGAATATATTTACGATTACGGGACAAAAAAAAGGGCCTGTCAGTGAATATATAAAAAATAATTTCCCCGGGATAAAGACCGTGCCGCAGCCGGAACAACTGGGAACTGCACATGCCGTCAGTATGGTCAAAAAATATAAAAAGGATCTTGGGAAGAATGTTTTAATACTATCCGGCGATAGTCCGCTGATAAATATCAGAACCCTTAAGAAATTGGTTGAGTACATGAAAGATTCAGGTAGTTCGGCTTCTTTGATTACCTCCCTTATTCCTGATCCTGAAGGTTATGGGAGAATCATAAAGGATAGTGATGGAAATATAATAAAGATTGTCGAGGAAACCGATACAGGTCCCGAAGAAAAGAAAATTCATGAGGTAAATTCTTCTATTTATTGTTTTGATACTAAATCCCTTTTTGAAAATATCGGGAAGATAAAAGATCAAAATAAACAGAAAGAGTATTATCTAACCGATATCGTCGAAACGCTTGTGAAAAAAGGTAAAAAGGTAAGCTCGTTAAAAATTCCGGATTATCGGGAGGTAATGGGTATAAATGACAGGTTTCAGCTTTCCGTATTGGAAAATATAATGCAAAAGAAAATAAAAGAAAGTTTGATAAAAAATTAAAAAATAAACGAAGTAAATTATTTAAAATCTAAAGAATTATATTATTAAGGCGGGAGATATGAAGGATATGAAAGAAAGTCGAGTAAATAAAAGAATGATGCTCTTTTCGGGGTCGTCTTATCCTGCTCTGACGGATAAAATCGCGCAGGAACTGGGAATCAAAGCCGGAAAAATCACCAGAACCAGATTTAAAAACGGTGAGATATATATAAAATTCGATGAAAGTGTGAGGGGTGCGGATGTCTTTGTGGTGCAGACATGCTGCGAACCGGTAAATGATAATATTATGGAACTACTTATAATGATAGATGCTCTAAAAAGGGCCTCTGCCGGTATGATAAATGCGGTTATACCACATTATGGATATGCGAGACAGGATAAAAAAGCAGAAGGAAGAGAACCCATAACTGCAAAATTATTCGCTGATTTACTTTCTGTTGCAGGAATGGATAGAGCGATACTGCTGGATCTGCATTCATCGACTATTCAGGGTTTCTTTGATGTTCCCGTTGATCATGTAACCGCTATTCCTATAATAGCCAAATATATCATTGGAAAAAACATTAAAAACGGCGTGGTTATAAGTCCTGATGTGGGAGGCGTGAAAAGAGCCAGCATTTTTGCCAAAAAAATTCATTTTCCCCTGGCAATACTGGATAAGAGAAGACCGGCCCCAAACATGGCCGAGATAGAACATGTAGTAGGAGACGTAGAGGGAAAAACAGCCATATTGTTCGATGACATTATAGATACGGGTGGCACTCTTCTTAAAGCTATCGATATGCTCCGGCGAAATGATGTAAAAAAGATTTATATAGGTGCAACCCATCCGATTTTTTCTGGTAATGCCATAGAAGAATTGGAAAATTCAGAAGTCGAAGAGTTAATAGTGGCAGATACAATTCCGATAGGAAAAGAATTTAAATCAAAAAAAATAAAGGTCCTTTCAATTGCACCTCTGCTTGCAAAAACTATAAAAAAAGTTTATCATTGCAAGTCTGTAAGCGAGTTATTCAAGGGTGAAAATTTAGTTTAATTTGTAAATATAAGGTAAGGTGTAGGGATTTATGGAAAATATTGCTCTGTTAGTAGAAAAAAGAGACGAGAGTGAAATAAAAAATAAAGCCTCAAGAAAATTAAAAAATAAAAATTATATTGCGGCAGTTATGTATGGTTTAAAAAAAGAGCCGGTAAGCATCAAAATAAAGGAAAAAGAGTTTAAAGATCTTTTAAAAGGCAGAAGCATATACAGTTTGATTTTCGATATGCATATAGATGGTGCAAAAAATGAGAAGAAAGAAACGGTTTTAATAAAAGATTTCCAGAGAGATGCTATCACCAGGAGGTTTCTGCATGTGGACTTTTTAAGAATACAGATGGAAAAGGAAATAGAAACCACTGTTCCAATCCACATTATAAATGAAGAGATAGCGCTTGGAATCAAAGATGGCGGCGGTGTTTTGCAGCACGGTCTGAGGGAACTACATATATCCTGTCTTCCTGCAGATATTCCGGAATATATCGAATATGATATAAAGAATCTTGATATGGGTATTGCAATCAGAGTATCCGACATCAACATCTCCGATAAAATAAAAATACTCAATGATCCCGAGGAAGTAGTGGTTTCGATAATACATCCGACCCAGTTAAAAGAAGAAGAGTTGGCTCCTAAGGAAGAAGCTGCAGAAGAGATTACCGAACCCGAGGTAATTGGCAGGGAGAAAGAAGAACCGGAAGAGGAAAAAGGAACTCCTAAGGAAGAGGGACATCAGAAAGAAAAAGGATCCAGGGAAAAATAACCATCATGATTTTAATTGCTGGTCTTGGTAATCCCGGAAAAGATTATGAATTCACCAGGCACAATATAGGTTTCAGGATTGCTGACAAATTTGCCGAAGGATTAGAGAAAAAGAGCATTTATAGGAAATTCGATTCTCTCATATGTGAGTCATCATTCAATAATCAGAAATTAATAATCCTTAAGCCTCAAAATTTTATGAATAATAGCGGTATTTCAATTGCCCTTTGCTACAGGTTTTTTAAAAATCAAATAGATTTGCTGCTGGTGATCCATGATGACATTGACATCGAATTTGGAGAAATCAGGTTAAAAATGGGTGGGAGCACAGGCGGACATAAAGGTCTTGAATCAATAGCGGCCAGTCTCGGGAACTATGATTTTGACAGACTGCGGTTTGGTATAGGCAGGCCACCTGGCAGGCAGGACGCAGCGGATTACGTACTTGAAGAGTTCAAAAAAAAAGAAAAAGAAGAAGTTGAAGTCGGTATTCAAAGGTCAGCGGATATCATAAGAGATTATTTATCGGAAGGCATTGAATTTGCAATGAATAAATATAACTGAGCTTGCAGGCTGCATTATTTTTTATAACTAATACTTGATCTCTAACCTTAACGTAACTTTTTCCAATTAAAACCACTCGTCTCTTTAAATCAGGATTTCATTGGTAACCGTTATAAATGGTTCCTATAGACGGGTTGGCGGTTTTTTTTATGACCATTCTTGACAGGAGTTTTAGAATATTTATTATGACGATTTTTTTAAAAAATTTTATCAATGAAAAGCAGTGGCAGCAGTTCATAGAAAAATATGAAAGGACCAATACCGGGGGCAAGAAAGACAGATCCGCAAATCTTGATGCCCTGATTGCAGATGAAAATATCTGGCCCTTTGCTATCAGCGCTTTTTTAAAATATTTCGATATTCCAGTCCTGGTGGTCACATCGACTTTCGAGAGAGCCTCGGAGCTTGGACAGGAGATAAGCTGTATTATCCCGGATATTAAAATATTGAATTTTCCCAGTCTTGGGAATGGGATTTTTTATAAAAACAGGGTCACTGCTCCGGAAAATCTTGCCGGAAGGCTAAATGTCATTAAGAATCTGCAGAATATCGGAAGTTCCGGCGGTAAGTCCTTGATCATTGCTACCAGCAATTCTTTATTGAATTTAATGCCTGCTTCTGAATTCAATAAAATAAAAAGTATGGAAATAAGAGCCGGAAACGAATATAAGAGGGATCAGCTGATTTCGGATCTTGTCGGCAGAGGTTACGAAAGGGTCCATATGGTTTACGACAGGGGGGAATTCAGTGTAAGAGGAGGAATCATAGATATTTTTGATGCAACCGGTGAAAATCCGGTAAGAATCGATTTTATCGGAGATGAGGCAGAGAAAATTTTTTCGTATGATATTTCAACAAGTAAAATAATAAAAAACTTAAAAAAAGTATCACTTTTTCCTAATATTAATCCCTGGAATATAAAAGAAACGAACACTCCGGAACATACTGACAGAATGGTTTCTTTTATTGATTTATTAAAGAATAGTATCCCAAAAACTGCTATGATACTCTGTGACCCTGTAGAGATCTATTTAAAAATAAGAAGCGATATCGATATCTTGAGTGAGATATTCGATAGAGATAAAGATATTCTAAAAACTGCCAGCAAAGAAATTGCAAATGCCTATCTTGCGAAGAAGGATTTTCTTGAAAGAGAAGAGTTTTATTTGAAGCTGAATATAGTCTCCGCCAGAGAACAGGCTAGAGGTGCTGGTGAGTTCAATCTCGGAAAGATCACAAAACAGAAAAAAAGTTTTGGAAATTCTATCGACTTTATTCAGAATGTAAAAAGGGATCTTAAAGCAAACAGGAAGGTCATCATTTCTATCGACGTAAGCGAGCGAAGAAAGAAGATAGAGGAGTTGTTCCTGAGTAATTCGGTATCCTTTCATTATTTAGAAACCGGTGGTAATGTCGACTATGGTCTGTTGAAGTCTGATATTGCGGGAATATCGGAATACCGTCTATACAGAGGTTACGAGTCCGGGACTGTTTCTTTATACGGTGAACTCGATATCTATGACCGTATGCAATATCAGATATCCCCCAAAAGGATTTCGGCTGCTGCGGGTGCAGAATATTTTGAACCGGGGGAATACGTGGTTCATAAAAACCATGGTATAGGGAAATATGTCGATGTGGTCTCGAAACAGGTCAACGGCTACAAAAGAGAATATTTCTTAATAGAATATGCAAATAATGACCGACTATATGTTCCTACCTGGCAGGCGGATCGGATAGGCAGATATATAGGTGAAAAAAAACCTAATATCACCCCTCTGAATTCCACACAGTGGGAGGGCCTTAAAAAAAGGGTACGAAAATCCGTACATAAACTTGCTATAGACCTGGCCAGGCTATATGCAGAGAGGGACTGCGCCAGCGGATATGCATTTCCTGTCGACAGCCCATGGCAGAAGGAAATAGAAGACTTATTTCCTTTTAAGGAAACCCCCGATCAGGTCAAAGCGATAGATTATGTAAAGAATGCTATGAGTAAACCCAGGCCAATGGATATCCTGGTAATTGGCGATGTGGGATTTGGCAAGACAGAAGTTGCAATAAGAGCGGCCTTTAAATCGATAGAAAATGGAAAGCAGGTCCTGATGCTTGTTCCCACCACGATTCTTGCCGATCAGCATTATCAGACCTTCAGCGAAAGATATAAGAATTATCCGGTTAATTTAGAGGTCTTAAGCAGGTTTAGAGCCAGAAAGAGGCAAAAGGATATAGTAAAGGATTTTAACGAAGGTAAAATAGATATGATTATAGGTACCCATCGCATTCTTCAGGAGGATATAAAGCCTAAGGACCTTGGCCTCATAATAATAGATGAAGAGCAGAGGTTTGGAGTCGGAAGCAAAGAAAAAATAAAACTGCTGAAGACCGAGGTGGATGTATTGACCCTGAGCGCCACGCCTATTCCCAGAACGTTGTATATGTCTCTTACCGGAGTCAGGGATATCGCGCTCATCGAGACTTACCCTGAGGGCCGAAATCCGATAGAGACCTTTGTGGGAGAGATTGATTATCAGGTGGTAAGAAGAGCCATAGAAAGGGAAATGGCAAGAGGCGGGCAGATATACTATGTCTATAATAGGGTAGCCGGTATAGAGAATAAGAAAATCCAGCTTCAGCAGCTAATTCCACAGGCACGTATTGCCCTCACGCACGGCCAGATGGAAGGCAGCAGAATAGAAAAAATAATGACTGATTTTATAAATAAGAAGTACGATGTATTGCTCACAACTTCCATAATAGAATCCGGGATGGATATAGGCAATGTCAATACGCTTATAGTAGAGAATTCACAGCTGCTCGGATTATCCCAGTTGTATCAGCTTAGAGGCAGGGTAGGCAGATCTTCGGAGAGAGCTTATTCTTATTTTTTCTATCCAGGTAAAAAGAATCTGGGTCTTCAGGCATTTCAGAGGCTTAAAACACTTGCAGAATATACCGACCTTGGTTCCGGATACAATATTGCAATGAGAGATCTCGAGATAAGAGGTGCGGGCGAAATACTGGGCCCCAGACAGCACGGACATATAAATAGCGTTGGTTTTGATATGTATTGCCAGATAATAAAAGAGGAGATAGATAAACTTAAAGGTGAAAAGATAGATGAAGATGTCAATGTTCAAATAGATCTGCCTGTCAGCGCATATATCCCAAAAAACTATATCGAGAGTGAAAAAGAAAGAATAAATATTTACAAAACACTGGGAAATACGGGAAGTCCAGAAGAAATTGACGCAATTATAGAAAAAATGAATCTGCGTTATAAAAAGATGCCGCCGGTAGTAAGCAATCTTATAAATATCGCCCGGATAAAATATTTACTTCGCAGGGCAAAAATAGAGAAGATCCTGTTTTCTGACAGGAAAGGGATCATCTTAAAAAAGGTAGATATGCTGCAGAGCAGGGCAAGGGAAATGAACATAAAAAATAGCAATCTTTTATACGAACCGATATCCAGACAAGTGATCATAAAAAAAGCTGGTAAAAATTTTGATTTGGATTTAGTCTTAAATGATCTTAATGATATAATACGTTTTA
>Ga0163210_1000635_pt1 | contig 14930 bp, 11 predicted proteins | sample Kivu_220m_FD_113536 | JGI IMG/M metagenome (GOLD analysis project Ga0163210, IMG submission 113536) | Freshwater microbial communities from Lake Kivu, Western Province, Rwanda to study Microbial Dark Matter (Phase II) - Kivu_220m | ecosystem: Environmental > Aquatic > Freshwater > Lake ...
ACGCAGCTCCGGCATCACCGCGACCTCGGCTACGTGCGGGAGGTCTTCCGCGAGCGCCCGGCACCGGACTTCCGCGGACACCTGGCGTGCGGGCACGTGCGCTATCCGACGCAGGGGGGGAACCGCCGGGTCAACGCGCAGCCGCACCTGCTCGCGCCGCCCGATGGGCCGGTGATGGCGCTCGGCTCGAACGGAGATCTGACCAACTACTGGGCCCTCCGGCAGCAGCTCGAGAGCGCCGGTGTCGCCTTCGCCGGCACCAACGACGCGGAGCTGCTGCTGAACTTCATCTACCACCGGCACGTCCGCGACGGGCTGTCGGTGGTCGATGCGATCCGGCAGCTGCAGGCGGAGGTCGAGGGAGCCTACAGCGCCTGCCTGGTGACGCGGGACACGCTCTACGCCTTCCGCGATCCCTGGGCACTGCGGCCGCTCTGCTTCGGCGGGGGGGCAGAGGGCTGGATCGTCGCCAGCGAGACGAATGCGCTCGACATCAACCGGATCGATCTGATCGATGAAGTGCAGGCCGGGGAGATCCTCCGCATCGACGCGCGCGGGCTGGAGCGGCTGCCGCATCCCGATCCGGTGGCGGCGCGGCACGGGCGCGCGACCCCGGCGCACTGCGTGTTCGAATACATCTACTTCAGCCGCCCCGACTCGATCGTCTATGGGCGCCGGGTCTACGACGTGCGCAAGGCGATCGGCGCCTGGCTGGCGCAGCAGGACACGATGCGGGGGGACGTGGTGGTGCCCGTGCCGGACTCTTCGAACGCGGTCGCGCTCGGCTACGCGCAGGCGGCGGGACTGCCCTTCGAGTTCGGGCTGGTGCGGAACCACTACATCGGCCGCACCTTCATCAGCCCGGACCAGCGCTTCCGCGACGACGGCGTACGCCTGAAGTTCAATCCGCTGCGCAGCGTTTTCAAGAACCGTAAGGTGATCCTGGTGGACGACTCGATCGTGCGCGGCACGACCTCCCGCAAGCTGGTGCGCATGGTGCGCGGGGCGGGAGCGACCGAGGTCCACCTGCGGATCGGCAGCCCGATCACGCGCTTCTCCTGCTTCTACGGCATCGACACCCCGAATGCCGACGAGCTGATCGGCAACCGTCTCACCCGCGAGGAGATCTGTGCCCACCTGACGGCCGACTCGCTGATGTACATGACGGTCGAGGGCTTGGGACGGGTCGTGAACGACGGCCAGCACTTCTGCATGGCCTGCTTCGACGGCGCCTACCCGACGCCGATCAGCGAAGCGAAGATCTCCCGCGAGGAAGGCCGCCCGCGCTTCGAGCACGGGGTGATGCTGGAATAGGCCCTTCCGGGGCGCATCCGCGGTGGCTGGTCCCGGCGCCCGGGGCGTGGTATCATTCTGGATGGTGATCGTGCTCAGCTGCCGCGACACTCGGGCCGCAGCGCCGCATCGGAAGCCGCATTCGTGGAGGACCAGATGCCTCGTGGCGGAGGTCAGGGGCCGGGATCGGTCTGCGTTGCGCTCCTGGTCATCCTGCTGGCCGGTGCCGCCCCGGTCGTAGCCAACCCCGTGCCGCCGTCGCTCCTTCTGCTCCATGTGCAGCCCGAGGACCCGCAGCACTGCGCGCCCCTCGATGTCCACCACTGCGAGGACCTCACGCAGGTCACCCACGCGTCGGGCGATCTCGAGTTCATCGTCTATCTCCAGCGCGGCGATCCGGATCCGACGCCGATCGCGCAGGCCGATTTCACGCTCCGCTGGGGCAGCGGCTGGGTGCCGCTCGAGCTGGAGTCCTGCACGGACGCGGAGTATTCGTACGAGCTGTTCGGCAACGAGCTCATCCTGCACTTCGAGTGGCCGGACTGCCCCGTCTTCCCGCCCTTCCAGCCGATCTGCAAGCTGGCCGTGGCCGTGCAGGAAGGCGGCTGCCTGGAGGTGAGCGGCAATCCAAGCGTCGATTGGGGATGCGTGCCGAACATCTGGCGGGAGTACCCCATGGTCGGCAAGGCCCAGGCGGCCGTCGACTGCGACTACGCCTGCTTCTTCGATTGCGATGGCGGCGAGCCGTGCGAGCCGCATCTGGCGCCCGCCGAACTCGAGATCCAGCTGCCGCAGGGGGGGAACACACAGGAAGTGCTGCAGTCGGTCATTGCGCCGTACCACAACGGTTGCGATCTCGAGGTCGATGCCACGGAGCCCTGGATTGCGCTCGAGGTGATCCAGACGTCCCCGACGCGCCACGAGATCCACGTATCGGTCGACGCCGCCGGGATGGCGCCAGGGGAGTACGATGCCTGGATCCGCGCGACCTCACAGGCGCGGGATTGCTGCCCGGTTCACCTGACGGTGACGCCGGGCGCGCAGAGCCTGCCCGAGGACGAGGCGCTACCCGCGGACGAGACGACCCGTACGACGTGGGGTAGGGTGAAGGACCTCTATCGCGCTGGCACCGCACGTTAGGCGGGATGCGTCAGGCGTCAAGGCGGCCCTCACCCGGGGGTGGGGCTCGAGGAGGAAGCCATGACGCTCACCCGCACCGGTCTTGCCGGGAATCACGTCCGACTCGTCTGGGCCGCCGGGCTCATTGCCCTGCTGGTCGGGGCCGCGGTGGTCCAGGCGAACGTGCAGCCGCCGACGATGCTGCTCATCCACGTGCAGGGCTGGGACCCGAGCTACTGCGACCTGCCCGGCGTGAACCGCTGCCAGGACATCGTGTCGACCACCGAGGCGACGGGCTACTCTCTGGTCGTGGTCTACATGGTCTGCGGCTACAGCGCGCCGAGCGTGATCTCGCATCTCGACTTCACCCTGCAATGGGGCTCGTCATGGGGGTGGTACTGGGGCGCGATCGGCAACTGCACGGACGCGCAGTTCTCCTACGAAAACTACGGCGACGCCGTGACGCTGCACTTCGATTGGCCGAACCAGCCCTATCCACCGCCCTTCATGCCCCTCTGCGCGATCGAAACGCACGCCGACGGCCACGACTGCATCGAGATTCTCGATGACGCCTACATCCGTTGGGGCTACGACCCCTGGGGGTGGGACGAGACGCCCCAGGCGGGCAAGGCGGAAGCCGGCGTCGAGTGCGAATACTCCTGCCTCCTGGACTGCGACCCCTTCAGCAACCCAAACGTGCCCCAGCTCACGCCCGAGGAGCTGCACTTCGAGCTGCCGCAGTGGCAGGAGGCCGAGGGGCTGCTGCAGTCCGTCGAGAGCGGATGGGCCGATCAGTGCTCCTTCGATGCGACCGAGTCCTGGGTCATGCTCGAGATCACGCAGACTTCGTACCACAGCCACGACATCCGGGTGAAGGTCCGTACCCTGGGCCTGGCCGTGGGGGAGTATGAAGCCCGGGTGCGGGAGACCTGCGACGCCCGGGACTGCAGCCGGATCTACCTGACGGTCACGGAGCCGGACCCGCAGTCGGTGCCCGAGGACGACGCCGCGAGCCCGCCCGGATCGCGACGCTCGACCTGGGGCGCGGTGAAGGACCTGTACCGCTAGAGCCGCGCCCGGCGATGCCGAGGAGGATGCCATGAAGCTCATCCGAGTTACCCTTGCGGGAGGTCGCTTCGAAGTTGCCTGCCTCGTCGGGCTCGGCCTGCTCCTGGCCGGTGCGCCGGGAGTTCGGGCGAACATCCAGCCGCCGTCGATGCTGCTTGTCCACGTCCAACCCTGGGACCCGTACGGCTCGCCGTGCGACCCCTACGGGGTGAGCCGCTGCGAGGACCTCACGCAGGTCACCAGCGCAACGGGTGAACTGCTGGTCGTGGTCTATCTGGCCGCCGGTCACGGCCCGTACCCCCCGCCGGGCGTGATCCAGCATCTCGACTTCACGCTTCAGTTCGGCGGGTGGTGGTGGGGCGACCTCTGCGCCAACTGCACGGACGCGGAGCTCACCTGGGAGTACGCCTACAACGGCATGACGCTGCACTTTGACTGGCCGAGCCACCCCTTCCCTCCGGCCTTCATGCCCCTCTGCGCATTCTGGACGTACGCGAATGCACACGACTGCCTGCAGATCCTCGACGATGGGGGGATTCACTGGGGCTATCCCCAGGGGTGGTGGGAGACCCCCGTGGCCGGGAAGGCCGAGGCGGGCGTGGAGTGCGAGTACGCCTGCTTGCGGAACTGCGAGCCCTGGAACGAGAACTCCGTGCCGCAGCTCACGCCCGAGGAGCTGCACTTTGAGGTTCCGCAGGGGCAGGGGGCCGAAGGGCTGCTGCAGTCGGTCGTGGATGGCTACGCCTCGCTCTGCGCGTTCGATGCGACCGAGTCCTGGGTCGCGCTCGAGGTCGAGCAGACGTCTTACTACACCCACGACGTCCGCGTGACCGTCAGCGCCGTGGGGCTGGCCGTGGGGGAGTACGAGGCCCGGGTGCGCGAGACCTGCGACGCGCGGGATTGCAGCCGCATCTGCCTGACGGTCACGGAACCCTCACAGAGCGTGCCCGACGATGAGTCTCCCCCGGCAGACGAGGCGCCCACGACGACCTGGGGTGCGGTGAAGAACCGGTACCGCTAGCCGCCCAGATACGCGGCGCGCACGCGCGCGTCGCGCTCCAGCTCGGACGCCGGGCCGGCCAGCGTGATCCGGCCGGTCTCGAGCACGTACGCCCGCGACGCGACGGAAAGCGCCATGTGGGCGTTCTGCTCGACGAGCAGGATGGTCGTCCCGGCCTGGTTGATCTCGCGGATGATAGCGAAGACCTCCTCGACCAGGATCGGCGAGAGACCCATGGAGGGCTCGTCCAGCATCAGGAGACGCGGCTGCGCCATCAGACCCCGGCCCATCGCAAGCATCTGCAGCTCGCCGCCGGAGAGCGTTCCCGCCGGCTGGCTCAGCCGCTCGCGCAGGCGTGGGAACGACTGGAAGACCCGCTCCATCGACGCCGTCGCCCGCCCGGAGCCCTTCAGCCGGTAGGCGCCGAGCAGCAGGTTCTCGCGCACGTTCAGGTTGGCGAACGGCTTGCGGCCCTCCGGGACGTGGGCGATGCCCAGGGCCGCCACCCGGTGGCTGGGCAGGCGCTGGATCGGCCGGCCGTCGAAGCGGATCTCGCCGCGGTTGGCGCGCACCAGCCCCGAGATGGTGCGCAGCGTCGTCGACTTCCCCGCGCCGTTGGCGCCGATCAGGGTCACGATCTCGCCCTCGTTCACCTCGAGCGAGATGTGATCCAACGCGTGGACCGCGCCATAGGAGACGTCGAGCTCGCGTACCTCGAGCAGCATCAGCGGCTCCCCGCCGGCGCCGGGCCGCCGCCTCCGGTGTGAACCCCCTTGCCCAGATATGCCTCGATCACCTTCGGATTCGCCTGGATCTCGCGGCAGTTCCCCTCGGCGATGATCTCGCCGAAGTCCATCACCACCAGCCGCTCACAGATGCTCATGACGAAGCGCATCTGATGCTCGATCAGGAGCAGGGTGAGGGAGAAGCGGTCACGGATGAAATGGATCAACTCCATCAGCTTCTGGATCTCGCCCGGGTTCATGCCCGCCGCCGGCTCGTCCAGCAGCAGCAGCTTCGGCCGCGCCGCCAGCGCGCGCACGATCTCCAGGCGCCGCTGGTCGCCGTAGGGGAGGTTCCGCGCCAGCTCCGCCTCGCGGTCCGCCAGGCCGAAGATCCCGAGCAGCTCCCGCGCCTCCGCCGCGATCTCCCGCTCGCGGTGGTGGAAGCGCGGCAGGCGCAGGATCCCTTCCGCCAGCCCGTACCCGGCGTACGGGTGGTAGGCAATGCGCACGTTGTCGAGCACGGTCAGATCGTTGAAGAGCCTGATGTTCTGGAAGGTCCGGGCGATCCCGCGGTGGGTGATTCGGTGCGGCGGGTAGCCGACGAGGTCTTCGCCCGCGATGCGGATCGTGCCGGTCGTGGGCGGAATCATCCCCGTGATGAGATTGAAGACCGTCGTCTTCCCGGCGCCGTTCGGCCCGATGAGACCCACCAGCTCGCCGGGCGCAAGCTCGAGCTGGAAGTGCGCGACCGCGCGCAGGCCGCCGAAGTCCTTGGTCAGGTCGCGGATCTCGAGGAGCGCGCTCATTCTCGCTCCTCGGGCTTCAGGAAGCGGAACTCGTTGCCGCCGAAGAGCCCCTTGGGGCGCAGCAGCATGACGACGATCAGGAGCAGCGGATAAATCACCAGCCGCCAGTCGAGGATCTCGGGCGGCAGCACGACGCGCAGACCCTCCAGCAGCAGCGTCCAGGCGCAGGCCGCCACGATCGTGCCGCTGATGCTCCCCAGACCGCCCAAGACCACGATCAGCAGCACGTCGAGCGACTTGAGGAAGTCGAAGTTCATCGGGTGCAGGAAGGTGTAGAGGTGCGCGTAGAGGCCGCCCGCCAGGCCCGCCAGCGCGCAGCCCATCACGAAGCCGAGCGTCTTGTACTGCGTCGTGTTGACGCCGATCGCTTCGGCGGCGATCTCGTCCTCGCGCACCGAGATGCAGGCGCGTCCGTGGCTCGAGTAGACGAAGTTCCGCACCAGCATGACCGCGCCGATCGCGCCGACGAAAACCCAGGTCCAGGTGGTGAGCTTCGGAATGCCGGTCATCCCGCGCGATCCGCCCAGGGTGGGCAGCACCGCGTCGGAATTGTCGAAGAGCACCTTGACGATGATGCCGAAGCCGAGGGTGGCGATGCCCAGGTAGTCCGAGCGCAGCCGCAGGATCGGCAGGCCGATCAGGAACGCGACCAGCCCCGCGGCGACCGCGCCCGCCAGGAGCGCCGGCAGCAGCATCCCGCCGCCGGCCGCGGCGCTCTTCGTGATGAAGGCGGCGGTATAGGCGCCGATGCCGTAGAAGGCGGCGTGGCCGAGCGAGAACTGGCCCGTGTAGCCGTAGATGATGTTCAGGCCCAGGCCGGAGATCGTCATGATCCCGGCGAACTGGAAAATCTGGAGCCAGTACGGGTTCAGCAGGCGGGTCAGGCCCGCCACGAGCACGATCGCATAGAGCGCCACGGCGCCCAGCAACGCGATCGTTCCCGCCCGCAGCTTCATACCTTCTCCTGCGCCGAGGAGCCCAGGATGCCGCCCGGCTTGACCAGCAGCACCAGGATCAGGATGCCGAAGGCGAAGACGTCCCGCATCGTCGAGGAGATGTACGCCGCGCTGAGCACCTCGACGAGTCCCATGATGAGCGCGCCGATCATGGCGCCGGGGATGATCCCGATCCCGCCCAGCACCGCGGCGACGAAGGCCTTCAGGCCCGGCATGATCCCCATGAAGGGATTGATCTGCGGGTAGGCGATGCCGTAGAGCACACCGCCCGCCGCCGCCAGCGCCGATCCGATCGCGAAGGTGATCGAGATGATCAGATCGACATCGATCCCCATCAGGCGCGCGGTATCCTTGTCGAAGGAGACCGCGCGCATCGCCATGCCGGTCTTCGTCTTCTGCACGAAGAGCTGCAGCGCCACGAGCAGCAGCACCGCCACCGCGAAGACCACGATCTGGATGGTGGAGACCGTCACCCCGCCGCCCAGATCGAAGCTGCGCACCGCGAAGGGCCGCGGATAGGCGAGGTAGTTCGGCCCGAAGACGAAGCGCAGGCTGGTGAAGTACTCGAGGAAGATCGAGACCCCGATCGCGGTGATCAGCGCCGCGATGCGCGGGGCGCGGCGCAGCGGCTTGTACGCGATGCGCTCGATCGCCACCCCCAGGATGGCGCACCCGGCCATGGCGACCAGCAGCGCCAGCGGGAAGGGGAGCGCGGCGCGGGTGATGGCGTAGAAGCCGAAGTAGGCCCCGACCATGAAGACGTCGCCGTGGGCGAAGTTGATGAGGCGCACGATGCCGTAGACCATCGTGTAGCCGAGGGCGATCAGCGCATAGACGAAGCCGAGCTGCAGGCCGTTGATGATCTGTTGGATCAGGATCGTCATCGTTGGCAGCCGCGGCCTGGCCCGCTACGGGGCGATCGAGTTCATGAAGGTTTGCTCGCCGTTGTGATACTGGAGCACGGCGACGGCCTTGACCGGGTTGCCGTTCGCGTCGAAGGTGATCGAGCCGGAGACGCTCTTGAAGTCCCGGATGGCGGCGAGCGCATCCCGCACCTTCACCGGATCATCGACGCCGGCGCGGCGGATCGCCTCCAGCATGAGCAGCGTGGCGTCGTAGGCGAGGGTGGCGAGCGCGTCCGGCTTGCCCCCGTACTTCGCCTCGTACTTCGCCACCCAGGTCTGCACCTCGGGCCGCGGGTCCTGCGGCGAGTAGTGGTTGGTGAAGACGCCGCCCTCGATCGCGTCGCCGGCGATCTTGGTCATCTCGGGCGAGTCCCAGCCGTCGCCGCCCAGGAGCTGCGCCGTGATCCCCATCTGGCGCGCCTGCTTGGCGACCAGGCCGACCTTGTTGTAGTAGTCGGGAATGAAGATCAGGTCCGGGTTCTGGGCTTTCACCTTGGTGAGCAACGCCGAGAAGTCGACGTCATCCTTGGCATAGGACTCGTAGGCGACGATCTCTCCGCCCGCCTGGCGGAAGGCGTCGCGGAAGAACTCGGCCAGGCCTTTGACATAGTCGTTGCCGACGTCGTAAAGCACCGCCACGCGCTGGGCGTGGAACTGCTCGCGCGCGATCTTTGAGGCGGCGGCCCCCTGGAACGGGTCGGTGAAGCAGGCGCGGAAGACGAAGTCCTTGCGCGTGCCGTCCTCGCGCACCGTCACCTTCGGATTGGTCGAGGTCGGCGTGATCATCACCACGCGATTCGCCTGCGCGATCTCCGAGAGCGGGATCGAGCACTTCGAGGAGACCGAGCCGACGATGAAGTGGATGCGGTCCTGGTTGATCAGCTTCGCCGCGGCGTTGGAGGCCTCGGTCGGGTCATTCTTGTCGTCGACGATGACCGTGCGGATCGAGCGGCCCAGCAACCCCCCGTTCTGGTTCGCCTCCTCGATCGCGATCTGGAAGCCGTTCTTGGTCGACTCCCCGAAGGTCTTGATGTCCCCGGTCAGGGGCGCCACGTGACCGATGACGATCTCGTTCGAGGTGCCGCCGCCGCAGCCGAGCAACCCAGCCACCAGCACCAGCCACCACCCGGTCGCGATCACCTTGCGTGCTCGCATGTCGCCCTCCTTGCGCGTGGCCTCTCGGCGCCCCGAGGTCGGTCCGAAGTCGCGATAGTAGCGATCCCCGCGGATCGGGGCAATGCGTTATTGGGCCTGTCGTTGACCGGGTGGGCACCCACTGCTAGCATACGTCCTGGGCGGTCAGGGACCCGGCCGCCGCAAGGGGATGCTTCGCATCCGGGAGGACGCAGGGAATGCACCGCATGTCGCACCACGCCGGCCGGCTGTTCCGTGCCGTGCTGATCGCGTTCGTCGGCCTGATCGCCGCGGGCTCCGCCGTCGCGGGTGCCTGGGCGCTCGAGATCTCCAGCCCGAAGGCGGTCTCGGCGATCCTCGTCGAGCCCGAGACCGGTCGCGTGCTCTACGAGAAGAACGCTGACCTGCCGCGCGCCCCGGCCAGCATCGCCAAGATGATGCTGGAGCTGATCGTGCTGGAGCGCGTGCAGAGCGGCCAGCTGCACCTGAGCGACTCGGTACGCGTCTCGGCCTGGGCCAGCCGGATCGGCGGCTCGCAGGTCTATCTCTCCGAGAACGAGGCGTTCACCCTCGAGGACCTGCTCCGGGCGATCACCATCTCCTCCGCCAACGACGCCTGCGTCGCCGTCGCCGAGCACATCGCCGGCAGCGCCGAGGGCTTCGTCGACCTGATGAACCAGCGCGCGCGCGAGCTGGGCCTGGTGAACACGCACTACGTCAACGTTCACGGCCTGGATGACGAGCCGGGGGCGGGGAACGTCACTACCGCGCGCGACATCGCCACCATCGCCTGCCATCTGGTCCGGATGCCCCACGTGCTCGAGTTCTCGAGCACGGTCGAGGCGCCCTTTCGCGAGGGGACGTTCAAGCTGCAGAACACCAACAAGCTGCTCGGCCACTTCGACGGCATGGACGGTCTGAAGACCGGCTACACGACGAAGGCCGGCTTCTGTCTTTGCGGCACGGCGCAGCGCAGCGGGATGCGCATGATCTCGGTGATCCTGGGCGCCGAGTCGAACAAGATGCGCTTCCAGGAGACGGCGCGGCTGCTCGGCGCGGGCTTCGCCCAGCTCCGCCGCAATGTGGTGCTGGACCGGGGCGCGGCGATCGCTCAGGGGGTCCCGATCCGCGGGGGGCGGAAGGCGACGGTCCCGGCGGTGGCGGCCTCGCCCCTGGCGGTGATCCTGCCCCAGCGGATGGCGCCGCCCGCGCCGGTCCTGGTGCCGAAGCGCGGGCTGAAGGCGCCGGTCGCCCGGGGGGACACGATCGCGACGGTGGAGCTGCGGCTGCCCGAGGGGGACGTGGTGAGCGCTCCGGTGGTCGCGGCGACGGCGATGAAACGCGCCACGGTCTTCCAGCTCATCGGGCGGGTCTTCGGCGGCAGCTAGGTCCGCAGGTACCCGACGATTCCCTCGAGGGTCTGGCCGAGGTAGTGCAGCTCGCGCTGACGCACGTCGGGCGCGAGCCGCTCGAAGTTCGCGTAGAGGGGATCCTCCTGCATCAGGCGCTCGTGCACGCGCGAGATCAGCACCGGCGGCACGGGCCCGAGCTTGCCCACCGTCGGCTGCGGTCCCAGTTCGTCCTTGACGACCGCCACCCACTGTTCCAGCTGGGCGCGCCCCAGCCGCAGGATCTCCTGCGGCCCCTCGAGCGCGCCGTAGTGGGCGAAGAGCAGCGTGCGAGGGGCGGGCGCAAGGGCCGCCAGGCGGTCGAGCGAGGCGAGTGCCTCCTCGAGGAAGAAGCGCGGTGGCGTGGCGGGACGCATGAAGAGCCGGTCGGCGTGAGGCGGCGGCAGGGGGCAGCGCAGCGCCACCGCTTCGCCCGCGATCAGGACGTCCTGGAAGACGAACGAGAGGTGATGGGGCGCGTGCCCGGGGGTCGGAATGACGCGGATGCCGCGCGCCTCCGCCTCCGCCGCGGTCGCGATCGCTTCGGCCGGGACCGGCGCCGGCTCATGGTAGACGCGCGCCACCTCGCGCAGCACCTCGAGGGAGCCCTCCCAGAGCCGCGTCGGATCGATGAGATGCCGCGCGCCCTTTTCGTGGCAGACGACGCGGGCCTCGGGGAAAACGCGCAGCAGGGAGCCGACCCCGCCGCCGTGATCGATGTGGACGTGCGTGATCAGGACGTAGTCGAGCCGCGGGATCCCGAGCCCGCGCAGCGCGTCGATCACGCGCTCGATGGTCGAGGTCGGGCCCGGATCGACTACGAAGGTCAGGTCCGGCCCGGCGTGAACCCAGCTGCTCAGGAACTCCCGGTAGCCGGGCAGCGCCTGGTCGAGGTCGATCAGGTGAAAGTGCTTCGGCGTCATGGGGCGGGAGGATAGGCGAGAGGACGGCCGCGGTGAAAGGGGCGATTCTGCGCCGATTCTACGTCGGTGGGGCCGTCAGCTTGCGGTCGGGGCCCTGGCAGCGGTAAAGTTGAAGCACGGCTGACGGAATCTCTGACGCAAGACCCGGTATACCGTGAACCGCCGGCCGGGCGCCGCGGGTCCGGAGCCCAGGTCCTCGTGTCCCCGACCCCCGGTGTGGCGGCGCGCCGGCGACACGGCGGGAGGTGGCCATGCGAAGCTCGCGCCGATCCTGGTTGGTGCTGTTGATCCTGGCCGCGACCCTGCTGGCTGCGGGATCGCCGATCGGGGCCACGCTCACGCTGCTCGACACGCTGGCCCTCAACGACCCCCGCAACGGGCATCAGCCCTGGGGCATCGCGTGTGGCCCGGCGGGGGAGAATCGCGTCTACGTCGCCTGCATCGATGGCCCCGGGCACTTGGTGGTGCTGGATGCCGCGGCCGATACCGTGCTGGCGCGCGGCGCCCTCACCGGCCCCTATCCGCACGGCATCGAACTGAGCGCCGCGGGCGATCGCGCCTACGTGGCCAGCTCCGGCGGCACGGTCTCGATCGTCGATGCCGCCACGCTGGCGGAGCTGCACGTGATTTCGCTCAGCGGCACCCTGATCGACCTGTGCCTCTACGAGCCGGGCCCCACCCCTCCGCGGCTCTACGTCGTCGACATGTACGGGGCGCGCGTGCGCGTGGTGGACGCGGCGGGCGCGCAGTGGATGCACGACATCCCCGTCGGCAACTACCCGTACGACGTCTGCGCCATCCTCGCCACGCAGCGCGTCTACGTCGCCAATCTCAGCGATTGGACGGTGAGCGTGATCGATGCGGCCACCGACGAGGTCGTGGCGACGATCCCGGTCGGCGCGTACCCGGAGGGGATCGCGGCCGATCCGGGGCTGAACCTGATCTACGTCGCCAACCGCGACGACAACACGGTCTCGGTCATCGAGGGGGCCTCGAACCAGGTCATCGCCACGTACCCCGTCGGCGCCGGGCCGGTGAAGCTGGCGGTCGATCCGATGACGCATCTCGTCTACGTCGTGAACAAGACGAGTGAAGACGTGACCGTGCTGGGTCCCGGGGGGCCGACTGGCCGGACCGTGGCGGTCGGCCTGCTGCCCAGCGGCGGGATCGGCGTCGATCCCGCGCTGGGGCGCGTCTTCGCCACCAACATGATGAGCGACGACGTCACCGCGTTTTCGGCGCTGCCCGGCGGCGTCACGACGACGACCCGCCTCCGCTGCCAGCCCGGCCGCGTCGCCCGGACGCGGCCCGTGCCCGGCGGGGGGAGCGACGCCGCGGGTCTCCTGGTGGCGAACGAGCGCGGCAACGACGTCCCTCACCTCGATCTCGGGTCGGGCGCGGCGGCCGGGCGCTACGTGCCGGGCTATGTGCCGACCGACGTCGCCGCGCGTCCCAGCGACGGGCGAGCGGCGGCCGTGGTGGGCGACGCCGACGCGCTCTACCTGCTGGACGACGTGACGGGGGCGGTGAGCGACACGATCCCGGTGGGGGATGAGCCGCGGGGGCTCTGCCTCCGGGACGACCTGCCACGTGCCTACGTCGCCAACTGGGGGAGCGCGGACGTCTCGGTCGTCGATCTCGATGCGGGCCGGGTGATCGACACGATTCCGCTCGACTGGGGGGCGCTGGATGTCGCGGTCGACGAAGTCCTGAACAAGATCTTCGTCACGACCTGGATGGGTCTCCTCTGGGTGATCGACGGAGAGACCCATGAGATCCTGGACACGATCAGCCTGAGCGGCTTCTGCGAGGTCAACCAGCTAGCGGTCGATCGCTGGCGAAGCCGGGTCTACGTGCTCGCCCTCAATTGCCCGTTCCTCTGGGAGATCGACGGCCAGACGCACGAGATCGGCTCGGCGCTGGTGTTGCCCGACTACGGCACGGGCATCGCGCGGGAGGAGACGCGCCATCGCGTCTACGTCGCCGCCGGCTCCGTCCTGGCCGGAATCGGCCCGGAGTTCGTGGTGAACGACGTTCTGGACCTGCCGGGCACCGTCACGGGCTGCGACGTCGATCCGGCGACGCGCCAGGTGTTGGTGAGCGGGACGAATGACGGCGGCGGCGTCATCTTCCGCGTGCGGGACGGTGAGCCGGACGCGGTGGCGGAGAGCGCCGCCCACCGCCCTGCCGGCGTGCGGCTGTCGCTCCTCTCCGCCAATCCGGCCGGTCTCGGCCGCGCGGTCCGTCTGCGTCTCGATGCGAGTGTGGCGGCTCCCGTGCGGGTGGGTGTCTTCGACGCGGCGGGAGTCCTGGTGCGGTGGCTCGGGATGCCGGGGCCGCCGGCCGCCGGCGCGCGTCCGTGGTCGCGAACGCTGCAGTGGCGCGGCGACGACTCCGCCGGGCGCCCGGTGTCCGCCGGGGTCTACCTGATCCGCGCGGCGGACCCGGCGGGCGCGCGGCCGGCGGCGAGCGTGCGAGTGACGCTGCTGCGCTGAGGCCGTTGCCTCCGCCGGGGTGAGGCAGGTACCATCGCTGATCTTGAACGCCGGCCGGCGCGGCGCACAGGGCGCGCCGACGTCGCGGGCGAGAGGGGGAGGGCATGAAGGAGGCGACCAAGGCAGAGCTGCCCGCGGTCGGCAAGATCTCGGCGGAGATCTTCACCGAAGTGATCTACCCCTGCCTGGGGCGCCAGCGCGCCGCCGTGCTCGTCGGGCCCCAGCACGGGGTCGACATCGGCATCGTCGACCTGGGGCATGACCAGGTTATGGCACTCACCACGGATCCGATCTTCATCGTGCCGCCCTATGGTTGGGAGCGCTCCGCCTGGTTCGCGGTGAACATCCTCTGCTCCGACGCCGCCACCTCGGCGCTTCCGCTGACCTACATGACCGTCGACCTCAACCTGCCGCGCTCAATCGGGCGGCCGGAGTTCGAGCGCATGTGGCGCGCCGTCCACGCCGAGTGCGAGAAGCTGGGCGTGAGCATCGTCACCGGCCACACCGGGCGCTACGAGGGCTGCGACTACCCGATGGTGGGGGGCGCAACGGTGATCGCCATCGGCCCGCGCGACCAGTACGTCACGCCCGCGATGGCGCGCCCCGGAGACGCGGTCATCCTGACCAAGGGCCCGGCGATCGAGGCGACGGGCCTCTTCGCGGCGACCTTCCCGCAGCGGGTGGCGGCGCGCTTCGGCGCCGACTTCGCGCGGCGGGCGGAGGACGTCTTCTGGCAGATGAGCGTGGTCGAGGACGCGCGCATCGCCGCCGCCGTCGGCGTGCGCGACCGCGGCGTCACCGCGATGCACGACGCGACCGAGTGCGGGGTCTGGGGCGGCCTGGTCGAGATCGCCGAGGCCTCCCGGATCGGCATGCACATCGAGCAGGAGAAGATCCCGGTGCCCGACACGGTGGCGGGCGTCTGCGAGCTCTTCGGCATCGATCCCTTCACCTCGATCAGCGAGGGGACGCTGCTCCTGACCTGCCGGCCGGCCCGCGCCGACGAGGTCGTGCGGCAGCTGAACGCCGCGGGGATCGCCGCCGCGATCATCGGCGAGGCGCTTCCCCCCGAGCGGGGCTGCCGGCGATCGCTGCGGGGGAAGGAGACGCCGCTGGTC
>Ga0163210_1000637_pt1 | contig 14915 bp, 14 predicted proteins | sample Kivu_220m_FD_113536 | JGI IMG/M metagenome (GOLD analysis project Ga0163210, IMG submission 113536) | Freshwater microbial communities from Lake Kivu, Western Province, Rwanda to study Microbial Dark Matter (Phase II) - Kivu_220m | ecosystem: Environmental > Aquatic > Freshwater > Lake ...
ATATTAGATCAATATCTAATTTAGCAGGCTATCCATTCCATGCTCACCGTTCATTGGGATATCGGCACCGCTTACGATTTTTTTATCAGCCAGTTCGTTTTGCATAGTGCTCCAGACTTCGGCCTGCGCCCCTCCTGGGCAGCTGGCGTGCGTCAGCGTGTCTCCTCGCGCAAACGGGAATTTCTGGAACGCATTTATTCCTTCGCGCCGGTGCCGCTGGCGTGGATCGCCACGCTCCCGCAGCCGAAGGACGCCTCCCAGGCCCTGCGCACCATCGCGGACCTGACGCCTGCTGACCGTCTCCCGACGCTTGCCCTCACCCCAGAGACGCCACCCGAGGCGCGCGCCACGCTACTCGACATCGCGACTCAACACGCCTGGAAAAGCGCACAGCAGGAATTCCTGCAGGCGAATTATCTACGTAGAGACGCCCCCCTGAAACCGGACGCCCTGGCAAACCTACTGACGGTCTGGGCTGACCCGCAAGGATCGGGAGAGATGCTGTTGGCTGCCCTGCAAGAGTATTACCAGGTGTTCTTTGTCGAGGAAGAAGCACGCATCCACCTGATGTTGGAAAATGGACTGGCGCATGCCCAGGAATTGGCTGCGCGTCTTCCCGTGGGCGCGCTAATAGAGGAACTCTCGCGCGGCGTTCATCTTGAGTCGTTGACGACAGTTTCCGAATTGACTTTGGCGCCTTCATATTGGAGCTCGCCGCTGGTCTTCATTGCCAAGCCCGAGGCGGAAAAAACGCTGCTTTTGTTCGGCATCAGGCCCGAGGTCGGGAGCGTCGTGCCCGGTGCGGAGGTGCCGGACCTGTTACTCCACGCCCTCAAGTCTCTGGCCGACCCGACGCGGTTGCGTATCCTGCGCTATCTGGCCGGTCAGCCCCTCACGCCAACCGAATTGGCCCGCCTCTTGCGCTTGCGCCCGCCGACCGTCGTCCACCATCTCAACGCCCTGCGGCTTGCTGGCCTGGTGCACATCACCGTGAGCGAAAACAACGAGCGTCGCTACGCGGCCCGCCTGGAGACTCTGAAGGGTATCAACGCCTCTTTAGAGGAATTTTTGGCAAAACAGGATTAGTATGGCAGATGTTCTGCGGACTTACGCGGCGCGGGTGCGTCAATTCTCCCCGAACGCCCGCCTCTACCTGGTCAGCACCATCCTGACCGGCGCGGCGCTGGGCGTATACCGTCTGTTGTTCAATTTCTACGCTCTCAGCCTGGGCATGAACGAGGGCGACCTGGGTGAGTTCATCACTATCAACAGCATGTCCGCCCTAATTGTCGCCCTGCCGATGGGCTACCTGGCCGACTTCTTAGGCCGCAAGAAATCGCTCATCATCGGCGCGGGGGTGGTGGCCTTTGCCATCGCGGCCATGGTCTTCTGGCCGTCTAAGTGGATGTTCATCGTCATGAATATCGTGATGGGGACCGCACAGAGTCTCTCGGCTGTGAGCATGGCGCCGTTCCTGATCGAGAATAGCGACGAGGAAGAACGCACTTACCTCTTCAGCCTCAGTTCCGGCGCGCAGATGACGGCGGCGTTCATCGGCAACGCCGTGGGGGGCAATCTGCCCACTTGGATCGCGAGCCGGCAAGGCGTCTCACCGACCAGTAGCGTAGCCTACGCCGGCGCGTTGGGGATCATCGCCGCGGCCTCCATCCTGGCAATCCTTCCATTGTTTTCCATGCGCACGCCGCGCCTGAAAAAAACCCAGCGCTCGCTGTTCGCCCCGTTCAGCTACGCTGCCAAGCAGCCAGCCTTGCTCGGCAAACTGATCATACCGATGCTGATCACCTCCATCGGCGCGGGGCTGTTCATGCCGTTCATGAACGTCTTCTTCCGCGTGGCGTACCATCAGTCAGACCCGATCATCGGCAACGTTCTGGCCTGGGGTGCGCTGGCCATGGGGATTGGCCTGCTGATCGCCCCGCCCATCGCCGACCGCATCGGCAAGATCCAACTGGTGGTCATTACGCAGGGTCTCTCGATCCCATTCCTGGCTCTGCTCGGCTACGCACCCTGGTTCTGGATAAGTGGCCTGGCGTACTACATACGGCTCGCACTGATGAACATGAGCGGGCCGATCTACCAGACCTTCGTGATGGAACACGTTGAGCCTTCGGCGCGGGCGACCGTTGCCAGCCTGGTCAGTATGGCAAACAGTTTCGGCTGGGCTTTCAGCCCCTCGATCAGCGGCTGGTTGCAGGTCAAGTACGGCTTCGGTCCGGTGTTTCTGGGCGTCATTATTCTCTATACAATTTCTGTATTCCTGTATTGGAAGTTTTTCTGGTTTGTAAAACCCGCGCCGACCGCGTCCCCTGCGCCAGCGGATTGACGCGAGGTTTGCATTTCTCTCCTCCACCCCAAGGGACAGCAGCGCATGCTGCTGTCCCGACGGGTTTATAAGGGCTGTAAGGTTCTCTTTCACAGGTGGCAGGCTAGGCCAGGGGGCGAAGCAAATGGCGTCCTGTCCTGCAGGAGGAAATTCCCTTCGGCCCGGCTCGAGGCGGGTTTTTACCACTTCGAGTCTCAGAGTGATACAAAAAAGCGTTACTTGATAACCTCGAATCACCTCATGACCAAAGTCGAGGTTTCTTTTGTACGGGGCGATTCGATTTTCCAAAAATCGGAGTAAAGTGTCATATTTGAGGCATGACCTCCATCACTTGCCTCAAGTCTCTGGGAATTATACAATAAAGAAGATAATTTCTGTCCTGATTGCCAAAGAGGAAGTAATATGCAGATTACTCGCCAAGCAGATTATGCCATTCGCGCTGTGCTGTATCTGGCCCGTTTGGGCCCCAACCAGCGCGCCGCGACCAGTCAGGTTGCTCAAGCACAACGGATTCCTTCCTCCTTCCTGGCCAAGATCATCTCCCAGCTCTCGATTGCCGGTTTGTTGAACACCTCGCGCGGGGCGCGCGGTGGCGTCGCGCTGGCGCGCGAACCGAAGGAAATTACTTTGTTGGATGTGGTCGAAGCTATTGACGGCCCAATCTTGCTCAATGAATGTGTGAGCGAAAAAGGGCTGTGTGCCTTCGCTGACGATTGTCCGCTGAAGCCCATCTGGTGCGAGGCGCAGAAGCACCTGATCAGCCGGTTGAGAGAGACAAAGTTCGACAAGCTGGTGAACGGACGTCCAAGCTGATCCTATTTGCGTCAAAGTAGAGAACCTTCACCTTTTTTGCCCCCACAGCGTATAATTGCTGTGGGGCACTTTTTTCCACAAAGGAAAAAAAGTGATGCAAGAGTTCGTCTTTTATCGCCAAAGTCAGCAAAGGAAAACTCGGAAGAACTGACCAACACAAAGGAGCCTGCAATGTCATTTACCCAATCCGCCTGGAGCCTGAACGATCTATTCCCATCTTTGGAAGGCCCAGAACTGGAGACAGCCTTCAAAAACCTCGAAGCGCAAGTCGCCGATTTCGAGAAGATCCGTCCGCAACTCAAGCCGGATATCCCGATCGGGAGTTTCATCGAGATCCTGAAAGACTCGGAAGAATCCACCCGCTTGACCCACTGCATCTACGTTTGCGCCGGCCTGTCGTTCGCGGCTAATACGCAAGACCAGATCGCTCAGACTCTGCTCGGACGCGTGCAGCAGTTCATGGCCGAGATGGAAAATCGCACCTTGTTCTTCAACCTGTGGTGGAAGGATTTAGACGATGCGAACGCCGTTCGCCTGATGGCTGCCTCTGGCGATTATCGCTACTACCTGGAGGAAATGCGCCACTTCAAACCGCACACCTTGACTGAGCCGGAAGAGAAGATCATCAATCTCAAGAACGTGACCGGCGTCAGCGCGCTGCACACGCTGTACGACGCAGTCACCAACCGTTACGCTTTCAGGCTGGAAGTGGACGGCGTGACGAAGGAATTGACGCGCGGCGAACTGATGGTCTACGTCCGTGGGCCGGATGCCAATCTGCGAGCGCGCACCTACCAGGAGTTGTACCGCGTCTACGGGAACGATGGCATCATCCTCGGCCAGATGTACCAGACCGTGGCGCGTGACTGGCGCAACGAGAACCTGACCATGCGCCACTTCACCAGTCCTATCGCCGCCCGCAACCTTTTCAACGACATCCCAAACGAGGCGGTGGATACCCTGCTGGAAGTCTGCCGCCGTAACGCCTCGCTCTTTCAGCGTTATTTTCAGTTGAAGGCGCGTCACATCGGCATGGAGCGCCTGCGCCGTTACGACATCTACGCACCGGTCGTAAGATCCGACAAAAGGTACGACTTCAACGCGGCTGCTGAAATGGTGCTGGATGCGTTCAGCCAGTTCGACCCTCAGGTGGCAGGGCATGCGCGTCGCATCTTTACCGAAAACCACCTGGACAGCGAGGTGCGCAAGGGCAAGCAGGACGGCGCGTTCTGCTGGAGCGCCGTCCCGGACCTGCCACCCTGGGTGCAGGTCAACTACCAGGGCCGCCCCGATGACGTGGCCACGCTGGCGCACGAGCTGGGCCACGCCATCCATGCCATGCTGGCCGCACACCACACCGTCTTTACCTATCACTCCTCCCTGCCGCTGGCAGAGACGGCCTCCACCTTCGGTGAAATGATGCTCGTGGACCGGCTGCTCTCTGCAGAGACAGACGAATCCGTGCGCCGCGACCTGCTCTTCCGCCAGGTGGACGACGCGTACGCAACCATCATGCGCCAGGCCTATTTTGCCCTCTTCGAGCGACAGGCGCACAAAATGGTGCAGAAGAATGCCTCGGTGGATGAGCTATCCGCGGCTTACATGGAAAACCTGAAAGAGCAGTTCGGCGAGGCAGTCGAACTGAGCGACGAGTTCAAGTGGGAATGGGTTTCCATCCCCCACATCTATCACACGCCCTTCTACGTCTATGCCTACACCTTTGGGCAATTGCTGGTGCTGTCCCTCTACCAGCAGTACAAAGCCGAAGGCGAAGCCTTCAAGCCGCGTTATCTCAAGATCCTTTCCGCAGGCGGCTCGGAGGCTCCGGCGAAGATTCTGGGCGACGCGGGCATAGACATCCGCTCAACTGCCTTCTGGCAGGGCGGTTTCGATGTGATTGCCGCGTTGGTAGACGAGTTGGAAAAGCTACCAGTGAAAGCCGCGTAGATGTCAACGTAAAACGTAATGCGTGAAACGCAAGATCACCGAGCACGCATTACGTTTTGCGTGCCTACGCCTCGTACTCGGCTTGCTCTTCCTCCACCGCCGCCACCGGCTCTTCTTCCGGCTTCTTGTCCAGCATCTGCATGGATAGGGCGACAACCTTGGTGTAATATTTGGTCTCGCCGCCTTTATCCTCGTACTTGTCGGTCTTCAACCGGCCTTCGAGGTAGACGAGGCTGCCCTTGTGCAAATAGTCGCGGCAGACCTCTCCCAGCCGCCCCCAGGCTTCGATGTTGACCCACTCGGTGGACTCCTTTACCTCCCCGCCGCTCTTCCAGCGGTTGCTGACAGCCAGGCTGAAATGCGTCACCTGCTTGCCTGTCGGCGTAAAGCGGGCCTCCGGGTCTTTGCCTAAGCGGCCGATGAGTTGAACGCGGTTGAGTGCTGGCATCTTATTCCTCCTTCGAGCCAAAGTGGAAACGTTGCTAATAGTGTAGCAAGAAATCCAAAAAAGTCAAGCGTTTTTCGAGACGAAATTGCGAGCATCCTATGAAAACTGTCACCACCCTATCCGAACTGCGCGCCGCCCGCGCCAGACTGCCTAAACCGGTCGGCTTCGTGCCGACGATGGGCTACCTGCACGAGGGACATCTTTCCCTCGTCCGTCGCGCCAAAGAAGAATGCGCCAGCGCCATCGTCAGTATCTTTGTCAACCCGACCCAGTTCGGGCCGGGCGAGGATTTGTCGAAATACCCGCGTGACCTGGCGCGTGATCTGCGCCTGCTCGAATCGGTCAATGTGGACCTGGTCTGGACACCCACGCCGGAGGTCATGCATCCGCCTGGTTTCCAGACTTGGGTCATGGTCGAGGAACTGACCAAGGGCCTCGAAGGCGCGAGGCGTCCCGGTCACTTCCGCGGCGTGACCACTATCGTCGCCAAGCTGTTCAACGCCGTCCAGCCGCAGAAGGCCTACTTCGGGCAAAAGGATGCCCAGCAGGCGGCTGTCATTCGACAGATGACGAAGGATCTGGATTTCCCCATCGAGATCGTAGTCTGCCCGACCGTGCGCGAGGTGGATGGGCTGGCCATGTCCAGCCGAAATGCTTATCTCAACGCCGAGGAACGCCAGGCTGCGACGGTGCTTTTCCGTGCCCTCTCGGCAACCAAAGCCGCTTACGAGAAAGGCGAACGCCGCGCCGAAGCCCTGCGCCAGATCATGACCGAGACGATCAACGCAGAGCCGTTGGCGAAGCTGCAATACGTCTCCTGCGCGGATTATGACACGCTAGAGGAATTGGAAACGGTACGCGGCAAGTCCCTGCTCTCGATGGCGGTGTATATAAAGAAAACGAGGCTGATTGACAATTTCGTTCTGGGGTGAGGCTTCGGGCTATAAAAAAACGGGCTATAATTGTTTGAGAGGTTGTCTTGAGCCGTATTACCGAGATACAAACGCTGGTTCGTAATGGTCTGTATTACTTGACTGAACATGCCGATGATGAGGCTCAAGCGGATGGCTTCGATATCTACGATATTGAAATAGGAATGCTATCTGGTAAAATCCGCCATTCGTGGTCGAAAGAGAAAAAATTCGAGGTTGTCGGTAATGCTTTGGATGGGCGAGTTATTGGAATTGTTTGCCGGATTACTTCTGGCGGTAAAGTCCGTATAATAACTGTCTATGAAGACAAGCCCGAGTGAGGTATCTATGGCCGAAAATTTCTGGAACGGTGAAACCTGTGAATATTGCGGCGGCAAAATCGTCGAAAAGCATGTGACCCTGCACCGCAAGGTAAAAGATAATTACATTCTGATGGAGAACATTCCAGCAGGTGTGTGCACTCGCTGCGGCACACGCTATTATTCTGCTAACGTTCTCAAAACCATCGAGGAAAACCTGCGTGGCAGGCGGAAAGCCAGCCGCGAGGTGGTTGTACCTGTTTATGCCTGGCCGGGATAGCGCATTCGTAGTCCCATACAGATAAAATGACCGGAGGTCTCCGTTGCCAGTTGTGGAGACCTCCGGCCACGTTTGTATCAGGATTTTTCATCAGTTTGCGAGAATGAATTCCCCAATCCTGCGGATCGCATTCCGGCCCTCTGGAATGAGGCTGGCCGCGAAGTGCCAGACGTGCTGCATCCCTTCCCAGACTTCCAGCGCGACGTCCACGCCGGCGGCGCGGGCTTTTTCAGCCAGGCGGGTGGAATCGGATAGCAGGATTTCGTCCGAGCCGACCTGGATGAGCAGCGGCGGCAGGCCGCGCAGGTCGGCGTACAGCGGCGAGACTAGCGGGGAGCGCGGGTCAGTATCCCCCAGATATAGCGGCGCGAATTGGCTTTCCTTTCCGAAATCCAGGATCAGGTCAACTTTGGTCTTGGTTTTCAAGGTTTCGCCGGTGAAAGCCATGTCCGTCAGGGCCGAAAGGAGAATGCCCGCAGCCGGTAAAGGATCGCCGGCGTCGCGCAGGGCGAGGAGCAGCGCGGCCGCCAATCCACCGCCGGCCGAGTCTCCGGCAACGCAGATTTCCTCCGCTGAGACATTGTTTGACAACAACCAGTGGTAAGCGGCCAGAGCGTCCTCCAGCGCGGCCGGATAAGGATGCTCAGGAGCCAGGCGATAATCCAACACCAGGGCACGCGCCCCGGCCGCGGTGGCGATGTTGGCTGCCAGGGCGCGGTGAGAATTGACGGAACCGGAAATATACGATCCACCATGCAGGTATAGAACCACCCGACCGGCGGTAATTCCTGCGGGAAGGATCCATTCGGCGGGTACGCCCCCGGCCATCACAGGTGTACAGGCGATCTTGCCCAACGGTTTGAAGCTTTTCGCCAGGGCTTCCAATTCTTCACGTTCTTTAAGGATATTTATCTTGCCATCCGCGCGAGAGAAAAACTTCTGGGCACGAAAATACAACCTGAGCAAGCGGAACTGCCAACTGAGCATGAGCTTTTCCTTTCGCCAGAGATGAGCTTATATTTGCGCGAAGCGGTCAACGTTGACGACGAAAATCGTGGCACGCTTTTCGCCAGCCTCGAAAGTGGAGGCTTTTTCACGTATGACCTGGATGGCACACTCCACGCGCTCAGCATCCACGCCGATGAGAAAAGTTGCGACGCCGCGCCGCAACAGGCCTCCAGTCGAGGCGATGCGCGTCACGCGGAACTTGGCCGCGGTCAGGGCCTGGGTAACGGGATCGGAGTCGGCATCCCGCAGAATGGCGATGATCAGTTTCATGGCAATTACCTCCGCTCAGCCAGGGGCTTAGCCCCTGGCTGAGCACCTTACTAAAACTCCTCGAACCTTTCCACCGGAATGGCAAAGATGGTCGCGCCGCCGACCGTCACCGGCACGGGTGTGGGGAGCGGCAAAGGAGAGCCTTCCAATGGGATGGCCAGGTATTCCACGCGCTGGCGACAGGAATGTTGCAGGGCCTCGACGGCCTTCTCGGTCATGCCCTCCGGCAAGCCGATCAGCAAGGTGGCGTTGCGCCTTCCCAGGAAACCGCCCGTGCTCGCCAAATGGATGATCGGCGCGCCTAGCACGTTCAGGGCGCGCGCCGCTAGATCCACGTCCTGTTCCTGGACGACGGCAGCGATCAAATATCGAATTGGGAGATGTTCCATAAGGCAGATCCTCCTTATGGTAGCTGAGCTACCATTACTCCGGGCAGACCAACAAATCGGACGGATCGCTGAGGGCCACTGTCCTGCCATCGGGAAAAGTGACCTCGCTCTGGTCAGAGCGGCGCGTAACGCTCAAGCCCTTATATTTTACCGTAACCGGCCACGAAAATGGATTCTTTCCGCTCAAGCGAATACAGCCTCCAGTCAGGAACTGCACGCCCAACGCCTGCAAGAACAGGCCGAGCGGGGCCAGACCTGTCAAGGCGTTGCGCTCGCCGATGCCCACGCCATTCTCGGCGTGATAGGCTCGGTAAAAAGCGTGCTGCTGCTTCAGATTCAAGATGACAGCATTCATCGAGCGGGCGACCAATTGCGCGGCTTCGCTGGTGTAACCATAAGCCAGCAGCCCTTCCCCGATCAATTGCTGCCAGGGCATCTCCACGCTCAGACAAGTCGCTTCGGCCTGCGGGCAAGGGAGCGAGGCGCAAGCTGAGATGCCAAAGGGATGATAGAAGCGCGCCGTGTCCAGCAAGCCGCGCTTGATCAATGAGCTGGCTCGTTGCTCTTCAGGAATGCCAGCCCACAGCGGCAGGAAGGAGGTCTGGTCTTCTTGGGCGTAATCTATCGTGCGGACTGTGACCTGATCGCGCGGCTCGAGGCCGATAATCTCGATGTCATTCAGTTGGGCATATACTTCCCTGCTGGTGAGGGCGACGTTCTCCATGTGCCATCGAATATCCTGCCGTTTTATGTGTTCGGATTGAGCACCGCTCGCTGTCTGGCCATTGATGATCACTTCTAAACGCCGGGAGGCCTTATCGCTTGTCTGAACGCGGATCAGCAGACGTACCGGCGCGGTGTAAGACCTTTTTAGCTTGATCTTCCCAGGTCCGCGCCACTGAGCCAGCCTTCGTCCGGCCAAGCTACGGTGTGTATCCCGGTCACGGTAATGGTAAATGGATGACCTAGCGCTCCAGCATTCCTCGGCCGCGATGCGCAGGGCTGCGACCCGGAATTGCAGCACCTCCAGCTCCTCGCGGCGCCCCAGCTTCTCTGCCATCCGGATCAAGCTGCGGCATTCACGGTACAAGTAGGCTGCCAAGGCTGGACTTTCGACCGCAGTGATGTCCACGCCCTGCGCCCACCTGTGCCTGTGCAGGTGCAGGCAGGCATGCCAGGCGGCAAAGGCTGGGTTGTCCTCGAAGCCGGTCTGCAGGGGATGATCCCATTCGGGAAAGCCATCTCCGTCGCGATCGTGCGCTGGAACGAACCACGTTTGAAAGAAAGCCAGTAGCTGTGGAAAAACCTCGGCCAAGAAGGCCTCGTCTTCAGTTGCCTGATAGGACTGCCAAGCCAGGCAGGCCAGCAGCGGCGGCGCCAGCCAGCGCCCGCGTTGACCGGCCAGCCCAGGCCGGCAATCCACGAAGCCATCCTTCCCTTGCGTGGACAGGAAATTACGCACCAGACCCTCGGCCAGTTCCAGCGCGCCGGGCAGCAAGCTAGCAAGGTAATAAGCTTCCAACGGCGATTGTCCGCTCCATAAGCTGGTGTAATCGCTGCCATCCCCGCGCATGGAGCGACCGTGATCGGGCTGACGCGCCAGGACGAAGGATGGATTGGGCAAATGTTCGATGCCCGGAAAGAACAGGCTGAAGGCGGTCTTCTGACTGAAGGCGAAAGCCGCGTCCCAGTCTGGGTCGCCGGTCTTGACCTCGACGGTCTGCGCGGCGTTGACCAGCTCGATCCTGGTCCGTTCCGCGTCCCAGGGGCGCGCCGTCGTGCGGCGCGCTAGCTCGAGAGAAGCCTGCGGGTCGCCGAGGGCGGCCTGCGCCCAGGTCAACTGGCGCGTAGCTCCAGCCTCCAGATACAGGTCGAGGGTCAGGGAAGGGTACGGTCCCGGCCCATGCTGTGGACCGCCCGTCAGGAAGATGACCGGCGCCAAGTCCGATGTGCGTCCGGCTAACACATTGGCGGATTGAATCTGGGCATGAACCAGGCTTTGTCCCTCGAATGGGACGAGCAGCCCGCACAGTTCCAACCCCATCGCAGACGCCTCGTTCGTATGATTTATGAGGGTCAACCGCCCAGCAATAGTCTGGGAGGAGGGTATCCAGTGCTCGGCCAGCACCTCGAGGCCGGTGAAGGGGGAAAAGTTCAGCGAAAGAAAGTTGGGATAGAAGCGGCGCAGGCGTGGCGGCGAGGCAAAATTGGACAGGGCGGTGACGGTCGCGCCGCTGGCGGTGAAGCGCGGGAAGATACGCATGGAACGCGCCCGCAAGCCGTACGTGGTGCGCAGCGACAGGGCGGGCGGGTCGCCGCTGCCGGGCTCCAGTTCCCAAATGTGATCGTTGAGGTAATCAGGCTTGCACAGGCGAAAATCCGCCGCCAGGGTCAGAGTAAGAGGATCGTCGAGGCTGAGATACCAATCGCGCATGTTGCTATTGTACGGGCAGTTGCAGCACAGGTCAAAGGGTATAATAGTTGAGTAATTGGGTAGTTTGGTAGTTGCCCAGTGCAATGGGTATCGAACTACGCAACTATCAAACTAAGTGACTATCCAACTTATCGCCAAAGGAGCCTCATGTCCCCACTTCCATCTTCACGCGGCATGTACTTCAAGGAATTCAAAGTCGACCAAAAAATTATCACTGCGGCGCGCACCGTCACCGAAAGCGACGTGGTGACCTTTGCCGGCCTTTCGGGCGATTACAACCAGATCCACACCGACGCGGCCTTCAGCCAGTCCACGCCCTTCGGTCAGCGTGTGGCGCACGGGTTATTGTGCCTCTCGATTGCCTCCGGGCTGGCAATGCGCACTGGCGTGCTGGAAGGCACCGTGCTGGCTTTCCGCGAAATCAACGAGTGGAAGTTCATCAAGCCGGTCTTTCTGGGCGACACCATCCACGCCGAGCTGGACGTGACTGAGACCAAGTCCCTGCCACGCCTGAACGCCGGCTCGGTGACGATTGCCATCCAGGTCAAGAACCAGCGCGACGAGGTGGTGATGAGGGGTGTGTGGATCGCGTTGGTGATGAGCAAGCCAAAAACAGTCGAGTGACGTGTGACAAGTGACGTGTGACGAGCGACACATATGCCTGAAAACCCGGACGACAAGCAGGACCCAACAGAACGCTTCCGCCGCCTGATCGCCTCCGAATCCGAGACGCAGGTTGAACCTGCCAACGCGACGCCGGAACGTCCGGCACCTGACAGCGGGATACGCGACACCCCTCGCCCTGCCGTGGACACGCGCGGTATGCCCCTGCCCCGCCATGTGGACGAAATTGACATGAACGCCACGCGAGTCACTCCGGCTGCCTTCGAGCACACCCCGCCCCCAACTGTCCGGAGACCAGCCGCCAAACGTTCTCGCAAAAAGCCAATGGACTGGCGCAAGGCAGGAGGCTGCCTGTTGCGCGTCCTCATCATACTGATCTTCATCCTGGTTGGGTTGGGCATCTTGCTGGCCGCCGCAGGTATCTACGAGTACTACACCATTGCCTCCACCTTGCCCAGCGTTGAGGATTTGCGGGCGCGTGCCTCACAATTCGAGACTACACGCCTTCTCGACCGCAACGGAAATATCCTCTACGAGATCCTCGATCCTAACGCCGGCCGGCGCACTTACATCTCCCTTAACAAGATTTCACCCTACCTGGTTGCTGCGACCATTGCCACAGAAGATAAGGACTTTTACGCCCATCCCGGCTTCGATCCCGTTGCCATCCTGCGTGCCCTGTGGAATAATGTCACCAGTGGGGGAGAAGAAGGCGGCGGAGCGTCCACCATTACGCAGCAACTGGCGCGCACGCTGCTACTCTCCCCTCAAGAGCGCAGCCAACGCACCTTCCTGCGCAAGACGCGCGAGATTATCCTGGCAGCCGAGATCACGCGGCAATATTCCAAAGATGACATTCTCGAGCTTTACCTGAACGAAATTTACTACGGCAACCTGGCCTACGGGATAGAGGCCGCTGCTGAAACGTATTTCAGTAAGTCGGCCAATCAGTTGACCCTGGGCGAGGCGGCTTTCCTGGCCGGCCTCCCGCAGGCGCCATCTGTCTATGACATTTTCACCAACCCTGAGGTCACCACCAAGCGCCAGCAACAGGTGCTTGTGCTGATGTACCAACTTAGCCAGGAGCGGAGCTGCATCTACGTAAGCAACAACCTCCAGCCAGTCTGCGTGGATGCCTCCACCGCCGCACTGGCTGCCAACGAGATCGAGATCTACCCCTTCCAGCCGCCGCGAGCGGAGATGCGTTTCCCGCATTGGGTGCAGTATGTTCGTGCCCAGTTGGAAGCCCAATTCGACCCACAAACCATTTACCGTTCCGGCTTTACTGTCTACACTACCCTAGACCCTGGCCTGCAAGACGCTGCCCAGCAATTAGTCAGCGCCCAGGTGGCCGCGCTGGCTGACCGCCACGTCACCGACGGCGCGCTGGTCGCTATCCGCCCCTCCACCGGTGAAATCCTGGCCATGGTCGGCTCGGCCGATTTCTACAACACGGCCATATCTGGGCAGGTCAACATGGCCACCAGCCCAACCCGTCAGCCGGGGTCGTCTATCAAGCCTTTGACCTACGTGGCTGCCTTCGAAAAAGGCTGGACGCCCGCCACCTTAATCTGGGATGTGCCTTCCGAGTTTCCACCCTCGGGCGACCTGAACGACCCGCGCCCGCCCTATATCCCTGTCAACTACGACGAGAGATTCCATGGCCCGGTGCTGGCTCGCGTCGCGCTCGCCAATTCCTACAACATCCCGGCCGTCAAGACTTTGCAATACGTCGGCGTTTACGGCGATACTGGCCTGGTGGCTATGGCCAAACGTCTGGGCATCACCAGCCTGATGCGCGACGATTACGGCCTCTCCCTGACCCTGGGTGGGGGCGATGTCAGCCTGTTGGAGATGACCGGCGCTTACGCTGTCTTCGCCAACGGGGGACGGCGCGTCCCGCCCGTCACGATTTCGAAGATCGTGGATCACGACGGCAAGGTGATCTACGAATACCAGCCGCCCTTAGGAGAACAGGTCATCCGCCCGGAACACGCCTTTCTGATTTCATCCATTCTCTCGGATAACGAGGCGCGCGTGCCGATGTTCGGGTGGAACTCTGCCCTCAACCTGCCCTTCCAAGTGGCCGCCAAGACCGGCACATCGAATGATTTTCGGGATAATTGGACGCTTGGTTACACTCCCGATCTAGCCGTCGGTGTATGGGTCGGCAACGCCGATTACACGCCGATGGAGAACACTAGCGGCCTGACGGGCGCAGCACCCATCTGGTCACAGTTCATGCAAGTTGCCATCCAATACCTGACCGGTGGGAATCCCACGCCATTCGTCCGGCCCAACGGCGTGGTCGAAAAGGTCATCTGCTCAGTTTCGGGGACTGAACCCTCCCAATGGTGCCCTGACCAGCGGACGGAATACTTCGCCGCCGACCAGCCGCCACTCCCCTCCAGCCAGGACCTGTGGCAGGAGCTACTGATTGACACCTGGACCGGCCTGCGCGCCTCGCCAGCCTGCTCCGATTTTACCGAGGAACGGATAGCGCTGAATGTCTCCGAAGAGTGGGCCAGGAACTGGATCCGCCAGGAGCCGAAAGGCCAGGAGTGGGCCATGAACATGGGCTTTACCGATGAAATCTTCTTCGCTCCCAGCCGGGAATGTAAAGAAGACGATCCACATCCCAAGCTGGATTTCGTCGGCTTGAATGACGGGCAGGAGATCACCGCCACCCCGCTGGATATTTTTGCCGTTGCAGATGCGACGGCTAACTTCCGATCCTTTCGCCTGGATTACGGGGAGGGCAGCGATCCTTCAAGGTGGACAGCACTGATGGATACCACCTCCTCACCGGTACCCTCGCCCTCGAAAATCTATACCTGGGACCTGACCGACGTGAAGGGAGATGTCATCACCTTACGGCTGTACATGAAGAGCAACACGGGCGGCCATGCCGACAAACGCGTCCATCTACGCCTGAACCTGCCTACCCCAACTCCAACGCTGACCCCAACCTCGACGCCGACGAATACACCGACCAGCACCCCATTGCCAACGAACACGCCGGTGCCAACCTACACGCCTACTTCCACACAAACGCCTTCTTTGACCCCATCACAAACTCCCACGCAGACACCATCCCTCACCCCAAGCCTCACGCCCACCCCGACGG
>Ga0163210_1000639_pt1 | contig 14885 bp, 6 predicted proteins | sample Kivu_220m_FD_113536 | JGI IMG/M metagenome (GOLD analysis project Ga0163210, IMG submission 113536) | Freshwater microbial communities from Lake Kivu, Western Province, Rwanda to study Microbial Dark Matter (Phase II) - Kivu_220m | ecosystem: Environmental > Aquatic > Freshwater > Lake ...
CGCATGCCGTTTCGCTCCGCTCCTAATCCCGGGCTGTTGGCATGCGATGAGCTAGGGAGCAGGAGACGTGCCAAGATGGGCGACAGTCCGCCCACCCTAAGGCGCCGGATCGCAACCCATTGCGATACAAACCGTTAGGGAACGCGCCAGAGATCTCGGGCCTGCCGCTGACCCCGCCGCATGCCTCGGTCGCCGGCCATCTGGTCGCCCATCGCCCGGGCGCGATGCGACTCCATGCGACGGATGCGACGGGCCTATGAGACGGCCTCCGCCTCCGCGGGCTGCTTCCTGGCTCCGTGCGACCGGTTGTGCAGCCCGATGTCGACCACGATTTTCAGCACCACCAGCGCGGCCAGCATCGGAACCGGGGAGTGCATGGCCAGGATGGGCGCCGCCCCGGCCAGAATCGCCACCTGCAGGATGGCGATCCGGCCATAGGGCGCCCCCATCTGCTTCTCGAGGGTCTGCGTCGCGAACTCACGCTTGCCCAGGTAGTTCTGGACGAAGGAGATGCCATGGCTCACCGCGAGGGCGAGGAGCGGCCACGTGCTTCCCGCCGGTCGCACGCTCCAGGCATGCCTGATCACACCCACCAGGAGCTGCACGAAGATGAGAGGCCCCGGCCAGGCCGTGCCCCCGCCGCTGGACGGGTTCATCGCCTCCTCTCCCCCCAGGCCCAGCAGCATCAGCAGGAAAAGACCGTGCGCGGCGCAGAAGCCGCCGAAGTGGATGCAGAAGAAGGGGACCATGAAGAGCTTGCCGGCCCAGCCGCCCCGGGACTCCGGCCGGACCAGGATCATCTTGATGACGTTCAAGGCGCCGATAATCAGGTTCTCGCTCCAGTAGAGGAGCAGGATCATCGCCGCGTCCCAGCCGAGGAAGAGAACGCCCGCCAGCGGGATGAGATTGACCGCCACCAGGGCAATCAGGGAGAAGGTCGGCCGGCGCAGATCGATGCCCGCCATGGCGCGCCTCACCGGCCGCGCTCGAGGCGCAGCGTCGCGACCTCGTCCGGCAGCATCTCGAACGGGCCCGCCCGGCCGATCTCGCCACTGACCCGCACGCTGCGCCGCTCGCCCGACACGTTCTGAAGCCGCACGATCCAGCCCGCGCCCTCCTCGGCCGGCCGGAGCGAGGTCGCCAGCACATCGTCGGGCTCGACCCTGAGCAGAGACGGTGCCCCCGGCGCCCCGCCCGCGGGCAGCACGACCAGGGGCCGGCCGCACTCGATCCCGAAGCGCTTCGTTTCCGCGGTGGAGAAGGCGCCATGCGGGCGCAGGACGTAGCGCAACTCCGCCGGGCCCTCCTGGTCCGCCTTGTAGTTGGTGTGCCAGTAGTTGTTCATGGCGTAGGAGTAGAGCGTCTGCGTCGGCGCGATCTCCGTCCGCCAGGCGCGCCGCCCGCGCGCGACCGGGGACTCGTCGGTCATCTCGCCCACCTCGACCATCGGCGCGTCGAGGCTGAGGAGCGTCACGCCGAAGTCCCGATTCGAGACATCCGCGGTGTTGTGGATGCAGAAGTAGTCGCGGCAGGCCCCCGCGATCTGGTCGACGTCGGGCCGGATGAAGGCCCATCCGAGATCGAGCCGGACCTCGCCGTCGGGGATGCGGAACGGGAACGCGACGTGCACGCTCTCCTTCTCGCGAACGCGCTGCCGGTCGAGGAGGTCGTGGATCTCGACGTGCCCGAGCCCCGCGGCCAGGCGGACCTCGCGCCTCAGCCGCACGCAACCGGGCACGTCCGACTCGATGATCAGGGACGCGACCAGCGGCCCCGGCTCCCCGACCTTGATCCGCACCCCTCGCACGCCTTGCGCCTGCTTCGGATCAAGGCCGGGAACGTAGAGTACTTCGTTCAAGCCCGAGTGCCGGCCGGGATCGACGAGCTCGGCCCCGCGGGTCCCCGACTTCCACCTTAGGCCAGCGATAGCCCCGGTCATCGGGTCAACCGAGACCGCCAACCGCTCGTTCTCGAGCCGGCCGGCGGCCGCATCCGCCCGCGCGGCCCCGGCGCGCGGCCCCTCGGCCGGCCCCGCACCGACCGCGTACCGCCGCGAGCCGAAGGGCGGCACGCCCTCGACGAGCACGGCCAGCTCTCCGGTCATCAGGCGCTGCGATGGGACGGGCCGCTCCGCATCATCCGTCACGCGATCCCCGGCGGTACTCAGCGTTGCCGGCACGGGAACGACCTCGGTGCGCGTCCAGGAACTGGTGTTGGCGACGTCGAACGCCGCGGCCTCGCCCGCACTCCCCCGCTGCTCGGCAAGCGCATCGATCAGCGCGTCCGCCCGGCGCCGCGCGTCCAGTGCCAGCGCCTCCTTCCACGTCCACTGCGCCCGTGAGTTGTCGCTGTCCGGATGGCTCACGCTCTCGTCCGCGCCCCAGGTGTGCTCGTCGAAGAGAATGACCTGGCGCCAGGCCTCCCGGAACGCCTCGGCCGCGTACGCCTCGGGCGCCAGCATCGCCCAGAGCGCCTCGCCTTGCACGAGCCGCTCGGCGGTGACGCGGTTCGTCGCCGTCTCGCGCGCGCTCGAGGCGGCGCCGTCCTCCCAGTAGGGCGTGAAGTCGCCGCGCACCTCCGGTATCGCCCCCCCGTGGCGCCGCTCGAACGCCTCGAACATCTCCTGCGTGGTGGCGATCACCAGCCGCGGCGACGCGTACTTCTCGTTCCAGGCCTTCACCACATCGGGCAGCGTGGGATCGGGCGGGCCGTTGTCCCCGCCGATCGTGTAGCGCACCTGAACCATCGAATAGGGATACCCCGCCGCCGCGAGCCGGCGCGCGTACTCGAGAACGGCACGCTGCTTCCCGAGACGCAGTGGGCCCATGTGCAACCCGTGGAACCAGGAGTAGCCGCGTCCGGCCATCCAGAGCAGCACCCGCTCCTTCCCCGACGGCGAGATCCAGTAGAAGGGCTTGTCGGCCCAGGCCTTCAGCGCGTAGCCGATCCGGTCGCCGCCGTCGGCGTGGGTCGGCATGTAGTTCGGACCGCTCGAGAGGTACGCCACCCCGCTCTGCGCCATCGCGGGGACGAGACTCCAGGTGTAGCTCGGGATGTCGGTGATCATCGCCGAGCGGATCGGCGCTCCGCACTCGCGCTCCAGCCGATGCGCGAGATCGAAGAGCCGGAACTGCTCCTCCGGATGGCACAGGCCGGTGAGCACGTTCACGGGCAGCGCCGCGAGGCCGATCCAGCCGCGCCGCACGGCATCGATGACCGCCGCCCGCTGCTCCGCCGAGGCCTGGGCCAGATACGTCTCGACCGGCCACAGCACTTCCACGTTCCACCTGAACTGCGCGCCCGTCGGGTAGTCCGCGGTGCGCCGGGCGAGATCGATCGCGTCCTCTAGATACTGCCAGTGCTTCTTCTCGACCACCTCCTGGCGATCGGAGTAGCCAATGTCGGTGTGCGAGTGCGGCAGCAGCCACAGCTCGCGCGGCGGCACGGGCCGCAGGCGGACGATCTCCTCGCGCGCCGGCTGGCCGTCGATCTCGATCGTCACGCGCCGCGCCGCCTCCGCGGTGACGGCGTTGACCGGGACCTGCAGGGCGTTATAGCCGACCTGCAGCGTCTCCCGCAGGGTTTCGCCATCCTCGACCGAGATCGTGATCCCGCACGGCGGCGCGATGTGGCTCACCTCGACGCGCACGAGCTGCTCGAGGCGGTCCCCGCGGTGGACCAGCGCCTCCTCCGGCACGACCGTGACCGATGGCGCCAGCGAGTCCTCGAAGACCATGAACCAGTCGGAGCTGCCGGCGCTCTCGCCGACCGCCCGGAGCACGACCGGCTGGCCGGGCCGCACCCGCGCGCGCGGAAGCGTCAGCCACGCGAAGCCGAAGAGCTCGTCGAACTGGTCGGCCATCGTCGCGCGGAAGCGGAGCACGGCCCCGTCGGCACCCGGGACCTCCCAATCGCCCAGCGCCGGGCCGCCGCGCGTGTTGAAGTTGAGGACCGGCGTGCCGTCGGCGCTCAGCGAGAAGGCATGTCCGGCATGCCCCATCCCGAACATCCAGATGAACGTGACGAAGGGCTGATCGACGCCGGCGGGGACGGGCTCCGTCTCCCACTCGATCGCCATGCGCCCATCGGTCGCCCGCGTGAGCTGTGCCTGGGTCGTGTCCGGGTAGGGTGAGTGGTAGCTGATCGTCTCGCCCGAGAGCGATCGCTGGTAGCCGCGCAGCCAGGGACGATCAGCGGGAAGGTCACCGTGCGCGGCGGCGCCGGCCAGGGCGATCATGAGACCTCCGAGCAGCAGTCTGCGTCGCATCCGACAGCTCCGGGCATGCCTCGCGCTGGACCGCGAAGCTGGTCGCATTCTAGCGGGAGTGGCGCGCGCGGGGCGAGAACGATTGCCGGAAGCGCCGGGCGGGGCGTACCACTGAGAGGTACTCGCGCCCAATCGCGATCTACCCTTCGAGGTGTGCGCGGCGCATGACGATGCCGATTCTGCAGGCCAAGCTGACGGTGCCCCCCATGCCGGAGGCGTACCTGCCGCGCCCGCGGCTGGACCAGCGCTGGCGCGATTGCGGGGAAGCCACGTCGCCCGCGACGCCGCGCTTCCGTCCTCTACCCTTGCGATTCTCATGGGTCGCAGCCGGCGCCGGATAACGAGCCACCGGGGGTGGAGCACGGTCAGCACCGCCCGCCACCTCGGCGCCCAGACCGGATACTCCATTCACGCCTTCCATGAAGGCGACCAGCTCGGTGGGGCTGGAGAAGCTCGTCTCCTCTCCGCTCGCAACGTGCCGAACCCGGCCGTGGAAGGAGTCGAGCGCACGACCCAGCAGCCGGACCACGAACGTCGACATCGCGAACCTCCCTCCTCGGTGGACCCCGCCGGTGGCCATGCCTTCCGGTAGCTTGCAGGAGAGAGGATACGGAAGGGGTGTTATGCAGATGTTGCGCGGTGGCGCCCGGCTTACCGAACGACCAGCAGGCGCTGCTCCCGAGTGAGCCCCGGTATGTGCAGGCGCAGATGGTAGACACCGTTGGGCAGGGGGCGGCCGGCCGCATCCGTCAGCGCCCAGGGAAGGGTCGCCCCGGACGCATCGTCCGGCAGTCCCCGCCGGCTCAGCGTCCGGCCGGTCACGTCGTGGAGACTCAGATACGCTCCGACGCGGCTCGGATAGGCGGCCTCGATCCAGATTCGCCCCCGCGAGGGGTTGGGACGCAGGCGCAGGGCCGGGGCCCGGGACGCGCCCGGCACCACCGCCGAAGGCTCGCCTTCGATCACGTACGCACGCCCGATGCCTCCGTTCTCGCCTTCGCCCGGCAGGTACGCTCGCACGTACTCGACGCGCACCTGCGTGTCGGTAACGTTCACGCGCAGGTGCCCGGAGTTCAAGAGGCGCACCCCGTGCGAGTACGCCGCCGCACCCCACATACCCCCGCCGTAGGTCGCGTCCGAGGGCATGGGGCACTCCTGATAGACCACGCCGTCCAGCGCCTGCTCGACGTAGCAATGGTCATGTCCGTGAAAGACGGCCGTCACGCCCTGCTCGCGCAACAGGTCGCGAATCGGTCCGTGGTCCCACCCGGGACGCTGCTCCGCGAAGACCGGCACGCCCAGCGTGTCTTCGCCACCCCACTCGAACGAGGGCCGCCCATCGACGGCATAGGCTGCGACCTCGATCCCACCCCGGCCGTACGGACCCCAGATCGGCTCCAGGACGCCACCGGTGAGATGGTGGATGAAGACGAACTTCCAGGTGCGCGACGAAGCGCTCAGAACCTGATACAGCCAGTTGTACTGCTCCTCGCCCAGCGTCCAGTCCCACCCGTTGCGGCTTCCGCCGCCCCCCCAGTTGTGTGGTTTCACGCGCGTCGTCCGGAACGGATCGAGCACCACGAAGAGCGCGTCCCCCCACTCCCAGGCGTAGTAGTCCTCCGGCGGCCGCCCGCGTACGTCCGCCCGGACGTTCCCGCCGAAGAAACGGTCCGGGTGCGGATTGGGCACAAACTCCGCGCGCGCCTGCTCGCTCCAGGTATAGATTCCCTCGCCGCCGTAGTCGAGCCACCCAACCTCGCCCTCGTGGTTGCCCAGCACGAAGTAGAAGGGGATCGCTCCCGCCTCCCGCGCCTCCAGGCTCCGCACGTCGGTGTAGATCCGCCGGGCCTCCTCCAGCGATCGCACGCCGTTGCCTGCCTCCAGGGTGATGGCGAAATCCCCCAGCCCGATCCAGAAGTCGGGCGCGTCGGAGCGCACGTTCCGCAGCGTGACGCGGTAGAGATCGATGTCGCGCGTCAGGTGCGCATCCTGTTTCATCTCCAGATGTGGATCCGCCACGATGTCGAAGCAGAACGCGCTCCCGGGCGGGCGCTGGGTGTGTAACGCGAACTCCGGACTGCGATACGCCTCCGGCCCATCGGGGCGGCCGAACATGAGCCGGCCGTAGTACTGCGTGTCCGGGGCGAGCTCGCTCAGATCGATGTCGCGGGCGGCGCCGCCCAGCACCCCACGGATCGGGTCCACGTCGGGCAAGAGCGTCCGCGTGGCGCCCTGCGCCCAGATATAGCTCTCCGGCGCGAGGCCGTAGGCGACATAGCAGTCGATCGTGGCGAAGTGCGCGAAGCTGACCGTCGCGGCATCGCACCCGACCCGGCCCAGGACCGGTGGAACCAGGAAGGCATCTCCCAGGGTCGGGTAGATCTCCAGCTGCACGGGCGGCCACGGGGTTCCCGTGTCGCCGAACTTGCACAGCTGCGAGCGCAGCCTCGAGGTGGTCACCTCCAGGCTCAGGGAGAAGAAGGCCCCCGTGGGAAGCGCCGGCCAGGACGTCGAGGAGAGGATCTCGTTCAGCAGCGGCGAGAGATCGGGTCCGAAGGAGTAGAGCGGATCGTACGCCGGGCTGTAGATCCAGGGGTCCAGGAGGTTCCACGTCACGCGGGCGTTGGTGGAGGGGATCTGGCTCGGGCGGAAGTCCTGCCCGAAGGGCTGGGACGTGCAGTGGTAGAGCCCGCTGAACTCCAGCCGCAGGGTATCCAGCAGGTCGCCCCCCAGCGTGGTGAAGCGCAGTCGGGCATAGGCGACCGAATCGCCGCGCGCCAACCCGTTGACCTGGAACATGAACGCCGGCTCGTGCCGGACGGCGGTATAAGGGTAGCCGATCGCGAGATTGCCGTGGTACTCGGGGGGGCCGTCACTGAGCCAGAGGCTGTCGCCCAGCTCCATCCCGTCGGCGAGATCGCTGCAGGGGTCGAGGATCAGCACGGAAGCCGGCAGCGACGACCAACCGGTGCCGACCAGCACCATCACGACCAGAACACCGATCGTAAGGCGCATCGCGGCTATCCTGCCTCTCGCGAGCTGCCACGCACCATCGAAAGGCCCTGCCAACTGTGAGCCGCGCCCCGGGACGTTTCCGCTCACCTCTCATCGGTCGCCGGGTCTGGGGCTCGCCCACAAATTCTCAATAGCATAAGTCTAGCATGCGCCGGGTCGCCCTCCTAGCCCCTCCGGACGCCGACCCAGATGCTAAGCTCCTTGTCCACCGCCAGTTCCTCACAACGATCGACCGCCTCGCGGCGACCGCAGGTCACCTCTGTTGCGAGGGTCTCGGTCTGTACATATTCGCAGTACCGCTTGAACAGCTCGCCGGGGTCGGGACCGGGCGCATCAGCCTTGCCCGCGGCCGGGACGATCTCGTAGCAGACCCGGATCCGGTCCTCCACGCGGTAGCCCGCCTGCTTGCGGAGGTCCTGGATCCGCCGCACCAGCTCGCGGGCCCAGCCCTCCAGGCGCAGCTCGTCGGTCAGGCGGGTGTCGAGCGCCACCAGGGTGTAGCGATCCTGCGCGACCGCGACACCACCCTGCGGCTCGAGGAGGATCTGATACTCCCCCGGCCCGATCTGCGCTTCGGCCGCGCGCAGGTTGCCCTCGGCGTCGATCGTGTAGCGCCCGGCCTTGACCGCCTCCCCGACCGCCTTCATGGCGGGTCCGAGGCGCTTGCCCAGCAGCGCGAAGTCGAGCTTCACCCGCTCCCGCGCGAAGCGCTTCGGATCGGTCTCGGCGAGGTCCACGGCCTTAACATTCAGCTCGTCGCGGATCTGCGTGAGCAGGTTCTCGCGCAGCGCCTCCGGCAGGTCCCGCAGCACCGCCGGCGTCTCTGTCCCCAGCGGCACGATCCAGAGCGTGGCGACCGGCTGCCGCACCTTGATGCGCGCCGTCTCGCGCGCCGCCCGGCCCAGGCTCACCACCCGCAGCACGAAGTCCATCGCATCGTTCAACCCGCGATCGACCAGCTCCGGCCGTTCCGCCGGATAGGGTGTCAGGTGCACGCTCTCCGGCGTCGGACCGCCCTCCCAGCCCAGGCGCAGAGCCTCCGGCTGGCCCGCGGCCACCGCCGCCCGCGCCGGCGCCGTCAGGTTCCGGTAGATCGCCTCGCTCAGGAACGGCACCACCGGCGCCAGCAGCCGGACGTAGGTGAGCATCACGTGGTAGAGCGTGCGGTACGCCCAGCGCTTGTCTTCGTCGCTCTCCGACTTCCAGAAGCGCCGGCGCGAGCGCCGCACGTACCAGGTGGAGAGCCGCTCCAGGAAGCGATCCGCCTCCCGCATCGCGGCCATCGTGTCGAAGTCCTCGAGCGCCGTCCGCATGTCGGCGACGAGCTGGTAGAGCGCCGAGAGGATCCAGCGGTCCAGCGCGTTCCGGCTCTCGCCCACCCGCGCCGCGCCTCCCTCCTGCGCCGGGTCGAACCCGTCCAGCTCGGCATAGGTCACCAGGAAGGAGTAGACATTCCAGAGCGTGATCAGACGCCGGCGCACCTCGTCGGCGATCGAGAAGCCGAAGCGCAGGTTCTGGTTCGGATTGCAGGCGGCGTAGAGCCAGCGCATCACGTCCGCGCTCATCTTCTCGATCGCCTCTTCGAACCAGATCGCGTTGCCCCGGCTGCGGTGCATCGCCTCGCCCTTCTCGTCGGCGAGTTTCTCGTAGCTCTGGACGACCTGGTACGGCGGGCGGCCTTCCAGGGTCACCGACATGAACATCATGGCGTAGAACCAGAGGCGTACCTGCTCGCGCATCTCGGAGACCAGCTCCGCCGGGAACCACTTCTCCCAGTAGGCGCGATCGTCGAGGTAGTGGAGCGTTGAGAAGGCGACGATCCCCGCGTCCAGCCAGCAGTCGCCGACGTCCGGCACGCGGGTCGCCTCACGGCCGCAGCCGTCGTGCTGACAGCGCACCCGGATCGCGTCGATCCAGGGCCGGTGCAGCTCGGGCAGGCAGTCGACTTGGTCGGGGTCGAGCGCGATCTCGCGCAGGTGCTTGCGGCTCCGCGCGAGCGTCAGGTGCCCCTCGGAGCAGAAGTAGAACGGGAGCGGCAGGCCCCAGTAGCGCTTGCGGGAGATGCACCAGTCTCCCATGTTGTCGTACCAGTCCTGGGTGCGCTTCCCGACGCTTTCCGGGATCCAGCGTACCTGCTGCGCCGCCGCCTTCATCTGGGGGCGGATCTCGTCGCAGCGGATGAACCACTCCCGCTCGGTGCGGAAGACGAGCTTTTCGTGACAGCGCCAGCAGAACGGGTAGCGGTGCGCGTAGGTCTCGGAGCGCAGAAAGAGGCCCTTCTTCTTCAGATCGTCGAAGATCGGCGCTTCCACGTCGTGCACGTCGCGCCCGGTCAGCCAGTCGAAACCGTCGAGATAGATGCCGGCGCCGTCCAGCGGCGCCACGATCGCCAGGCCGAACGCCTCGCCCAGGTCATGGTCCTCCGCGCCGCAGCCGGGGGCGATGTGGACGATGCCCGAGCCCTCGGTCTCCCCCACCAGGTCCCAGGGCACGACGACGTGCTCGATGCCCTGCTGGATCGGCAGCTCGTCGAACGGGCCCTGATAGAGCCAGCCGACCATCTCGCGGCCCGGGATCTCCTCCAGCACCCGGCCCTGGCCGCGGAAGACCTGCCCCGCCACGCCGGCGCTGGCGTAGTAGATGGCGCCCTGGTACTCGATGCGCGCGTACTTCAGGTCCGGGTTGACGGCGGCCGCGGTGTTCGAGGTGAGCGTCCAGGGGGTGGTCGTCCAGACCAGCAGCCGCTCGTTCTCCCCCGGCAGCCGCGTCGGGGCCGGCCCGCCCTTCGCCAGGAGGCTCTTCATCCAGGGCCCCTCGCGCCGCACGCCGGGGGTCAGCTTGAAGCCGAGGAAGACGCTGGTGTCGTCGATGTCCTGGTAGGAATCGGCCAGCTCGTGCTGGGAGAGCGACGTGCCGCAGCGCGTGCACCAGGGCATCACGTTTGTGCCGCGCCGCAGCCAGCCCCGGTCCTGACAGACGCCGAGGAAGTGCCAGATGTGCTCGATGTTGGCGTCGGTCATCGTGTAGTAGGAGTGGTCCCAGTCCATCCACTGACCGAGTCGCGCCGACTGCTCGGAGATAATGCTGCCGTACTTCTCCACGCGCGCGCGGCAGGCCCGGCTGAATTTCTCCAGGCCGTAGTTTTCGATGTCCTGCTTCGAATTGAAGCCGAGCTCCTTCTCGGTCTCGACCTCGAGCCAGAGACCCTGACAGTCGAAGCCGTTCTGGTAGCGCTGGTCGAAGCCGAGCATCGCGTGGTAGCGCTGGAAGACATCCTTGTAGGTGCGGCCCCAGGCGTGGTGCACGCCCATCGGGTTGTTCGCGGTCATCGGCCCGTCGATGAAGGACCACCGGGCCCGACCCTGGTTCCGCGCGCGGAGCTGCTCGAAGATCCGCTCGCGCTTCCAGAACTCAAGGATCGTCTCTTCCTGCCGCGTGAAGTTGACGCCCAGGTCGACCGGCTCGAACCTGCCCATGCTGTCTCCCTACGCCTCCGCCGACCCGTTGGGCTCGCCCTCGGGCGGGCCCCCGTTGTCACCCTCCCCCTCGAGCTCGGCCACCCCGTTGCCGGCCTCGCCCCCCACTTCTTCCGTCGAGGTGACGATTTTCGCGACGTCGGCCACCGCGTCCCCCTCGTGCAGCTCGATCAGCTTCACGCCCTGGGTCGCCCGGCCGATCACCGAGACCGGTTTCATCCGCAGCCGGATGACCATCCCCTGGGAGGTGCTGAGAACCACCTCGTCGTCGTCGTCGACCTCCAGGATCGAGACCAGCGGACCGTTGCGGGGCGTGTTGCGCACCGTGATGACGCCCTTGCCGCCCCGGTTGGTCACGCGGTAGTCGGAGAGCTCACTGCGCTTGCCATAGCCGTGTTGGGTCACGACCAGCAGCGTCGCCTTCGGATCGGTCACGCAGACCATCCCGATCACCGCGTCCTCGGGCGTCTCGAGCGTCGCCCCGCGCACGCCCGCCGCGGTCCGGCCCATCGGCCGCACTTTCGCCTCCGGGAAGCGGATCGCCTTGCCGCTGCGCTTGGCGAGCACGATCTCGGCGTGGCCGTCGGTCACGCCGGCGCCGATCAGGGCGTCGTCCTCCGCCAGCTGCAGCGCGCGGATGCCGATGCGCCGCGGATTGGCGAACGCCGAGAGCCGGGTCTTCTTGATCTTCCCCTGGCGCGAGGCGAGCACCATGAAGTGGTCCGGGCGGAACTCGTCGACCGGGACCACCGCGGCGATCCGCTCCTCACGGCGCATGTCGAGCAGGTTCAGGATCGAGCGCCCCTTGGCGTGCCGCGTGCCGAGCGGGGCGTGGTAGACCTTCAGCCAGTAGCAGCGCCCCCGGTCGCTGAAGACCAGGATGTAGCTGTGCGTGTTGGCGACGAAGAGGTGCTGGATGAAGTCCTGCTCGCGCGTGCGCGCCCCGGTCAGCCCGCGCCCGCCGCGCCGCTGGCTGCGGTAGGTGGTGACCGGCAGGCGCTTGATGTAGCCCTCGTGGCTGATCGTGATGATCATGTCCTCGCGCGGGATCAGGTCCTCGAGGTCGATGTCCTCCTCGTAGGGCACGATCTCGGTGCGCCGCTTGTCGCCGAAGCGTTCCGCCAGGTCCGTCACGTCCGCCTTGATGATCGCCAGCACCTTCTCCCGGCTGTAGAGGATCGCCTCGTATTCCTCGATCAGGTGCACCGTCGCCCGGTACTCCTCCTCGATCTTCTCCCGCTCCAGACCGGTCAAGCGCGCCAGGCGCATCTCCAGGATCGCAGTCGCCTGCATCTCGCTCAGCCCGAAGGTCGACACCAGCCCGGCGCGCGCCTCGTCCACGCTGCGCGACTCGCGGATCAGCGTGATGACGGCGTCGATATGGTCCAGCGCAATCCGCAGGCCCTCGAGGATGTGCGCCTTCTTGCGCGCCTCGGCCAGGTCGAACTGCGTGCGCCGCGTGATCACCTCGAAGCGGTGATCGACGTAGTCCTGGCACAGCTCGCGCAGGGTGAAGAGCTTGGGGCGATTGCGGTGCAGCGCGAGCAGGTTCGCGCCGAAGGTCGTCTGGAGCTGGGTGTGCTTGTAGAGTTGGTTCAGCACCACCCGGGGCTGCGCGTCGCGGCGCAGCTCGATCACCACCCGCATCCCTTCGCGATCGGACTCGTCGCGCAGGTCGCCGACCCCGTTCAGGCCGCCCGACTTGACCAGCGCCGCGATCCGCTCCAGCAGGGCCGCCTTGTTCACCTGGTACGGGATCTCGGTGATGATGATCGCCTCGCGCTCGCCGCGCAGCTCCTCGATCGTGGCGCGGCCGCGCACGGTGATCAGGCCGTGGCCGGTCGTATAGCACTCGCGGATCCCGGCGGTCCCCTGGATCAAGCCCCCGGTCGGGAAGTCCGGTCCGGTCACGCACTGCATCAGCTCTTCGTTGGTCGACTCCGGCTGATCGATCAGCTGCGTGATGGCGGCCGCGACCTCCCGCAGGTTGTGGGGCGGGACGTTGGTCGCCATGCCGACCGCGATGCCCGAGGAGCCATTCACCAGGAGGTTCGGCATCTTGGCCGGCAGCACCACCGGCTCCTGGCGCGTCTCGTCGTAGTTCGCCCGAAAGTCGACCGTCTCCTTCTCGAGATCGGCCAGCATCTCCTCCGAGAACCGTGTCAGGCGCGCCTCGGTGTAACGCTCCGCCGCGGGGGCGTCGCCGTCCACCGACCCGAAGTTCCCCTGCCCGTCGATGAGCGGGTACCGCAGCGAGAAGTCCTGCACCAGGCGCGCCAGCGTATCGTAGACCGCCAGCGTCCCGTGCGGGTGGTAGTTGCCGGTCACGTCGCCGGTGATCTTGGCCGACTTGCGGTAGGGCCGGTCGTGGTAGAGGGAAAGGTCGTTCATCGCGACCAGGATGCGACGCTGCACCGGCTTCAAGCCGTCGCGCGCGTCGGGCAGGGCGCGGGAGACGATGACGCTCATCGAATAGTCGATGTAGCTGTTCTTCATCTCCTCTTCGATGAGGACCGGCACTACGCGTTCCGTCGGCGCGTCCATACGTGGCTACCCTCAAATGTCGAGATTCTTGACCTTGAGCGCGTTCTCTTCGATGAACTGGCGCCGGGGGGCGACCTGATCGCCCATCAGGATCGAGAAGATCCGGTCGGCTTCGGCGGCGTCCTCGTTCGAGACCGAGAGCAGCACCCGCTTCTCGGGGTTCATGGTCGTGTCCCAGAGCTGTTCCGCGTTCATCTCACCGAGGCCCTTGTAGCGCTGCAGATGGAAGCCGGTGCGCCCGATTTCCTCCAGCACGCGCTCCCGCTCGGCGTCGTCGTAGGCGTACCACTCGCGCTTGCCCTTGCTGACCCGGTAGAGGGGCGGCTGCGCGATGAAGATGTGGCCCTGATCGATCAGCTCCCGCATGTAGCGGAAGAAGAAGGTGAGGAGCAGCGTCCGGATGTGCGCGCCGTCGACGTCGGCATCCGTCATGATGATGATCTTGCCATAGCGCACGCGCGCGACGTCGAACTCCTCCTGGCCGAAGCCGGTGCCCAGGGCGGTGATCAGCGTCCGGATCTCCTCGTGGGCCAGCGCCCGGTCGAGCCGCGCCTTCTCGACGTTCAGGATCTTGCCGCGGAGCGGGAGGATCGCCTGGAAGCGCCGGTTCCGCCCCTGCTTGGCGCTGCCGCCGGCCGACTCGCCCTCCACGATGAAAAGCTCCGAGAGCTTCGGATCCCGTTCGGAGCAGTCGGCGAGCTTCCCCGGCAGCGAGCCGGAGTCGAGCAGGTTCTTGCGCCGCGCCAGCTCCCGCGCCTTGCGGGCTGCCTCCCGCGCCCGCGAGGCGCCGATGCACTTCTCCAGGATCAGGCGCGCGATCGCATCATGGTTGTCGAGGTAGTCGGCGAGGTCCTCCCCCAGGATCGACTCGACCAGCCCCTTCACCTCGCTGTTCCCGAGCTTCGTCTTGGTCTGGCCCTCGAACTGCGGGTTGCGGAGCTTCACGCTCAGCACGGCGCTCAGGCCCTCGCGCACGTCGTCGCCGGTCAGGCTCTCCTTCGGGTCCTTAACGATCCCGTTCTTCTGGGCGAAGGTGTTCAGGCAGCGGGTCAGCGCCGCCTTGAATCCGGCCAGGTGCGTCCCGCCCTCGATCGTGTTGATGTTGTTGACGTAGGAGAAGATCGAGTCGGCGTAGGAGTCGGTGTACTGCATCGCCAGCTCGAGCGCGAAACCCTCGCGCTCGCGCTCGACGTAGATCGGCTCGGGATGGAGCGGCGTCTTGCCCTCGTTCAGGTAGGTGACGAAGGCGTTCACCCCGCCCTCGAAGTGGAAGCTGTCCTCCCGCGCGTAGGTCGGCTCCGCCGGATCGCAGACCCGATCCTCCTCGCGCAGAATGATCTCCACGCCCTTGTTCAGGAAGGCGAGCTCGCGCAGGCGCGAGGCGATCAGCTCGTAGCTGAACTGCGTCTCCTCGAAGATCTCCGGATCCGGCTTGAAGCGCACCAGCGTGCCGCGCTTGGTCGTGCTGCCCTCGATGTCGAGGTCGTTCTTCACCTCGCCGCGCTCGTAGCGCTGGAAGAAGATCGCCCCCTTCTGGAAGACGCGCACCTCCATCCACTCGGAGAGCGCGTTCACCACCGAGA
>Ga0163210_1000640_pt1 | contig 14837 bp, 15 predicted proteins | sample Kivu_220m_FD_113536 | JGI IMG/M metagenome (GOLD analysis project Ga0163210, IMG submission 113536) | Freshwater microbial communities from Lake Kivu, Western Province, Rwanda to study Microbial Dark Matter (Phase II) - Kivu_220m | ecosystem: Environmental > Aquatic > Freshwater > Lake ...
CTGCTCCAGGAGGCGATCGCGCGGCGCCCGGATCATCCGGAGGCGTGGGTCCGCCTGGGGAACCTGGAGCTGGAGGTCGGCCGCGGCCCGGAGGCGCTGGCCGCCTTCGAGGGCGCCTTGCGCGCCGCTCCCGAGATGACCGAGGCCTGGATCGGCAAGGCTTCGGCGCTCTTCATGCTCGCCCGCTACGACGCGTCCGCCGACACCTGGGTCGAGGCGCAGCGGCACGCCGGATCTCGCATGGACCTGCGGGCCCACGCGGCGGCGGCCTGCGCGCGCGCCGGGCGCATCGAGGAGGCGGAGCGGCTGCTGCGCGAGCGGGTCGCGGAGCACCCGGGCGATGGGGCCGTGGTCCGCGCCCTGCTGCGCTTCCTGCTGGCACAGGGCGATTGCGGCGCGGCACGCGATCTGCTTTCCTCAAGCGCGGTTCTCGCCCTGGACTCGGGCACCGGGGCGGCGTTGGTCGACACGGTGAACGCCGCCTGTCGTTGACGATCGGACGGGTAGGCTCTCCCGCGCGAGGAGCATCGATGGACCAACGCGAGCGGTCGGCAATGCAGTCCCCCTCGGACGGATCCGGACCGGGCCTCCCGGGCCCGACACGAGCGCCATCCCATCGGACTTGGATGTTCGCGGCCCTCGGCCTCGGGCTCGTCCTGCGCCTGGTCGGCTGGTGGATGCTGCGGCGCGCCTTCTTCTGCGGCGCGCCCGGCTTCGAGGACGCGATCCATCAGGGCCGCATCCTGACCCTGCTGGCGAACCGCTTCGCCGAGGACGGCCTGCCCGCCGGCTCGCCCATCTATCCCCATCTGGCGGCTTTGCTCTCGCTGCTGAGCGGCGGCAGCACCAGCGGCCTGCTGCTGGCGCAGAGCCTGATCGGCGCGGCGACCGTGCCGCTGGTCGCGTGGGCCTTCGCGCCGCTGCTCTCGCCGCGCGGCCGCTGGATCGCGGCGCTGATCTACGCGGTCCACCCGCTCTTCGTCTTCTACGACCTGCGCCTGCAGCCGGTCGTCTTCGCCATCCCGCTCCTCCTGGTCGGCGCGCGACTCGTCCTCTTCGTGCCGGGACGCTCGGCGGCGCGCGTGGCGTTGGGCGGGCTGCTGCTCGGCCTCGGCGCGCTGCTCAAGCCGTTCCTCTTCTTCGCCGTCGCCGTCGCCGCCGTCGCCGCCGCGCTCGTCGCGCGGCCCGTCGCCGGCGCGCGCCGGCCCTGGGGCCTCGCCGGGCTGCTGGCAATCGCCTTCCTGCTCCTGCCGGGTCTCTTCTGCGCCTACCAGGCGACGATTCCCGGCGGAGGACCGACCTGGAACTGGACCGATGCCGTCGGCTTCTATCAGACCCTGCAGCCCGCGACCTGGGGCTCCGCCCGCACCGGCACCGTGCCGGCCTGGCTCGCCCCCGATGTCGCGCTCTCCAGCGCGAACGAGGCGATGAAACGCGAGCTGCGTCTGGGTGAGCAGGTCGCCTTCTACCGCGGCCGGGCCCTGCAGACGCTCTTCGAGAACCCCTGGCGCTTCGTGGCGCAGGTCTTCAAGCGCGCCCTGCTGCTCCTGAGCCGGACGGAGGTGCCCGACCCGGTCTCACCGCGCTTCGTCCTGTTCCGGCACGCGGTGCCCTTCGCCTGGGGCGTCTTCCTCTTCCCGCTCCTGCTGGCGCTGGCGTGCATCGGCGCCTGGCGCGCGCGCGGCACGCCTGAGCTGCGGCGCCTGGCACCGCTGCTGCTCGCCATCCTCGCCGTCAACCTGCTCGGCACGCACTCGGCCGCTTCCCGCCTCTTCCTCGTCGCCGCACTGCTGCCGCTCGTGGCGCACGGGGGGGAGGCGCTGTTCGCCGGGCGCGGCGAGTCGCGGCGGATGCGGCCCGCGCTCCTGATGGCGGCGGCGCTCCTTGTCCTGAGCGCGGTCGATCTGCCCGCCCGGCTGCATCGGCTGGAGCGCGAGTCGGAGGATCTGCGCGAGGTGGCGGGGATGCTGCTCCGCGGCGCGGAGGATCGTCGCGGGGCAACGACGCTGCTGCGCAAGGCGATCGCGATCGATCCGGACAATCCGATGGCCCACAGCGATCTCGGGAGCCTGCTCGCCCTCGAGGAGCTGCCCGATGCGGCGCGGCAGGAGTACCGGGCCGCGCTGGCGCTCGCCCCCGACTGCGCGCCGGCGCTCTACGGCCTGGCCGAGGTCTACCGGACGACGAACCAGACCGCCCGCGCGGACTCGGTCATGACGCAGCTGCTGCGGCAGCATCCGGACAATCCGCTTTACCTGAATCAGCTGGCGACGATCCAGATCCTGCAAGGGCGCTTCGCCGAAGCGCGCTTCCTGCTGCGCCGCGCGCTCGAGATCTCGCCCCGCTATCAGGTCGCGCTGATCAACCTGCGCGCGGCCGACGAGGGGGAGCGGCGCGCGACGGCCCTCGCCTTCCCACCCGAGATGACCCCGGCCCCCGACAGCGAGCTGATGCGGCTGAGCGTGGAGGCGGCGGACGCGTGGCGCCAGCGGAACGCCGGGGTGGCCGACAGCCTGACGGCACTGGTACTGGCCCGGTTCCCGAACGAGCCGATGGCCTGGTACACACGGGGCATGTACCTGCTGCAGTCGGAGCGTCCGGCCGAGGCGGCGCAGCTGCTGACGCGCGTGGTGCGGGCGGTCCCGGGGCGGGCGCTGACGGCCGAGGTGGCCGCGGCCGCCTGGCGCGCGGCGGGCCGGCCGGAAGAGGGGATCGCGCTGCTGCGGGAAGCCCTGGCGCGGGCCGCCGACGACGCGAACCGGGTGCGCCTCGAGCGCTTGCTGGAGGACCTGCAGGTCGCGCCCCAGTAGCGGCGCCGAAGATCAGCCTCCGATGTAGGGCAGGTTCTTCAGGTTCTCGAGCTCCTCGGGCGTCGTCTCGCGGTAGTCCTCCTCGAGCGGGCCCGTCGCGCGCGGCGGGTTCTGCTCCAGGTGTCCCGGATCGAGGAGATCGCGCATCAAGTGCCCGTCGAGTCCCTCCGGGATCGCCTCGCCCAGGAGATAGAGAACCGAGGGCACGACATCCACCAGCGAGTAGAGCCGGCCCGCCTCGCCGTCGCGCTCGCCGGGCGCGATCGCCGGGCCGCGCAGCGCGTAAATGCCGTTCATCTCATGCCAGCCGGAGAGGAGTGGGCTGTGAGGCACGACCGTCGCGGACTGCGGCGGCGCGTTCTCGCCGAGCGTGACGAAGTAGCCCGCGTCGGGCAACGCCACGAGATCCGGGCCCTTCTCGGCATAGGTGCCACGGAAGACGTCCTCGTTCGCCCAGACCCTCTCGAGCACGCGCGCTCCGGTAGCCGGGTCGCGCGCCTCGCGCAGCATCCCGGCCAGCTTGTCGCGGACGCGCCGGGCTTCCTCGGGCGTGTAGGGCGCCCCCGGGTCGCGGCCCAGGCGCGCGACGTAGAGCCGCGCGGCATCGCCCGGCGTGATCGCGTAGACCGAACTCGCCTCGCGCTCCGTGAGCCGCGATCCCGCCGCCCGCATCAGCTGGGTCACCTGCAGGTCGTAGCGCAGCGGCCCGAAGCCGTGGTCGGAGAGGAGCAGCAGCGTGTCATCCGGGCGGAGCGCCTGCAGGATCTCGCTCAGAATGCGGTCCTGCTCGACCCAGAGGTCATGCATCGCATTGCCATAGCGCCGGGCGAGCGCCGCGTCGTAGTTCGGGTTCTGCGGATCGCTGAACACCCAGAACGTGTGCTGGACCCGGTCGCTGGCGGTGAAGACCGCCCAGAGCAGGTCGAACGGCTCGTTTTTCAGCCAGTCGAGCACGATCCGCCGCCGCTGCGCCTGCTGCGTGCGGTACGCCGCGAGCAGGCTGTCCTCCTGCCCCGGCGGCAGCTTCATCTCCATTTCGTCGAGCTCGTAGTCGCCGAGCTTCGCTTCGTAGTCGGGCGGATAGGTGAAGCCGACGTCGTCGAAGTGTGGGAAACCGGCAATGAAGATGCCGTTCACTTCATCGGGGGGGTCCGTCATCGGAACGTTCATGATCAGGACCCGCTTCTTCGCGGCCCGCAGCATGTTCCAGATCGGCTGCGCACGGCGGCTCTTGGCGGTCTCGTTGACGATCACCACCTGGCCCGGAATCCGGCGCTGAAAGTCGAAGATCGCGTGCTTGCCGGGATTGACGCCGGTCACGGCGGTCGTCCAGGCCGGCGGAGAGAGGTAGGGGACGCTGCTCTGTATCTCGCCCCAGGCCGCCTCGCGCTGCATGCGCGCCAGGGTCGGCAGGTCGCCTTGATCGATCCAGGGCTGAAGGAGTTCCCAGGTCGCCCCATCGAGCCCAATGACGACCACGCGCCCGCCGGCGCCCCGGCCCTTGCCGCAGCCCACGCCAGAGAGCGCCAGCGCCGCGAGCAGAACGGCCCCCAAGCACGCGGCGCCATGCCGGCTCCTCATCCTCCCTCCTCCCCGGGCCGGACCGGGGAACGCTGGCCCGGCCGGACTCCGCCCGAAAAAAAGAGGGCCTCACAGTGAGGCCCTCGGGTCTTCTGGCTACAGCCCGTCAAATCACCATTACGCCTTCGCCCCGGCGATCCCGCCACCGCGCGGCCGGGGCCGCCGGGACCACGGCAGCCTCTAACGATAGATCGCCTTGATCGAGCCCCAGGTCGGCTCCGTCGCCGGAATGTTCACCGGACAGCTTCCGTCCAGGTTGCAGGCCGGCTGGCTCAGGAACCACTGGCCCCCGAGGTTGTCGCACTCCTCCTCCGTCGTCAGCTGGCACTCCTCCTGCGACCGGCAGCACGCGCGGATGTAGAGGCACGGGTTCGGCGAGCAGGAGAACGCGTCCGACTTCCAGGTCCCCTGATAGACGTTATCGCAGTCCGACTCGGTCGTCAGCTGGCAGAACTGGTCGACGCAGCACGCCCGGATCGAGGGGCAGGTGTACGTCGCGCAGGCCTGGCCGGAGTGCCATACGCCTTGCTGCGCGGCACACTGGTTCTGCGTGAGGTCCTGGCACGTCTCCTCACCGGTCTCCTCATCGTGCGTGCAGCACGCCCAGGTGACCGGGCACGGGTTCGGGTCCGTGCAGACCGGCGAACCGTCCCACGTCCCGCCCGCCGTGTCGCACTCGTCCTGCAGCAGGATCTGGCACACGCCGCCGCCGAAGCAGCAGGCGCCCTCGACATCGGTGGGCGGCTCGCAGTAGACGCCGTCCTGCAGGATCCCGAAAGCGCCCAGGCAGGTCGCCGCGGCGGGCACCGGGGGCGTCCCGCAGCTTGCCCACCCGGCGAACTCCGTCGCCGGGTTGGTGGTGAGCTGGATCACCGTCCCCGGCGCGTACGTGTAGCCGACGAAGCAGTAGACCGGGACGAAGTTGCCCGTCCAAGGGTCCGCCTCCGCCGGCCGTGCCAACGCGATGCCCGTGTTCGGCTCCGGCCAGGTCCCACTCGGGATCTCGAGCGGCGCGAAACCGTTGCCGCAGGCAACGCTCATCGAGGCATCGATCGCGATGGCGTCCGGGTCGTAGGCGCCCACGCCGAACTCGACCCCGCAGAACTCCTTGTCCTCGGCCCAGGCCGAGATCACGAACCAGAAGACGTTGTCCCCCGTGACATCCGTCCGGTTCACCTGCTGATCGGCGCTCGTGATCCCGTAGTTGGTCGAGTAGTGCGCGCACCAGCCCTCCGCCGGCGCCTCACTGGAGTAGACCATCCCTGCCGGGTGGTGCATGATCAGGACGCCCCCCGCCAGGTTCGTCGGATCCGCCTTGGCGACGTCGCCCAACCCGGCCCCGGCCCCGCTGACGGCCAGAGCCATGATGACCAGAGCCCAGAAGACCCCTCTCATCGGCTCAACCTCCTTGATTGGCTACCCTTCCCTGTCCAGGCCAATGCCCCGGCACGTCCGGCGGACAAGAAGCCTCGTCAGGACGTCCCCATGGGCAGTATGGCACGCTGCGAGCCTGCTACAAGCGCTTTTTTCCCCGTGGGCCGCTCCCGCGGCGCTCGCGGCGGGCTACTCATACATCCGCTTCAGCAAGCCCCAGGTCGTCTCGATCTCGTCGTGCTGACAAGGATCCGGAAAGCAGTCCGAGTTGTCACCCTGGTAGGCGCCCCCCTGGGATTCGCAGGCATCGCGCTGCATGATGCGGCATTGTCCCCAGATGCAGCAGGCTCCCGAGGCGGGCCCCGGGGCCGCGCACGGGTTGTAGCCCTCCTCGCCGAAACCGAGGATGCCGAAGTCGGCGGCGTCGTCCGTCACGGAAGGCGAGCCCTCGTAGCCCGGCGTGGCGAACTGGGCCGTCTCGGTCTCAGGCCGCACGGTGAGCTCGATCGAGACGTCCTCGTAGACATAGGAGGCGAACCAGTAGATCTCGACCAGTTCCTCGCGGCGCGGCGCGTTCATGAACGATATTGCCGTGCCTTCGCGCGGGCCGGGCCAGCGGCTCGTCGGAAGCTCCAGTTCCCCGTCGTTGCACGGGCCGTAGCCGACGAAGCTGATCCGGCTGGCTCGGAAGTCCGCGAAGCCGAACTCCATCCCCCCCAGGTTGACCGGCCCCGGCGACTTCGCGAACGAGGCGAGGACGAACCAGACCTGAGCCCGGTCGGCGACCACGGGACCCTCGGTGACGGCCTCGCGGCAGTCACGCAGGTCGGACTGGCCGGCGTAGGAGACCGTCGAGGCGGTGTACTCGATGTCCGTGTTCAGGTGCGTCAGGAGCACCCCGTCGGCGTGGGGCCCGGCACCGGCCGCAGCGGCCCCCAGCAGCGGGACCGCGAGACAGAGCCATGCACTTCGAGCACGCGGCAAGCGAATCCCCCCTTCAGCCGCAGTATACAGTAGTCACACGGGGAAGTTCGTCGCGCAAGCCGGGAGATCGCGCGCACCGGAAAAGGCGAGCGGCCCGGAGGGTTCCTCCAGGCCGCTCGAACCAGAAGGACGTTCCGGGGCGGAGCGCCCCGGCGTCGTCCCGAGATCAGCTCCCGGTGCAGAGCTTGCCGTACACGCCGGCGAAGGTCACGAAGTCGGGCAGGCTGCATTCCTCGGCGGCATCGCCGCTGAAGTTGCTGCAGGGCACGCCCGAGTTGCCGTACTGACCGCTGAAGTAGACGAAGTCGGCCAGCTGGACCGCGCAGTTCCCGTCGACACCGTTGTAGTCAGGGCTGACGACGATGTCGTAGGCGCGGATCGGGGTCCCCTCCGCAATGACGATCGCGGAGGATACGTCCTGGCAGCAGCCACCGAACTTCATGTTCATGTTGAGAACGCCCGAGCTCGACGTGTATCCCGTGAACAACGCGTTGTTGCAGACGCAGAGCGGGGCCGGGTCGTTGCATGTCGGATTGAGGATCACCTCAACATAGGCGTTGTTGATCGGGGTCCCATCCGACGCCAGGATGGTGACCACCAGGTTGGCCGCCGCCATTCCACTCGTGGCCGGGACACCGAGCAGCCGCGGCGCCGCCATCTGATCCGGCGGATTCACCGTGCACATGTCGGGGTCCGGCACGCTGGCATAGGTCGCACCGCTCAGAAGTGCAAGCCCAACCAGAGCAATCAGGAAGATTCTCATCGCTTACGAACCTCCTACGCTGAGAACGCTGTTCAGTGCAGCCCTCGAGAAGGACTGCAAGCCCAGATGTCATGAGGTACTAGTCTGACCCTTGCTGCCTCCGCACCTCCTTTCTGATAGTTCCTCTGCTAGCTTGCACGTCTATAAGATAGCAAGGTTAGGGGGGAGTGTCAAGCGGGGGGTTGTCGGGTAGGGCCGGCCCGGTTCTGGCCGCGGCCGGCCACCCGCCGGAAAGCCTGGGCGAAACAGGATTTGAACCTGTGACCTCCTGCTTGTAAGGCAGGCGCTCTGACCAGCTGAGCTATCCGCCCGGAACAGAGCCGTTTTCGCCCGGCCGTGGCTTATCCCGGGCGATGATGCCCCAGGGTATGCCAACCAGGAAGCCGGCCACCAGCAGCAGGGGGGCCAGCGTGGCTGACCCGAGCGCCAGGGCGATGAACCCGAGCAGGATCACGCCCCCCGAGGCCGCCAACACGATGATGTTGCGCCTCCCCAACCGCACCTCGTGCTCCGTCAGGGGGACCTTGCGGACCCGCTTGCGCTCGCCTGCTGGCAGTCTCTTCTTCGATCCGCGTTCCATGTCACCTCGCTCCCACGGCCCCGGGGCACCTCTATGCCGGCAACGCTAGCATGAGCGGCCGGCGCCGGCAACGGACGGCTACTCCTGACCGATGAGCCGCCGTGCGAGGTTGTGCTCCTGCAGCGTCTGGGAAAAGACGTGCCCCCCGTCGCCGCGGGCGACGAAGAAGAGGTCCGGGCACCCCTCGAGCGGCCACAAGGCGGCATCGATGCTGGTCATCCCCGGCGAGCAAATCGGGCCCGGCGGCAGGCCGGCGCGCCGGTAGGTGTTGTAGGGCGAATCGACCCCCAGGTCGGCGGTGGTCAGCTTGCGCCCCGGGTGACCGACGGCATAGGCGACGGTCGGATCGGCCTGCAGCGGCCATCCGCGCAGCAAGCGATTTCGGTAGACGGCGGCGATGCGGCGCCGCTCGATCGGCAGGCCCGACTCCGCCTCGATGATCGACGCCATCGTCAGAAGCTGGTGATGCGACATCCCGAGGGCCTGGGCGCGCGCGCGGCGGGTGGGGTCGACCCGCTCGAAACCGGTGCGGATCAGCCGCTCCAAGATCGCGTGCGGCTCGCTGCCGCCGTCGAAGAAGTAGGTCTCCGGAAAGAGGTAGCCCTCCGGGGATCCCGGCAGGCCCAACGATCGCAGCCAGACGCTGTCCGAGGCGGCGGCGAGCAGATCCGGCAGCGGAACGTCGAGCGTCTGCGAGAGGCGCCCGAGCATCTGCCGGCAGGTCAGCCCCTCCGGCAGCGTCACGCGCAGCGAGATCGGCCGGCTCGAGATGAGCGTGCGCAGGATCTCGAGCGGCGTCTGCGCCGGAGAGATCTTGAACGCTCCCTGGCGCATCCTCCGGTCCGCTCCCGCCAACCGGCCCCAGAGGCTCAAGGGCGCATGGCGCGACACCAGCCCGCCCTCGACCAGGCGAGTGCCGATGTCCGCCAGGGACTCCCCCCGCGTGATGCGAAAGACCTGGCTCTGTCCGGCGACATCGTGCGGCGTCGTCAGGTAGTAGCCGGAGGCGGCGAGCCAGCCGCAGACGCCGAACCCGAGCATCAGGCCGGCGCCAAACAAGCCTCGCTGTCCGCGACTCACTCTTACCTCGCGTCCTCTTCGGAATTGGCGTCTCGGGACCGGGTATGATCCAGATAGTCCTGCAAGATGAGTGCCGCCGCCACCCGATCCACCACCGCCCGCCGCGCCGCGCGCGCCTTCGGCGTGGGGCGTTTCCGCCGCGCCACCCGCCCCTCCGCCTCCCAACTCGTCAGGCCCTCGTCCCATAGAACCACGCGGACCCCGGTCGCGTTCCGCAGCCGCTCGGCGAACATCTCCGCCCAGCGCCCGATCTCGCCCGGCTCGCCGCTCGGCAGCACCGGATGCCCCACGACCACCGTGGAGACGCGGTGCGAGCGGATCAGACGCTGAACGTGCTCGAGCAGGGCATGCGTTCCCAGGGTCACGGTCTCAAGCGGGCGGGCCAGGCTGGCGTCCGGGTCGCTGAGCGCGAGTCCCGTGCGCTTGCGCCCCAGATCCAGGGCGAGCACCCTGCCCCCCGCACTCGCTTCCATCTCGGTCTCTTGCGTCGCGTCGCCGGCCCCGCTCAACGGGCCGCGCGGTGGTACTTCGTCAGAACCGCCGTGGTGCCGCTGCCCGGCGACATCACGAACTCCACCTCGTCCATCAGGCTCTTCATGATGAAGATCCCGCGGCCCCGGGGCGCCAGAATGCTCTCGGGAGACGTCGGATCCGCGCTGAGCACCTTGGCCACATCGAAGCCGGGTCCGACGTCGTGCACGCGCACGCAGAGCCGGTCGCCGCGGACCTCGAAAATCATGTCCACCGGCAGCCGGGCGTCGTAGTGGTGCCCATGCTGAATCGCGTTCGTGCCCGCCTCGACGACCGAGTTGGCGATCGCGTCCGTCTCGTCCTGGGTCAGATCGAGCTGCGCAGCGATCCCGGCCGCGACGCGGTCGACCAGGTCGAGCCATTCCATGCGGCTAGGAAAACGCAGCCGGACTTCGAACGGTTCCCAGGCTTCGGCCATCGGTACCCTCGGAGCAGCCGCTAGGTCGCGAAGCTCCGTAGCGCCTCCTCGTTCGTCTCGTAGCTGTCGAAGACCTGGTGCAGCTTGGTCACCATGAAGATCTGCCGCAGGCGGTGGGTGACCCGGCTCAGCTTCATCACCCCCCCCGCCTGGACGACGCGGGCCTGGGCGAAGATCAGGATTCCCAGCCCGCTGGAACTGACCCAGGTGACCTCCCCCACATCCACCAGGATCTTGCGCGACCCGCGGTCCAGGCACTCGCGGATCCGCTGCCCGACAGCGTCGGCGTCCGGGCCGCCCATGACGCGGCCGCTCAGGACCAGAACCGCGACGTCGCCCTCGTAGCGCGTCGTCGCTTTCACGTCGCCCCCTCCGGCTCGGTCAAGGCGAGCAGGACCGCCTCCATGTCCCGCGGAACCGGCGCCTCGAAGGCCAGCCACTCGTCGTCCGCCGGATGGCGAAAACGGAGCCGGTAGGCGTGCAGAGCGACCCGCCCCACGGTGCGCAGCCAACGGTGGGCGCTCGGCCGATCGCGCGGCGCCAGCCGGGCGATGAACTCGACCCCGCCGTAGACCGCGTCCCCGAACACGGGATGGCCGATGCTCGCCATGTGCACGCGCACCTGATGCGTACGCCCGGTGCGCAATCCTACGCGAAGCAGTGTAAGCCAGTCAAACCGTGCCAGCACCTGCCATTCGGTCCGCGCCGGGCGTCCCCCCCGCGCCAGCACCGCCATACGCTGCCGCTGGCGCGGATCCCGGCCGATGGGGGCGTCGATCAATCCCGCGTCCCTCTCCGGCGCGCCCCAGACCAGCGTCACGTACGCTCGCTCCATCTCGTGGGAGGCGATCTGGCCCCGCAGCGACGCATAGGCCCGCGCGCTGCGCGCGACGACCATCAGACCGCTCGTCTCGCGGTCGAGCCGGTGCACGATGCCCGGGCGCTCGGGGCTTCCGGGCGCCTGCCAACCGGGCCAGCGGTGCAGCAGCCGGTGGACCAGCGTGCCGGTGCGCCGTCCGGCCCCCGGATGGACCACCAGATCCGGCGGCTTGTGCAGCACGAGCAGGTCGTCGTCCTCGAAGACGGCGTCGATCGGCAGCGCTTCCGGCTCCAGCGTCGGCGGGCGCCCTCCCAGGTCGGGAGGGAAGGCGACGACCTGCCCGGCACGCACCGGTACGCTCGCTCGGCAGGGCGCCCCATCGAGGCGCACCCGGCCCTCGCGGATGAGGCGTTGCACCGTGCTGCGCGAGGTGTACGGCAGCCGCGCCGCCAGGAACCGGTCCACCCGCTCTCCGGCCCCGTCCTCCCCCACCACCAGGGTGCGGTCCGGCTCGGCCGCGTCAGGCATTGTCCGACCCAGCGGGGGGCGCGCCCCGCTCCGCATCGCCGGTCGCCGCGGGTCCCCCGCCCGCGGTCGGCTTGGCGCGCAGATCGATCAGCAGGAAGCCGATCGCCAGGTAGGCGACCCCGACGCTGATGCCGATGTCGGCGACGTTGAACGTCGGCCAGCGGTAGCGGCCCAGGCCCATGTCCAGGAAGTCGATCACGCGCGCGAGCCAGACCCGATCGACGAGGTTCCCGATCGCCCCGCCCAGAACCAGCCCGAGCGCGAGGTCGCTGCCGCGGAAGTGGTAGCGCCGGGAGCGGACCAGGTAGATCAGCAGGGCGATCGAGGCGAGCGTCACGGCGATGAAGAAGACGCGGCTGCCCTGGAAGAAGCTGAAGGCCGCGCCGGCATTCTGCACGTAGTGCAGCCGGAGGGTGTCACCGAGCAGGCGGATCGCGCCGACGCCGGCGAGGTGCCGGTGAGCCAGAGCCTTGGTTACCTGGTCCAGCGCCACAACCATCGCGGCGCTGCCAAGAAACTGCTTCACGAGCGGCCCGTGGCCGACGGGCCTCGCCCCTCGTCGGCGGCTTCCTGGCAGGCAAGGCAGAACCGCGCGTAGGGGAGCGCCTCGAGGCGCTTGCTGCCGATCGCCTTGGCGCACCGGTCGCAGACGCCGTAGCGCCCCTCGCGCACCCGTTGCAGCGCCTCCTCGATCTCGGAGAGCGTGCGGCCCAGATTCGCCGCCAGCATGAAGTTCTGCTCGCGGCCCATCGCGTCGGTGCCGACGTCCGCCATGTGGAAGGCGTAGGCCGAGAGGTCACCCGAGGAGTCCCGCGGCGCACGGCGCGCCGTCGCCTCCTGCTCCTCCAGCTCGCGCGCCACCCGCGCGCGCTCGTCGAGCAGCAGCTTCTCGAAGCGTGCCAGGTCGCGCGATCTCATCGGGCCCTCCCGAGGTTCGAGATCACGCGCTCGATGATCTTGTTCAGCGACGGCTGAGCCTCCGCCGCCGTCCGCAGGATGCGCTGGATGTCGGCCGGCTTGAGCGCGTCCGGCAGGCCCATGTCGGTGATGACGCACATCCCGAGCACGCGCACCCCGGCGTGGACCGCCACCAGGTTCTCCGGCACCAGCGACATGCCGACGACGTCCGCGCCGAGCATGCGCAGGAAGCGGTACTCGGCGCGCGTTTCCAGGTTCGGGCCCGAGACGGCGACGAAGACGCCCCGGTGAAGCGGAATGCCTTCCTTGAGCGCGGCCCCCATCGCCAGCTCGACCAAGGCGCGGTCGTAGGGCTCGCTCATGTCCGGGAAGCGCGGCCCCAGGCTATCGTCGTTGGGGCCGATGAGCGGATTGTCGCCCATCAGGTTGATGTGGTCGACGACCGCGACCAGGTCCCCCTCGCGATAGAGCGGATCGAGCCCGCCCACTGCGCTGGTCACGATCAGCGTGTCCACTCCCAGGCACTTCAGGACGCGCACCGGGAAGCCGACCGCCGCCATCGGGTACCCTTCGTAGAAGTGGACGCGCCCCTGCATGACCAGGACCGTCGCGCCCGCCAGGGTCCCCTGGAGCAGCTCGCCCGGGTGGTGCTCGACGGTGGAGACCGGAAAGTGCGGAATCTCATGGAAGGAGACGGATGCCTGCACCGCCACCCGATCGGCCAGCTGGTCCAGGCCCGACCCGAGGATCAGGCCGACCTTTGCGGGGGCGAAGCCGCGGCCGCGCAGGAACGCAGCCGCCTCCTCTGCCTCCCGCCGCGCCCAGCGGGGCTCGCTCACCGCTTCGCACCCTCCTCGGGAGACTCGGCATCGGCGTCGAAGAAGCTCAGGCGGCTCTCATCGGCCGGGTAGAAGCTCTTCTCGCCGGGCGCGCCGGGACGCGCCGGCTCCGCCGGCGGTGCCAGGCGGGGCCGCCGCAGGGAGCGCGGCGGCTCGGCCGTGAGACCCGCCTCCCGCGTCGTCGGGAACGGATCCGGCGCTGCGGAGGCATCCGCCTCCGCGGCCGCGGCCGGGAGCGCCTCCTCGGCGGGCCGGGTCGCCTCGGCGATCAGCGCGTCGGCGCGCGCATCCAGCGCATCGATGCCGCGCATATCCTCATCGTGCACGTGCAGCGCCTGGATCTGGCTCTCGAGGAACGACTGGAAGCGCTGGAGGAACAGGTCCTTCTGCCGATGGACGTCACGCACCTCGCGCTTGAGCGCGCGCAGCCGCTCGCGCGAGTCCTCCAGGATGCGCTCCGCGCGCAGCCGCGCGTCCTGCAGGATCGTGTCCGCCTCCAGCCGCGCTCGCTCGCGCGCCTCCTCGCCGATGCGCTCGGCGGTGAGCAGCGAGTTCTGCAGCGTGCGCTCCATGCCGTGGTAGTGCTCGATCTGCTCGTTCAAGTGGCGCACGCGCTCGCTGAGCATGCCGTTCTCCTGGAGGAGCTGCTCGTGCTCATCCGCGACCATCTCCAGGAAGACGCGCACCTCCTCCGGATCGAAGCCCCGCATCGACTTGCGGAAGGTCTGCTTGCGCACATCCAGGGGAGTCAGTTTCACGGCCTACCCTCCTTCCATGATCTCGGCGTCCGCGCCTCGTGGCTTCGGTCGGGTCCGGGCGGCGGCCCTCGCGCGGCGCGCCGTGACCACACGGGGTGTGTGTCGCCCCCGGCGAGAAAGAAACAGTAGGAGCCGCCGCGCGGGGCAGCAACCAAAAAAAGCTGCTCCCGCCGCAGGCGACGGATATACTCGCGCGGCGCGCGGAACGGCCGCGACGCGAGAGGAGGAACCGGGGCATGGCGAGCGGATCATCCGGAGGCAGCGAACGGGCGACGGGCCTGACGTTCACGGAGCATATCGCCGAGCAGCAGCATCGCCTCTCCCCCGCCGCGCGGGGCGATCTGACGAATCTGCTGCTGCACATCATGATGGCCGCCAAGATCATCGGACGCGAGACGCGCAAGGCCGCCCTGGTGGACATCCTGGGCCTGACCGGCCGCACCAACGTGCAAGGCGAGGAGGTCCAGAAGCTCGACGACTACGCGGACGAGATCATGATCCGCAACCTGCGCTACACCGGTCACCTCTGCGTCATGGCCTCGGAGGAGCACGAGGACGTAATCCAGATCCCGGAGCGCTACGCGATCGGCGACTACGCCCTCACCTTCGATCCGCTGGACGGCTCCTCGAACATCGACGCCAACGTGAGCATCGGCACGATCTTCTCGGTGCAGCGGCGGGTCAGCGACGGGCCGAGCGGGACCGTCGCCGACGTCCTGCAGCGCGGCAAGAACCAGGTCTGTGCCGGCTACGTGATCTACGGGCCGAGCACGATCCTGGTCTACACGACCGGACACGGCGTCCACGGATTCACGCTCGACCCGAGCGTCGGCGAGTTCCTCCTCTCCCACCC
>Ga0163210_1000643_pt1 | contig 14815 bp, 13 predicted proteins | sample Kivu_220m_FD_113536 | JGI IMG/M metagenome (GOLD analysis project Ga0163210, IMG submission 113536) | Freshwater microbial communities from Lake Kivu, Western Province, Rwanda to study Microbial Dark Matter (Phase II) - Kivu_220m | ecosystem: Environmental > Aquatic > Freshwater > Lake ...
ACAACTGCCCCTTGCCACCGTCCACAATCAGCAGGTTAGGCAGGAATGCGAACGACGGATCGGGCTTGGACCCGGGCTGGGCCGCCGCGTCCTGGGCTGATTGCCACCTGCGGAAGCGGCGCATCAGCACCTCCTCCATGCTAGCAAAATCGTCCGGCGCGCCGGCCGCGCCCTCGATGTTGAAACGGCGATAGAGCTTCTTGTCCGGCACACCCTGGCTGAAGACCACCATGCTGCCGACGGTTGCCGTCCCTTGCATGTTGGAGATGTCATAGCACTCGATGCGATTGGGCGGTGTGGGCATCTGCAGTGCGGATTGCAGCTCGGCCAGCGCCTGCTCCTGGCGGTGCGTATCCGCCTGCCATTGCGTGCGCAGCGACTGAAGCGTCTCGGCCGCGTTCTCGGCCGCCATCTTGACAAGTTCGCGCGGCTGGCCGCCGCGCGGCACGATCATCTTGACCTTGCGGCCGCCGGAACGCCCACCCAGCCACTGTTGGATGATCTGAGCCTCCTCGATCTCCTGCGGTAGCATGACCTGCTGCGGAATGCTGGCCGCTTCGGTGTAGAACTGCTTGACGAACTCAGCCATCACCTCGTTATCGGTGGTGCCCTCAGTGCCTTCCAACACAAAGTATTCGCGCCCAATCAATTTTCCTGCACGGATGAAGAAAATCTGCACACAGGCTTCGTTATCGGCGCGCGCCATGGCGATCACGTCCGAGTCCTTGTAATCCGAGGCGAAGACCACCTTCTGGCGTTCGATAACGGACTGGAGCGCCTTGAGCTGGTCACGAATGGCGGCGGCGCGCTCGAATTTCAAACCCTTGGAGGCTTTCTGCATCTCCTGATCGAGACGGGTGATGATCGCCTCCGTCCGCCCATTCAAGAATTCTTGCAGATCGGAAATCATCTGGCGGTAGCCGTCCTGGTCAATCACACCGATGCAGGGCGCGGTGCACAATTTGATGTCGTAGTAAAGGCACGCCCGCTTATCCTGGCCGGTGATCTCCCGGTCACAGGTCAGGTACGGGAAGATGCGGCGCAACACGTCCAGGGTCTGGTAGACAGCCCAGGCAGACGTGTACGGCCCGAAGTAGCGCGAGCCGTCGTCCAGCATTTGCCGTGTCACCGTGACCTTGGGGAATGGTTCCCCCCAATGGATTTTGATGTAGGGATAGCGCTTGTCGTCCTTCAAACGGACATTGAACTTGGGCCGATGGCGCTTGATCAGGTTCATCTCGAGGATCAGCGCCTCGAGTTCCGAGCCGACCAGGATCCACTCGACGTCAGCAATTTCGCGCACCAGGCGACGGGTCTTATGATCGTGGCTGGCGTCGCTGTGAAAGTACGAACGGACGCGGTTGCGCAGATTGATCGCCTTGCCGACGTAGATGATCTTCCCCTCGGCGCTCTTCATCAGGTAACAGCCCGGCTTGGTCGGGAGGGTATCAAGAATGCCTTGCAGATGTTCGGAAAGTTCCATCGGGAGGATTTTATCACGGCTTGCGGGAAGCAGTATAATACCCCTGTGTTACGGCTTGGTTACCTGTGCGAAGGTTGCGAACCTTCGCAAGGGCGTATAGGATAATGCCTTGAAAGAACCCCTCGAAGTCACCATCGGAAACTTGCTGCGCGAATGCGACCTCAAGCTGGCCGTGGCCGAATCCTGCACCGGCGGTCTGCTCTGCAACCGTATTACTGACGTGCCCGGCTCATCGGACTATTTCATTGGGGGCTTCGTATCCTACGCCTACGAAGCCAAGGTGAAATCGCTCGGCGTGCGCTGGGATACACTCAAAGCATACGGCGCGGTCAGCCGCGAGACGGTGCTGGAAATGGCGCGCGGCGCACGCATGGCTCTGGACACCGACCTCGGCATTGCGGTCAGCGGGATTGCCGGCCCTGGCGGCGGGACGCCAGAGAAACCGGTCGGCCTGACCTGGATTGGCCTCGCTGCGCCAGAAGGCGAGTGGGCGCGCGTCTTTCGTTTCCCCTGCAACCGCGAACAGAACAAGGCCTCGTCTGCTGAGGCAGCGCTGCAACTGCTGGTCGAATACCTGGAGGGAAAACGCAATTTGGACGCGGATTTACGCAATGCCAAGCTCACAGACTCTCGAAAATCTGTCGTGAGTGAATTGGGCCACCGCATCGGGTCAATTTAGTTGTTCCACATGAACGTCGTGATCATCATCTCCGCCAATGCCGAATGGCAGGCGGTCAAGCAAATCCTCTCCCCTGCCGATGTCCAGGCTTCGCCGCTGGGCGAGTATTTCGCAATGGCACTTGCCACCCGCCACTCGTCACCCGTCACCGTCTTTCACGGCGGCTGGGGCAAGATCTCCGCCACTGCGACGACGCAGTATGTGATAGATCATTTCAACCCTGATTTGCTCATCAACCTGGGAACTTGTGGCGGATTCGAAGGCCGTGTGGCGCGCGGGACCTTAATCCTGGTCGAAAAAGCGATCGTCTACGACATCCTCGAGCAGATGACCGACTCTGACGAGGCCATCGCCCATTACGCCACTGAGATTGATCTTTCCTGGCTGGGGGAGAGTCTTCAGCCATCGGCTATCAGTGATCAGTTCTCCCTTGCCCGCGGCCTGCTTATCTCCGCCGACCGGGACATCCTGGCGAGCGACATCCCCATGCTCGTGGAGAAATACGATGCCATTGCTGCAGATTGGGAATCAGGCGCGATTGCATGGGTGGCGAAAAAGAACGGTGTGCGCTGCCTCATCCTGCGCGGCGTGACAGACCTGGTCAACGCGGGCGGCGGCGAGGCCTACGGAAATTACGATCTGTTCCTCCGCCGGACGCGCGAGACCATGCAGCAGCTCATCTCGCTAATTACGGAGCACTGGTCACAGCTCACCTCTCACTGATGGGCGTGGATCGTCCCCTCTTCATCGCTGCAACCCAGGCGCCAACGCCGGCCATCCCGGGCCAGCAGGTCGTCGGCCTCAGGCGGCCCCCAGCTTCCCGATGGATAGACCGTCAGCGCGGGAGAATTCCCCCGCTCCCAACCCTGGATGACCGGATCAACGAGCCGCCAGGCCGCCTCGATGGCGTCACTGCGGTTGAAGAGCGTGGCATCTCCTTCCAGTGCTTCGAGCAGCAACCGCTCATAGGCATCCGGTAAAGTACCGTCGAACGAAGTGCGATAGTGGAAGTCCATGTTTACCGAGCGCATTTCCTGCTCGGAATCCGGCACTTTCGCTTCGAATCGCAGGTGAATGCCCTCGTCAGGCTGGATACACAAAGAGAGAATGTTGGGGGTGAATTCGCTTTCATCCTTCAGGTGGAACATCAAATGCGGCGGGCGCATAAACTGGATGATGATCTCAGAGGTCTTCTCGGCCAGCGCCTTGCCCGAACGCAGGTAGAACGGCACGCCCTGCCAGCGCCAGTTGTCAATGTATAACTTGAGCGCGGCGAAAGTCGGCGTCTGCGAATCGGGCGCGACGCCTTCGGCATCACGGTAGCCCGCGTACTGGGCGCACACCGTATCTCCTAACGTGATTGGCCGGATGCTGGTGAGCACCTTAGCCTTTTCATTACGGATGGAATCCGCATCGAAGGAAGCCGGCGGCTCCATCGCCACCAGCGACAATAACTGCAAGAGGTGGTTCTGGAACATATCCCGCACTACGCCCGCGCTGTCATAGTATCCGGCGCGGTGCCCCACGTCCACGGTCTCGGCCACGGTGATCTGGATGTTGTCCACGTAACGGCGGTTCCAAACTGGCTCGAAGATCGTATTGGCAAAGCGGAAGAATAGGATATTCTGAGCAGTTTCCTTGCCCAGATAATGGTCAATGCGATAGACCTGGCTCTCGTCGAAAACGGTATGCACGGCCCGGTTCAACGCCTGTGCCGAGGCCAGGTCCTCACCAAAAGGCTTTTCGATGACAATGCGACACCACCCATCATCCTGCGCCGCCATCCCTGCCGCGCCCAAATAACCAACGGCAAGGGGATAATGTTCGGGCGCCGTCGCCAGATAGTACATCCGGTTCGCAGGGCCGTTTTCCAGTTTCTTTAGAAAATCGCTCAAACGAAAGTAATCTTCCACCACGTCCAAATTGCCCTGGAAATAATGTAGCAACTGCGCGAATGACTCCCAGACCGAGGCCTCGAACGTGTCTGGGCTGAAGGTTGTGACGCCTTCCCGCAAGTGATCGCGAAAGGCGTCATCAGGGATGGGACGACGGGCGTACCCGACAATCCGCGCGCAATCCGAAAGGCGTCCTTTTTTGAAGTTGTTATACAAAGCCGGGATCAGTTTGCGCCAGGTCAGGTCGCCCGAAGCGCCAAAAATGACGATTGTGGTGGGGAGCGAAGAGCTAGGCATCCGCTACTCCGTTTTCACAGCGTGGCCGCCAAACTGGTTGCGCATGGCAGCCAGCAGCTTGGCGGCGTAACTCTCGTCCTGGCGACTGATGAAGCGCGCCTGCAGCGCCAGCGTAATGATCGGCGCGGGCACATCCAAGTCAATGGCTTCGGCGACGGTCCAACGGCCTTCGCCGCTGTCCGCTACCCAGCCCTTGATGTGGCTCAGATCCTGGTCAGCGGCAAGGGCGTTGGCGGTCAAATCCAGCAGCCAGGAGCGCACCACGCTGCCATAACGCCAGATTTGGGCAACCTTTTCCAGGTCGAGGCTGAAATCTTTTTTGGCGTGCATGATCTCGAAGCCCTCGGCGTATGCCTGCATCATGCCGTATTCGATCCCGTTATGCACCATCTTGACGAAGTGCCCGGCTCCGCTTGGGCCAACATAGCCCCAACCTTTGTCCGGCGCGGGGGCCAGCGTCTCGAAGATCGGGCGCAGATGCTCGACCACTTCCGCCTCGCCGCCGATCATCATGCTGTAGCCTTCTTTAAGCCCCCATACCCCGCCGCTGGTGCCCACATCTACAAAGTGCAATTGCTTTTCTCCAAGCTCACGGGCGTGGCGCTGGGTGTCTTTGTAATTCGAGTTGCCACCGTCAATGACCACGTCACCCGGCGCGAGATTCTCGGCCAGCGCATGGATCGTATCGTCCGTGGTCTTACCGGATGGCACCATCACCCACACGGCGCGCGGCGGCGTCAGCTTTTGGGCAACTTCTCCCAAAGTGCGTGCCCCTACCGCGCCTTCCTTTTCGACTGCCTGGATGGCAGCCAAGTTGATATCATAGGCGACGACGCGATGGCCCCCATTCAGCAAGCGGGTGACCATGTTGGCACCCATTTTTCCCAAACCAATCATCGCGATTTCCATAGCTTGTTTCTCCTTTACGAACTATTCATGAACATTCGCGCTTCGACTGCGGCCTTCGGCCTCCGCTCGGCGCGAAATCATGAATTTTGGCATTGACGCAAGCAATACAGACTGGCTCGTCACGAGCGGAATTTTTTAGGCAAATGGACGACCGCCGCCTCGTCAACGAACCACCAGACCTCGCCGTTCGCGGGATGGATGCGCTGGGCCGGCCAGCGCAGCGGATCGCGCGGACCCGTCAGCGTGTTGGCCAGCGCCCGGGCTTTTTCCGCGCCCGTAGCCAAGAAGACCACCTTGCGGGCCGCGTTGAACACGTTCGGCGTCAGGCTGACCCTCAGCGCAGGGCGGCCTTGATAATCGGCGGATGCCGGGATCGCCGCCAGCTTCGCATCAACCTCCAGCGGAGAACCAGGGAAAAGAGAAGCCGTGTGTCCATCCCCGCCCAAGCCGAGTAGAACCCAATCCAGGCGCGGCCAGGTCAGCGCGTCCTCTGCAAACGCCTTCAACTGTTCCGCGTAATCTCTGGCCGCAGACGCTGGATCCAGCTCCCCTCTTACCCGATGCAGATTTTCTTCGGGGATGGAAACATGCGCCAGCCAGGCCTGCCAGGCTTGGCTGAAATTGCTCTGCGGATCATCCGGCGGGACGCAGCGCTCGTCTCCCCAGAAGAAGTGCATCGTTGACCAGGGCAACTGTTCGCGATAAGTCGGTTCAGCTAAGAGGTGAAAGAGGGGCAGCGGCGTGTTCCCGCCAGCCAGAGCCGTCTGGAAGCGGCCGCGCTTGGTCACCGCTTCCCTGACCGTTTCCGCAAAATGCTCGGCAGCGGCCAAACTCAAAGCTTTGCTGTCCTCGAAGATTCGAATATTCGTTTCAGGCATCTTCTTTACCAACTCTCAGTCCATGACAGGCAGCGCCAAACAGCCCTGCTTCTGGGTCACGGATAACGTGTACCGGAACCCTTGCCAGCATTTCGGAAAAACGTCCTTTGGCTGTGAAAGCCCGCATAAAGGACGTGTCCGTCAAGAACGACAGGATGTGCGCTGGGATGCCTCCGCCGAGATAGACGCCGCCGGTCGCCAGCACTTTCAGCGCCAGGTTGCCAGCCTCGCTGCCCAGGATGGAGACGAATATCTTCAAGGTCTCCACACAGATCTCCACTTTACCGGTCACAGCAGCCTGGGAAATGACTGGCGTGGGATCTTTGGCCTGAGAAAGTTCGGTTTTTAACCATCCCGGCTCGGGGTAGCGGCCGGTATCCCTGAGAAATTCGTAGATGCTCGGCAAGCCAATCCCTGAACACACCCTTTCATAGCTCACATGCTCATGGCGTGACAGCAAGTAGGCGAGCAAATCCATCTCAATCGAGTTGGTCGGTCCGAAATCGGTGTGGCCACCTTCAGAGGCGCAGGGAACGTAAGCACCGCCATTCCAAATGAGGAAGGCCTCACCAAGCCCCGTGCCCGGCGCGATAACCGCGATGGCACCGTCGGGTGCAGGCGTGCCCGTATTGAGCGTTACCAAATCTTGGGCCTCGAGGAAGGGAATACCCTGAGCAATGGCGGCCAAGTCATTTAAGAGTGTGACTGGCGCGCCCAACTCCGCGCTCAACGCCCGTTCATCCATAACCCAGGGCAGGTTGGTCACCTGGACGCGCCCATCCACCACCGGCCCGGCGATCCCGAAGCTGGCTCTGTAAATTGACCAGCCTTTGCCTTTCAGGAATTCGGCCACCAGCGCCTCTAACGAGAGGAAATCCGCGCTTGGGAAGGTGGCTTCAGCCAGCGGATGGCGCGGCCCATCTTTCGGATGGTAGATCGCCAGCTTGGTCTTGGTCCCACCAATGTCACCGGCTAGCAAGAGTTGACCTTTTTTTGGCATCCTTGTTCCTTGTGTTGATAGAGTTTCAAAACTTACCTGGACAAGCGCTCTTTGGCCTGGAGATACGTGTGGAGCACAGCAACGTATGTGGCGTGGCTCCAGGTCAACGGGCTGACAGATAAAGGCGCGTCATTGTACGGATTCACCTGCTCGGCCAGCACGCCGCTCGGCAGGGCATGGGTAGCCGCCCATTGCAGAATATCCATGGCGGGCCGAAGCTCTGCAGGCTTCTTGGCCGTGAGAGCATACCACTCAGCCAGCCACAGGGTGCAGATGAACCAGGGATTGCCAGGCACGTTCTGGATATCCTGGCTAACCTGGTGATAGCGATCGTTTTCGTAGCGCGCCATGCCGCCGACGTTGGTCTTAACCCACAGGCGTTCCTTGATGGCTTGCATGGTGGCCAGGATGCGCGGCTCGTCCGGCACGTACATGCCGAACTTCCACAAGCCGACCAGCGAGGCGTCTATGGTCACATCCGCTTCCCAAGTGCCATCCGGCCGGTGGTTGATCATGCGGGCAAAGCGGTTTTTATCGGCCTGCCACAAATAAGTATCCACGCCCAGCTTGATCGCATCCGCAGCCTGGCGATAGCGCAGGGCAAGGTCGGTCTCGCCAAAGGCTTCGGCAAAGCTGCCAGCCGCCCTCAGCCCGCCCCAGGTCGAGGCGAGAGTCCAGCCGAGGAGGCCGCGGCGCTCCTCCCACAGGTCATAGCTGGGAAGCGGTAAACCGGCCTCAGGGTCGCGGTAGTCCGCCAGAAAATTCGCCATCGGGATGATCATGTGGCGGTAGAGGGGTTTGATGAAGTAAACGTCCCCAAAACGGCTGAAGTGTTCCCACAGCGCCCAAAGCACCAGGGCCGTCTCGTCCTCCTGGATCGGCAAAGCCTTGCGGCCATCCCGATACCAGGGATGCCAACTGGAAGCCAGCGTGCCGTCGGGATTGTACTTGTGTAGCAGGTAGCCCTGGCGGGTCATGACGCGGTCGCAGAACTGGAAGAAGGCGCGCGGCAGGTCGAGGTAACCGGCGCGGGTCAGGGCATGAGCCACCAGCGCGCCGTCGCGCGGCCACATGTAGCTGTAGGTATCGCGCACCGCAGACGAAATATCCGAGTCGTTGGCGGCAATGATGGCGCCCTCGTTGTCAATCTGCGTGCGGATGATCAACAGGCTGCGGTCATACTGCTCACGAACTTCGGCAGGGACAGCCTCCAGATCGGGGCTGTGCGTGCGCAGCCACAAGCGCCAGAAGGCAGCCGTGCGGTCGAGGTACTTCTGCGGCCCGCGCTGGCGAACGTGACGGTTGATAGTAACCGCGCTCTCGAAATCCGGGGTGGCCGCCAGCCAGGTATACAACCTGCGACTCTGGCGAGCCGGTACGCGCAGTGTGAAGCCAACCGTGGAGTCGACTGAGCCGTGCGCGACCGCGTTCCCAGAAAGCTGACCGTCCTCGGCATCCCGCCAGGTGCCCTGGAGATTGTTGATCTCCTTGAGTCCGCAGGCCCACTGGTGGAGGCCGACGACCATTCCGGGAAACGTATCAACGGTAGGCTCCCAGCCCGGCCCCTGCTCACCTTCTGCCAGGACGACAGCTCCATTGACGAGGAACCAGCGTCCGCCTTTATAGTGCAAGACAGCTCGCCGGTCCGGTTCGTAATAAGCCGTGTCGCCGACTTCATTGCCGCTGATGTGAAAATCTTGGTGGAAGAACAGGCGTACTTCTCGTTCACGCGCAGACGGGTTGAAGACATCGAAACGACGCACCAACAAATTCACGTGAAAATCAACCGCGTCCGCTATGTTCAGCGTGACGCCCAGGTTTGGATGAAACAGCTTCACCGCGCTGACCAGGGTCTCGTGATCGTAGTTCAGCTCGCGATTCCAGCCGCCATCTTCCAGCCAGCGAAAGACGCCGTCCACCCAGACCCCCAACCGGAAGGCGTGACCCTGGGCATGGTTCTCCTGCCCAACGTGCGGCCAGTACAGGTCGCGGATCTGGTAATTGCTATCAAAGGCGACCAGCAGGCTGCCATTTCCAAGAGGAATATCACGAGGCATTTTTTCTCGATCCTGAAAGCTTGACCATTCAAGCGGTCAAAACCTTGGTCTAGTTTACCGCAAAAGGATTACAGCCAGATTATAAACCAACCCAAAATGTGAATGATTTTCCACAATCGAGTTGGGTGGAGGTATTTCGAAAAGAATCACTCCAGCAAACTCTGCGTCATTCCCTAATGTAGAAAGTAATTGGGATAGATTTTCGGAAATCTATCCCAATTATATTTACTTGCCTAATTTTGCTCTCTCTTCCTCAATGACACTTCCTTCAAGTTTTTTGAAGAGTGGAGCAGGTTGATTTAATTTCACGCCGGGCTTCAACTCGCTCGGCTTCCAGTAGGACGAAATAGTATCTCGTCCTACGCGATATCTCAACACCGTATGCTCCCCAAGCGAGTCCTTGACCGTCTCAGTGTACTGCTCGCCGAAGAGCGGCGACTCGTAGCCGAGGAAGGTGTGGAGTCTCTCACAGGTAAATGGCAGGAAGGGGGCAAAGAGCACCTTGAGCGAGTCAATTGCTTTGAGCGCGGTGTAGATCGTCTTGGAGGCAGCTTCGCGGTCGGTTTTGATGGCAGTCCACGGCGCGTTGATGTCGAGATATTGGTTCACGGCGGTGGCTAGTTTCATCGCTTCGCCCAGCGCCGAACGCAGGCGCACAGCTTCGAGTTCCGCACCGACAGTGTCGAATCCGTTTTCGATAACGGCGAGCAGGTCAAGGTCCGCGGGACGAAGCGTGTCCACATCCACAGAAGGAACCTGCCCTGTCCAATTCTTGTAACAGAACGCCAGCACACGGTTCGCCAGGTTGCCCCAGGTCGCCACCAGCTCGTTGTTGTTGCGCGCCACGAACTCGGCCCAGTCCCAATCGCTGTCCTTCATCTCCGGCATGTTGACCGTCAAATAGTAGCGCAGAGCATCGGGGTCGTAACGGGTCAGTGCGTCGCGTCCCCACACCGCCCAGTTGCGCGAGCCGCTGATCTTCTGCCCTTCGAGGTTCATGAACTGGTTGGCCGGAACATCGTACGGAAGCGTGAGCGGCTTCTCATCCTTCGCAAAGATCTTCAGGAATTGGACTCCCGCTCCCATAAGCTGCGCCGGCCAAAGCGACGTGTGGAAGAAGATATTGTCCTTGCCTATGAAATAGAACTGGCGCGCCGATGGACTGACCCACCACTCGCGCCACGATTCGCTTCCCTTCGGTTGAGATTCACTACTCGGCCCCTCCACTTCGACGGGCCTAGTGCCATGGCTCAAGGTAGACCACTCTATCGCAGCGGAAAGGTAGCCGATAACGGCCTCGAACCAGACGTAAATGCACTTGACCGCTTCCGTCCAACCCTCGATGGGAACGGGAATGCCCCAGTCGAGGTCGCGCGTGATCGGGCGCGGCTTCAAGCCCTCAGACTCGATCTTGCGCAATGATTCGCCCAGCACCGTATCGCGCAGGTGATCGGCGCGCTCTTGCAAGAATTTCTTGACATCGGGTTCGAGCTTCGAGAGGTCGAGATAGAAATGCTCGGTCTCGCACAATTCGAGCGCGCCGCCTGCCTTGGAGCGCGGATTGAGTAGTTTCTCGGGTTCGAGCACGTTGCCGCAGTTGTCGCATTGATCGGAGCGCGCGCCTTCGTAGCCGCAGATGTAGCAAGTTCCTTCAACGTAGCGATCGGGCAGGAATCGCTTTGCGCTGGGAGAGTACCACTGCATAGAACTCTGCGTGAACAGAAAGCCGTTCTCTTTCAACGCCAGGAACATCGCCTGCGAAACCTTGAAATGGTTTTCAGTGTGTGTGGTGGTGAACAGATCGTAGGTAATGCCATAGCCTTCGAACAACTTGATGAAACCGTCGTGATATTTCTTATAAACTTCTTCGACAGGTTTACCTTCCTTATCCGCGGCAAGCGTCACAGGCGTGCCGTGCGAATCCGTGCCGCTGACCATCAGCACGTTATCCCCTTTGAGACGATGGTAGCGTGCGACGATGTCACCGGGCAGGTGCGAGCCGGTGATGTTCCCAACGTGGATCTCGGCGTTGGCATAAGGCCAGGCAATGGCAATCAAGATATTCTCCGGCATATGTGACTCCTTGGATAAGGGCAGGTTCAAAACATGAAGTGGTTAGCAGTTGGCGGTTAGCTTTGCTCTTGTTAAATGCTAACAGCCAATAGCCAAACGTCGCTTCAAAAACAAAACTGCCAGCTTTCGCCAGCAGTCTTCAAGGCGGCATGAACCGTCCCGCAGTTCATCTGGCGCTGAACTGCGCAGGAATGCGGGACATCATCATGGCGCGAGTAATCATGATCGTAGTGTAAGCGAGGCTGGAAGGTTTGTCAATGAATTCCGGGTTAGAGATTGTCCCAATCTATATCCTCGATGCGTATGCCCTTCCCCTCGCGGAACTGCTGGCGAGATTCGGCAACGCGCTTCAAGAAACGCGGATCATGCTCCAACTTATAATCGAACCAATCATCTTCGGTCTCGAATCCGATCAGCACACCAGCCGGTTTCCCGTGGCGCGTAATGACAACCGTCTCACTTTCCGCGATCCGCAGGTACTCAGACAAATTGTCTTTCAACTGATATATGGGTACCTCTTTCATCTCGAGTCTCCAAAGGTCTTCAACCAGGCTTCGCTTTCAGATTTTTGTACGATTGCATGAATAATTACCATTCCAGGATGAACATCGTAGAATATTCGCATCTCGTCAACGCGCAACCTGTATTTCGGGCTTGAAATACCTTCCAATTGTTTGATGCGACTCTTGCTGGTTTTAGTGGGTTCGTATCGCAGATGAATTTCGATTGCATCTCTGACCATCGCTCGAATACTTGCCTTTAAGCGGTGCAAATCTTCAATGGCATTCGGTGAAAGAATAATGTCGTATCGCATAAAGTCAATTCTGGCTATATTATAGCCATATTTTCCAGAATGACAAGGGAATTTACAAATATTCCTTCAACTGCCTCGCCCGCCTCGGATGGCGCAGCCGCCGCAGCGCCTTGCCCTCGATCTGCCGGATGCGTTCGCGCGTCAACCCGAATTTCTCCCCTACCTCCTCCAGCGTGTACGAGTTGCCATCGTCCAGGCCGAAGCGTAGGCGCAGGACGCGCGCCTCGCGCGGCGAGAGCGTCCCCAGCACCTCGTCAATCTTCTCGCGCAGCATGGATTGATAAGCGGACTGGATCGGCGTCGGGCCGAACTCATCCTCGATGAACATGCCCAGCTCGGAATCCTCGTCATCCCCCACCGGGCTTTCCAACGAGAGCGGCAGCCAGGAGACTCTCAAGATCCACTGCACCTTTTGCAGGTTCAAGCCAAGCTCAACCGCCAGCTCTTCCGCCGTGGGCACGCGTCCGTGTTTTTGCTCCAGCTCGTGCGTGGTCTTATACACCTGGCGGATACGGTCAATCATGTGCACCGGCACACGGATGGTGCGCGCCTGGTCAGCAATGGCGCGCGTGATAGTCTGGCGGATCCACCATGTGGCGTAGGTCGAAAAGCGAAAGCCACGGTGCAGGTCGTATTTCTCGACGGCTTTCATCAGGCCCAGGTTGCCCTCCTGGATCAGGTCGAGGAACGGCACGCCGCGCCCCATGTAGCGCTTGGCAATGCTGACCACCAGCCGCGTGTTGGCCTTGATGAGATGGTCGCGCGCCAGCAGACCATCTTGCACCAGGGCTTCCAGCCGGGCGCGTTCGAGCGTGCGCCTGCGTCCGCTCGACAGCACGAGCTTGTTCCTGGCTTCCCGCCCCGATTCGACGCGCATCGCTAGGTCGAGTTCCTCCTCGACTTTCAGCAGCGGCACGCGCGACATCTCTTTCAGGTACAGCCCGACCGTGTCATCGCTGGAGATGGATAACGTATCCGCTTCCAGCCACGGTTCGGCCTCAGGTTCGAGGGCCTCCTCGATTGGCACTGCATCGTAGTTCTCCGGGTCAACGATGTCCACCCCCCGATTGCGCAACACCAACATGATGACGCTCAAACGCTCGGCATCCTCGCCGATCTCGGGATATAGCTCCGCGAGGTCATCCGTGGTCAGATAACCCTGCAAGGAGGCCTTTTCCAAGAGCATGCTCAAAGCCTCCCTGTGCCGCCTGCGCCGATCCGGATGTGACACGGTCACTTACCCTCCTGATAGACGCACGGCATAGGGGCTCATTCTCCCAGCAGCGACTTCAGCGCTGCGAATGGCGATTCGGACCCGACAGCCTGGTGGCCGCAATCGGCCTGGTTCAAGTCCTCGCCGCACACCGGACACAGGCCCTTGCAATCCGGCTTGCAGACCGGGCTGATGGGGACCTCGAGTAGCGCGTATTCGCGCAACAGCGGCTCCAGGTCAATGTGGCCGTCTTCCGGCAGGATCAGGCCCGAGTCCGTGACGGAACGCTTGTTGAAGGCGTAAAGCTCGATCAGCGTCCACTTCAGGGGTTGATCGAAGCGGTTCAGGCAGCGCACACACTCCAGGTCCAGATGACCTCCGAAATCGGCCTGGAGTAGGAGACCCTGCGGGGTACGGTTGAGGTGGGCAATCCCAGTGAATTCGCGCAGGATCAGATCGTCCCCCAGCCTCATCTTGGGATAGTCGAAATTAAAATCACGGCTCGAACCAATCGGTTGGTTGATCAGAAATCCGACATTGAGCCGCAGGGGACGACGAGAGTTAGCCACGCTGATATGTCAAGGAAGGGGATATACGCAGTTTCATTCTAGCACATCGAGGACTCGAAGTCAAGAAACGATTTTTTAAGATTCCTCTGTTCTTGGAGTCAGGGAGCTTGCTCCCGTTATTCCGACAGCAAGCTGTCGGATTCCAGAGCAATTCACTACCCTCCCCTCAAATCCAACTCCTCCTTGCCGCCCAGCCTCTCCTGGATGCGCTCGACAACGATCTCCAACGCCTGCGGCTGGTGGACGTAGTCCAAGTCGTCAGTGCGGATGGTCAGCACTGGGCTGAGATCGTAGGCTTTCAGCCACTCGTCGTAGAATGAATCCAGCAAGGAGAGATAATCGGCCGAGATGCCGGTCTCGATGTTGCGGGCGCGGCGGCGGATGCGCTCCATCAGCACTTCGACCGGGCATTTCAAGTACACCAGCAAATTGGGAGAAGGCAGGCTGCCCATCACCAGGTCGAAGAGGCGGCGGTAGGCCAGATAATCGCGCTCGGCCATGTTGCCCATGTGGAGCAGCGCGCGCGCAAAGATGTACGCGTCCTCGTAGATGCTGCGGTCGAGGATAGCAGAGCGCGGGTCGCGTGCCGCTACCAGGTATTGCTCGGCGCGGTGTCCCAAAAAGTAGATTTGCAGGTGGAAGGCCCAGGCGTGCATGTCGGCATAGAAATCCGGCAGGTAAGGATTATCAGCCACCGACTCGTATTCTGTGCGCCAGCCCAGCCTCCCCCCAATACGCTCAGTCAATGAGGTCTTCCCTGCCCCGATGTTCCCGGCTACAACGACCAGACGTTTTGGCATAGTTCCTCCAAATGCTAACGTTCGAGAACAAGCTGTGCCCATTGTACACGATGTTCTGGCAAGTTCAGCATCCTCTTGCGCACAATTTGCATCGCATTTATACTGAAGCCAGCCAACATTCTCATCAAGGAGGTAGTATGAAAAAAAC
>Ga0163210_1000646_pt1 | contig 14775 bp, 13 predicted proteins | sample Kivu_220m_FD_113536 | JGI IMG/M metagenome (GOLD analysis project Ga0163210, IMG submission 113536) | Freshwater microbial communities from Lake Kivu, Western Province, Rwanda to study Microbial Dark Matter (Phase II) - Kivu_220m | ecosystem: Environmental > Aquatic > Freshwater > Lake ...
TGCAACCGATAAGAAAAGGGATGCACAGGGACACAATAAATAACATTATATTTGAAATAATCTTAAGCGCCATGGCATTCTTACTCCTCAATACATTCAAGTCAGAGAAGGAAGCAAAGAGCACCTTGCCTTAACTATCCTGTTTTGTAGTATATTATAGAGCCTGGAGAATGCCGAGAGCTACCATAGCAGATAATATGAATGCACAGGATTTAAAAAGAGAAGTATTATCGCTTTCCAATAAACAACGCGCTGACTTTGTGCAAAAATATTTCAAATGCGGCGCCGGGCAATACGGTGAGGGCGATATTTTTGCCGGGCTTTCCACATCGGATGTAAGAAAAATAGCTTCAAAATACCGGGGGCTCACTGTCACTGATATCGAACGGGCTCTTCAAGAAGAGGTTCATGAGATGAGGAGTGTTGCCCTGGTCATCATGGCAGCACAATATAGACTAGCCCCGGCAACCAATAAAAAGAAATATTTCGACATGTATCTTGGAAATACCAGGTATATAAATAATTGGGATCTCGTTGATATCTCCGCTCCTTATATCATCGGCGATTATCTCCTTAAGAAGGATCGGGGCATTTTATACACACTGGCTAAATCATCGTCATTATGGGAAAGGCGCATCGCCATCATAAGTACCTTTGCCTTTATTAAGAACGGCGAAGCTGCTGATACGCTCAATATTGCCGGGCTTCTACTTGACGATGATCAGGATTTGATACATAAGGCCGCCGGTTGGATGTTGCGCGAGGTCGGCAAAAGAGTAAACCAAAAAGTGCTGGAGCAATTTCTTGATGAATTCGCGCCATCCATGCCACGAACAATGCTTCGCTACGCTATAGAAAAATTCCCCGAGAATAAGCGAAAATATTACTTATCCATTAAAAAAGCCACCAGATAACTGCAATAAAATATATACTGTAAAGTTGGCTTATAACTGCTGCTGCTAAAACAATATTTTTTGTGCCATATCGCATAAGAATTTTAGTAAAATCTCAGTAAAAAAGTCCCACCGAAAATCCATCGTAGCTTCAATTTAAAAAATTTATCAAAATTTTAGCCCAAAATACTTGACATGATTTTTCATTAATGCTATAAAAAACCCAAGGAAAAAATATTACGATTGCAACAAATAGGAAAATATTATAGTTTTTAAGGAGGCATAGCCCAACTTGGCGCCAACAACGTCTACTAAACAAAAGGACCTATTCGATCTCACTGCAGAGGAGGAACCTCCAGGCCACGCTTCAACTGAAGTAGAGGAACCTCCAGGCTTACGCCTGTTAAAAAACAGGCAAAGGTTTTTCGGCAGCGTATCAGATGCAAATTGGAATGACTGGAAATGGCAATTCCGTAACCGTGTCACCAGTGTAGAAGACCTTTCTAAACTTACCCCACTTTCAATTCGCGACCAGGTCACAATGATGCTGGTCACCAATAAATACCCTATCTCCATCACCCCATACTATTTCTGTCTTATCAAACACGATGATCCCTATGATCCCGTCAGGAAACAGGCCCTGCCTGCATTTGATGAAATTGCCCTGACCGGTATCCTTTCGGAAGATCCGCTCGAGGAAGAAAGGGACTCAGTTATACCGGGGCTGGTGCATAGATATCCGGACCGTGTCCTGATGGTCGTTACAGATATTTGCCCTATGTTCTGCCGTCATTGCACGCGTAAACGAGAGTGGCGCCACGGAAGGTGGGTTCGCACTCCGCAGGAGATTGAGCGGATGGTGTCATACATCCGTGAGCATGAAGGAATCAGGGACGTTATTATTTCAGGTGGTGATCCGCTAACTCTTTCTACTCGCCATCTGGAAACTATCATCAGTAAGATAAGGGCTATCGATCATGTTGAGATAATACGCATAGGCAGCCGTGTGCCGGTGGTCCTTCCCCAGCGTATAGATAATGAGCTTTGCGACATGCTTGCCAAGTACAGCCCGATATGGATGAATACCCATTTCAACCATGTTCACGAACTTACGGATGAGGCGAAAGCTGCCTGTGACATGATACTAAAACATGGTATTCCGGTTAACAATCAGTCGGTGCTGCTCGCCGGCATTAATGATTCGGTAGAAGCCCAGACGAAGCTATGCCACGGCCTTCTTAAAGCGAAGGTGCGTCCTTACTATCTCTTCCAGGCTGATGAGGTTGAGGGAACCGAACACCTGCGGACTACCATTGAGAAAGGGCTGCGCATCATTGAAGCAATGAGGGGGCATACCTCGGGACTTGCTATACCAACTTATGTAGTTGATCTGCCTGGCGGCGGCGGAAAAGTACCCTTACAGGCAAGTTATTTACTTTCAAGATCCAATGGACAGATCACATTCCGCAACTATAGAGGCGAGATATACCACTATCATAATCCTAAAATGATTAATGGCGAGTCCGGTAGGAATGGAAGGCATATTAACAGCAAACTGCAGATGCCTTTACCCGATCTGATAGCAGTATGATGCCGCTGTAAAGAAGCCACCTCATGAAGATCGGCCTGACTTATGATCTCAAAGAAGATATAGAAGCAGGCAGGTATTTGCAGGATGACGCCCTCGAAGAATACGACTCCAAGGAAGTTATCAATGCTATTGCCGGAGCCTTGACTTCACTCGGTCATAATGTAGTTAAGCTTGGGGGTGGCCGTAAATTTCTTTCCAGAGTCCTGCGCACAGAGCCTGATTTCGTATTCAATATTGCAGAAGGAAGAGGCAATTATCGCAGTCGTGAAGCACAGGTACCCTCGGTACTGGAGATGCTTCAAATACCGTATTCCGGCTCGGATCCTGAAACCCTCTCCATCACGCTGGATAAGCCTTTAGCCAAACAGCTTATTAGGGATGCAGGTGTTACTACTCCTCCCTGGATTGTAGTAAACTCACTGCGCGAATTAAAAAGCCTGCCGGACAAGGATCTACCTATACCGGCTTTTATTAAACCTGCTTTCGAAGGCTCAAGTAAAGGTATTCGCCTCACATCTCGTGCCGATGTGGCGTCCAAAATTCGTTCAACTGCCAGGGAACTGCTTAAAAAATATAGCCAGCCGGTGCTGGTGGAAAAATATATCGCAGGAGAGGAAGTAACCGTTGGCATAGTGGGAAATTCACCCCCTGCAATAGTCGCGATCATGCACATTATACCCAGAAAAAAATTTAAGACTTTTGTATATTCACTGGAGGTGAAGCGGGACTGGCGCAATCTGGTCGAATATGAATGTCCCGCGAAATTCAGTAAAAGTATAATCAAGCGAATAAAAGAGGCGAGCCTTCTGGCTTACAAGGCACTTGGCTGCCGGGACTTCTCCAGGATGGATTTCCGCCTCAGTGAAGATGGTATTCCCTATCTCCTTGAAGTAAATACGCTTCCAGGTCTTAATCCTGTATCGGGAGATCTGCCCATCATGTCATACAAGATGGGCTGGAGTTATAATGCTCTTATCAAATCAATCCTTGAAGCCGGTTTAGCGAGATACGGTGATGCCTTTATCAGTAGCCATAATATATAACGATCCTTTCACCGATATACCCAACCAGATCGGTGAATCCGAGGCGATTGTGGGAGTGCTGGAAGAGGTGGTCGCCGTCAAAAAAGCCCTTCTTGAACTCGGGCATACAGTTCAACAGGTCCCGCTGCAAAGGCCCCTGGACAATGCAATAAGCACCCTTGCATCCGTTCGTGCTGATTTGATTTTCAACATCTTTGAGGGGTTTGACGATGATCCCTCATCGGAACCTGTTATCGCCCGCTGGATGGAAGACAGAAAAATCCGCTTTACGGGTAATCCTTCCCATGTACTGGAGCTGACATTGGACAAGGTCCGTACAAAGCTGGTTCTCAATAAAGTCGGTATTAAAACACCGCTGTATCAGGTGCTGAACCCTGCTACATTAACAAACTTTGATCTGGAATTCCCCTGTATAGTTAAGCCACAAGGTGAAGACGCCAGTCACGGGCTATTGCAGGAAAGTGTGGTATCCAACATGGAGCAACTGGCAAACCAGGTTGACCGTGTGAGCAAAAGCTTCGGTGGTATCGCCCTGGTGGAAGAATTTATAGACGGCAGGGAGTTCAATGCCTCAGTACTGGGCAATGAAACATTATCGCTGGTCGAAATCTCCGAGATTACCTATTCACTTCCTCCCGGATTACCCAGGCTGCTGACCTTTGAATCCAAGTGGTTTGAAGAAACCGAGTATTATGCGGGAACCGGGGTTTCCTGCCCGGCTCCGATTGATAGCGGTTTGAAGAAAAATATCAGTGATATAGTGCTTACAGGATGCACAGCTGTGGGCTGCAGAGGTTACGCCCGTGTGGATATGCGGCAGGACCCCGCAGGCGATATTAAAGTGCTCGAAATAAATGCCAATCCGGATATATCTCCTGACCTTGGAATCGCACGCCAGGCAGGAGTTATCGGCCTGACATACACACAGCTTGTTGAAAAAATTGTAAATCTTGCGCTGGAATAAATCATGCCGATAAGAATCAGAGCCATGAAACCCCCGGATAAGTCGGGAATCATGGAAATTATGAAAAATACGGAGGCATTTACACCGGAAGAAGTAAACGTCGCTGAAGAGGTCCTTGAAACCTACCTGGCTGATATCGCCGGATCAGGATATTATATCTATATAGCAGAATCCGAAGACCAAATTCTGGGATATATCTGCTACGGGCCCACGCCCATGACCCAGGGCACCTGGGATTTCTACTGGGTGGCCACCGCCTCCCGACACAGGGGCAAGGGGATCGGCAGCACACTCATCAAACTGGCTGAGCAAAAAATCAGGGAAGCCAGCGGTCGCATGATCCTTATAGAAACATCTTCCAACCCGCATTACACAGCGGCCAGGAATCTTTATAGTTCGCTGGGTTACGAGGTGATCAGTACTATTCCTGAGTTCTACTCACCCGGTGACGATAAAATAACTTTTAGAAAAATATTGTAAAACATCTATAATAGTTCCAGTTATAGTTCGGGAGAAACGCAGTGAAATTAATCTATTCTGCTAATCTACGGCGTTCATTACTCATTTTGGCAATCATTCAACTGGTAATCAGTATCGGTTGTTCAGCGTCCAGTGCTCCAGAAAAACCGCTCCGAGAAATCATCACGGAGCCTCTTTCTATAACAATCGCCCATGTAAACGATACTCACTCATATGTACTGGCATACAATTACCTTCTGAAATATAACGGTATCAATGCTCTTACGTCTGTGGGCGGCTATGGATTGCTTTTCTCAGCAGTTGAAGACATTCGCAGCAAAGAGCGTAACGTTCTCTTACTGCATGCCGGAGACATTATGGACGGCACGTTTTGGACGCCAAAATTCGAGGGCATAGCCGACTGCGATGCCATGAACACCATGCGTTTCGATGCCCTGACACTGGGAAACCACGATTTTAACCACGGAACCCAGCAGATAGCGAATTTTATCAACAGGGCAAAATTTCCTGTGCTGGCGGCAAATCTGGATGTTTCCAACGAGCCCTTATTAGCGGGTAAAATCAAACCGTTTATTATTACGGAATTCGCAGGTCAGAAAATCGGTATTATCGGGCTAATTACTCCGGAGACTGCTTTTCTTTCCTACCCGGGAAAAAATATTACCTTCCTGAACCCGGAGGCAATAGCGAAGCAGTATATTGCAGAGCTTAACGAACAGGGTATTAATAAGATCGTTGTTCTATCGCACCTGGGTTATACAGCGGACCTCAAACTGGCAAATTCGGTAAGCGGAATTGATATTATAGTAGGAGGGCATTCTCATACGTTAATGGGAGGACAGGAGTTTGAACAGCTCGGGCTAAAACCGGAGATGCCCTATCCTTCAGAATTTCAGGGTCCGTCAGGTGATAAGGTGTTGATCGTACAAGCCTGGGAACATAACCGCTTGCTGGGCGTAATTAAACTGGATTTTGATGAAAAGGGGAAAATCAAAAACTACAGCGGCCAGCCGATTATCTATATGACGCCACAATTTCAGGTGGAAGATACTACTGGCTGGTATCATCTCTGCCCATGCCGGCCTGAATTTGCTTCAATCACGCAACAAATAAATAACAACCCCGGTATAAAAATCTCTTTTGAAAATCCAGAGATGGTCAAAGTTTTACAGCCATATGTAAATGAGATATCCCCTGAAGTGGGCGCAATAGTCGCAGTTGCCGATGAAAATCTCTATCGCGGGCGCAATAAAGGCCCCGGTCCAATCGTCGCGGACGCCTTCTTATGGAGTGCGCGCAGAATAAATCCGAATGTGCAGATGGCTTTGTATGATAGCTATGATATGCGCTCGGATATCTACAAAGGACCTATAACAGTGGATCACATTAACACATTGCTGCCCTTCCAACAAAACTTGGTAATAATTACTTTGAAAGGTAGCCTTTTAAAGACATTCATTGAAAATGCAATGGACCCATATCTTAAGATGAACGTGCCTCCACCCTGTTTTGAGATTGCCCGCTTTAAAATGACGGTTGATATGTCGTGTCCATGTAACGAAAACAATCGCGTAATTGCCATGGATATATTGACTGATGCAGGCAATTACGAGCCAATTAACATGGACGGCGAGTACACAATCGTTACTACCGACTATCTTGTGGATAAAGGCATTGCATCTGTAGTCGACAAGGTAAGCTGGATGGGTAGTCTCACCGGTTCTTTCGAAGGCATGATAAGAGACCATATCAAGCTGCAAAAAACCGGCATCAGGGACGTAGATGCCGTGATCGATTACTTCAGGCTACAGAAAAACCTGAAAAATATCACCGAGGACAGGGTATTTGTGATTGAGCCTTCAACGAAATAATTTCTATCTCACATAAATCAATTTGTATAAAGAAAACGACGATATTGTTATTAACCTGACGATAACTTCACGTTGCTACGCGCGGTGCAAAGGTTGTATAAACGGTTCTCTCACCTTTGATAAACTTGATGACGCTGCTTTAGTTAATTTGGAATGTGATCCGCAGCGAGACGCGGCGATTGTTCTGGCAATAGCAGCGAAATATCCGGAACAGAATATCACGCTTTGTTTTTATGGCGGGGAACCGTTTCTCAATCCTGAACGGATGCATTCAATCTGTGCAATTATCAATAAATCCTCTGCAGGCAGACGCATCCGCTACATGGTCTACACGAATGGTGAGCTCATAACTGATGCTATCGAAAAATATCCCGAGCTTATCCAGAGCATATGGCTTTATTCCGTTTCTATCGATGGCAGTTCCACGCAGCACCAGCACGTCAGGCCAGGTACGAGCCTGAGCAAAATCATATCCGGCCTTGAACAACTACGAAAGGTGCATGAAGGCCACATCTTGATGTGGAGCACGTTGCGGGAAGAACAATCCTTAATTGATTGTTATAATCAATTTATCTCCTTGCATCGTCACAGGCTGGCAGATCATTTTTTCTGGCACTGGGCTGATACCGGGCAGCCTTTCATTAACTTTAAGCGTTACTCTGCAGAGTACGAAGCTGAACTTGAGCAAATAATGAGACATTACGTGTCATGGCTTTCCGACGGCGAAATTCTTCCTATTGCTCATATAAATGAGCTTATCCTGTATTTCCTCGAAAAGAGACAGCGGGGTCATACAGCCTGCGCAGTTGAACTGGCTCGAAACTTCGATATACTGGGCGGGAAAGTACATGCCTGCGCCGATCTTCCTGCTTCATTTGGCGCGTTTGCCCCTGACGGTAGTATCGAGATACCTGCCTCCGGGCTGCAATCACTCGTTGAATATAAAAAGAGGCTCGGGTGTAATAATTGCTCGGTATACTGGTATTGTGGCGGTAGATGCCCTGTGCAGGTACTGGCGGGCTCACCCGAAAGGACTCTGCAGATCTGCAAGTTAATGCACATTCATGTTAATACTGTAAAAGACCACATCGGTTATATAAAGAAAATGCTGCAAAAACACAACATCAGCCATCAAAAGATTTATGACAGCTCAGGGTTCATAACACATTATACGGATGTAGTACCTTAGACTATCTGTATAATTACGAAAACCGTAGTGGAAAAATCTTGCTTTATAAGATTATATGATTGTATCATAGAAATAGTAGCGGAAATGTGAGGTGAAAGGAGATAAACATGACTGTAAGAACTAAAGAGGATGCTCAAAGAGTTTTAAGACATGTACCGGATGAAAAGCGTTTCTATTGCCATGACGGCGAAATATTAAATAATATTTACGAGCTTAAGCTTGCTCTGACGAAAATGAGCCACCTTACTTATACTCATCATGTCACAAACGAGAAGAATGATTTTTCACGCTGGGTCCGCGAGGTCCTGGGAGATGACAAGCTTTCGCATGACCTGGCAAAAAGCCCCAGCCAGAAAGAAGCTGTTAAAATCGTCACCGAACGGGTTTCCTGGCTGCAGGCCAGAGCTTGATAAAATATAAATTAAAGAGCGAACAACACACGTGACTGTTGCCTATACTCCCAAAGACGCTGTATTAGATGTTGTAGCTGTCGCTCTGATACTGGCTCCGGAACCGGTTACCACACCTATTGGCATAAGCCTCCTTTGCCGCAAAAGAGGAAGTGAGGCATCTCAACCACATAAGCCCCTGCATAACTACCCTGAGTATGTCTACAAAGTTGAAAATATTCGCGGCAGAACCATCACTTATGAAGCCAGGACTGTTCGTGTTGGCCAACTTCCCTTACCTGAACTGAACCGCCCTGCAGTCAAGATTAAACCCAGGGAAGAATATATTCTCAGCCGTCAACCCAGGGTAATGAGTACGCTTCCAGAAGGTATTTCAAGACTTCCTTCCGATGTTAAAACTCATCATACTATCATCAGGACATCGCATGTACCTGCTAACGCAACGCCACGGTTTATTCCCGGTGAAACGATCCATCATGAGCTAAAACCTTTACCCCAAACCGTCCCCGTGTTTAAAAGGGTTGAGCCGGAGATTAAGGTACATCACACAATTGAAAACAGCCCTGGTTATATCAGGTCTCAATCCAGAAAAATCCAGCCTGCACAATCCGGGATCATTCATCACACCCTACAAAGCGCTCCTGGCGCTCAAATCGGCAATCCCATCAGAATCGAAAGGCCGGTGCGTATTATTGAGCATCATACACTCAACACCAATCCCACTCTGCCCGGCAAGGGTCCGCTTATACCACCTCCGATCCGCAAAAATAACCTTACCCGCAGGAACAACGACCGATAGCAGGCGCCGCTAATTAACTTCATAATGTAATCTGACCCTGTATTAGCCCAGACTTAGAGTTACATCCCGCATTTATTGCCAATTATGGCTGCAAGTCATAAAATTATGAACTGGAGCTCAAATTTAATACCGGAGAATCTGAATGCCACATAAAGCCAGAAAACATGATTATAAATCCCACATCATTGAGGAATACTATATCACCGAGGAACCTTTCTACCTCCCCTTAAAAGACGAAATTCAGCTTTTTGAAGCGGCATACGCCGAGAGGATTCCGGTACTCCTCAAAGGCCCCACCGGCTGTGGCAAAACACGTTTTCTGGAATATATGACATATCGCACGAGTAAGAAACAGCATCGTGGTACTGAGCATGGCGAAACCGTCCCCAGCCACGATGGAATACCCCTGATTACAATCGCCTGCCATGAAGATCTTACCGCCAGTGATCTGGTGGGTAAATACCTGCTGGAAGGAGATGTAACAAGATGGGTGGACGGTCCGTTGACCCGCGCAGTTAAGAGCGGCGGTATATGTTACCTCGACGAAGTAGTTGAGGCGCGCAAGGATACCATCGTGTTGATACATCCTCTCGCCGATCACAGGAGGTCGCTTTACATAGAAAAGAAAGGCGAAATGATCGAGGCCAGCGACAGTTTCATGCTGGTAATCTCCTACAATCCTGGCTATCAGAGTATCCTGAAGAACTTAAAACACAGCACGCGTCAGCGGTTTGTAGCTATCGAGTTCACTCATCCACCCAAGAATATCGAGAGCAAAATAATTGAGCACGAGGCTGGAATAGGTCATGACGTGGCGGAGAAACTTGCCAGGCTGGGTGAAAAAATTCGTAATCTTAAGGAACAGGATCTTTCCGAAGTCATCAGCACACGCCTCCTCATTTATGCTGCCAGACTGATTAAACAGGGAATATCTCCCCGGCGCGCTTGCGAGGTCGCTGCAGTCTGGTCGATAACGGATGACCAGGAGGTACAGAAATCACTTAAAGAAGTCGTGACCGCCATATTCGAGTAAACAGCAACAAAATGATTGATAACCATGAGAGAACCATCAAAAAGACCGCATATCGGGGACGAAGAGAATCAGGACAAGTATTTCGGTATAGAACTGGCGTCCATTGAATCGCTTCTCCAATTTTATTGTAGAGCCCTTGTCGGCAAAGAAATTGACATCTGTCATGGTGAGTCTGACTCTATTCTTGCCTACCGAAACATCTGGTGGAGCCAACTGAAGTCCGGCCTGGCGGACAAAGATCTGGTTAGAGTATCTTTACCCGCCTCTTTCTTGAATTACCCTACTTACGCGGAGAATTTCTCCTGGTATAAGTCTGCTGTCACTCAGCAGATCGGACACGTAGAGTTCGGTTCGTTCGATTTTTTATTCGCTAAAAAATCCACACTATTTGAGGATCTCCGTTTCGATATGGAATCAGAGGCTAAAACAGAAGTCTCTCCTCTAACCAGGTTCTTCTGTCTCTTTGATGACCGGCTTCTAGCGGCTCAGATATTTATTGCAGCGGAAAATACACGGGTGAATTTTCTTGTTAAGCACTTTTATCCAGGAATCAAACCCGGTTATGTAAAGATGCAGCAGTCTGTCGTTCATGCACTGCAACAGCTGCCTGCTATGAGTCTGCGGCGTGCTTTCTGTGAAATGCTGGAAACGCTGGAATTCGATGAGACAGCCACGCTTCGTATCGATGCTCTTGAGGAACCATTGCATCTGGCAGGCGAAATCATTGGAAAACTTTATTCTACGGCGGTAACTGTGGAGGATACGGCAGAAGCCACGATAAGGATATACAATATTGCCCGGAAGATACCTAAAAACATGATTGTTTCCACATCGGGAGAATATGATGCCGAAAACAGGGAGCCTGACTTAATTGATCTCGAAGCTCAGGAATATATAGGCAACTTCGAGACGGACCAGTTAAAACTGAATATGGAGATGAGGAGCAAAACGGGCCAGTCATCAACGATGCCCATGACCGCTGAAGATCTGCAAAAGCTGGGAGACCAGAAAGTTGGTATCAGCGATATTTCCGATGCTCAATTCCTTTCATCAACCGGATTGTCGGTAGCTGACCTGCCCCGTGGAGTCCATATTTATCAGTTCTCCCAGACGAAATATCAGCAGGTTGACCGATATCAGCCTAAGGATACCGGACTTCCTATCACACCTGAAGAGGGAGAAAAACTATTCAATTATGAGGAGTGGGACTTCCGCGCCAAGCGCTATCTCCCTGAGTGGTGCTGTATCAGGGAGAAGGTACTTGGCGAGGGCAGTAGCTATTTCTATGAAAAAACACTTGAAAGTCAGAAAATTTTGGCGTCAGAACTGAAAAGGCAGTTTGAAAAGCTGCCCGCCGAACTGCTGTATAAAGCCAAGAATCTTGATGATGGCGATGAATATGATCTTGATCTGGTTATAAGTGAACTAATCGACCGAAGAGCTGGACATACTCCATCGGGTAAGGTCTATTGGAAAAAGAAGAAAATCCAGCGGGATGTCGCCGTCGTATTTCTCCTGGATATGAGCGGCTCGACGGCTGATCTGATCAGCAAGAGCAAGACACCGATGCAGTACGATGAATCTATCAAGTACGATTTTATTAAATTTTGCATGCAGCCGCGCCGGCGCATCATTGATGTTGAGAAGGAAAGCATCGTTCTGTTGATGAACGCTATCGAAACTCTGGGAGATACGTACGGAATATACGGTTTTTCCGGGCATGGCCGCTCTAAAGTTCAGTTTCTCGTTATAAAGGATCTTAATGAAGTCTTCACGGAAAAGATTAAGCGAAGGGTAGACCAGATTGCACCAATTCACGGTACCAGGATGGGACCTGCTGTGCGGCACGCTGTTTCCAAGCTTGATGCTTTTAGCAGTTCGCTAAAGCTGCTGTTCCTGGTTAGTGACGGCTACCCCCAGGATTCTATGTACGGATGGGACGATGACGATAAAGAATATGCAATCCATGATACCAAGATGGCACTGCTTGAAGCCTCGAAAAAGAATATCACACCTTTTTGTTTGACTGTGGACTCATCGGGCAATGATTACCTTAGAACGATGTGCCAGGATATCGGATACGAGGTGCTGGACGATATCGAAGCCTTGCCCCAACATCTGCCCATGTTATATAAGAAGCTATCGGTTTAGCGTTCCGAAAATACTTTCTACGATTATTTATTTATCCGCAATGTGCATTGAAGCGTATTTGAATAATTTTGATAGAGCTTTGATTCCCGCATCCAGCGATGGATAGACCGGGAAGTTGTTTTGCTCAAATACATTTTTCATCATCAAGTTGCATTTCCTATCCTCTTCATCTTCCAGGAAGGGATCAATAACCACGCATGCTATCACCGGCTTACCTATCACGTCTCGGATATACTGCATTCCTTTCAGCATCACCTCAGTAAGAGTGCGTGTGTGATCTCCCGCTTCGGCCTGCCGCATCCGCCTGATATAACGGAACTGGTCGAACTGGATCACCAGCATGTCAATGTTTTTATCTGTCCCGAGAATGCCGATAATATCGGCAAGATTACCTTCTTTCTCATAGATTTTATAGTAAACAGGCCAGGCGTCCAGGGGATTGCCGATTATCGTGCCTGCAAGCGGTACCAGTTTCCGCAACTGTTGAATAGTCCCATCGGTAAACCTGGGAACTTCAATTCCCTCAGCGTAGCATAAATCGGTCTGTATCACGCTGAAGCCCCCGGAATTACTTAAAATGGATACCCTGTTGCCTGCAGGAAAATTCAAATAGCTGAAGGCCATCACGGCATTGACCATTTCATCGAAATTATTAACCTGAATCACACCGCACTGTTTAAAAAGCGATTTCCATAGCTCGGGAGTGCCTGTCATGGCGGCTGTGTGCGAAGTAGCAACCCGGCTGCCATTCTCGGTCAGACCTCCTTTAATTGCCACTATCGGCTTCTTTGCCGAAGCATACTTCAGGGCTCTTTTCAATCGCTCCCCATCCCTCGATCCTTCAATATACAGGGCTATAACTTTTGTCTTCGGATCATCAGCCAAATACTCTAAAAAATCGGTGCAGTCCAGGTCGATAGCATTACCGTAGCTGATTACCTTGCTGAATTTCAGATTTTTTGTTTTCCCAAAATAGGAAAAGGACTCTGCCACGCTGCCGCTCTGTGTGATTACGCCCACATTTCCTTCCTGCTCTGACGACTCCGGCACTATTGCCAGCCCCGACTCCGGGCAGTAAATACCGAAGCAGTTAGGCCCGATTAACCTGATTTTCCCTTCAGCTACCCGTTTTACTTTCTTTTCAAGCTCGATTGCTTCAGGCAAACCCGTTTCACTAAAGCCCGATGTATAAATGTGGGCGGTTTTAACTCCTTTTTTAATGCACTCAGCCAGCATATCGGGGACAAACTTGGCATTAATGCCAAATATCGCATAATCAATCGGGTCGGGAATATCCAGGATACTCGCATAACATTTCCTGCCGTATATCTCACTATACTTGGGATTAACAAAATATACGCGATCCCTGATTTTGGTTGACAGCAGAGCCAGTGAAGCTATATCTCCAAATTGGGAAGCTCCTATGACTGCCACATTATGCGGGTGAAAAATCTTATCGAATTCCAGGTATTCTGCTTTATCCATTTATGGTGTCTCTTCCTTTGCATAGCGTTCAGTTTCATCGAGTATATTTCGCTCCATGCTCCAATAATTAGCTGTAAGAACATGTCCCATAAGTATTCCAACATAAAGTATGATAAGCCCCAGCAACTCCAGCACATAAAAATAAATTGAGGTTGGCATGCCGGCTCGTAACGTAATTCCCCCTATACCAGGTAAAAGCATGCCCGCTGCAATGAGGAAAAAAGATATCACTGTCCTTACTTTCGTGCCTTTTTTCGATAACAGATACAGTTCGTAGAAACAGGCAATTAATATCGTTAATATCGCTGCAATATTGAAAAACGGCGATATAGTCCGCACACGCACGGGCAATACACTTGTTGTCAGTCCGCTCATGCCCGTTATATCAATGGGAAAGGTGAAAATTGTTGTTGCCGCATATAAGGACGCAAGGATCAGCAGTATTAATGATGGATTGCGTACATTCTTAGGTAAAATGGAATATACTGCTCCCGCGGCTATATAAGCCGCCACAAAGATTGCGCCTGTAAGATACCAGAGCCTGTAAATGAAAATATTCAGGCCACCTGCTTCGATAATGAACTCGGTAGCTGTCGATATGCAGTAAAACAGTAGCCCGAAACTCAAGATTAACAGATTTTTTTCCTTTGTCGTAGTATAGAGGTAAACTAAAAAAGCAGTGAAAAAGAGGCTGAGAAGGCTTGACGTAAGTGGAATCCACTGCATATTAAGTTTGCATTCAGCCAGCGCGCTGGCTCGTATAACACAATTACCCGAATTTAATATTAACGATTTAAAATTATATAATATTTAAACTGCAATAATAAGTTTGATCTAATGAATTATGTTCAAGATGACGATTATAA
>Ga0163210_1000647_pt1 | contig 14765 bp, 13 predicted proteins | sample Kivu_220m_FD_113536 | JGI IMG/M metagenome (GOLD analysis project Ga0163210, IMG submission 113536) | Freshwater microbial communities from Lake Kivu, Western Province, Rwanda to study Microbial Dark Matter (Phase II) - Kivu_220m | ecosystem: Environmental > Aquatic > Freshwater > Lake ...
CTTGCCTGATTCTGTGACTGGGCCTCTAAGGGGGGTCACAGTCATTCAGACTCAGGCGCCGGGAGGCACGTTGCTTCCCTTTGACACAGCCCCTGTCAGCCCGTTACCTGCGGATTAGGGGGAGCATGGCTCGCTTGACTCTAGCCCCATGCCTGCTACAATCGCACCGGCGCCGGCGTGGCTCAGTCGGTAGAGCAGCGGTTTCGTAAACCGCAGGTCGTCAGTTCGATTCTGACCGCCGGCTCTTTGTGTTCCTCGCGCCCGACCCGGAATCAGACATTCAACCACAAAGACACCAAGGACACCAAGCCGACACCGGGCATTCCCCTCCGGACCCCGCTTTGTGTCTTTGTGCCTTTGTGGTTGACTCCCGTCTCGGTTCCGCAGGTCAAAACCGACCTTGACTCTTGTCGCCTATCCAATATCCTGACCCGGTCTCAAGCATGACTAGTCGCACATCCGCCTTCGACAAGACGTTGTTCGTCGTCTACCTGGCCGTGCTCGCAGTTGTTGGCATGGCCGGACGCGGTCGCGAACGTGCTGTCGGCAGACTGGCACTAGTGCCGCTGGGGTTCGCGGCAATGCTCGCCCGCAGTCGAGACCCGCGGCGAGAGGGCGAGGAGCAGTCGGCGGCGCAGGACGCTGAGCGCTGGACCTCCTCGGCGTTTAACAGCTTCACGGATTCCAGCCCGGTCGGCATTGAGATTTTCTCGCCGGATGGCAAGCCGCTGTCCAGCAACAAGGCGGCCGAGCGCCTGCTCGGCAAAGTCCCGCCGCCCGGGATATCCCTCTTTGACGAGCGCGGGTTGAAACGGGCCGGATTGCTCGAGCCGCAATTGCGGCGCGTGCTGGCCGGGACGCGGGTGGAGACGCCGCCGACCTGGTACGACCCGACCGAAATCGGCCTGCCGGGCATTCCCGGCCGCAAGGTCTGCTTCCGTGCCACGGTCTTCCCGATGCTGGACAGCGAAGGAACGGTCACGCGCATCGCCGTGATGCATGAAGACCTGACCGAGTTGAAGAAACTGGAGCAGGAGCTGAAGGAAGACCCCGGGCGCTTCGCTGCCACCCAGTCGTCAGACGAGGCTGCCCCCCCGCCCGGCGCCGATGCTCGCGACATCGAGTTCCAGCGCCGCAAGCTGGAAGCGGCGCTGCGCGATAACGAAGAACGCTATCGGTCGCTCGTCGAATCGGCGCGCGGCTATGTCATCGCGCGCTTTTCCGAAGACGGACACATCCTCACCATCAGCCCGGCAATCGAGGAATTCTGGGGAATCAGGCGCGAAACGATCGTCGTGGACAATCTTGCCTTCTTCAGCCGCATTCACCCGGAGGATATCGAGCTGGTCAAGTCGACCGAGGCGGCGGCCCGGAAGACCGGGTCGTATCCGGATGGCTACCGGTTCCGGGTCGTACACATGACGACCAATGCAGTATACTGGATGGCAGTCTACGGCTCGGTCAGCACGTACGGCGGCAAGCGGGTCTTCGACCTGTTGCTCTTCGACATCAGCGAATCGCGCCGGGTCGAAGATGAGCTCCAGGAACGGGAGAGGAACACCGCCGCCATGGTTGCCAGCACCGACGACGGCGTTTTCATGATGGACAAGGAGTGGATCGTCCGGGACTGGAGTCCGGGCGCCGAGAAAGAGACCCGGATAGCGGCGCCGGAGGCAATCGGCAAGCGGTTGTGGGAAGTCTATCCGAACCTCGAGAAGAGCGGCTTCGGCCCGGTCTATCGCAAGGCGCTGCTGGACCGCGCGCCCCAGTACCTCGAAGCGTTCTATCAAGATGGACGCGAGAAGTACGCCGGCTGGTTTGCCGTTTCTGCCTACCCGCACGGAGCCGGCATCATCGTGTTCATCCGGAACACGACCCAGCGAAAGCGGGCTGAAATCGCCTGGCGCGAGGCGGATACGAAGCTGCAGGCCCTGCTCGAAGCTCCCGGCATGGTCGTCACGGTCAAGGACCGTGAACTGCGCTACACCATGGCCAATGCCGGCGCCATGAAGATGATGGGCGCCAATGCCGGCGAGACGGCCATCGGCAAGACCGACCTTGAGATCTACAACGCCAAAATCTCCGCCCTCATCACTTCCCATGACCGGCTGGTGCTGGAACGCGGCCAGCCGGTGGAACTCGAAATCGCGCTGCCCGACGGAACCAACGCCAGTGCCGCCTGGTATCACATGAGCAAGCAACCGCTTTCCGACTCAAGCGGCACCGTTGTCGGGATTCTCGATGTCGCCTACGACATCACCAGCCGGGTCCGGGCGCAGCAGGAGTTGCTCCGCCGCCGTGAGGTGGTTGAGCAACTGGTGACCGAACAGACTAAGTCACTGCACCGCGCTCAAGAGGAACTCGGCCGTTGGAGTAGTCACGCGTAGGTGAGGCGCAGAAACCGACCATCTGGCCGACCGGACCGGAAGCGGCATTCCACCACCGGGTCGGAGAGCCGCCCGTCCGACTTCCCGCTGGGCGTTGCTGTCGCGGCCGTCGTGATTGCGCTTGTCGCCGGGTTCGTGCTCCGCGTCATCGACCTGAAGGCCGATCCGCCCGCCAGCCTGAGCTGGAGTTCGGCCGTCTATTCGGATGAAGCGCACAACGCCTACTCGGCGCGCAACTCAACGCTCTATGGCCGCACGCAGGTGGACGATTACGTGCCCTATCTTGTCTACCCCTGGTTGAACCTCTTCACCGACTTGGTCTTCCGGGTAGTTGGTATCGGCTTCGTCCAGCTGAAAATCGTCTCTTTGCTGGCCGGGTTGCTGCTCATCCTCGCGATGTACTTCCTGGGCCGACCCGTCAGCCGGCGGGCCGGAGCCATTGCCGCAGTCGTGACCGGATTCTGCTTCCCGCTGGTCATGTACAGCCGGATCGGACTCGCGGAGATGACGCAGGTACTGCTCGTCGCGGCGACGATCGCATTCCTGGCGCGGGCCGAAACCAGCCGCGCGGCCGCAGTGCTGTCCGGCGTGTGTGCCCTGTTCGCGGTCTTGTTCGTCAAGGTGTCGGCCGGCTTCTTGCCGGTCGCCGCGCTCCTGTTGCTGGTTTTCGAGCTGATCCGCGCTCGCCATCGACACGTGCGCCCGCGCGTGATCGCCAACCAGGCTCTCCTGTGGTTGCTCGGAGCAGCCATTCCCTTTGCGGTCTGGCTCGCGGTCATCTTCATACCGCACCGCGCAACCTACCTCGCGTACGTCTTCGAGCATTCGGTCGGCGCGGCGGGCGGACATCCACGGAGCGTTCTGGAATACCTGCTCAACGCGTTCTCGGTCGGCTCCTTCACCAAGCTCTATGACCACTTCCCGTTCGCGGCCGCTCTCGGATTCGCCGTCCTGCCTGCCTTTGCCGGACGCGCCGGCCGAACCGCCGTCTTCTCCGCGCTCGTCCTCGTAAGTGGTGTCGCAATGCTGGGATACGGATACTACCATCCGACGCGGTACGAGTTGTTCTCGCTCGTTCCACTGATAGCGGGGTTCGCCTTCGCCATCGATCGCCTGCTCGAAAAGGACGTCCGGATCGGCCATCCGTGGCCACGGTTCGCCGGAGCGCTTTTCTATGGCCTTTGGCTCTGGCCGCTCGCGGCACAGGTGACGTTTCGGCTCGCCGGCAAGCGCGCTGGAACAAACAGCGCCGTCATCGTCGCGTTGGTGATCGGGCTGGTCGCAAGCTTCTTGCTCTGGGGATTGCACCGAATAACCCGTGGCGGAGTCCCGCTCCGGGCCCGACTGCTGCGGTTCGGTCTGGCCGGAGCCCTGGTCCTGCTGGCACTCGGTCACGACGTCAAGCTCTACACCAGTTGGTATGGTTCCCGTACCCATGCGATGTACGACGCATCGTGTGACCTGGACCGGACGCTACCTGACAGCTCGGTCACCGGCGGGTTCTGGGCCCCGGCGCTGCTCTCGACTTCACACAAACGGGCGGTCTTCATCAGCACCCAGTGGGGCGCGAATATCACCGACCCGATCGCACGTTTCGGGCTGACGCATCTCGTCATCGCCAATCCTGAGGAATTTGGCGCGCTCGACAGCATCACCGGCGGCCGCGTATCCCAGGCAAACGTCGTCCGCGTGTACGAACTCAGCTACCCCTTCGTGGTGGCAGTCGTGAAGCTCGAACCCTAGCCGCCCACCGCCGCGAGGACCAACTGCGGGACAGCCTTCGCGGCCGCCGGGTAGCGGATTCAGTCGGTACCGCTCAGCCGGTATCCGCAGTCGACTCGCGACCGCAGACCTTGCACTTCCTTCGCTTGGGCGACAGGAAGGCTGCGAGCGCAAAGAGCAGAGTCGCCACGATCACGATGGCCGCGCCCGAGGGAATGCCGATAGCGTAGGAAACCACGAGCCCGACGACACAGGACACGATACCGGCAATCCAGGACAGCACGAACATCATCCCGTAGCGGTGAGTCAGTTGATAGGCGGTCGCGGCCGGTGTAACCAGCAGCGCTTCGACCAGGATGATACCGACCGTCTTGAGCGACACGACAACGGTCAGAGCCAGCAGGCCAATCAGCACTGCCGCCAGCGCGCCGGTCGGTAACCCGCTCGCCTCGGCCATCTCCTCATCAAAGCTCAGGAACTTGAACTGCCGATACAGCAGCCCGATGGTGCCGATGACAATCAGCCCCAGGACACCCATCAGGATCAGGTTGCCGGCAGTCACCCCGAGCACGTTACCGAACAGGTACCCGTACACCCGGGCATCGTAGCGTTTCATCAGACCGATGAAGAGCACGCCCAGCGCCATCGCGAATGCGAAGAAAATCCCGATGGCCGCATCCATCCGGAGCTGCGCCCGACGGCTCGCGACCTGGATTAGCCCGGCTGTGCCGAGACAGAAAAGCACCGCCGCGAAGAGCGGGTTGATCGCCAGCAGGAAGCCCAGCGCCACACCACCGAAGGCTGCGTGCGCGAGACCGGAGCCGGCAAAAGCCATGCCCCGCAGTACAACAAAGACACCGATGAGCGAACAGGTTGTGCCGACAATCACGGAACTCAAGAGGGCTCGCTGCATGAACCCATAGTGCAGGATATCAAGCATGCCTGTCACCGACGATGACGTATCGGCGACCCCCTTCTTCCGCGAACACGACGCGGCCGCCGTACAGCGATTCCAGAGTCTCTCGGTTCAGGATGTCCGCGCAACTGCCGAACGCCCGCACGGTACGGTTGATGTACAGCACCTTGTCAACACAGGGCAAGACCTCGTTGACGTCGTGCGTGACATAGAGTGTCGTCAGCTTGCGGTCGGCATGCAGCCTCCGTACGAGCTCAACGATAGCCGACCGCGTTGCCACGTCGACGGCCGAGGTCGGCTCGTCAAGCAACAGGATTTGCGGCTCCTGAACCAGCGCTCGCGCGATCAGCAGCCGCTGCTGCTGCCCGCCGGACAAGTGCCCGGCGACATGGTCGGCGGTGTCGAGCAATCCGACCGCCGCCAGCACCCCCTCGACCCGCCGGCGGTCATCGGCCGTCGGCCTGCGGAAGGCCCGCAGCGTTGGATACAGCCCCATGGCCACGGCTTCGCGAACGCTGACGGGAAACTGCGGGTCCAGCGGCCGACGCTGCGGCACGTAGCCGATCCGGCTGCGGACTTGCCGGAGGTCGTGTCCGGAAGCACCGAGCACCCGGACGCGCCCGGACACCGGTGCCACCAGACCGAGGACGACGCGCAGCAGCGTGGTCTTGCCCGAACCGTTCGGGCCGATAATGCCGAGGAACTCGCCGGGTTCAACGCTGAAGCTCACATCCTCAATGCCCACCGCCTGGTGGTAGGCAACCGTAACGTGCTCAAACCGGACTGAGTTCTCGGTCGTCAAGGTCGAGACGAGTCTCCCGCGCCGCCTATAGCCCCTTGAGCAGGACTGCGATTGTCCGAAGCGGAACGCCGGTGGCGCCGGCCGGCGCGTAGTCCCAACCCTCTTTGGTGAACGACGGCCCGGCAATATCGATGTGCACCCACGGCACGCCCTCGCCGACGAACTCCTTGAGGAAGAGGCCGGCCGTGATCGTACCTGCGACGCCCGGCTTGCCGATGTGTTTCATGTCCGCGACATTGCTCTTGAGGTGTGATCGGTAGCGGTCCGGAAGCGGCAGTTGCCAGAAGAACTCGCCCTGTTGTTTCCCGACCGAGATCAGCCGGTTGATCATCCGCTCGTCGGTGCCGAGCAGCGCGGAATATTCGTCCCCGAGCGCTACGACGCAGGCACCCGTCAGCGTGGCAACGTCAATCATCAAACCGGGCTTGAGGGTCGAACCGTAGGCGAGGCAATCCGCCAGCAGGTGCCTCCCCTCCGCGTCAGTGCTTATCACTTCGGCGGTCTTGCCGTTGTAGTGCCGGATGACGTCACCGGGCTTCTGCGCACCGCCGCCCGGCATGTTCTCGGCGAACGGCGCAAGGCCGTGCACCGTGACCGGCACGTCAACCGAGCCCAGCCACTTGAACAGCCCGAGCACGGACCCGGCTCCAGCCATGTCGTCCTTCATGGTCTCCATGCCCTGCGATGGCTTGATGGAAAGACCGCCTGAGTCAAACGTGATACCCTTGCCGATGACCACCACCGTCTTCTTCGATTTCCCGGACGGCGTGTACGTGAGGTGCACCAAACAGGGAGGCTGGTGCGAGCCGGCGCCGACGCGCAGGATGCCGCCCATTCCCAGCTTCTCAAGCTCCGCCTTGTGCATTACCTTGACGGCGATGCGACCTTTCTTCGCGAGCCCCAGTGCAATCTCCGCCATCTTCTCCGGCGGTTTCGGACTCGGGGGCTCATTCGCCAGGTCGCGGGCAAAGCAGACCGCCTCGGCCCGGGCCGCGGAGTCGCCGACCGCCCGGTGCATCGCTGCCGACAGGTTCTTCGGGTTCATGAACACCAATACCAGTTCAGCCACCGCTTTGGGCTCATCCGACTTCGGGGTCTTGTACTTCTCGAAACGGTACTCGCCGAGAATGGCACCCTCGACTGCCGCCGCCGCAAACTCGGACAAGTCCCCACGCACGTCCTTGTTATCCGGGACCAACAGCCCTACCGACTCGGCCCCGATCTCTTCGGCTCGCTTCAATGCCCTCGCTGTCGCCGAACGAACGCGGTCCGGCTCGAACTCGGCCCGTTTGCCGAGTCCCGTTACAATCACCTTTGACTCGCCCGCTTCGCAACGCAACAGGCTTGTCTTCCGGAACTGGCCGGTGAACTTCTCCCCTGCCGCTACCGCTGCGAGCGTCTTCCCTTCGTCACCGGGGATCGCCAACGGGGTCTTGTCGCCGTCGAACATGAACGCAACCAGCACCTTGCCGGTCCAGTTCTTCTTCACAATCAGGTTGATCCTCACTTCATCTCCTTTTGCAGGCCTCGTCCCTGCACGTCTATCTTATGCTCCGACACGGCGTCTTGTCAAACCGGGTCGCGAACTGCCGGACGGCTCTCGTCGGTCGACCGGGCTCCCCCATCCCGCAACACCTTGCTCAGCACCCACGTAACCGCTACCGCCAGCACCATCCTCGGCACCAGAATCCAGAAGATGTCCGCACCGAGCACCATGAATATCGCGGTATCCTCGAACAACCCGTGACACAGAGCCAGGAAAGTCGCCACCAGCGTCACCTGCTTCGAATCCAGCCGGCCCTCACGGGCGGTCTCGATAACGACGCCGGCTCCGAACACGATACCGAACACGTTACCGGCCAACCACGGCATTCCCGACTCCGGTTTCAGACCGATGAAGCGCGTGACCGAACCGATTGCCCGCAGCGTCTTCTCCAGCAATCCATAGCGCCGCCCCAGCTCCAGCACGACAAAGATGGCAACCAGCACGATGAACATCTTGAAACCGGTATCCAGAACCAGGCCACGGGCCCAGTTCGCGAGCGCCGGACCGATGCCGTCGTAGTGCAACTGAGCCAACTCGGCGAGACGGGCTGCGTCTGCCGCGCCGGTCGGCCCGACCCTCACGAGCAATCGGCTCAACCCGACCCCGGCAAGGAACGAAAGCACCAACCGGATAATCCAGAGCAGCCACCACTTCGCACGTATCTGGAAGAAGACCGCCGTCTCCAGAATCTGCGAGTGAGAAAGCAGCAGCATCAAGCTGAGCACGGTCAGTTGAGCCGTCGTTATCTTCAGCGCGGTGACCGCGCCCAGCCCGGCGTAGAGGTTGATGAGGTTGCCCAGGATTACGGCCAGGGCTGCTTCGCCGGGCAGGCCGAAGTGCCTCATCAACGGCGCCATGAATTCGGCAAAGACCCTGATTGCAGGCGTGTACTTCAGGATTGTGACTGCCGTGTAGACCGGGGCGACGATCAGCATCAGCTTGAGGAAGGCATGAACGCCGTGCCGCGCTCCGACCGCAACCGTCCTGCCCAAGGACATCGGGGGCCGGGCGCTGACGGCCGCCGGCTGCGCCACTCCGCTATCTCCCGTCGAACACCTCAAGCGAGGGGACGCCGTCACGGACAACACCGTAGGTGAAATGGGTCAGCCAGTCCCCGATGTTTACGTAGGTGCCCCCTTCCATCCGCCGCAGCTCCGGTACGTGCGAGTGACCGAGGATGACGATGTCGAAACCGGCAGAGAGCTTGTTCCTGGCGAACGTGGCCATGTCCTCGACCAGACTCGGCTTGGTGCTGTCAGCCCGGCTGGTGCGGGCTATCGACTGGGCCAGCCCGATACCTAGGTCGGGATGGAGCATTGAATAGAGCCAGCCGTTGAATCGGCTCCGCATCAGCACCCGGAACATCCGGGGAACAGCGGCACGGTCCAGAGCGTCGCCGTGGGCGAGAAAGGCCCGCTTGCCGTCCAGCCTCAGGTCCATCTCGTCGGCCGCCTCTGCCCCGAGCTCGCGCTGCCAGAAGTCCTTGAACCAGAAGTCGTGGTTACCTTTCAGATAGCCGATGCGCGTGCCGGTACGCCCAAGTTCCGCAAGCTCGGCCAGCGCGCGGAACCCGAGCTTGGGAATCGCCCGGCCGTATTCAAACCAGAACTCAAACAGGTCGCCGAGGATGTAGAGGGAATCTGCCCGGCCGCGGATTGACTCAAGGAACCTGAACAGCCGCTGCTCGGCGTCGAGGCTGCTGCCGCCGATATGGGCGTCAGATACGAAGTAGTGCGCGCTCAATCTTGGCCAAGGACCGCTTGAGCGGCAGGCTGGTGTCGATCCTCACGACATCGAAGCCGGCCGCAGGCGGCTTGAACCGCTCCTTCATGACGCGGTGAACATCGATGGTCGCGTCCGAGAACGTATACTCACCCGCGCGCTTTCGCAGCCGTGACCTGACAGTCTGCTCCGGACAATCCGTGTAGACGAACAGCACCGGCACGGCGGCCTTCGCCGCCGTCTCCCGGGCCCGCCGCCGCGAGTCCTCACCGAGAAAAGTAGCGTCGGCAATCACGCTGAATCCGGCCAACAGGTAGACCTGCGCCCGGCCCAGCAGCTCATCGTAGGTCCTCCGGCTGATGTCTCCGTCGTAGATACCCTTGCCGTAGCCCGCGGGCTGACGTCGACCGACCGGCAGTCCAAGAAGCTGCTTGCGGATTGAATCGGACAGGAAGTGGAACGCACCCATCCGCTCGGCCAGTTGGCGCGCGACATAGGTCTTGCCCACTCCGGGCAGCCCTATCATCACGACCAGCCTGGGCACGGCCGCGAGACGCAGCGCGTAGCGGTGCGAGAGCTCGAAGTACTTCTTCGCAATCCTCCTGGCTTCCGCCTTGCCCTCGGCGTCAACTCCCGGGTCGTTCAGGACAAAGCTCGTCACCTTGCCGCGTACGTACGCCCGATAGCACTTGTAGAAGTTAAGCAGCCGGAGCAGGCCGGTGTCTCCGGCATAGACCAAGTACCGTTCTACGAAGTAGTCCGCGAGGTCCTTGCGGCCCCAGTAGTCGAGGTCCATCGCCATGAAGGCAATCTCCGAGGCTACGTCCGAGCAGGAGAACCGTGGGTTGAACTCGATGCAGTCGAAGATCCGGACTTCGGGCCCTTCTGACTTGCCTGACTCGTCCGGCGGGAAAACGAAGATGTTCCTCGAATGCAGATCGCCGTGGCAGCGGCGCACGAAGCCCGCCGCACGCCGGTGCCGGAACAAAGCCCGCTTGGCGGCCATGAACCGGTCGACCGCCGTCCTGGTCTGGTCAAACGCACGAGTAGTCAACGTCCTGCCCTGGAACTCCTCGGTTTGTGTGAAGTTCTCGTCCCAGTTGAAGCGAATGGTCTTCATTCTTCCGTACCGGCCTACTTCCGGACCCCGGTCGGCCTGTGCGTGAAAGTCGGCAATCGACCGAGCAATCCGGTCGATGTGCTCGAACGTCACGCACCCTCTCCGGAGTTGCTCGGTCATTATCCACTGCTGGGGCAGCTGCTTCATCATCAGGCAATAGTCAAGCACCCTACCTCGTCCGCCGAGCCGGAGCCGACCCCGGGTCTCGACTATGGGCAGCACCTTGATGTAGATGTCCGGCGACAGAATCTGGTTAAGCCGGAACTCCTCGTTGCAGAAGTGCCGGCGGGAGGACAAGGCGGTGTAGTCGAGGAAACCGAAGTTGACCGGCTTCTTCACCTTGTAGGCGTGCGTGCCGGTCAGGAACACCCATGAGGTATGGGTCTGGATCATACGGACCCGTTTCACGCACTTGCCATACAGCTTCGGCTCCAGCATCTCGGCAACGCGGCCTTGAATGGATGGGTTCGCGGACTCCGGCACTCCCATATTCGCGGTACGTCTGGGCTTCCGGCGTCTGACCTTCGTCGCCTGGGTCCGCACGGCTGGTTCCTGCGCTCTAGCTCTTGGTCTCCGGCTTCGCTCTGCCACCGCCCAGCTCCCAGCCCATCGCCAACGCTTTCTTGTTCAGTTCGAGCGCCTTCACCGGAACCCGGTTCGCGACGGACTTCTCCAGAGACTCAAGCTTCACGACCCCGGTGATCCGGGCAAGCGCACCCAGCATCAGGATGTTTGTAAACAACTCGCGTCCGAGCTGGGTACGTGAGGTCTCAGCCATGGCGAGACAGACCGAACCTTCGCGCGGGCACTCCCGGACGTAGAAGCCGTCGATGATGGCGATGCCCCGCACCTTGAGGGCATCGAAGTACTTATCGGCCGCCAGCTGGGACAGACAAACGAGCACGTCGAGTTGCCGGGACTTCGGATAGAGGATCGCCTCGTCCGAGATGATAACGTCGGCGCGCGATGCACCGCCCCGTGCCTCCGGTCCGTAGCTCTGGGTTTGAACCACGTTCATTCCTTCGTGCACGCCTGCCGCCTCGGCGAGAATCACGCTCGCCAGGATTACGCCCTGCCCGCCGGTGCCTGCCAGCCTTATCTCAGTCTTCACCGGTTCACGGCGTCCCGGCGACCTTGCTCGGTATGCCGAGGTCCTTGCAGTCAGCCCCGATCTGGCGGAGCCGCCGCAGTTCTGCGTACAACTGGGAATAGGGCGGGACTTCTTCACGGTCGTGCAGTACCCCGATGACGAACTTGTCCTGCACGACCCATGGGTCCGCCACCTTGCTCACGTCGATCGACCGGTCCCTGATCCACTCCAGCATCTTCACCGCATCGCCCATGGCCTGGTACCGACCGAAGAAAGTCGGGCACTGCGAGATGATCTCCACGACGCTGAAGCCGCGCTTGCTCAACGCCAGCCTCGCCATTTTCTTCAAATGGGCGACGTGAAACGTCGTGCTGCGGGCAACGAACATCGCCCCGGTCGCCCGGGCCATGAAGCACGTATCGAAGTCCCGCTCGACGTTCCCGAACGGGGCGGTCGAGGCCCGGGCACAGGTCGGCGTGGTCGGCGAATACTGGCCGCCGGTCATTCCGTAGGTGAAGTTATTGAGCACGAACACGGTCACATCGATGTTCCGGCGGGCGGCGTGGATGAAATGGTTACCGCCGATCGCCAGCATATCCCCGTCGCCGCCGAACACGACCACCTTCAGGTCAGGTCGGGCCAGCTTCACGCCGGTCGCGGCCGGCAAGGCCCGACCATGAAGCGTGTGAAAGGTATCGCAATCGAGGTAACCTGAGATCCGCGAGGAACACCCGATGCCCGATACAACACACAGCTCATTCTGGTTGACTCCCATCTCGATCAGCGCCCTGACCACGGTGTTCATAGCGGTGCCGATGCCGCACCCCGGACACAGAATGTGCGGGAACCGCTCATCGATTCGGAAGCGATCCAGAAACCGGTTCACACTTTCCGGCGCATCCGTCTTCAGATGCTCGTCCGCCATCGGGTATCCTGGTTCAGTCATTCTGCCTTCCAGACTCCGGTTTCCTGACGGTGGCTTCTCCGTGCCTCACAATGCATCGATTATCTCCTCTGGCGTCAGCATCTCCCCATCGTAGCGCTGAACCGAGATCACCGGCACGTGGCGGCTGACGCTTCGCTCAATGGTCCGGCGGAGCTGCCCTTGGTTCATCTCCGGCACGACGACGCGACGCGCGCTCCTCAACAGGGCGATCATCCGTTCCATCGGGAACGGCCAGACCATCCGCAGGCGCAGAATGCCGACCCGTCTCCCGGTATGCTGCTCGAACATCCGCTTCGCCTCCATGGCGGAACGGGCCGCGCTGCCGTAGCAGACGATGACCGTTTCGGAACCCAGGTCCTCATAGGTCACGTCCCAGAGCCAGCTCCGATTGTCGTCGACTTTGTTTCGCAGCCGGTCCATGTTCCAGCGGATGATCTCCGGGTCATCGGTCGGAAACCCGTCCTTCCGGTGCGTCAGCCCGGTCAGATGGACACGATACCCCTCGCCGAAGCTGGCGATCCGGGAATCGTAGTTATTGGAATCATCATAGTGGTAGTACTCGCCCGGCGGCACCTTGATCAGTTTCGACTGCCACAGACCAACGTGCTCCGGCAACTGAACCGCCTCGCGCATGTGCCCGACGATCTCATCCATCAACACCAGGACCGGTATCCGGAGCCGTTCGGACACGTTCACTGCCTCGACGGTCAGGTCAAAACACTCCCGCACGCTCCAAGGACAAAGGGCGACAATCGGATGGTCGCCATGAGTGCCATGACGCGCCTGCATCACGTCCGCCTGTGAACTCCGCGTCGGCGTCCCGGTCGCGGGCCCGCCACGCATTACGTTAACGATGATGCAGGGCAGCTCGGCCATCACCGAGTAACCAATCCCCTCCTGCATCAACGAGAAACCCGGGCCCGAAGTTGCGGTCATCGCCTTCACCCCGGCCGCGGTCGCACCATTCATACAGCAGATCGAGGCGATTTCGTCTTCCATCTGGATGAAGGTCCCCCCGATTCGCGGGAGCTCACGGGCAAGATACTCGGCGATTTCGGTCGAAGGCGTAATCGGGTACCCGGCGAAGAAACGCACGCCGGCGCGCACAGCTCCGACTGCACACGCCTCATTCCCAGACAGCAACCGGGTCGCCGGCCGCTCATTCGTCATTCGGACTTCGGAATTCGTCATTTCTGCACAAAGATGGCCATATCCGGGCACCGGTACTCACACATCCGGCAGGCAATGCACTTCTCCGGGTGTGCGACCACCACCTTGAACCGGTCGTCGAGGTCGAGCGTCCCGGTCGGGCAGAATTCGACGCATATCCGGCAGCCCTTGCAGAACTGCCGAATGATCGTGTGCTTGTGCCCCTTGGGCCCGGCCGACGAAACCGGCTCGCGCAGCAGAAACTTCTTCACGTGCGACTCTGCAGCGGGCCACGTGCGGCTGAATACGCTGGGGTTTGCATTTAATTCAGGGAGGCTATTCTACCGAGGCGAATTGCAGCGTCAACCATTGGAGAACCCCGACCAACCAGGCTCAAGCACAAGCTCCGGTCAGCTACGGATTGATCCCGCACGAGTTCCTCATCGATGACCACCCTCCAGTCAGTCCTAAGTCCGCTGCTGTAACGGACGATTTGGGCTCGGCCCCCGCCCAACTGCTGCATATGAGTTCCTGAGTATGCATGACCGCTGTTCGCCTCGAGTCCTACGGCGTCGGCCCCGGTGACTCTGCTCCGTGAACCGCAACCTGCCGAACGCAGAGGGGGAACGTGGGCACCCGTTGCGCTCGGACGCGGCTTGACTTCCGGCGCGGGCCGCCGACAATGCTCTCGTGAGCAACACCAGCCGGGCGGTCCTTTTCACCATCGGCTACGTCGCGGCCGGGCTGATTGCGGTCGTCGCCGTTGGCGGCCTCACCTACGGGCGGCAGTTGCTGAACTTCCCCGAGCCGCTGCTGACGCTCCTGCTTCTCGGGTTGATGGGCGGGCTCATCTACGCGTCGGTCCAGATGGACGTGCCCGGATTCGTGGTTCCAGTGGTAGCGCTGGCGTTCGTGGCCCGCGTGGCCCTTACCCCCCGCTCTTACTCGCACCTGGCCACGGCCATCTATACCCTGGTGATGGGCGTCGCCCTTCTGGCCGCAGCCTACGCACAGAAGTCGCTTGCCCTCAAGTTCGGCCGCTTCCTCAGCACGGGACTTGTCGTGGCCGCCGGCTACGCACTGATGACACTGCTGTTCATCAGTATCTGGAACACCCATACCGGCCTCGGCACGGTCTGGCGCCAGGCCTTTCTCGGCGCGAAATTCGGCGTCGGGCTGGGGCTTGGGTTCGAGCTGATTGACCTCATTGGACCGCGTCCTGAACACCTCTTCTTCCCTGCCCCTTCCGCGCTTGACAACAGAAGCGAAGACACCTAAACTGCTGACGTCAGGATCCATACGCTGAGATACGCAGTCTGGACGCCGGGCGGAGAGTGGCCGGGCCCGGACCGCGACGGCCGCGGA
>Ga0163210_1000650_pt1 | contig 14740 bp, 15 predicted proteins | sample Kivu_220m_FD_113536 | JGI IMG/M metagenome (GOLD analysis project Ga0163210, IMG submission 113536) | Freshwater microbial communities from Lake Kivu, Western Province, Rwanda to study Microbial Dark Matter (Phase II) - Kivu_220m | ecosystem: Environmental > Aquatic > Freshwater > Lake ...
GCCCCATCCTCATCTCCACGGTGTAGAGCGCATCATAATCCTGGTCAACGAATGTATATTGCAACGGATAGTCAGGAATGACGCGTTGCCACACTTTTTCCATGGCTGCGATCGATGCCGGCAGGGTTCCCCCTGCCAGCCTGATCAGGATCACCTGAAAATTCTCCGTCCCTGTCAGGAAAAACGCCATAGGCTCAATCGGTTGTTCGGCGCCGGAATAGGTGAAGTTCTTCAGAACACCCACAATGGTTCCGCTGACGCCCATGAAGGTGAACCGTTTCCCCACCACATCGCCGCCTCCCATGGCCTTGGCAACCTCTTCATTCACCAGGAAATTCCCGGTGCTGTCCCTGGCCAGGTCTCCCGGATAGGCAGGCGAGAAACCCCTGCCGCTGACCAGATCCATTTTCAGTGTGGAGAGGTAATCGTAATCAACCATGTTGAATCCGATCAGCACCTCCTGGTTGGGATCTTTCCCATCCCAGTCGGCATCTCCCGAATTGCTCCCCATCATGACTGGATTGTCGTTGGCTGCAGTAACCCCGAGGATCAGGGGATCTTCCAGCAACTCCTTCTTCAACGAGGCATAGTTGCTCTTCATGTTGTCAGGCATCGGAACACAAACCATGTTCTCTTTGTCGAAACCAAGCTCCTTCTCCTGCATGAATTTCAACTGAAGGTACATGAAAATGGCGCCCAGCGCGATGAAGATGGAGAGGGTGAACTGAATGATGACCAGTCCCCTGCGCAGCCAGTGGTTTCTCTTCCCCGAAGCGGTCTCGCCTTTGAGCACCAGTACCGGCTTCATGGAGGAGAGATAGAAGGCGGGATAGATCCCGGCCAACAAGCCCGTCACCACTCCCGTCACGATAAAACCAAAAATGAATTTCACCTGGAACATGTCTGACAAGGTGAAATTCTTCCCTGAGATGGTATTGAACACACCAAGGGACATGGCTACAAGGATGACAGCAATGACCAATGCCATCAGTACCAGGACCATCGTTTCGGTCATGAACTGAATGACCAGGGCTTTGCGGTTCGCCCCGGAAGTTTTTCTTACCCCGATCTCCTTGCCCCTCGCGGCCGCTTTTGCCGTGGCAAGGTTGATAAAGTTGATGCAGGCGATCAGGAGAATGAACCCTGCGATGGCAATGAAAATATAAACCCTCGTGATCTCACCCTGGCTTTGGCCCGAGCCATAATGGGAATACAAATGCAAATCAAGGACTGGAAATAAAAAGAAAACGGCATTGCTGGTAGGATTGTGTTCCCTGACAATCTCCGTCATTTTCCTGCCTGCCACTTCGATATCCGCTCCGGGATGGATGAGCGCAAAAGTGTAAATGCTGTTGCTGCCCCATGAATCGCTGGCCCAACCGATTTCATTTATATACTGATATGGCAGGAGGGCATCAAAGGCCAGTCGCGAATTCTTTGGGATATCCCTGATGACAGCTCCAACAGTAAATGGCGTCTGGTTTTCCAGCTCAACCGTTTGGCCGATGGCATTGCCATTCCCGAAATACTTGCGGGCCAGCTTCTCCGTAAGGACAATCCCGTGAGGATTCCGCATGGCGGCCTTTACATCCCCCTCGGCCACGGGGAAGGTGAAGATATCAAAAAGCCCCGAATCAGCTGCCATCACAGTTGACTCATATAAGGGCCGGTCACCCGTCCGGAATAACAACCTCGGGAGCCTGACCAACCTGGCTGTGAGACTGATCTCGGGAACTTTTTCCTGCCATACAGGCGCACAGGGAAACGGCGTGACCGGTACCCGGTAGCGTTGCCCTGAATAAAACTGATCCTGGTTCACGAAATAGATCTGATCCGCCTTTTCGTTGAACCGCTCAAAGCTGAACTCATCCATCACCCACATCAGGATCAGCAACGCTGCAGCCATCCCCACAGCCAAACCGGTAATATTGATGAAGACGCTCGCTTTTTGCCGGGATATGCTACGGAATATTGTTCTTAGAATATTGACTACCATAATATTATGCTACCTTAATTCCACTTTGTCATTGTTTCCGAACAGGGTGTAATCCGACACGATCACCTGTTCCCCCGGTGTCAACCCTTCCAGAATCTCATAAAACTGGGGGTTCTTCCTGCCAATCCGGATGGAGCGTTTGATGGCATAGGTTCCGCTCTCATCCACCACGAAAATCCATTGCCCACCGGTGGTCTGGTAGAAACTTCCCTGCGGGATCTGGATCGCCTCAGAGGGCTGACCCAATTGCAGTTTGATAAAATAGGACTGTCCGATCCGGATATTCTCTGGCAACCCGTTGGTGAAAACCAGATCGATCGTGAATTTACCGTTCCTCACCTCAGGATACACCTTCCTGATCTCAAGGGTCAGGGTGTCATCCGGTTTCTCTATATAACCCAACAATCCTGTCCGGATCCGGTCAATGTAATGTTCATCAACCGTGGCCTCAATTTTATAGGAGGTCAGGACATTGATCTGGCCGATCCGAAACCCGCGCGGGATCGACTGACCGATCTCCACCAGCAAAGAGCCGATCTGTCCATCCACGGGAGCCTTCACATTCAGATACTCCTGCTGCTGTTTCACCAGATCGAGGTTTAGCTGCATGTTGCGCAGGTTATCGGTGATCTGTTCGATCTGCAGGGAACGAAAACTGGAATCCTGCTGCTGGCGAAGGACGACCAGCGCCAGGGATTTCTCCGCCAATTGCTCATCTTCTTCCGATTTCAGAAATTCATCCATCGAGATCAGCTCATCCTTGATCAGCTCCTTGTTCTGTTCATAATGTCGTTTTTTCGCGATCAGATCGTATTTGGCATTCAACAACTCCCGTTCAAGCGAATGTTTCTCCTGCTCCATGCGGATACGCACCTCCCTTAAAAAATTCGCCTTTTCCGCTAATTGTGCTTCACTGTTCAGGATGTTCAGGTTGAGATCGTTGTTGGTCAGTTTCAGGATCACATCCCCCTTGTGGACCATGCTCCCCTCTTCCAGGAGGATCTCTTCAACCTTACCCCCTTCATAAGCATCCAGGTAGATCGTGGAGATGGGGGCCGCATATCCGTCAATGGTGATATAATCATTGAAGACTCCTTGAACCACCGTGGCAATGGTGACCTTCTCCTTGTCCACCCGCACGGTGCTCGTCCAGTCACGGAGAGCAAAAAAAAGGACCAGGGCAAGCAGGATCACCCCTCCGATGATATATTTCCAGTATTTCTTCCGGATCCATCGTTTCTCTTCGATAACGCGGTCCATTCCGATTGAAGGCTGACTGTTCATGAATTACGAATTACGAATTACTGTTAACTTTTCATTTCACCATAACACCATAACACCACATCATCTCATCACGATTTCACCACATCACCATCCAGAAAGCTTCCCGTAATCAGAAACCGGATGTACCTCTCCTTCAGCAGCACCTGCAGTCCCGTGCGCAACACTTCCGTCTTGGCCCTGAACACTTTGTTCTTCTGGATATAGAACTCAATGATACTGATCAACCCTTTGTCCAATTTTTTCACTGCCGCCTGATAGGCTTTATCACTTTGAATCAATTGCTTCTGGGCCGATTCATACTCTGCCCTGGCCGATCGCCAGTCGGTCAGCGATTTCTCCACCCCCATCCTGAGTTTATTGGCTTCATCATCGTACTGCACTTTTGCCTGCTGGTACTTCAGTCTCGATTTGCTCAGTGCGGTATATTTCGACAGCTTGCTGAAGATCGGGATCTCGATCCCCACTCCCAGGTATTCACTTCCATTGTTCGCGATCTGATCGGGGAAGGGGATGATCTCATTGCTGTCATCTTTCAGCGTGGTGGCATACACCGAATTCCATCCCGCATAAAATCCAACCTTCGGAGAGAAAGCCCCCTGGTTTATATTGACCTCCTTTTTGGCGGCGATCAACTGGTTCTCGGCAATTTTCATATCAGGAAGCGTTTCCGAAGCCAGGTTGAACAGCTCATTCATGGTCAGCGTATCCATCTCTCCTGTGAACAGGGAGAAGATAACGGTATCGATCTCAAGGTTCACCTCCAGGGGAAAATTCATCTCGTACTTCAATTCCAGCGAAGCCTGTTCGAGCAGGTGGTGCGCCTGCACAAGCAAAAAGCTGTCGGTCGCCAGGTTCGCTTCAATCTCCAGGAGATCGGTCCCGGCTTTCCGTCCCACCTCCACCAGCTTGGAGGTGTAGTTCAGCTGCTCGCGTGAAAGCTGAAAATTTTCACGGGCAATGGAAGAGAGTCCCTCCTTCAACAATACATCAAAATAGCCATTGATCACGGAGAAGGCAACCTCATTTTTCACTTGCTGCAACTTGTTCTGTTCCGCCCGGTAATTGTATCTCTCCATCGCGATGCTGTTGAGCTTCATGAACCCCGAAAAGAGATCCACCGAAGTATAGATCGCATAGGTGTTGTTCATGAACTGCACATCGATATAGGTGTTGCTGCTCGGATCAATGCTCCGTCCGTAATACTGATCCACGGATGACTGGGCCGCAAGGGATGGCAACAGATTGTTGTTGGCCTGCAGGTAATCGGTTTTCTGGATGCGCACACCCAGCTCCTGGTGGTGTACCGACAAGTTGTTCTCCCAGGCATATCCGATGCACCTGTCCAGCGTCCAAACCGGCTGCCCGGTCACATCCAGGGCAAGCGTTAGGAGAAAAATGAAGCCGGTGATGATATGCTGTCTCATCGTCAAACCGCTGCTGCTTGTCTGGCCACCTCCTCTGTCACCACCTGACCGTCAAAGAGGTTGATGATCCGGTGGGCAAATGCAGCATCCCGCTGCGAGTGGGATACCATGATGATGGTGGTCCCCTGTTTATTCAATTCCGTAAGAAGGTTCATCACCTCGATCCCGTTTTTTGAATCGAGGTTTCCGGTCGGTTCATCCGCCAGGATGAGTTTCGGGTTCGGAACAACGGCCCGGGCTATGGCGACCCGTTGCTGCTGCCCCCCCGATAACTGCTGGGGAAAGTGCTTCCTCCGGTGACCGATCTTCATCCGGTCGAGGATCTCCATGACCATCTCCTTGCGTTTGCCTCTCCCAATCTTTAAATAGAGAAGGGGCAATTCAACATTCTCATATACATTCAGTTCATCAATGAGGTTGAAACTCTGGAACACGAACTGGATATTCCCTTTCCGGTACTGGGTGCGCCTGCCCTCCCTGAATTTGGACACATCGGTCCCGTCAAAAAGATAGGAGCCCTCTGTAGGATTATCCAGCATTCCCAGAATATTCAGCAAGGTTGATTTCCCGCACCCCGAAGGGCCCATCACGGCAACAAATTCACCGGGCTTGACTTCAATGGATACATTTTTTAACGCCGTTGTCTCAATCTCATCGGTCCTGAAAAGTTTGCTTAAGTTGACTGTTTTGATCATCAGAATATCATTTAAAGATCTTGTCACGAAACAGGCAAATACTGTGCCCGATTATATATATAATTGATATACAATTTATTACTAAAATTATCATCGAGATATTGTAAATTTTCATTACATGTAGTTGTAATTTTTATTTACATATGTCATGGACATTCATATGAAAGGATCCATGGAAGGAAAAAACAATGAAGGCAGGTTATTGATTGTCGATGACAATAAAAGTGTATTGAACGCCCTGCTCATCTTACTCAGAAATGAATTCAATGAGGTGCGCACACTGACTGCTCCGAAAACGTTGATGCATGAGATGGAGGCCCATGAACCGGATGTGGTGTTGTTGGACATGAATTTCAAGACCGGGGAAAGTTCCGGAAATGAAGGGATATACTGGCTCCGGGAGATCAAGCGACAGTATCATGACATCGAAGTGGTCATGTTCACCGCCTACGGCGATGTTGAGCTGGCAGTCAAAGCCACACGTGAGGGAGCCGCTGATTTCGTTCTGAAACCCTGGGAAAATGAGAAGCTGGTTGCCACATTGAGAGCCGCTTACAGGTTAAAGAAATCGGCCGAAGCCGTAGTCGACCTGAAGCGGCGTGAGCAGGATCTGAAAAATGAACTGAACCGCGATGAACGAATGATCATAGGGATCTCACCGGCCATGCAGGAGGTGATGAAGGTGGTAAGGAAAGTGGCCCGCACCGATGCCAATGTACTGATCACCGGAGAAAATGGCACAGGAAAAGAGCTGATTGCCAAAGAGATCCACCGCTTGTCTGACCGTTACAACGAGTTGCTGGTGACCGTTGATCTTGGATCCGTGTCAGAAGGTCTTTTTGAGAGTGAGATGTTCGGACACACCAAAGGCTCTTTCACCGATGCGCATGAAGACAGGACGGGAAAAATCATGTTGGCCGACCGGGGGACCCTCCTGCTGGATGAGATAGGAAACCTTCCGCTGAACCTTCAGTCAAAACTCCTGAACAGTTTGCAGAACCGTTTGGTCGTCCCCGTGGGATCAAACAAGGAACACCCGGTGGATATCCGCCTGATCTGTACCACCAACAAGAATCTGTCAGAGATGGTCAGTCAGAAAGAATTCAGGCAGGACCTTTTATACAGGATCAATACCATTCACATTGATCTCCCCCCGCTGCGCCAGCGCCGGGAGGACATTGAGATCCTGGTGAACTTTTTCACGGGAAAATACGGTCAGAAATACAAGAAACCCGAAGTGGCCATGAGTCCGCAAGCCATGGAAAGACTGAAATCCTATCCATGGCCCGGAAACATCAGGGAACTTCAGCATACCATTGAAAAAGGGGTGATCTTATGTGAAAATGACCTCATCACACCCTGGGATCTTTACCTGCACCAGCCCGACGATCCGGTATATGAGAAAACATGCACACTGGAAGCGATGGAGGTCAGGATGATCATCAGGGAATTGCAGGTTCAGGGTCAGAACCTGAGTATTGTGGCTAAAAACCTGGGAATTTCACGACCCACACTTTACAAAAAAATGAAAAAATATGGCCTCTAAACGGATAATGCTTGCCACCCTGCTGAACATCGTGATCATCAGCGGATCGGCGTTTTTAGCGGGAATCTTGGTGATCTACTACCATGAACCCTGGTATCTCCTGTTGTTGCTTCCCATACCGCTCTGCACCTACAGGGTCATTTACCTTTTCGATCAGTCAAACCGTCAGATCGCCTTCTTTTTTGAAGCTATCCGGAATGAGGATTCGGCATTGAAATTCCCCACGGAGATCAGGCAACGATCGTTGCGATACCTCTACCGGAGTTTGAACGACCTGAACGAACAGATTGAAGAGGTCAAACTGAAGAATGAGTATCTCGAGAAATATTACCGGAGCTTTATCCAGCATGCCGCCATAGGGCTCATCTCCATCAACCAGGATCATGAGATCGAGCTGATGAATGACAAGGCGTTTGAATATGCAGGCATACCATCCTTTACGCCGTTGCATCTGGTCCCGCTGAGAAATCCCGAATTTTTCAGGACGATCTGCTCGGCCATCCCGGGTGAACCCACCTCCTTTAAACAAATCAACCGGGATTCCCAGATCAACCTGCTCATTCTTGCCCGGGAGATCAGGTATGGCGGGAATGTCTCCAAATTGATCTCGATGCAGGATATCCGGCAGGAACTCGATGAAAAAGAGCTTGATGCCTGGCAAAAGCTCATCCGGGTCCTGACCCATGAGATCATGAACAGCATCGCCCCGATCGTATCTCTCAGCGGAACGTTGCGCGGGTTTTTCGTCTCCGAACAGGTTCCCGTTGAACCCGGAGCGATCGACAGGGAGGTGATCTCCAATGCCATACAGGGATTGGATACCATCGAAGAACGTGGACAGGGGCTTCTCAACTTTGTGAACAGTTACCGTAAACTCACACGGATCCCAAAGCCCGACTTCGCTCCGATTGAGATCAACGAGTGGATAGATAAAGTGTTATTGCTCCTGAGCGATGCATTGCAAACCCACGGGATCTCGGTCTCTTTCTCCAACGATCAGAGACTGAAGCCGGTAGTGGGAGATGAAAAACTATTAACACAAGTCCTTCTCAATATTTTAAACAATGCCATTGAAGCGCTGGCAGATCAGGATGAGGAGAAGCAAGTGAAGATCTTTGTCCTGACATCGAAGCAAAACCGTCCGGTCATTCGCATTGTGAACAACGGACCTTCCATCTCCCCCGAACTTGCCGAGAAAATCTTTATTCCCTTCTTCACCACCAAAGACCAGGGGTCCGGGATCGGATTGAGCCTCTCCCGGCAGATCCTGAGAATGCATCACGGGAGCCTCCATCTTGAAGCGGATGAAAAGGAGACAGGATTTGTTATAACCCTGTGAATCTCACCCTGTCTGACGCCTGAATAGCTGTCAGAATTCATTGATGAACAATACCATAAGAATACCTGCCCACTCCTGACGGGGATTGACCGGTAGATTTCCGGGGTTCATCGAAAAAAACCAAAATATCACTTGCGATATGTAACGTATCTTTCTCTTCTCCGTCATATGTTCCGAAAAGCAAAAATTAAAAACCATGAAAACACTTTTGATTATCACCCTAATTTCAAGCTTTCAGATCAGCACGGTATTCTCTGGAAACCCTCCCCATAAAATCACCTTCACTACAATGTATGAAACGATCTGCCACGATTGCCTGTATCTGAATCCGGTCATTCCCCTGGAAGCCACTTTCGAAGATCAGAAAGCCGTGACAACCTTGATTGAAAATGAATCCTTGGCCCCGCAGGTTCCCCTTCAAGCTGATTTCAATGACTCCAAACCCGACAGCAAATTGGCCACTTCCTCTTTATCCCCTGAAGTGCCGCGTGAAGCTGATTTTCGAACGACCTTATAACCCCAATATATTTTCCCGGTTTTGTGAATGGCAGGGGCGACGGTAACGTCGCCCCTGCGTGTTTTTCAACTTTCAGTCTGCCACTTCCCAAAGAAATGACGGATTGTTTGTTTAATCGCTATATTTGTTCGACCTTCATTTTTTAATATTCTTAACTCTGGGATTATGAATGAAAACTGCACGGTTTCCCGTTACCTCCTCCACCGTCTGGAGGAGATTGGCGTCCACCATCTGTTTGGTGTCCCCGGCGATTACAATCTGGACTTCCTGGATGAGGTCATGCTCAGCCCGATTCAATGGGTTGGCAATTGCAACGAACTCAATGCCGGGTATGCCGCTGACGGCTATGCCCGCATCAATGGCATCGGCGCTGCTGTTGTAACCTATGGCGTAGGCGGATTGAGTATCATCAACGCCGCAGCCGGCGCGTTTGCCGAACACGTCCCGCTGGTCATCATTAACGGGGCCCCACCAGCCCGGCGACGCGAGGCAAGAGCCATGGTCCATCACCTCGTGGCCCACTATTACCTGCAGCTGGATCTGTTTAAAAAGATCACGGCAGATGCCGCATTGCTTTCCGATCCAGCCACAGCCCCCGATGAGATCGACCGGGTGCTCGGGAGCTGTATCTCTCAGAAGCTTCCCGTCTACCTCGAACTGCCGGCCGACATCAACCAGGCTCCCTGTCACCCTCCAACAGGACCTCTGTCAGAAATCCCGTTGCATTCCGATCCCGACAGTCTGGCTGAATCGGTCAAAGAGGCTGCTGCACTGCTTGAGAAGGCCACGAGTCCCATCATCCTGGCCGGGATGGAATTGCTGCGGTTCAAACTGGGCCATGAAACCCTGAAATTGGTTGAAAGCTCAGAGGTCCCCTTTGCCACGATGCTTGGCAGTAAGTCGGTCTTGCCTGAATTGCATCCTCAGTTCACCGGCATCTACCAGGGAGGGTGGAGCAAAGAACAGGTGAGAAAGCAGGTGGAGGAATCCGACTGCCTGATCTCGCTGGGCGCCTGGATGACCGACCTCGACACCGGCCTCTTCAGCATCAACCTCGACAAACACCATATGATTGAAGTGGGTAAAGGGCAAGTCAGGATCGGCAGCCATTTTTATCATGATGTTCAGTTAGCTGAGTTTATCAGGGAGCTCACCCATGTGGTTCGGCCACGCTCCTATCTCATCTCCCACCCGGCCGGAGCTTATCGGCCAAAACAGCCCTTCATCCCCCAGCCTTCATCCGAACTTACAGCTTCCCGGTTGTATGATTGTCTGAATTATTACCTCGATGATCAGATGATCCTTTTGGCAGAGCCCGGAGATGCTTTCTGCGCTGCTCCTGAATTCAATATCGAAGAAGCCGAGAACTTCATCGTGCAGTCGTACTACTGTTCCATCGGGTTTTGCACTCCCGCCGCTTTGGGCGTTTCACTGGCCCGGCCGGAAAAAAGACCGGTGATCCTTACCGGCGACGGTGCCTTCCAGATGACAGCTCAGGAACTTTCCACCATCATTCGTGAACGCCGCCCGGCCATTGTTGTCCTGATCAATAATGACGGATACCTGATTGAACGGAAATTACATCAGGACGGAGCCTACAATGATATTCAGATGTGGAAATATGCCGACCTCCCTGAAGTTTTCGGAGGGAAGCCATTTGCTGTAGGCATTCAGGTTTGGACAGAGGAAGAGCTACTGGCAGCATTCCAACAAGCCGTTACAGAAAAGGAGCGGTTATTTTTCATTGAAGCCATGCTGCCAAAACGGGATTGCTCCAGGGGACTTGAAAAGCTCGGAGAATCCTTCAGGAAGAAGTAGACGTGTAAAAAGAAAAAGAAAAACAAAAACCGGATATCATGAAAATCCTCCATGCATTTCTTTTGGTTCTTTTCCTTTGGGCTGCTTCTTATGATAGTCAGGCCCAGATCAGGATGATCGCCAAAAAGTTACATGGGGCAACCTCCACCTCCCTGACCGAGGAAGAGGCTGCCCAGGGGATCCGCGAAGCCCTTCAGCTTGGTATTGATACGGCTGTGGCATTGGTTTCAAAGACCAACGGTTATTTTGGCAACCCGGAAATCAGGATTCCTTTTCCTGAAGATGTAAGAACAGTTGAAAGTAAGTTACGCGGACTGGGGATGGGTAATCTCGTGGATGAGGGTGTGCTCGCCATGAACCGTGCCGCTGAAGAGGCAGCAAAACAAGCCATCCCAATTTTTACTGATGCGATCACCAATATGTCCCTTAACGACGCCATCTCGATCGTAAAAGGATCGGATAATGCGGCTACTCAATATCTGGCCCGCACCTCCTCGCAGGCGCTGCGGGATGCCTTCAGCCCGGTGATCAAAGAGGCACTCGACCACGTGAACGCAACCCAGGCATGGGAACTGATCATGACCACTTACAACCAGATCCCGTTTGTAAGCAAACAAAATACCGATTTATCCGCTTATGTAACAGAAAAAGCGATTGATGGCCTATTTATCATGATAGCCAAAGAAGAGAGTAAAATCAGGCAGGACCCGGCTCAGCGAGTCACTGATCTTTTAAAGAAAGTATTTGGAAATTGATAGCCAATATGCAGGACAGCTGTTAACATAATCATTAAAAAAAAAACGGATGCAGAATAAAATCTGCATCCGTTGCGGGTAGGGAATTCCCCGCTTATTTGCTCCCTGGTTTTGTGGAGGTAGTTTTAGAAGACGAGGATTCATGAGTAGAGGATTTGGTATTCGTCTTGGAAGGAGCAGTGGATTTATTTTTGGAGCTCTTCGTTGAAGAAGGGGTGGTTTGCTTGTCAGTCGGAGCAGTGGTTGTTGTCTTCTTGGTGGGTTCTGTTTTATTGGGAACCGTTTTGTTCATCTCTCCGCCTGTCCGCTGGCCCGCCGGTGGAGTGGTCTGCTTGTTCATCTCTCCCCCTGTCCGCTGGTCTGCCGGTCCGCCTGCCTTGGGATTGGCTTTGCCTTCTTCCACTGTCCTGAATTTTACGGGCTTTTGGTTATCCTGTTTTTGATCGATCTCTGGACGGTAAACCACCAATTTATTGTCTCTTATCGTTGTTTTATCAGGTTTACTGGCATCTTCAAACGTTCTCTTCTGAACAGGTACGGTTGAATATTTCTCTACCTCCTTTACCCTTGGCCCGTAATACCAGTTGCCCTGGTTGGAATTAGGATTGTTCCCATTATAGATATTGGTAATATAGGTAATGTTGTTGATCTGGACCGGACGATTGTAGATGTATGAATACCAGTTAGTTGAACAGAAATAGCGAAAAGGAACGAACGTCCACCAAAAAGCAGGGGCGCGCCAGGAGTAATTGTTCATCACATACATATTCGGTCCCATAGGAGCCCATGCCCAATATCCATCGTAATAACCCCAGGTCACCCAGGCGGGTGCCCATTCATAGCCAGGGATCCACATCCATCCAAAGTAATCGTCGAAAAACCACCGGCCATAGTGAAACGTTGCCCAACCCCATGGATAGTCAGAAACCCAGGTCCAGCCCAAGTCGGTAAATACCCAGTGTCCTCTGGTGACATAAGGCTTGAAATCTTCGTAATAGGGTAAGTAAGGACTCCAGGTGTATCCATATTGGGGATGATAGATCCATTCCCCATAAGGAGCTAATTCATCATAAAAGGTCTGGACGGAGATGGGTACATTGTAATTAAAGTAATTGTGTCCTCCTACACAAATCGATGTAACCATCAGGAACCCCAGCGCAAACACAATCTTTTTCATGGCTTTAAGTTTTAAAAGTGGTTGATTTTTCTGTTTCAAGGAACGATTGGCGCCAACCATCATCTATTCAGCAAACACTATGCCAAAACAAGGTGCCCTGCAAACACAGGACTAAGCTCCCGGCATGCGATGGTCGTCTACACGCGTTCCAAAAACCACATCACATACCCGCATTTTTCACAGATATAGTTGGTGGCCTCTTTATTGGCCCACTCGATCCCAAGGAACGTCATACCGGGAGTGTTCATCAGCGTACGGCGGGTATAAAATTTATTGTGATGGCAAACCGGACACTCCAGTTTGTTGCCTGCAATGGAATGCTCTGCCACTTCTCTTTGTTTTACCATGGCCTTGGTTTTTTTTCTTGATTTTCAATAGGTTTCCCAAAACGATCTATCAAATATACAGAAAATGTTTGGGATGTTCGAAGGGGATACCGATCCTTTAAGTACCGAGAACATTCGTCATTCATTCGTCATTCATTCGTCTTTCGTTCGTCTTTCATTCGTTTTTTTCGTCATATTTTCTTCATTTTCTTCGCCTACCGCCCAACGAATTTATATGGGTAGCAGTCTATATTGAAAAAAACCATGAAAGTCAACGGACAAAACATCATTTTAAAAGGCGCGAGTGGCACGCTGGGAGATCAATTCGTGATCCGGCAGCGGAAAGGGAGGATCGTGATCGCCGCAATGCCAAAAAAGTCACCGAAACCACTTTCTCCCGCAAGGAAAAAGAATATGGGCAAATTCAAACGCGCCGTCATCTTTGCAAAGCGGGTAAGGGAGAATCCGGTTCTATTGACTCAGCATAACATCCGGGTCAAACGAAATCAGTCGGTTTATCATGCGGCAATTGCTTATTACATGGGGCAGGAAGGATTGTGACCATTATTACAATGCCCCGAAAACCGCGATTAGAGGCGATTTCCGGGGCATTTGCAGGAAAGTTGAAGAACTTTGGTGAAGAGCGGAAAACGGGATTCGAACCCGCGACCCTCAGCTTGGGAAAAGAGGGGCCGGCTCCGGAACCACCAGTATTTACAGTATTTTTCAGATGCGCTAAAATTTTTGGCACAACAATTGGCATAACAAATTTTGATTTTATAAGTTGCATCACGATGCTCTGAAATGCCTAAATTTACTACTATTTCAGAAAACAACCGGCCCTCAGCCGGGGGCTGATTCCCGACGTGCAGTTTTCAACAGCTCTCTTAATGACCATTTTCAAGCTAAAAGGCTTGATTTCATTTAGTTTTTTTAAACTCTCAAGGTCTTTCAAGTGAATGAAAAAGAAAGTATGCCAGGATCTTCGTGCCTGGAACCTGAAGAGTGAGTTTGTATTTGATTCTTGGATGCATTGTTTTGGGTTTTTGGGCGCCCCCTTGCCGGAAATGGGGACAAGGGAGCGCCCAGGTTAAACATTAGCAAGAAGATGCCCAGATTGTGTACATGGCCGGCTTGTGCTCTGTAAGATACAGATTGAGTGCCGCCCTGGTTTCAAAGGAAAGAATATCCTGGATTTTCCCTTTGCGTTTGTAGATGGTAAGTTTGAAGATGGTTTTCATGATAGCCTCCGCTTTTAATGAATATAAAATGCTTTAATTGAAAATCTTAAGCATCCATCAGCGGAGTAAATTTTAATACGCAAGGCTGACGGTCATTTTTATACCAGAAGAATATCAATGATCTATAAAAATGACGGCACCCGGAGGGCATGGCCTTGCGGATTAAATATTTACGGAGCTATCTTTGAGAAAGATTTGCAATTAAGAATAAAACTGAAGTTGTTTAGGCGTTTTAGAAAGAGGGACACAGAATCTACATTACATTCAAATCCGTCACTTTGCAATTATTGAAAATGTGCAAATTGCACACCCTTTATAAAGACTATCTAACAGATAACCAGTATAATAATAAATTAAAAGATAGTTTTTTATTACGGATCTCCGTAGATTAAATTTACGGATTTCCGCAATTGACAGGGATTAAAAAACACTATATTTTTAGCAATAAATTTTCTTTATAATGAATCAGAAAGAAACTAAATCATTACACTACGCATCCATTTCTTATACAAACTCGAAAAAAATTTGCTTTAAATATTCTAACCTGAATTATTCATAAAAAGAAGGAAAGGTTTGTTATCTCATTGATATTCATTATCTTTGAGGCTACTAAGCAAAAAAC
>Ga0163210_1000651_pt1 | contig 14732 bp, 13 predicted proteins | sample Kivu_220m_FD_113536 | JGI IMG/M metagenome (GOLD analysis project Ga0163210, IMG submission 113536) | Freshwater microbial communities from Lake Kivu, Western Province, Rwanda to study Microbial Dark Matter (Phase II) - Kivu_220m | ecosystem: Environmental > Aquatic > Freshwater > Lake ...
CGGCAGGCCGCGAGCGGCCCCCGGCGGCCGACAGCCCCCGCGGCCGGCGTCCCTTGACACGGCACGGCGCGCGGCGTACTATGCACCGCTCAGCATGTTACTACCTCGCGTGCGCGGTGCCCCCCCGTTCGACCGGTCGTCGGGGCGAGGTGCTGGGTGGCAGGTCCGGCTGGGGGCCGGAGGGCTTCGGATGTCGCGCAGATCAGGTCGGGTGGCGCTCGGCGGAGCGTGCCTCGTCGCGGTCCTCGGCGCGCTGGCCGGTTGCGGGCGCGACTCCTTCATCCCGGAGACGAGCGGCCCGGTCGCCCAGATCGAGTTCGGTGACGGCATCGAGGTCGTGACCCCCGCCGGCACCTCGGTACGCCTCTTCGCGGACTACACGCCCACGACGCACAACGGCCGGCCGGCCATCCCGCTGCAGGTGCTCCTCGGCGCGGACGTCGTGCCCTATCCGGACCTCTACGGCTACCGCTTCATCGGCACCGACGGCTATTACGCCGACATGCCCGGCAAGGGCTACGGCGACAACACCTGGTCGCAGCTCGGGATCGGCTACCTCGATCTGATCGACGTTCGCCTGCTCTTCGAGACGACGATGGATCCGATGCTGCGCAAGGGGCACAACGTGAAGTACGTGATCCGCGCCGAGGTGCGGCGGTCGATCGATGTCGCCTGGAGCGACGGGCGCAAGCTGTCCGCGGTGACGGACGTGACGCCGGTGACGATTCCCGCGGGCTACCCCGGGGCGGGCGCTGACGGCTTGCGGCTGGCCGACGTCGTCACCCACGTCCTCCCGGATGACGTCACCCCCGGGAACTACCTGCATCGCGTGCTGGGGCGTGACGGGGCGGGCCTGCCTCGGCTGCTCACGTGGGAGGAGATGCACGCCGTCTACTACCTGCCGGACAGCGATCGCGTCGTGATGGAGGAGGCGCTGGGGTCCGCGTATCGGGTGGAACTGCCGCGGACGATTCGGCTGGAGGGCGGCGAGTGAACGGTCGGTGGCGGGACGGCGGTCCGGGACGCGGCCGGCTGGCGATCGCGCTGGCGTGCGTCAGCCTGCTGATGGCGGTGCCGCCGGCAGCGGGCCAGGCGGTGCCCACGTGGGGACCGAGTGGAGTCGTGGGGCCCGACTCGCTGCCCGTCTACCGGCTGGGCGAGACGATCGTTGTCACCGCGGATCGTCCGGTCGAGGGCCTGCCGGCCCGGACGGAGTACCTTGCCCCCGAGGATCTCGAACGCCTGCCCGGCGGCGACGCCGCGGATCTGCTCAAATCGAGCGCCGGCGTCTGGGTCAGCACCGGGCGCAAGGACGAGGCGAGCATCACGCTGCGCGGCTTCACCTCGCGGCGCGTGGCCATCCTGGTCGACGGGCGCCCGATGAACCTGCCCTACTACGGCAGCGTCGACCTCGCCTCGGTCAGCACCGACAAGCTCGCCGGGATCACCATCGTGCGCGGGCCCGCCAGCGTCACTTACGGCGCCAACGCCATGGGGGGCGTCGTGAACTTCGTCACCGCGCGCGGCCAGGACCGCCCCGGCACGCGCGTCCGCGCGAGCGCCGGCAACCACGACACGGGTGAGGTTCTCGTCACCCACGGACGGGTGTGGGGCCGGTGGGATCTACTGCTGAGCGCGCGCGGCGCCGGCAGCGACGGCACGCTCATCCCGTATGGCTTCAAGCCGGTGTCGGGCAGCGGCCTGGAGGACGGCGGGCTGCGCGACAACAGCGACTTCACCGAATGGGACCTCTTCGGGAAACTCGGCTATCAGCCGGGCGCCGGGACGGACGTCGCCCTCTCGTGGGGCCACCACACCCAGGAGAAGGGCGTCCCCGGCGCCATCGACGAAGAGCGCTACTGGCGCTTCACCGACTGGCGCCGCTCCTTCGCGGACCTCACGCTGCGCCATTCGCTGAGCGCCGCGACGAGTGTGGAGGCGAAGGCGTACGGCGACGTCTTCGTCAACACGCTGGTCGACTACGAGGACGCGGCCCTCGACCCGGCGGCCGTCTTCTACAACAGCACCCACGACACCTGGGACGTGGGCGGCATCGTCGCGCTGGAGCACGACTGGACGCCGCGCCACCACGGGACCTTCGGCGTCAACCTGCGCGAGGACCAGATCAAGAAGCGCATGAATCCCTCCGAGCCCTGGCTCTATCACCACGCGGTGACCGGCTCGGTGAGCGCGCAGCACGTGGCCCAGCTCGGCGCCGCCCTCTGGGGATCGCTCGGCCTGGCGGATGACTTCATGGTGTACAACCACATGCGTGAGGTGGACCACATCCTCGGTTGCTCAGCGGGTCTGACCCTGCGCCCCTCCGAAGCGTGGCGCCTCTGCGGCGCCTTCGGGCGGAGCCCGCGCTTTCCGACGCTGAGTCAGCTATGGGGTTCGCAGTCCGGCAATCGTTACCTGCAGGCGGAGGTGGCGCACCGCTTCGAGCTGGGGGTCGACGGGCGGCCCCACGCGGGACTGCGCGCCGAAGGGACGCTCTTTCTGAACGAGCTCACCCATCTGATCGACCGCGACGTGCGGCGCGCCGGGCGCTACTACAACATCGGCTCGGCCCGGAGCTGGGGGGCGGAGGCGGCAGGCACGCTGCAGCTCCGCGCCTGGCTCGAGGTGCAGGCGGTCTACACCTACACGCGCACCGAGAATCGCGACACCGGCGACGCGCTCGACCTGGTTCCGGAACATAAGGTCGACGGGCGGCTGGTCGTCGGGGCCCCCGGGGGGGATACCCAGTGGACCCTGGTGGTGACCCGGGTCGGGTCGCGCTTCGACAGCGAGGCGCTGACCGCGGATCGGAGGCTGCCAGCGTACACGGCGGCCGACTGCCGGGTCATCACCCGTCTCGACCCGCGGGTGGCGCTGTCCCTCGAGGTTCGCAACGTCGCGGATACCTACTACGAAGAGGAGGTCATGTACCCGGCGCCGGGGCGGACGATCTTGTTCTCAGCCACGCTCGAACTGTGAGCCGTGGATCGGTGCATGTCGGTCAACCGCAGTCACAAAGGAGGTAAGGCATCATGAGGAAGCTCGCGATCATCGGTCTGGTCATGGGGGCGCTGCTCGCCGGCTCGGGGGCGTCGGCGCTGACGATCTATGACATCCAGTACTCGACCGGTCCCGACTACCAGTCGGCGTACCTGGGACAGGCGGTCTCCGTCACCGGGGGCGTGGTCACCAAGGTCTTCGTCGGAGGTTCGACCAAGGTCACGATTCAGGATCCGACGCTGGGGGACGTCTGGGCGGGCGTGCAGGTCGTCTTCAGCGATCCGAGCCAGGCGGCCGGCATCGTGCGCGGTGACCAGATCGACGTCGCCGGCGGCGTCGTCGACGAGTACCGCGGCAACACGCAGATCGTCATGGGCGACGGCAGCAGCGTCGTGATCAACAGCTCGGGCAACGTCGTCGAGCCCCTGGTCGTCTCGGTGACGGACATCCCCAACCCGGCCGACCACGACCGGAGCGAGCCGTACGAGTTCATGCTGCTCCAGGTCGAGAACGTCACGGTGGGCCAGATGGAGCTGGGCAAGAACGACGACAACTACGAGCTCTTCAACAATGAAGGGCTGTGCTGGGCGTCGGACTACGCCAACGAGGACCTGCCGCCGGACAGCGAGTACTACGTTCAGCCCGGGGAAGCGTTCGACAGCGTGACCGGCTACCTCGAGCAGTACCTGCGGCTCGAGCAGGGCTGGGACTACTACCAGCTCCTCCCGCGTGACGCCGACGACTACGTGCCGGCGGGCACGCCGGCCGAGACGACGTCCTGGGGCACGGTCAAGTCGCTGTTCCGCTAGACGGAGACGCTGGGAGCCGTGATGGGTATCGGGTACCTGCGTGCCGCCGGCTGGGCCCTGCTGGCTCTGGCCGGTGGCGCGCCCGCCCCCCGTGCCGGGGCGGTCACGATCTTCGAGCTGCAACACTCCACGGCCGAGCGGGAGTGGAGATCCGCCTACGAGGGCCAGACCGTCTCCCTGACGGGCGGCGTCGTGACGCACGTCGCCGGGTTCCGCATTTCACTGCAGGATCCGACGCTGGGTGACGCCTGGGCCGGCATCGAGATCCGGGCGTACGAGAACGAGGCGCCGCTGGGCGTCGTGCGCGTCGGCGATCGCGTTGACTTCCACGACCTCCTGGTCGAGGAGTTCCGCGGCGGCACGATCCCTCAGTTCAAGAGCTACAGCAGTTTCGAGGTCCTCAGCTCCGGCAACCCGCCGCCAGACCCGGTCCTCGTTCCTCTGGCCGACATCGCCCATCCGCCCGACCGCGAGCGGTGCGAGCGCTACGAGGGCATGCTCGTCACGATCGAGAACGTGCGGATCGGTGCGATGGATCTGGGGAAGGCCGAGGACAACTACGAGCTGTCCGACGGGACCCACACCGCGTGGGGGTCGGACTACTACAACCTGGACCTGGCCGTGCCGCCCTTCCCGAAGTACCACGTCGCGCGCGGCGAGCGGTACGCCCGGATCACCGGGGTCTTTCAGGAGTACGTCCACGCCGAGGAGGGCTGGGACTACTACCAGCTTTTGCCGCGCGGCACCGGGGACTACGAGCGCTCGGAGATCTACAGCATTCGTGACGTGCAGCAGTCCACGGCGGACGATGACTGGAGCTCGCCGCTCGCGGGGACGCGCGTCAGCGTGGCGGGCGTCATCTCGGCCGAGCGCTCGGCGCTCGGCCGCCTGGGTCTGTGCGACCGCGACCTGGGGCCGGCCTGGTCCGGGATTCTGGTGGACGACCCCGATGGCCGACTGGGCGGACTGACGCTCGGCGTCCAGGTTCTCCTGCGGCAGGTCCTGGTCGAGGAGCGCGCCGGTCAGACCCGGCTGCGGTTCGACGACGAGAGTGAGTCGATCGTGGCCGGCGCGGGCGGCGCCGCGGGCGCGTACGGCCTGGAGCCGGCGATGCTGGCGCTCGACGCCGGCGCCGCGGTGTCCGAGCCGTACGAGGGCATGCTGGTCGCGCTGTACAACCTGAGCGTGACACAGCGCGCCGTGCCCGAGGGCGACAGCCTCTACTACCTCGTCGGCGCGGGAGAGACGCTGCTGGGCACGGATGCCGAGTGCGGCCTGGTCCCGGCCGACAGCACCTTCTTCGTGCGCCCCGGTGACCGGCTGGGCCGCATCCGGGGCCTCGTCCTGGAGCGTGAGCTGCCGGGAGGGGAGCGGGCCTACGTGCTCGCGCCCCGGTCGGCCGAGGACTACTACTTCACCCCCGAGGCCGGCGTGACCTACACCTCGTGGGGCAGCCTCAAGAACGAATTCCGACAGGAGTCACAACGTTGACACAGCGCATCTTTCGCGGAGTCCGCGCGTGGGTCGTCGGCGGGACGGTCGCGATCGCGACCCTGGCCGCGGCCGACGCCGCCCCCGCCTACAACATCTACGAACTCCAGCACTCGGGGCCCGAACTGGACTGGCAGTCCCCGCACGCGGGCGAAATCGTCCAATGCGTCGGCGGCATCGTCACGCACAAGTTTCAGCAGCGGATCGTGCTCCAGGACCCAAGCCTGGGCGACGCGTGGGCGGCGATCGAGGTGCGCGGCTATCCGGTCTATCCGACCGGCATCGAGATCGGTGACCAGGTCGACTTCGACAATGTCTACGTTGACGAGTTCCGTGGCGTCACGACGCTGCAGTACTACAACGCCAGCAGCCACGTGGTCAACTCGAGCGGACACGAGCTGCCGCCGCCGCTGCCGATCTCCGTCTGGGACGTGCGCTTCCCCGCGCATCCCGAAGCGACGGAGCCTCTGGCGGCGATGCTCGTGGTGGCGATCGAGCCGATGACGATCGGCGCGCTCGACCTGGGCGCCCACGACGACAACTATGAGCTGCTCGGATCGCAGGGCGAGACCGCCTGGGCTTCCGACTATGCCAACACCGAGATCGACTCGACCTACTACGTCTCGGGTGGGGAGTGCTACGTGCGTCTCTTCGGCATCGTGCAGCGCTACGATGACGACGAGGAATGGGACTACTACCAGCTCCTGCCGCGCCGGATCGCCGATTACGTGCCGTGCGGCACGGCCGTGGATGCGGAACCGGTGGCCGCCGCGTTGCGGCTGGTTCCCCGGCAGTCGAATCCCGCGCCGTTCCCGGCGGTGATCGCCTACGAGCTTCCCCGGGGGGGCGCCGTGCGGCTCGAGATCCTGGACGCGTCCGGCCGATGCGTCGGCCGGCTGGCCGACGGATGGCGCGCAACCGGCCGTCACACTGCGACCTGGAGCGCCGGCGACGCGCCCGCCGGACTGTACTACGTGCGCCTGCGCGCGGCGGGGGAGCGGCTCGTCGAGCGGCTTTGCTTGCTGCGCTGATTCAGGGCAACTCGATCTGGGGCACGGCGAGCGCGCCGTGCGCCTCCAGTTCCTCGAGGAGCGCGAAGTAGTCGGCGGGCGTGGCGAGCTGGAGCTGCGGCGTCGTATGGCGCCGGTTCCAGTCCTTGACGAACCCGGCGAGCGCACGCAGCTCGGGGGCGTTCTCCATCGGCAGCACGCAGAACCCCGGCGGGCGCAGCGCCGGGGCGCCGCCGCGCGGGATCGTGATCGGCACCGCCGCGCCGGGGATCGCGGCCGGCAGCGCCAGCAGCATGCGATCGAGCGCGGCCGCCGCCCGTGCGCCATCCGCGCGCACGTGCGGGTCGAGGACGCAGGGCGCCGGCACGACGCAGGCCAGCGCCGAGCGCGCCGGCGCGAGGATGCGGAAGGGGAAGTCACGCAGCACCGGATGCAACGCCGCGGCCCACGCGGCTACGTCGGTGCCGAGGAGGAGCAGCGCGCGCACGCCGTCCGGCAGCCCCGCCAGATCCGGCTGCGGCGGCAAGGCCATGACACGCGTGCGCAGCGGGAACGGCAAGGGCCCGCTCGGCGCCACCCCCGCGACATCGACGATCTCCAGTCGCCCGGCGCCGATCAGCGCGTGCGCCTTGGCACGCGCCGCATCCTCGGGAAGCGCCGCGAGCCTCCTGGCATCCACCGCCAGGCGCAACTCCGCATCGCGCGCCAGCACCTCGACCCAGGCGTCGACCTCCGGGCCGCCGGCCGCCGCGCCCTCGCCTCCGAGCAGCATCGGCGCCAGATCGATCCGCGCCGTCTCACGCGGCGTGTGGAAGCTGACCTCCCCGGTCACGAGCTCGGGCGCGCGGTCGGGCGCCGCGATCTCCAGCAGCAGATCGGCGTGCGCCAGGGCTCCGGCCGGGGACTCTGCGACGGGAATCGCGAAGAGCAGCGGCGACGCCTCACCCCCTGGCCAGGCGTGCGCGAACTCGTCCCGGCGCGCGGCGGAGATGACGCTCAGGCGCGCCTTCCCCGTGAATCGCGGCGGGGGGAACAGGAACGCCACCAGGTGGGGCCCATGCTTCTCGCGCTGCAGGATGGCGGTCGACTCCATCCGCCAGTCGCCGAGGCGTGCGCTCTCGCGCGTCACGGGCGCGGGCGCGCCGCCGCGTGGAACTGATCGATCAGCCCCTGCCATACCACCGCCGGCCGCTCCGCGGCGAGCTCGCTCATGTGGGCGCAGGCCTCGAAACCCCAGATCGCGAGAGTGTCCGGGCGGTGACCCAGCAGGCGCAGCGTCCCCTCGAAGAGGTCCGCCTCGGCCGCCTGCGAGATCCTGAACGCCTGGGTCCAGAGCATGGAGGGGACACCGGCTGCGTGGCAGGCGCGCCGCGCGGCCTCGCAGTTCACGTCGATGAAGCGGTCGCGCGCCTCCTGGCCTGTCACCTGGAACGCGGTCCAGTACGGATCGGTCCCGAACTCGCTCACGCCCGGGATCCGCGCGATCGCGTCCCAGTCGAGCGCCGGCTGCCCGCTCACTTCCAGCGGCAGCACGCAGATCGAGGAGGCGAGGCCCGCCTCGGTCGCGTCCCGCACCAGCTCGCCCAGCAGCCGCAGGATCGACTCGCCGCGGAAGCGCTCGACCGCCTCGCGCGGCGCGGCCTGGAGATCGCCGCCGCGCTCCAGGCAGTGGCGGCAGACGCAGAACTCGCCCTCCGGATTGCCCGGTCCGCGATGCACCCAGTGCGGCTCGTCCCAGAAGACCCAGCGCGCGCCGGTGCGCGCGGCGGCCTCGATCCACTCGCGCATGCGCTCGCGCAGCCGCGGGTGGTTCAGGCAGGCGCCGGCCAGCCGGCGCCCCGAGGGCCCGCGCTGGCAGAGATCCTCGTCCTCGGCGATCCAGCGCGAGAACGCCTCGCCGCCGAAGATGCGCGCCACGCCCCAGGGATCGAGCTGCACCTCGATCCCGGCGTCGTGGCTGAGCGTCACGATCTCGCGCATCGTGCCGGGGTAGAACGCCAGGTCGTTCTCGCAGAAGGTGTGGATCACGCGATCGAAGCCGAGCGCGCGCAGACCGCGCAGGTCGTCGCGCACGTGGCGCTGGATGCGATTGCCGAAGTAGCTGGTCGCGAGTTTCATGCTGCTCCCGCCCGGCGTTCGCCCAGAATCGTCCACTGGGCGACCGGGCCGAACCCGCAGTGACGGTAGAGGTCCCCCGCAGCGAACGGGGCGTCCAACGATCCCGAAACGGTGATGAAGCGCGCCTCCCGCAGACGATGGATCGACTCGCGCACCAGCCGGCTGCCCAGCCCGCGGTGCCGGTAGCGGGGAAGGAGCTCGATCCAGTCGATGAACCCCTCACCGGTCTCGCGGCAGAGGCCGTTGAGGGCGAGGCCCGCCGGTTGGCCGATCCGCTCGTCGTTCAGGAAGAACCAGCCGTCCGGGAGGTAGGCGTCGGTGTCAGCCAGCCCCGCCAGATCGTCCGCCGTGATGAAGTGCGGCAGGCTGGGGTACGCCTCGTTGATCAGCGCGGCCGCGGTCGCCAGATCCCGCGCCGGATCGCACGGCGCGACGTGAAAGTCCTCCGGCCAGTCGGGCGCGTCGTGACCCTCGCCGGTGTAGCGGGCGCGGAAGTAGCGGCCCAACACGTTCAGCCCCAGCGTGGCGCTCCAGGCGCGACGGCCGCCCTCCACCACCGGCAGGAAGTCGATCGTGTCCAGCCGCCGCTTCACCTGCATGAGCAGATTGCGCAGCGTCTCGCCCCGCCGCGGCAACGCCCAGGCGAACTCGACCGAGGTCTCCCGGTACGCCACCGCCGCGCACAGCCGCGCGCCGTCGGTGGAGACGAGCGAGTGGCACGCGCGCAGCACGGGCGCGATCTTGCACAGGGGCGTGTACAGGACCGCGTGGGGCGCCGATTCGTAGATGGCATGGACCAGCTCGAGAGCCGTCGAGCGGCCCTCGCGGGGTGGCGCCGTCGGCGGCGCGACACGACCCGGATGCAGCACCGACAGGATCACGCCGCGCACGATAGGTGCGCTTCGCAGGGCGGTCAAGGCGCGTCTGGCCCGCGATCGGCGCGCGCGGCGGCGATCTCCAGTTCCGCGGCGATGGCGCCGTCGGCATCGATCACGCGGATCCGGTCGCCGGGCACCAGACGCCGGCCGCGGTGTGTCTCCGCCACGCCGTTGACCCAGACCTGGCCCGCCTGAACCAGCTGCTTCGCCTCGCCCCCGGTGCCGGCCAGGCCCGCGTACTTCAGCAGGGCGTCGACCGCGATCGCCGCGGTTCGGATCTCGATGCGACGGCGTTCCATGCGGCGAGTGTAACCCGCGCCGTGACAGCTGTCGACGCGCGGCGGAGAGATCCCGCGCGCCGCTTCGCAGTCCCCTGACGCCGGCGCCCCGCCCCTCCGCACAAGACGGCGCTTTCCGTGCGTTTCGCGCGGTGCTACCGTCCCCGCCGGAGGAATCGATGCCGAAGCTCTTGCCATCGCAACCGAAGGCCCACCTGGCCATCGCGGCGATCCGGATCGCGCTCCACCGCGGCGGGCGCCCCCCGAAGCCAGACGAGATCGCCTCGCTGCTCGGCTGGGGCGACGCGGAGACTCTGGTGGTGCTGCGCCAGCTCGTCGACTTCGGCGTGCTGCGGATGCACGAGACCCCCTTCGAAGTGCGCTTCGAGGTGGAGGATCACCTGAAGCTCGAGGAGCTGCCCCGCGAGGAGAACCAGGACGAGCTGAAGGAGGAAGTCGACAGCTTCCATCGCAAGACCGAGACCCGGCGCAAGGAGATCGACCGGATGTTCAGCTCCGGCGAGCTGGAGCAGCGCAAGAAGAAGGAAATGGAGCGCCTGGAGCAGCAGTTCTCCGAGTTCAAGAAGAAGAAACCGCGCCCGCCCCTCTGATCCCGCCTACTTCATCAGCCACCAGAGCCCGAGCGCGCCGGCGGCCACCGTCAAGGCCGGCCCGACCAGATACGGGTACATCCCCGCCAGCGAGGCATTGAAGTAGCGCCGCGTCAGGACCAGGCAGGCGTGCAGCGGCGAGAGGATCATCCCGACATAGCCGAAGGCGAAGGCGAGCGTCACGTAGGGCAGACCCGCGACCGGCCCCGCCGGCTGGCCCGCGCGGGCGAGCATCCCCGCGATCAGGGTGACGACCAGGGGGAAAGAGGTCCCGACGAAGCCGACCGCGATACCGGTGATCATGCCGCCCAGCGCGGGCAGCACCAGGACCATCACGAGCGGCGGGATTCGGTAGCGCGTCAGATCCGCCAGGATCGCCTCCATCGCGTGCGAGGCGTCGAGCATGCCGCGGAAGACCATGATCGCCAGCACCAGGAGCAGCAGCGGCACCAGCATCGGATGGCCCGCCAGCCGCCACGCCTGCCGCGCCGACAGACGGTTGCGCTGGCAGGTCAGTCCTATCGCCAGCCCCAGGCCGAGGAAGATCGGTCCCTGCTCGAGGAGCACGGCCCCCACCGCGCCCGCTCTGCCCGCGCCGCCCAGCAGGCCGACGGCGAGCTTGGCGAGCAGCACGCCGAGGATGACAACGACGATCGGGCTCAGCTCGCGCACGGTCTGAAGCAGCGGGATGCGCGCCGGGGTGCGCTCGGGGTCGGGCTGCGTGCGCAGCCGGCGCAGGATGAAGAACCAGCCGCCGAGGACGGCGAAGGGGGACAGCAGGAAGCCGTGCGCCATGAAGCGCCACTCCTCGACGCCCGCCACCGCCATCGCGAGGATGACGCCCGGGTAGAGCGGCCACCAGAACTCCCAGACGTGCCGGAACCAGTAGTTGAGCGCCGCCAGATGCTCCGCCGTCTCGACGCGGCGATCGACGGACGCCTCCACCATCGGCGCCGAGAGGATCGCGCCCCCCGGCATCGGCAGGAGCCCGATCAGCGCGGGCAGCGCCGCGGTCCGGAGCTGCGGCGCGCGGATCGCGGACTCGAAGCCGGCGGCCATGCGGCGGAGCTGCCCGGACTGGTCCATCAGCCGGGAGAGGATCAGGATCAGGCCGATCGTCGCCAGGAGGCTGAGCGTGCGGGGATCGATTGCGGCGGCGAGCGCGGCGCGGAGTTGCTCCAGCGCCGATAGGCCGAACCAGGTTCCGACGACGGCGGCGCCGGCGAGCAGGCAGACCCAGAGCGGAGCGCGACGGCTGAGAAGCAGAGCGACCAGGAAGGCGACAACGACGCGTATGATCCCCGGGACCCCGGACACGCCCACCTCGCATCGGACCTGAGCCGAGTGCCGAACGCGGGGCGCCGGCCGAGGCCCCGCACCGGGCGTGACGATGCGCTGAAACGGCCGCAGGGGCAAGCGCGCGCACGGCGCGATGGCCGCGACCGGCCAAGGCCCTTAGACTGGCGGAGGGCGCTCGGGACCGCTGCCCGGGCGGGCATGGGGTCGAGGGCCGCCGGCCGGGGAGGGTTGGAGCGATGCTGCCGCACCCATCGGGATCGTGCTTCATCCGAGCGCTGGGGCGCTGCGGGCCGTGGGCGCTTCTCGCCGGCGTGCCGCTGATCGCGGCCTGCGGTGGTCCGCGCGAGCCGCGCGCCGTCACGGTTCCCTTCGCCCTCGATCACAACCGCATGCTGGTGGACGCCGAGATCCGCCGCCCGGACGGCACCTGGCGCGCGGTGCGTCTCTGGGTCGACTCGGGGAATCCGGATTTCTTGATCAGCGAGGGCCTGGCGCGGGATCTGGGGATCGAGCTCTCGGCCGCGGCCGTGGCGGCAGTCGGGTCGCGGCCGCCGCTCGAGGTGCCGCCGCCGGCCGCGATCCGGATCGGCCGGATGACGCTGGACTTCACGGGGGTGAAGTCGATGGTGATGTTCGAGCCGCGTTGGCTCTTCGATACGATGCACAACGACGCGAACCTGCCGGCGACCGTGCTGCGGCGCTACGATGTGGTCTTCGACTATCCGGGTCGGCGGTTCACCCTCGGCGCGCCGGGGTCGGCACATCGCGGTGCGCGCGCCGCCGCCAGCGTCTGCGCGGCGAGCGGCATCGTCCAGCTCGATGCGGTGATCGACGGCGACCGCTTGAGCCTCGCGCTCGACAACGGGGCCTCGTACAGCTTCATCTCCGGCGAGGTGCTCGCCCGGCTCGGCGAGCGCCACCCGGAATGGCCCCGCCATACTGGCGCGCTCGGCGCGGCGAACATGTGGGGCTGGTGGCCGCACGAGGCCGAGTGGCCCGTCGTGCGCGTGCCCGCCATAGACTGGGGATCCGTGACGTTGCACGACGTGGGCCTGGTCGGGCTGCCCGGCATCGGAGCCTGGTACTCGCAGAAGACAGCGCGCCCGGTGGACGGCTTCCTGGGCGCCAACGCGCTCCAGGCGTTTCGGGTGGAGTTCGACTACGTCGGGGGTGCCGTCTACTTCGAGAAGACGGGGCCGGATCTCCCCGACATGGATCTGGTGGGCCTCACGCTGCGCGGGGAGCCTGACGGCGTCTACCGCGTGGTCGGCGTGGCCGAGAAAGACGGGCGTCCGGCCGTGGAGGGGGTCCAGCCGGGAGACGCGCTGCTCGAGATCGATGCGCTCCGCACGTCCGGCGCGACCATGGGGACGGTCGTGGACGCCCTGCGGGGCAGACCCGGCGATGTCAGACGGCTGGTGCTCGAGCGTGACGGCGTGCGCCACATGATCCGGGCCCGGGTCGAGCGCTTCTTGTGAGGCGGACCTCAGCCCGCCGACCGCAAACTCGTTGCAGCCACCCACCCACGGCGCCGGCGCAGCCGCGGTTGCACGCCGGCGAAGACGTCCGCGCTTGGGGATCGAATGCCAATGGTTTATAATCGCCGTAATTGTATGTTCGATGGCCGCTGCACGCGTCCCGGGGGGGGTGCGCGCAGGTGGCTCGCAGCGGAATAGGACGAGGCACATAAGGAGGGCTGCATGCGGAGCAAGCGCGACACCCTGGTCCTGCTCGGGGTGATGCTGTTGGGGATCCTCGCGTCGACGGCTCAGGCCTCAGCGCCGCGGGTGATCATGATCGAGAACTTCGATGCCATCGGCTGAAGCTACTGCGCCTATGCCCGGTGCGGGCTGGAGCAGGTGCTGACCGAGTTCCCCGATCAGATCATCGTGGCCGATCATCACATCGGCGATCAGTGGCAGACGACCTGGACCAGCGGCCGTTCCGGCCTCTACGGTGTCACCGGCACGCCGACCGTCTGGTTCGACGGCGTGTCGAGCGTGGTCGGCGCCGGCTCCTGCTCCGGCGCGGCAAGTTCCTACCGGGTCCGGATCAACAACCGGCTCTCGCAGACGGGTGGAGTCTCTCCGGTGAGCATCGAAGGCACGATCTCGTACGACCCGACGACCGTGACGCTCTCGGCGACCTTCACGAAGCTGGACGCCGTGGCGCTGTCCAACACCCAGGCGTTCCTGATGATCAACGAGAGTCACCTCTACAACGGCGGCAACGAGTTCAACCACGTCACCCGGGCGGTCTACCAGCAGGGGGTCACGCTCAACAACGTGGGGGACTTCGTCGTCGTCTCGCACGACTTCACGATCTCCGGCTGGAACATGGACAACGTCGAGTGCTCCGCCTGGCTCCAGAACATGACGACCAAGGAGATCTACCAGTCGGCGCGGCTGCCGCGGCTCGAGGACTTCGCGGTTGCCTTCGACGCGGTGCGGGGCTCGGTCCCGGACGGCAACGGGACGGAGCAGTTCCATGGCGTGGTCACCAACACCAGCGACGTGAACGACCAGCTCACCTTCAGCCTGAACAACACCTGGGGCTGGTCGGCGGAGTTCAAGGTTCAGGGTGATGCGGGCTTCCACACCGACCCGGTCACGAAGCCGCTCGCCCCGGGCGCGACCCTGGAGGTCTGGGTGCGCGTCACGACCGACGCGTCGGTGCGGATCGGCACCGGCTACCTGAACGTGCACTCCTATGTCTCGGATCGCACCCTGCCGGCGGCGCTGCGGGTCTTCAACGGCAGCCCGGCGGTTCTGGTGGTGGACGTCGATGGAATCCGCACGGATGAGACGGTCGTGCTGACCGCGCTGACCGCCGGCGGCTACCTCTATGACCACTGGGACGCGTACAACGAGCATGCCGACGCGATCCCGGCGGGCGGGGACGTGGCCGGCTACGACATCCTGCTCTACCACCAGGGCTGGGACAGCGGCGGACTGACGACCGCCTCGGTCGAGGCGATCACCGCCTTCATGGACGCGGGCCACGGTGTGATCCTCTCCGGGCAGGACTTTCTGAACGGTCTCACCGCGGGCACCTTCACCAGCAACTACCTGGGGGTGGCGAGCTTCGTGACGAACCAGGACGCCGACAACGGCACCGGCACGGCGGGGGACCCGATCGGCGACGGGATGAGCTTCGCGCTGACGTATCCGCAGTGGAACCTGGACCGGGCGGACAACCTGACGGCGAGCGCCAGCGGCACGATCTTCATGCTCTCCGA
>Ga0163210_1000653_pt1 | contig 14709 bp, 22 predicted proteins | sample Kivu_220m_FD_113536 | JGI IMG/M metagenome (GOLD analysis project Ga0163210, IMG submission 113536) | Freshwater microbial communities from Lake Kivu, Western Province, Rwanda to study Microbial Dark Matter (Phase II) - Kivu_220m | ecosystem: Environmental > Aquatic > Freshwater > Lake ...
ACCCCTTCCCTCTGGCCAACAGTAGGGTGGGTGACATCTGATTTCGGTTTTCGTATTAATCCATTTACGGGATTAACCCATATGCACGAGGGCATTGATATTTCAAATCGGGTTGGAACCCCGGTGATTGCTCCAGCCGATGGAGTTATTTCAGACATCGGAAATGATTGGATTCATGGAAAGGTTTTGGTGATCACGCACGGGTTTGGGATAACCACCAGGTATGCTCATCTCAATAGAGTTTTAGTGAGGGTTGGGCAGAAGGTGAAGCGAGGGGAAAAGATTGCTGAGATTGGGATGAGCGGAAAGACAACAGGACCTCATCTTCATTATGAGGTGAGACTTGATGGGATTCCCGTTAACCCGATGAGATACATTTTGAATTAATTCTTCACCCACTTTCTTTTAAAAAGATAAGTGGATTACCAGGGTCGAAGAAACACAATTGTACGAGATGATTCTAGCGAACACCCATGATGGCTTGCAACTCTGCCATCAGCTGCCCCAGGTCAATACCATACTTCTCTGCCACCTCCCTTAGAGTTTTGAAAAGGGCCTGGCAACAGATGCACACACCTGCTTGTCCGTCATATTTCTTAAAAACAGCCTCGGTGCACCTGTAGCGACTTACCACATCTAAAACAGTCATCTCCGGATGAATATGCCAGACTTCCTCTTCGATAACTTTTCTCATGCCTCTCCTTCTTGATTCCCCGAAAGAATCTCTCCCAACGCCTTTGGGATGTGATGAATGATTTCTCTCACCTGCGTGGCCGGGGTTGGGTGTGCGTAAACTCCGGCCAATCGGTTGACATTTGAAGCAGTAATAGCAGCCTCACGGATATCTATTCCAGTGGCGATCAGAGCAGCGACAATACCGGTGAGCGTATCCCCGGTCCCTCCTATGGCTTCCATTGCCTCCTCCAAAGGACTGTCAATGATAGCCTGGACTCCATTCTTGTTGGCTACATAGTCTTTTCTGCCCTTGACAAGGAGATATTTTGAGGCATTCCTGTGGACATACGCTCTGGTGATCAAATCCGATACTCGGTTCTCCTCGTGTAAAAGAAATCCTCTTGTATAAAAAGGATGGGGAGCTAACTCATCCGCAAGAAAGGCCAGTTCTCCAACATCGGGAGTAAACAGATCGTAAGCATCGGATCGTCCACTCATCTTGGCAACATACATATATCCAGCATCTGCGACGAGAATGGGCCTCTTCTTCATCTTTTCGATGACAGAGAGAATTCGATTATGCCAGCCTATAAGGGGCTGTATATAATGAAAAGCAATGATATGGAAATCTGTTTGGCTCAGATGCTTTGCCAAATATTTATAAAGTTGTTGACTACCTTCACCACGGCCAATATCCCCAACCAGGTAGCCGAAGGGTTCTTCCTGGCTTAGGGTTTCTCCAACTTTGATAGCCGAAGCGAGCAAAGCCGGAGTCCCTCGCTTCACGATAACCCTTCTCCCTTGGATGCAAATGTCCCCATTCTCCAGAGTCACCCTTCCTGCAAGGAGTGGAAACTCATGGTCAGGGACGGTCCCTACGACTGCAAGCATCTTCGTCTTATCTCCTCATAGGCTAACTGAAGGGCATAGCCGCAAAGGGTATGCCCAATCTCCCGTGGGGCCGGGGCCTCATTGAGATTTTTTCCCACCATCTGCTCAGCCAGATAAGGAACGTCAGGGCAGCCACCTCCAGAGATATTCACGATGGTCAGGGATTCCTTGTCAACAGTTAATTTCATGTTAGCCGCCTGTACCATTAAGTGCCTGCCAAAGTCCTTGATCTGAAACAGATCTACCGGTTGAAGCAAGGGATTGGTGACAGGGACTGCTTGAAGGGATGGAATCCCAGCATCCTGCAAGATCTTCGTGATCTTCAGTTCCTCGATAAGGGGAAATTCAATGACGAGATCGCATCCCTTTCGAATCTCAGGCGGTGGCCCCATCACGCGGATTTTCCACCCCTTCTTTTTAAGCAGGTTTTCTGCCTGAATGACCTCACTGGTATTTTCAAAAACCAGAAAGCCGCTGTCTGCCTTTTCCCTTTCCTCAACTTCTGGTTGATCCTTTCTCAGGAATCCGAATGGTGACATGGACTAATCCTTTGAAATACTGATGCGGTATCCGGTCCCGTCCGGTTCAATACCTTTTAGGTTCCACCCCTGTGAGGTTGCCGCTCTGGAAATGTTCTCCTTTGAAGTATCTGTATCCACAAGAATGATAATCTCGCCCTTTTTCACCTTTTTGATCTCATTTAAGGTTAAAAGAACAGGTTGCGGGCATGAAAACCCGCGTGCATCGACAATCGTGCTCATTTTTATCCCTCCTTCTTTAAACAACTTCCTTTCTCATCGTGAACCCAATGAACAGACAGGTCAGAAGACCGATGACGACAGCGGCAACTCCATAAGGTCCCACACCATCCGGAGAGCTGGCTAACCCAAAGTTATGGGAAAAACCGGCCCCAACAATCATCCCCAGGACAAAAACTGCTGCATCTCCGTCACCCTCTCCCGCAAGAAAGAGCTGCCTTCCCGGACATCCTCCTGCCAGAGCAAAGGCCAATCCTGCAAGCACCATTCCTCCGAAATTCCAGAGGCTCATCGTGTGGGCAACGGGTTGTTTGCCAAAACCGGGGTGGAACTGTCCCAGAATGAGATTAGTGAGGAAAGCCACAACGACAAGGGCTATAACTCCTGAGAGGAGATGGGTATGTCTGAAAAGGACAAAATCCCGAATGGCCCCCATGGTGCAGAAACGACTTCTCTGTGCCAAGAAGCCAATGCAGAGGCCAATTACCAATGACAGGAAAAGCGGTGCATGCATTGATCCAGGGCCTTTGACACTGTAAAATAGCACTCCGCTCTTATCCTGGCCCTCAACCTGGGGAAAGATGAACATCAAAACAAGAAAACCCAGCATCGTTAATGGTAACAACCATCCTACCGAGGTATGAGTGGCCTGAGAACGTCCCAAGTTGTAACCGCGTTTTAGGAATAATGTGCCTATCCATATCCCTCCGATCAGTCCGAGCAGGCCGAAAATGGCATTTCCGTCACCCCCGGCCAAACGGAGCATGGCCCGCCAGGGGCATCCGAGGAAGACCAGCGCTCCGATCATGGCAAAAGCGCCAAGGACAAATCTAACAACGGGAGCAGACCCCGCCCGTGCACGGAATTCCTTAAATGCATAGGCGGCAATCAGTGAGCCAACGACAAAGCCAATAATTTCGGGCCGCATATATTGAACAACAGCCGCCCGATGAAGTCCGAGGGCACCCGCAATGTCTCTCTCAAAACAGGCCACACATATTCCCATGTTTGCCGGATTTCCCCACCTCTGCAAAAGCGTCGCAAAGACACCGATAAAAGCTCCTACCGAAATGATCCCCCAACGAGTTGCAAAGCATTGAGCAATTTTACGCATTAGTTCCTCCTGTATAAACTATTCTTGTCAAACATGAATTTGAGAAAACAAATGGATTCGGGGAAGGGAAGAACAAGAGGGGAACTAAAAAATTATAAAAATATTGAGAGGAAAAGGCGTTAAAATAATTGGAGGAAGGAAGGAGAGCCACCGTTCCGCTCAGCCCCATTCTTATTCATACCCCAGCCCGTCATCTCTATTGACCCAAACCTATGGGCATCCCGGGTTTTGCTTCATGAGAGATAAACAAAATTCCAGCTGAGCATCATCGGCTCTCACCTCCCCTCATTCAGCATAAATCAAATTATTTTTAGTCCAAATTTTCCTATATGTCAAATCGGAATTTCCAATATTAATTTACTTTATTATCAGGTTTTCCTATGAAACGCATATTATTTAAACTCTTCAACTATCAGAAAGTTTCGAAACCCTTTGATTGAGAATCACTGAAAGACCTCCAGTAACTGTAAATGATGCGTTATTCCATCTCCTGCCTACCGATCTTCAAAATGAACGTACATCCGCGCTTTAGCCCATGGAGCTTTACCGCCGGTTTTGAGCTCCGTGGCGATGGAAAAGGTAGTGGGAATGGATGTGTTTATGCGCCGCTTGCCCATGGCGATGGACATGTTCATGGATTAGATTCACTCTGAGCAGTAAATCCTCATTGCTCAGAATCTCTTCGGCCTTCCCTATCTTTACCAAACGATGTTCCTCCGAAAGGACTGCCACATTGGCTTGAAGCTCATCCACCAGCGAAAGGTCATGGGTACCGATAATCAGAGTCTTCCCCGCCTCTTTCAGTGCAAGGATAAGTTCCATGAGAAAAGATTGTGTCTTTGGATCGAGACCATTCGTCGGTTCGTCAAGGAGCAAGACCTGTGGATTCATAGTTAGGACGGACCCAATCGCAACCTTCTTCTTTTCTCCCCCAGAAAGCATGTAGGAAGGTCGATCTTTGAGGTGTTCTATATTCAGCATCTGCATTATCTCAAAAGCTCTGGACATCGCCTCTTCCTCACCGATTTCGAGCTGTAGAGGGCCGTAAAGAAGTTCATCCAGCACCGTGGGGCAGAATAATTGAACGTCAGAATCCTGGAAAACGTACCCCACACTCTCGCGGAAGGACTTAAGGAATCCTTTATCCCGCAAAGACCTCTCCGATACCTCGGCCTCCCTGAAGAGGAATCTTCCCTTTGAAGGATATCTTAGCCCACTCACTATCTGCAGCAGTGTCGATTTTCCGCTGCCATTGGCGCCGATAATGGCAAAGTTATTTCCCTCACTGATTTCGAGGCTTATTTCGGAGAGGGCGGCAAATTTATCATAGTAACTGTAGCTTACATCTTCCATTCTTATAATATTTTCCACAGACAAACCTCATATCAGAAGAAATAAAAGACCCATAGAGAAGAGAAAGGCTCCTGAGAACCAGTCGGCTGTTCGCATCTTTCCGAAGCCGTAAAGTCTAATCGTATCCGAAAAGCCTCTGCCAACCATAGCCTTAAACACCTCTTCACACCTCAACTGGGTTTTTTTAAAGGTGAAGGCGAGCCGCCCGACAATCCATTCCCTGGCTTTCTTATTGCTGTCTTCCCGAATCATCCTGCCTTTCTTGGCAAGGTACATGCCTTCAACAGTCTTTGAAAAGATGAAGATATACTTGTAACAGAGGGTTATGATGATAAGAAAGCTGTCAGGAACTTTCATAACTTTGAGGGCTCTCACGATCTCAGGGAATGGAGTTGTATACAATACCAAGAATGACAAGGACAAGGAATTTATTACCCTCATGCTGAGCATAGCAACTCCGTAAATCCCCTCCCTGGTTATTCCAATTTCTGCCGGTATATAATAGATCCAAAAGTAATAGGGCCTTGAAAGTCTCGCGACGAGTAGAATGATTTCTCCCTTTGTAATCACGTTGAAAGCAGAGGGCAACGCAATCAGAAAGCCAAAAACAAACCCCAAAAAAAGCACCCTTTTGTAAACCCTAAGAATGCTCAACCGGGAAAATAGCGTGAGCCCAAGAACAAAATTCCAGATACAGATTTCCGGCAGTAACTCTCTTTTCAGACTTACAATAAGGATGAAAAGGAGAAGGAAAAGGATCTTGACCCTGGCGTCGATCTTCTGGAAAAACCCATTTTGGGACGACAACTCCCACTGAGCGTAACCGTTTTTGATCACGCCTGCCAGATGATCTATCCCTCTTTCGAGAAAGGGGACCTTTACCCTTCCCGTGCCCCGCTTGGTAGAACCGGCAGTGGATTGGACCAACAAAAATGAGGGTATTTTATTTGCCATGCCTTGTTATGAGCCTCGAAACCATATACACGACGACGGCACATATCCCTATCCCCAAAAGTCCTGAGACGATGTAAGAGAATATTTGAAGAGTCATCGATGCGCCTTCACCGCCAAAGCTGTAATCAGGGATCGGGGCCTTCCAGAGATCGGCCAATTTCTTTAATCCTTCAGGAACATACCCCAAGAGTTTCTCAAGTTTTTCCGTTCCCCACTCACCCCATGCTTCCTCCGCCTTGAATTTTTCTGGAAGGAGGATTCCGAGAGGGCTAAGCAGTGTCAAGATCAAAAGACCAATCCAGAGTTTTTTCTGAAATGTTGTCATGCGAAGCCTCCTTAGAAATTATCTGTCTGTGGATGGACGACCTGAGAGTCCATACACGAGATCAGGCTCATGTTTCAGAAAGTACTTAAGTAATAGCATCGTCACCAATCCCTCGACAATACCGAATGGGAATAAATGCTCTAAAGCCATGGCAGGGACGGCCACGGATAGAGGGTATGGTGCGTAGAGCGGTCTGCCATCTATCCCGGTAGCGATCAGGGGTTGAATCCCGAACTCAACGGCGGTAATCAGGGCTGCAACCACCAGACCAAGGTATCCGGAGAGGAAGGCTGCAACGGCGACTCTCGTCCCTCCCATTCCCTTCCCCTTGATGAGTTTAAATATCCCATACGACACAAAAGGCATGACCACGGCCATGTTGAAACAGTTTGCTCCAATTGCGGTAATCCCTCCGTCGCCGAACGCCAGAGCCTGGATGATTAACACGACAGATACAGCCAGAACGGCTGTCCAGGGACCCAAGAGAATGGCGATAATGCCTGCTCCCACGGCATGGCCTGTGGTCCCCCCTGGAATCGGGATGTTGAACATCATGATGAGGAAAGAAAAGGCCGCGGCCATGGCAAGGTAAGGGACATGTTTCAAGGAAAGCTGTTTCTTAAGCTTCCTCTGTGCAATTGCCCAGAAGCCAATGGAAACTCCATACAAGGGAACATATGTTTGGGGACCTAAGTAACCGTCAGGTATATGCATGGTAACCTCCTTCGATTGAAATTTTAACGTCAAAAGTTACACTTATTAACGTCAGGGTTTGAAGAGCAACGTCAGCCCGGTTGTGAGTCGGAAATCCGGAGCAGCCTTATTCATTCCTATCTCAATCCCAGCGTCCCAAACGATATTGTTGCTGATCAGGCAGTAAGTGCCGAATAGACTTGAGATAGGGTCATCTCCCCTTCGGCCGTTGAAGTTATTCACTCCAACGATCTCCGCCACTAAAGCCCATTTGTCTGAAAGAATGAATTGTCCTGCGGCGGAGTAGTTGAATTCGTTGTTCACTCCATGTTCTCCAATAAAGGTGTATCCAAGATTGAGATGAAGAACCCACCTCTTGCTGAGATTCTTAGTGACGATAGTATTGATGCCAAAGTCGGTCTTGCCTGAACCCAAGCATTTTGATTCGCTTGCCGTAGGTATCTTCAACTTCCCTGTTACCGCAAAGGCAGGTATCCAATCCTTTTCGTCAAGTAACCGATATTTAAGTTTGATTTCCGTGTCCCCAAGGCCATCTTCGTTTTCCCCCTTTTTCGGGCGAACGAAAAGGTATGTACTCCCTATGCCCACATCCATCTTTTCCAATAAGCCATAACTTACCGTTAGGGAGGGGCTGATCTCCCTGTCATGATTGTCCTGGCGGGTGAAATCGAATCCCATTTCGAACTGCAATTTGCCCTTCTCGACCGTCCCGGCGTCATCTGTGGTGAGTGGGCGGGCGGCAAATGCCGAGGACGAGCAGAATAGCAACTGAACGAACACACAAAGGATATAGAGTGAGTTTCTAACCTGTTTTCTGGTATTGAGAATATGCATACAGCCTCCTTTCTTGCGCCTAATAAACAAAAAAGCCACGAGATCTTCCACTTCTGTGGGAAATGAAGACCTTCGTGGCCTCTGGGAAAGCAAAATAGTTAATTCTTTGAGTTCGAGTTCAGGTTACCGCATAACCTTAAAGTTGAATCTCCTCCAAAATGATTCGGTGATCGACCAGGTTCATCTCCTTGATTCGAGCCTTGATCCTTCTTTGCTCTCCGAAGATACTTTGGAGATAAAGCTCGCCTTCCTCTGGGCGAACAATCATAATGTCCTCCAGGACTACTTCTTCCCTCCCTTCTTTGATCAAAAATGCATTTGCCTCACACATCTTTTTCTCCTTTATTGAGTATGATGATCTCCTGGATTCTCTTGCTGAGTTGATCAACCAGATGGGGAAGCGGTTCTTTGGGAGACCCAATAATCTCCACCTCTGGTATTCTTAGAGGAAGAAGGCATTTCTTTGCGGGCGATGATGCGATTGCCTCTGCCATTCTGGGGGTCAATTCTCCCATCATTGAATTGGCTAAGACGATGCCTATCGCTCCGGTGATAATGTCCACCATCTTTACCGTTTGAACAATAGCATTCTCTCCAGAAGCACCTTTATTGGCTCCTGCCTTCAACATAGCTCCAGTTGCCATAGCGTTGGTTCCCAAGGCGATTAGTTCCACCTCCTCGCCAAGGGCTTCACGAAGACGTTTGATAATCGCGTTTCCTATTCCTCCACCCTGGCCATCAATCACAGCGATTGATTTTTTCCTCTTTTCCATTCCCATCCAGTTGCAATAAAAAAGCCACTATAGGCCCCCCTTCGTGAAAGGCATGACCTCCGTGGCTCATCATTATATAAACAAGAATAGAATGATTTGTCAAGGATTTTTCTGGATTTGTCATTTAAAAATTAAAAGTGGACAGTTTTTAATGAATTTAAAATTTAAAAGTGGACTCCTGATTTTTGGGTTTTTATGGACAATTTTAAAAATCGCCGTCGGCTTTGTGGGAATGTGGGTTCCGTGAAGCGGAATCCAAGTCATTGTGGGAAGTGTGGTAAAGTCGTAAGACTTTCCCATGCTTTCCACAATGACGGCATTTCCACAAAGCTTCTTTTGTGGGATATAGTCTAAATCAAAAAAGGAGGTTTTTAGCTATGTCCCAGATACACAAAAGATTCACTCCAGATCAGGTCAAAGAGCTTCTCGAGCGTTGTTCAAACAAAGAGATTGAACGAAAGTATATCCAGGAGATCCTTGGAAGTGGGAAAAGCAGATTTTTTATGCTTCTTAAGCAATACAAAGAAAATCCCCAAAACTTTACGACTCAGTACCAAAGAACCGCTCCCCCCTGGATCATCTCTCCAGAGATCGAGCACAATATCCTCAGAGAATTAACAATCGAGAAGAAAATCATCCTAAATCAACAGATCCCTTTAAAATCTTACAATTACAGCTATATCAAAGACCTTTTGAGGAGGAAATATCACCAGAAGGTCTCCCTTCCAACAATCATCGATCGAGCCAAAAAGCATGGCTTCTATCTCAAAAAACCCAAAAGGACCCTCCATGACCGAGAGGTCTTAACCCATTATGCCGGTGAAATGATTCAACATGATACCTCTTATCATCTCTGGGCCCCAGCAGCCCAAGAGAAATGGTATCTCATCACCTCCCTCGATGATTACAGCCGGCTCCTCCTTTATGCTGCTCTCGTCAAGACAGAAACCAGTTGGTCTCATATTGTGGCTCTCCAAAGCCTCATCCTCCGATATGGACTCCCTTACTCCTATTATGTAGACTCCCACCGCATCTTTCGATTTGTCCAAGGAAGAGACTCGATCTGGCGAAAACACCACCTTCTGACCGATGAAGCCACCCCTCAGTGGAAACAGGTTCTGGAAGACTGCAATGTCAATGTCATTCACTCTCTCTCGCCTCAAGCCAGAGGCAAGATCGAACGACCCTATGGCTGGCTCCAAGACCGACTGATCCGAACCTGCGTTCGGGAAGACATCATCGACATCCAACAGGCTCAGAGAGTCCTAAACCAGGAACTCTATAGATATAACCACCAACAAGTTCATTCCACCACCCAGGAGATCCCTTATCTCCGATTTCAAAGAGCTCTAAAAGAGAAACAGTCTCTCTTTAGAGAATTCAAAATCAAACCACCCTTTCAATCGGTGAAAGATATCTTCTGCCTTCGAATGAATCGAACCATTGACCCCTACAGAAAAATCTCTATTCATAACCTACAACTCAAAGTGAACCATGCCACTCCAAAAAAGGAGGTCAATCTACGCATCTACCCTCTAAATCACCAAATCTCTGAAATTAGATTCTGGTGCGAAGGTAATTTGATCGATATCCAAAGAGTCAAAAATTCCGACTTGAAAGGTGTGCACTTTTGAAGTTTAAAGTGTGCACTTTTCAAAAGTTCCTAACAGGATTTTTTCTGGATTTTTCCCATCATTTTGAATTACCTTCCAGCAAGGAACCCAAAAGCGGCCAATCCCAATAATCCTTGTAACTCCCAATTTGACCTCGGTTTCCCGATCTCCGCCAGTTTTAGGGCTTTGTCTGTGAATTGCTTCTGTCTTTCACGAGCGATATGTTCAACATCTGCCCTTTTCTCTGTGATCTCCGTTAACTCTTTTTAGATTTCTATCTGTTGGTCCAGGTTGGCAATCTGTTGCTTATTCAACCGATCCACCTCTCTAACATTTTCCACTTTCTATTACTACCTTTAAACAAAGTTGACTCGATAAGAGACTTACAGGATATGGAATGCCAGGTTCCAAAATGGAAGCAATTTATTCTCGTTGGGAGATATTTCAAAAAATTTCAACACTTTTTCGGTTCAAAACAGACAATAAATAGTAAAGGGGAGGTGATTCCAGATGATTTCAGTAGGGACAAGAGTAACAAGGTTTGGTTTTGGAGGGTCCCAAATTCTTATGTTCTCCCAGGTTGATTTTCCCAGATAGGTGTATGCACGTAATCGAATTTATATAGGATTCCTTGAATGGGAGGTTGGTGTCATGATGGTTTCAATTGGCCACGAGAATTATGTTGACGGGGACAAAATCCTGGCGGTCGTGGAGCCCGATAGTGCTCCCGTTAAGAGACTTAGACGGGAATCTGCCGAAAAGGGGTGCTTGATCGATTCGACGTGCGGCCGGAAGACGAGAAGTGTGATCGTAATGGCCACCAACCATGTTGTTCTGTGCGCGTTAGCCCCTTCGACTCTTAGAGAAAGACTTGATTCGATAGATAGGAAGCATGGGAAATCAAAATCCACCTTTCTGCGCCAGATCTCAGAAGAGGATGCAAAGGGTCTAGAAGATTGACGAACAACGAAAGGAGGACGCATCAATGGCTAAGAACAATCCGGGGACAGAAGAAATAGCAGCGGCTATCAGACTTTTAAAAAACGTAAGTGTTGGTTGGCCTGAAGGATATGCCAATCCACTGCTGAAAGAGATTTTCCAGCAGACGGAGCTGGATCTGAAGGAGCAGCTTTTTCAAGCCGAGGTCAATAGGAAGGAGAAGAAGCGAAAAGCCCATAAGAAGGCTGAAAGCTTGGAAGAATAGGCAATGGATTTTCAAATAACCAGGCGTTCTTGTTCAATTTAATACGCGTGCAGGTATGCTATCGGAATATCGTAAGGTTATTTCTCACTGCCTTCTTTATCAATGATGGGAGGAGCCTATGAGAACTGCCGAGGAACTGGGAAGGATGGCAGCTCATTTGAGCGAGAATGATGTGAAACTCATGAGGGATGGATTATTTCAGAGAGAAGAAGAGGGATGTAAAACGGAAAAGGTTATTTCAGAAATTAAATTGAATGATCTCTATAAAGAGGCGAAAGACATCGAAGATGAAAAAATACTAAGGGGAAATCCCCCAGAAAGGATGGTGCGTGAAAACCTTGCTCGAAGCTGGTTCATGGGGTTCCTCCTTTCTATCTCTTTAGCCGGCGAATGGGTCTTCTTGAAATGGACCTTCGACCCAATTGACCTTGGAAAGGTTGGAGCGATCCTATTGGCGGTCACGGTGATTATTATCTTCATCGAAATCATGGACCTGTATTTGACCTCCCTCCGAAAGAAATTCCCTACTGCTCAGGATAGTCTCTTCCTCATCTTGAGCTGTGTCTGCTTTCTTCTGGTGCTTCTTATCATATTTTGCGGTGCCGATATTAGGGAGAGGTTATTTTTTGCTAACAAAATGCAGAGCCTGGCTAGTTCACCAGAGGACACTTTAAAAGCTGCAGATGAATTCTTTAGGGAGACCAGAAATAAGTTTCCAATACTCATGATTAGCATCACTACGGCCCTAACGATCATTGCCGGCATAACCTACCATGATGTCAAAAACCGGTACTTTAGCTCTCGGAGTTCTCGACGTCTCTATAAGCGTCAGAAAAAAAATAGAAAGCAGACCGTTCTTTTAATCCAGGCGATGGCGGACATGGATGCTGAACTTTCCAGATTTAAGGCTGATTTCGATTTGGCTTATCTCGAAGAGAAAATGCGTTTGGCAAGAATGGGGGAGGAGAATGTGAACGGCTTTCAATGGTTCAAACAATCTCGACAGAGAAACCCTGACTTCTGGAAAATCATTGGATTGACGGTCTTCTTGATTTTGTTTGGATTTGTCCTCTTCTTCTTTGGCCTCAAAGGAACAGCAAAAGGAGAAACCCTTATATTCTTAGACCTTTCTCAATCCATGGGGGTTAGCGATTACGTTGGTAAGAAGACGGAGTTCCAAGAAAACGTGAATGGGATTGAATTTTACATCCAAAACAATATTTCCCCTGGGGAATCCATCAAAGTTGTGAGCATTACAGAAAAGTCTTTCAGTAACCCCTACGTGTTGCTTGAAAGAAAGATAACTTCCAACAAGGGAGCATTCGGTGAAATTATCGCCAAGGATAAGCTAAATCTTTTAAACCAGTGGCGAAAACTCGGATTAAAGCCCACGGCTACCTCTACAGATCTATTTGGAGCCATGCAGTTAGCCTCGATACTGTTTCCTCCTCAATCTAAAGATAAAAGGCTCGTTATTTTCAGCGATATGAGGCATTACAGCAAGACGATGGATCTCGAAAGTCCCGATATAATCAACGTCGATGTCATGTTCAATGAGGTTCTACGAAAGGGTCTGGTCCCTTCATTGGATGGGGCTAAGGTGTGGTGTTTAGGGGTCCACAGTTCCGGAAAGACACCAGCATATTGGAAAAGTCTGAGGGATTTCTGGGTTAAATATTTCCGTCAGGCTAATGTGTTGGAGCTCAAATCATTTTCTATAGAAAGGAGGGTCAATAATGAGTAAGGCGATCACGGTTAAGGAGTTCGATGCTTTTCTGGATAATGTTGTCCGGAAGATTCGTGCCATCGCGAAGGTGCCTTTTCCGAAAGTCGATGAAATTGCTCCAATGCCAGCCATGGACTCTATTTCGAGCTGGTCAAACGGGATGCCCGCCTTAGATATGATGGCCGACATCGAAACTTTCTCACCTTTAGCTCAGGAAATTCAATGCGACGTAGAAACCTTCATGCCAATGGGGTTTCCAGTGCCAATGCAAAAAAGGGACATATCGAAAAGACCTGTTGCCGCTTTGACTGGCAACAAGAAGCTTGAACTGCCTATGCTGAACCAGGTCCCTGCTGAAAGAGAATCAGACAAGAAGGATCTGAGCACTAAGGATTTGGAGAATCTCCTGGCCGTTTTCAAAAAGAGCGGGATGGATATCAAAGAAGTGAAGCTACTTCCATCGGGTGCAACGAGAATTACCTTTAACGAGTTCTTTGGCGCGGGACAGGAAAGGCAGAGAGAATTTGTTAGGGCAGGAGGCCGTTGATGACCAGAATATATCTTTTTGGAAAGGAATGTGTTGTGCATAATCCGAGCCCAGGAACGATTCCTTTCTTGTCCAAGGTACATTCACGCTTCAAGGTGGAATCTGTCCAGCCTAGTCCCGGCTTTTCGCCCCGGTTTATGAATTTATACAAGGAGGACGTGTTTTTGGATCAGCCCCTGTTCGAACTTAACGAAGAGGAATTGACAGGTATCTATCTTAGAAAACGGTCCATCTCTGATAACGTGAATAGTGAGTATAAGTATTCCAGGCTTAACGTTCTTCATGCCCTATCCCTGAGCGAGATGAGCCATTGCCGCCTGTGCGGTTGGGAGTGTGGTATAAACCGGTTTTCAGGCGAAAAAGGTAAGTGCGGTCTGGGGAACCAGGCGTTTGCTTCACCCCCCTTCATTCACATTGCCGAGGAGTCGGTGATCAACCCTGCAGTGGTTACGAATTTTGGGGGTTGTAGCCTTCGCTGCATGTACTGCATTGAGTCAAAGCGTTGGAATCCTGAAAACCAAACCCCAATGGACCCAAAGCTGTTCTGGGAAGAATTCGAGAGGCTGAGGATCGGAAGTACTCCCATCAACACACTTGAATTTACGAATCCAACCGAGTCATTGCCGGCGATAATCGGCCTCCTGATTCAAGCACCTTACAGCGTTAACTTCCCGTTGGTCATGAACTGCCATTCATATGGCTCCCAAGCTTTTTATGACTTTGCTGGTCAGATCACGGATGTTTGGCTTCCCGATCTGAGGTATGGGAACGACAGATGCGCAAAAGAGCTGAGCGGAGTGGACAACTATATGAAGTATGCGAAGGTTGGTTTGGATGCCATGATCCAGCAAGATTCCAAAATCATTGTTAGAATCTTGGTCCTTCCCGGCCACGTATCATGTTGCCATGAGCCTGCAACGGAGTTGTTGTCCCAGTATAAGGACAAGGTTTGGGTTAGTGTTCTGGACCAATATGTTCCTGAACATGAAGCTCATCTCGATCCCAATCTCAAGAGACGCCCAACAAAAGAAGAAATCGAAGCAGTGAACTCGATGGTTGAAAAGTACAGTTTACAGAACATTTTGAGAGACAGTAAGGATTTTTGGAGGCTTTAAGTAAAGAACCCCGCCCTGACAGGCGGGGCATTAAAAACCTTAAAACAATTTCAACTGTTTGCTGTGGTCACGATGCTGATACTTAATATATTCGCTGATCAAATCCGAGGTCA
>Ga0163210_1000654_pt1 | contig 14708 bp, 9 predicted proteins | sample Kivu_220m_FD_113536 | JGI IMG/M metagenome (GOLD analysis project Ga0163210, IMG submission 113536) | Freshwater microbial communities from Lake Kivu, Western Province, Rwanda to study Microbial Dark Matter (Phase II) - Kivu_220m | ecosystem: Environmental > Aquatic > Freshwater > Lake ...
CATTTTATTGATGAAGGCCAGCCTCGGCACTTTATAACGGTCCGCCTGCTTCCATACGGTTTCTGACTGCGGTTCCACCCCTCCCACGGCGCAGAAAATGGCGATGGCGCCATCCAGCACCCTCAGCGACCGCTCCACTTCCGCCGTGAAATCGACATGACCCGGTGTATCGATGATGTTGATCTGATGTTCAAGCCAGCTGCAGGTAGTGGCGGCGGAAGTAATGGTAATCCCACGCTCCTTCTCCTGCTCCATCCAATCCATCACCGCCGCACCGTCGTGCACCTCGCCCATCTTGTGCACCTTCTTGGTATAATACAAGATGCGCTCGGTGGTGGTGGTCTTGCCGGCGTCGATGTGTGCCATGATGCCGATATTGCGTACCTTAGATATGTCTATGGTGCGGGGCAAAATTTTAAATTGTTTTAACTGCGCTTAAGTGAATGTTTTTATTCCGACTGAATCGCTCAGGTGGAGGAAACGAGAAAATTACCATCGGAAATGTGCGAACGCCTTGTTCGCTTCCGCCATCTTATGCGTATCCTCTTTCTTCTTGACTGTAGAACCTTCGTTGCGGGCACAAGCCATCATTTCCGCGGCTAATTTGTCCGACATAGTATTTTCGGAACGGCCTTTGGCGTAGGTTATCAGCCATCGGATAGCCAGCGCTTCCCGACGCAGCGGGCGCACTTCCACAGGGACTTGGTAAGTCGAGCCGCCCACCCGCCGGGATTTGACTTCCAATACCGGCTTGGCGTTGTCCACCGCTTTGCGGAATATCTCTAATCCTCCGCCGGGATGCTTCTCATCGATTTTGTCGAGGGCGCTGTACAATATCTTCTCCGCTGTGCTCTTCTTGCCCCGACGCATTATGTTGTTGATAAACTTGGCAATCAACACATCATGATATTTGGGATCCGGCAAAATATCCCGCTTTTCTGCTCTTTTTCTCCGCGGCATACTGCTTTAATTGTCTTCTTTAAGAGTTATTAATGAAAGAAAACACCGCCGGAAAACAAACCGCTGCGGCGGTGCTGTTTATGTCTATTAATGCTGGCTAAATCAATCAGCTTTTCTTCGGCCGCTTAGCCCCGTACTTCGACCGGCCTTTATGCCTAGCCTCTACTCCCTGCGCGTCCAAAATTCCCCGTATGATATGATATCGCACGCCGGGCAAATCCTTCACCCGCCCCCCACGGATCAAGACCACGGAATGCTCCTGCAGATTATGCCCTTCACCCGGGATGTATGCGGTGACCTCGATGCTGTTGGATAAACGCACCCGAGCCACTTTACGGAGTGCTGAATTAGGCTTCTTAGGCGAAGTGGTATAAACCCTGGTGCAGACGCCCCGCTTTTGCGGACAATGATTTAAAGCCGGCGCAGAAGTCTTCCGGCTCACCTGACGCCTGCCCTTGCGCACCAATTGATTTAGCGTTGGCAAATAAACTCCAAATATAATTTATCAATTTAATATATATTACTGAAAAAATCAATATTTTATAGGACAAACCGGCGGGTTAATCTTCACTCTCCTCGGAAACGCCCTGCGCCTCTTCCGACCCGTCTCCGCTTCCTTCCGCCATATACTTGACTTCGCTGGCAAATTCCATCCGAATCTCCTCCGACAACGCCGCATCCTTTTCCGCCTTTGCCTCTTCCGTTTCTGGTAAGGGCTGTGTCTTCTTACTGACTCGAAGATTCTGGAACTTGCTTAAACCGGTGCCCGCCGGAATTAAATGCCCCATAATCACATTCTCCTTCAAACCCTGCAATTCATCGGTCTTGCATTCAATGGCTGCATCGGTCAAGACTCGAGTAGTCTCTTGAAAAGAGGCAGCGGAGATGAAACTGGTAGTGGATAACGCCGCCTGAGTGATACCCATTAACAGCGGTTTGAAAATCGCCGGCTTAGCGTTGCGGATCACCGCCTCATTCAACCCCTGACTGCGCAGTTTGCGGTTCTCACGGTTGGCTGTCATCCGGTCGATTAAATCGCCTACTTCATACTTGGAATCGCCGATCGCTTCCACCACCGCCTTGCGCATTATCTTCTGATTCACCGCTTGAACATCAATCCGATCCACCTGGTCACCTTCCAGATAATCAGTATCACCCGGATCCTCAATCCGCACCTTCTGCATCATCTGCCGCACAATCACTTCTATATGTTTGTCGTTGATACGCACACCCTGCAGACGATAAACTTCCTGTATTTCATTCACCAAATATTCCTGCACCTTACCGGGACCCAAAATATTCAGAATATCCTGCGGGGCAATCGAACCCTCCGATAATCGTTCACCTGCACGCACGAAATCGCCGTCATGCACTAAGATATGCTTCCCGTAAGGAATCAAATAACGCTTTTTCACTTTAGAGGTTATGGCGGAAATGATTATCTCCCGCACCCCGCGTTTCAAAGCGCCGAATTTTACCGTGCCGTCGATCTCCGTGATCACCGCCGGCTCTTTAGGCCGGCGCGCTTCAAATAATTCCGCCACTCTGGGCAGACCGCCGGTGATGTCTTTAGTCTTCGACGCTTCACGAGGTATCTTCACCAAGGGATCACCGGCTTTCACACTATCACCGTCATTTACCAGTAACCGTGCGCCCACCGGGATGAAATAATTGCCCCGCTTCTCGCCCGATTCATCCACCACCTGCAAATTGGGATTGAGGCGCTTGTTCTTAGTCTCGATAATCACTTTCTGCCGCATACCGGTAGTGTCGTCCGCTTCCTCACGGTAAGTAGTATCCTCCTTAATATCGACATACTTGACATAACCGTCGGCGGTAGCGATAATCGGAGCGTTATAGGGATCCCAATGGAACAGCAGTTCACCCTTCTTGATCTCCGAACCGTCTTCCTTTGCCACGGTGGCGCCGTAAGGAATAGTGTATTTAGAGACCACGCGGTTATCCTTATCCAAAACCTTGATTACTCCGTTGCGGCGGATGGAAATGAGTTCACCCGGGAGCATGTCATAGGATTCATCCGGTTTGCGCCGGATACATTCCACATTGTCGAACTGTATCCTGCCATCGTTGCGCGATACCACCTGCGATTGGGCAGCGATGCGTGACGCGGTGCCGCCGATATGGAAAGTGCGCAAAGTCAACTGCGTGCCCGGTTCACCGATGGATTGAGCCGCCATCACACCCACCGCTTCGCCTATCTCCACCAGTTTGTTGGTAGTCAAGTTCTTGCCATAGCACAGCGCGCACACTCCGTGCTTGGTCTCGCAAGCCAGCACCGAGCGTATCCTGATTCTATCCACCCCGGAACGGACAATCCTCTCCGCTAATTCCTGCGTGATAAGCGTCCCGGCTTTGACAATCTCTTTTTCATCGTAAGGGTCGAAGATATCATCGGCAGCGATACGGCCTATAACCCGTTCCACAATCTGTTCCGCCACATCTTCACCCTCCTTCTGAGCCTCGATGTCGATGCCGCGCATAGTGCCGCAATCCGGTTCCCGGATAATCACATCCTGCGCCACATCTACCAGCCGCCTAGTCAGATAACCCGCATCCGCCGTCTTCAAAGCGGTATCCGCCAATCCCTTGCGAGCGCCGTGTGTGGATATGAAATACTCCAACACCGATAACCCTTCCTTGAAATTGGCGGTAATCGGCGATTCAATGATTTCGCCCGTCTGACCGGTCATCGACTTCTGAGGCTTAGCCATCAAACCGCGCATCCCCGCTAATTGGCGAATCTGTTCCTTGGAACCGCGCGCCCCCGAATCCGCCATCATATACAAGGGATTGAAGCCTTTGCGGGAATAGCGCATATGGCTGAACATTATTTCCGCCACATCCGAAGTGGTGTGAGTCCAAATGTCGATTATCTTATTATACCGTTCGCCGTCGGTGATTACTCCTGTCTCATACTGCCGCTGTATCTTCTCCACTTCATGCATCGCCGAGTCCACCAGCTTATGCTTCTCCTCCGGTATCTCCACATCGTCGATGCCGATGGATAGTCCGCCTAAAGTGGAATGATTGAATCCCATCTGTTTCAAATTATCCAGAAAGTCCGCCGTAGCCCGGATGCCAACTTCGATAAAACAGTCGGCGATGATTTGCTCTATGCGCTTCTTAGTTAAAAGTTCATTAAAATACGACCTTTGACGAATCGCTTCCGGCAATATATTATTGAATAATACCCGCCCCACGGTGGTGCGGATCATTTTCTCCTGAATCTTGACATTGACCGAAGCGTGCAGCCCCACCGCTTTCTGATCCAAGGCGATGATCACTTCTTCCGGCGAAGCGAAATTCATTCCCTCACCCTTGTCGCCTTCCAGCATCTTGGTAAGGTAATAGCAGCCTAAGACCATATCCTGCGAAGGAATGGCGATAGGCCGGCCGGAGGCGGGGTGCAAGATATTGGTGGTGGACAGCATCAGCATCCACGCTTCCGCCTGCGCTTCGTATGAAAGCGGGATATGCACCGCCATCTGGTCGCCGTCGAAGTCGGCGTTGAATGCGGCGCAGACCAAAGGATGCAGACGGATGGCTTTACCCTCGATTAAAACCGGTTGAAATGATTGAATGCCCAATCTGTGCAAAGTCGGCGCCCGATTCAACAGCACCGGATGATACTGAATAATGCTCTCCAAAATCGCCCATACGATGTCATCCTTACGTTCCACCATACGCTTGGCTGATTTCACCGTTTTAGCGTGCTCGCCTTCGATCAATTTGCGGATAATGAACGGCTTGAACAGCTCCACCGCCATCTCTTTGGGCAGGCCGCATTCGTGCAGCTTCAAATCCGGTCCTACCACAATCACCGAGCGCCCGGAATAATCCACCCGCTTGCCTAAAAGATTCTGCCGGAATCGTCCCTGCTTCCCTTTCAAATTGTCGGACAAGCTTTTCAAGGGGCGGTTGCCGTCCGCCGGCGCCGCCACTAACTTCTTGCTGTTGTCGAACAGTGAATCAACCGCCTCCTGCAGCATACGCTTCTCATTCCGCAAAATCACTTCCGGGGCTTTGATGTCGATTAGTTTCTTCAACCGGTTATTGCGGATGATCACCCGGCGGTATAAATCATTCAAATCGGAAGTGGCGAACCGCCCGCCTTCCAACGGCACTAAAGGCCGTAAATCCGGCGGCACTACCGGTATCACCGACATCACCATCCATTCCGGACGGTTGCGGTTCTCGTCTACTGTGTCTTTGAACGCTTCGATTACCCGCAGCTTCTTGATAATCTCATTCTTGCGCTGGAAGGAAGTCTCTTCCGCCACCTGCCTGCGCAGCTCCCGGGATAACGATTTTATATTGACCCGGGTTAATAAATCGTAAATCGCTTCACCACCCATCTTGGCAATGAATTTATTGGGGTCAGCATTGGCCAGACGGTCGTTCTCTTCGCCCACTTCCTCCATTATCTCCTGATACTTCGCTTCAGTCAGAATATCACACTGCTTGGAACTGGATTTGCCCGCTTGCACCACTACATACGCTTCGTAATAAATTATCCGTTCCAAATCCCGGTTGGTCAGATTCAGGATATAACCGATTTTGGAAGGCATAGAGCGGAAGTACCAGATATGCACGATAGGCACCGCCAGACTAATATGCCCCATCCGCTTGCGCCGCACTTCCTTCTTGGTAATCTCCACTCCGCAGCGGTCGCAGATGATACCTTTGTAGCGAATCCCCCGGTACTTGCCGCAATGGCATTCCCAATCCTTCACCGGACCGAAGATCTTCTCGCAGAACAGCCCGTCCTTTTCCGGCTTATAAGAACGATAATTGATGGTCTCCGGCTTAGTAACTTCACCCCGGGAGCGGGATAAAATGTTATCCGGCGAAGCCAGTCCGATGCTGATTTTATCGAAATCTTCTTTCTCGATTTCATGCGGACGGGAAAATGCGGCTGATTTGAAGTCGAACGCAAATCCGCTCCCGCTCGTCTTCTTACCGCTGGAATATGGTATCCAAGCGCTCACTTTGCCTCCTGGCGATTCGATATGGCAATATTGTACCCGTAATTTCCTTGCAATATAGTATTCATTCTATCTGCTGCTCTCTAATTTAACAATTCCTGTTCAGACTATTTGCCTTCTATCGATACCGCACAATTTATAGAATGAGTTTTACTCTTTTAAATAGCATTTAGTTAAAGTCGTACAAATAACAATATATCAACCTTTAGCCGCAAGGTTTCTTGACTTGCAGATTTGCCGATTTCTAATCCAAATTGACATCCAATCCCAGTCCCTGCAGTTCATTCAAAAGGACATTGAACGATTCCGGCACCCCCGGCACCGGCAAATTCTCGCCCTTGACGATAGCTTCGTAAGTGCGGGCGCGGCCGGTAACATCATCCGATTTCACGGTAAGGATTTCCTGCAAAATATGCGCGGCACCGTAAGCTTCCAAAGCCCATACTTCCATTTCACCGAAACGCTGTCCCCCGAATTGCGCCTTGCCGCCTAAAGGCTGCTGAGTGATCAGGGAATAAGGTCCAATCGAACGGGCGTGTATCTTATCATCCACTAAGTGGGAAAGCTTCATCATATAGATATATCCCACCGTCACCTTCTGGTCGAATTTCTGGCCCGTCAATCCGTCATACAGATCGACCTTGCAGTCATGTGGAATACCCGCAGCGGCTAATTCCTTTTGCACATCATCCAAAGCAGCGCCGTCGAACACCGGTGAAGAATACATCTTGCTTAAAACCTGACCGGCGTATCCCAGCATCGTCTCAAAAATCTGTCCCAAATTCATTCGCGAAGGCACACCCAGCGGATTAAGGATGATGTCGATGGGAGTCCCATCTTCCATATAGGGCATATCTTCCACTGGAACTACTTTGCCCACCACTCCTTTATTGCCGTGACGCCCCGCCATCTTATCGCCCACTGAAATCTTCCGTTTCTTGGCGATATATACCTTCGCCAATTGGACGATACCGGAAGGCAGTTCATCACCCACCTGCAGGCGATGACGCTCGTTGCGGTAATCGTTCTCCAATTCATCACGCTGAGAACGGTACTTATCGAAAATTAATTCCACCAGTTCATCGGTCTCCTGGTCCCCGCTCCATTCAAAATTGCTCTCCAAATCATCCAGATCAAGGTCCATCAATAATTCCCGGGTGAACTTCATCCCTTCCGGAATGATTACTTCACGCATTGCCCGGTCCTGTATCCCCTGAGAAGTCTTGCCATTCAGCACTTTGACCAGTTCGTTCAAGCGGGATTTTTTCAATTGATCCATCTCACGCTTGAAATTAGCTTCCAATTCCTCCAGTTTGGATTTATCCTCTTTGCTGGAAGCGGAATCTTTCTTCTTGCGAGAAAACAGCTTCGTTTCGATGACCGTGCCGCTTAAACCGGGAGGAGCTTTCAAGGACGCGTCTTTCATATCACCGGCTTTATCACCGAAAATCGCCTTCAAAAGCTTGTCCTCCGGGGTCAAATCGGTCTCGCCCTTAGGCGTTACTTTACCGATGATAATATCGCCGGGATGCACTTCAGCGCCCACACGAATGATGCCGTTCTCGTCCAAATCCTTGGTCGCTTCCTCCGACACATTGGGTATCTCCCTGGTCAACTCTTCCTCGCCGCGCTTAGTCTCCCGCACCTGCAGTTCCAGCTCTTCGATATGTATGGAACTGAAAATATCCTCCTGCACCAGCCGCTCGGAAACGATAATCGAGTCTTCAAAGTTGTAGCCGTACCAGGGCATAAAAGCCACCAGCACATTCCGGCCCAGTGCTAATTCACCCTGTTCGGTAGCGCACCCGTCAGCCAGCACCTGACCCTTTTTCACCGCTTCACCCGCCGATACGATGGGACGCTGATTAAAACAAGTATCCTGATTGGTGCGGACAAATTTGCGCAGCTTATAGACTTTGTCCTCGATGATTTCTTCCGTCTGCGCCCCGCCTGACTTGCCTTTGGGACGGACGATGATTTCTTCCGCGCTGACTTTAATCACCGTACCAGCTTCCTCCCCCACCACCAGGGTCCTGGAATCCAGCGCCGTTTTGAATTCCATTCCCGTGCCTACAATCGGCGCCTGCGGCTGCAGCAGCGGCACCGCCTGACGCTGCATATTGGAACCCATCAAAGCGCGGTTAGCGTCGTCATGCTCTAAAAATGGTATCAACGCCGCCGCCACCGAAACAATCTGGTTCGGAGACACATCCATCAAATCCACTTCCTCCGGCTTCAACACAGGAAATTCACCCTTGAAGCGGCATTTGATGCGGTCACGCTCAAATTTCCCTTCTTCATCCAAAGGCGCATTCGCCTGAGCTATCTGGTATTTATCTTCTTCATCCGCCGAGATGAAAATGATATTCTTGGTGACTTTAGTATCACCGTTTTCCTTCTTCACCCTACGGTAAGGCGTTTCCACAAAGCCCATATCATTGATGCGCGCATAAGTGCAAAGCGAGGAAATCAAGCCGATATTCGGTCCTTCAGGCGTTTCTATGGGGCACAGCCGGCCATAATGCGTATAATGCACATCCCGCACTTCAAATCCCGCCCGTTCCCTGGTCAATCCGCCAGGTCCCAGCGCCGACAACCGCCGCTTATGAGTCAATTCCGTCAGGGGATTGACCTGATCCATAAACTGAGACAGCTGATTGGTGCCGAAGAAAGTGTTGATGACCGAGGATATAGTCCGCACATTGACCAAATCCTGCGGAGATAAATTCTCCGTATCTCGCAGATTCATCCGCTCCTTGATCGTCCTCGCCATCCTGGACAAAGCCACGGAAAACTGGTTCGCCAGCTGTTCACCTACGGTGCGGATGCGACGGTTGCCCAGATGGTCGATATCGTCCGATACTTCCTTCTCCTTGCGCATTACCAGCAGACGCTTGATAATGGAGATAATATCTTCTTTGGTCAGCGTGGTAATCTTGGTATCGACGGCAAGTTCCAGCTTCTTGTTGATGCGGTAACGCCCGACATCACCTAAATCATAACGCTTCTCATCGAAGAACATCCGGGTGATAAGTTTCCTGGCGGTCTCGGTATCCGGCGGCTCTCCGCCGCGCAGTTCGCGGTAAATCGATTCCAACGCTTCCGAATCATCCTGCGTGCGGTCTCGCTTCAATGTGTTCATTATGATGTCATAACCCGGATCCCGCCGGCGGGATTTCAGCAGTAAAATGCGCTTGATCTTATGCTTTTTTAACTTCTGCAGCAGTTCCTCGGTGAACTCCGCCTTTTCCTCCGCTACCAATTCACCGGTCTCCGCATCAACGACTTTCGCCGCTAAAAGCCGGCCGTACATCTTATCCACTTCCTTGCGCGTTACCGGCACATCTTCGATAAATCCAAATACATCCATTATCTCATAATCTTGCGCATAGCCGATGGAGCGGAGTAGTGTAGTCACGGGAAACTTCTTACCCCGGTCGATATACACATACAGCACATCGTTGATGTCCGTGGTAAATTCCACCCACGAGCCCCGGAACGGGATAATCCGGGCGCTGTATATCTTGGTGCCGTTAGGATGAACCGATTCGCTGAAAAACACCCCCGGCGAACGATGCAGCTGCGATACCACCACCCGCTCGGCGCCGTTGATAATGAAAGTGCCGCAGTCGGTCATCATCGGAAGGGAACCCAGATAGACCTCGCTTTCAATCGTGCTGCCGTAATCGGCGCCGCCTTCAGCATCTTCTTTACGGGATAGACGCAGCAGCGCCTTTAATGTGCCGGAATAAGTTACTCCCCGGTCCTGGCACTCCTTGACTGAATACTTCGGCGGTTCGATGTTGTAACTGACGAATTCCAGGATCAGTTCTTCGCGGTTATCCGTAATAGGGAAAATGCTTTCGAAGACCGCCTGCAGACCGATCTTCCGCCGCTGTTCCGGCGGCTGATGAAGCTGCACGAAATCCTCGAATGACTTCAACTGAATATCGAGGAAATCGGGCATGTCAATCACCGGCTGTATCTTAGCGAAAGACTGCCTTTCGATTAGTTGCTTCTGATTCACTAGCGCTGCTCCCTTCTTATCTTGAGATGGGATGAAACTGCATTACAAGATAGCTACAAGTATCAAGTAACAAGAAAAAGCAAGGCGTTATGTTTAAATTCCCGCCCTATAGAGCCAGCCAATATAAATACAAAGTCGAAGCAGGTATTATTTCAATTCGACAGTTGCGCCGACCGCTTCCAGCTGCGCTTTTATCTTCTCCGCTTCTTCTTTCGGCGCTGACTCTTTTACCGTCGAGGGCGCGCCGTCCACCAAATCCTTAGCTTCTTTCAACCCTAAACTGGTGATAGCGCGGATTTCTTTGATTACCTGTATCTTCTTTTCCCCGGCGGCGGTCAAAACAACTTCAAAATCGGTCTTTTCTTCTGCTTTGACCTCTTCTGCGGCTGGCGCCGCTGCAGCGGCGGCATAAGCCACCGGCGCCGCTGCCGTTACGCCAAATTTCGCTTCTAACGCCTTCTTCAGCTCGACCAATTCCATTACGGTCATTTTCTCGATGGCGGCAATGATGTCTTCCATCTGTATTTGCTCCTTGCAAAGATTGTCTAATTGATTTGTGAAATAAATTAATCCGCTGACACGCCTTCACAGCGGCGTTTCAGCCATAGTTTTTCCCCGTATTTGTCCCCTGCCCAGACTGCAGAGGCATAATACCGGGAGCGGCAAGAAATTTTAAGCTGCAGCCCCGCTCTTTTCCTGAATTACCGCATCTAAAACGGCAAGGAAGCTGCGGATAATCTCATCGAAGACACCGATAAATTGACTTAACGGCACCTGCAGCTGACCCAGCACCGCAGCCAAGGCTTGCTCACGGCTGGGTAAATCTCTGATCATTTCAATTTTGTCCGGGCCATAAAGACGGCCTTCGAACAAACATCCCTTCAACTTGAGAAGCTCATATTCCTTAACAAAGTCTAGCATTATCCGAGCAGGAAGAGCGGGATTATCGAGCCCGAAAGCGAATATATTCATCCCTTCCAGATAGGGATCTAAATCGGTGATTCCAATGTTGTTGAACGCCTTTTTCATCAGTGTATTCTTCGCCACCTGTATTTTCACGCCCATCTTAAAGAACTTGTCCCGCAGCTCGGTCATTTTCTCCACATTTATCCCGCTGAAATTAGCCAGGTAAATCGAATTGGATTCCTTGATCAGCGCTTCCAACTGAGCTATTCGCTCAACCTTACTACTCGGATATACTGTCCTGTCAGTCATATTAAACCTGTAAAATAAGATTATTTTCGACGATGATATAAAAAGCCGCTATTTAAGAATGTTAAGCAGGCTGTTGCGGTTCAACTTGATGCCCGGTCCCATAGTCGTAGTCAGCGCGACAGTTTTTATATACTGGCCCTTGGCTGTCGGAGGCTTCATCTTGATAATCGTCCGCATCAAGGTTAGAAAGTTCTCCTTAATCTGCTCCGCTTCAAAAGAAGCCTTACCGATGCCTAAATGGATGTTACCGTTTTTATCCACGCGGAAACTGACTCGGCCGGCTTTCAATTCGCGCACCACCGGCGCCACATCAAAGGTAACTGTACCGGTCTTGGGATTGGGCATTAATCCCCGCGGACCTAAAATCCGACCCAGCTTGCCCACGGCAGACATTACATCCGGTGTAGCCACAATCACATCCACTTCCGCCCAGCCGGATTGTATCTTTTCAATGTAGTCTTCCAGTCCCACCATATCGGCCCCAGCTGCTTTAGCTTCATCCTCCTTCGCCGGCTTGCAAAGTACCAACACCCGCACCTTTTTACCCGTCCCATGGGGCAAAGAAACCGAACCGCGGATCATCTGTTCCGCTTTACGCGGATCCACTCCTAAAACAATTGCGGTTTCAACCGTTTCATCAAATTTAGCTGTAGCGTTTTTCTTGAGCAGAGCTACCGCTTCCTCGATTTCATAATCTTTATTCCGCTTGAAATTAGCGCTGAGATTTTTATACCTTTTTGACCTGTGCATTTTTTCCTTTCGGCTGCTTCTGTCTGCTGAACCAGCCTCCCCGTTAACGATTGATCTTTAGTAGGTTATTCCAGCCCGCCGGGTGAGCGGGAGGCGGATAACTTTGAATTTCTAATTATATTGGCATCGGGCGCCCAGCACCCAGCATCTAACACCCAGCGCCCAATTATCCCTCGATGACAATACCCATACTGCGGGCGGTGCCGGCGATGATTTTAGACGCGTGTTCTACATCTCGGGCGTTCAAATCGGGCAGCTTTAATTTGGCGATTTCCTCCAGCTGTTCACGGCTTATCTTCGCCACTTTCTGTCGATTGGATTCCGGCGAGCCCTTTTCTATCTTCGCCGCTTTCTTTAACAGCACTGCCGCCGGAGGTGTTTTGGTGATGAAAGAAAAAGACCGGTCCGAATAAACGGTAATAACTACGGGAATAATCGTACCCCTCTGGTCTTCCGTGCGGGCGTTGAACGCTTTACAGAATTCCATAATATTCACACCTTTTTGCCCTAAGGCCGGGCCCACCGGTGGTGAAGGTGTGGCTGCGCCGCCGGCTATCTGTAATTTCACAAAACTGTCGATTTTCTTTGCCATCTTGTTGCCTCGTACACAAATCAAACTAAAAATTGATACTTCTTGTTTATAACTTGGGAGTTTGAAGCTCCAATAATCGAATTCGGGATGCGGGGTTTAAAGGATTAGCCAATGCAGTTTATTAACTAAGGTCGGTGCTGACCTGAAGGAAATCGACTTCTACGGGAGTGGAGCGGCCGAAAATGGAAACCATCACCTTCAATTTCCGCTTCTCCTGATTGATCTCTTTGATGAAACCGGTGAAATCTTTAAAAGGGCCATCGATAATCTTAATGGTGTCGTCCATCTTGAAGGGCACTTCCACTAATTGCTGCGCCGAAGCTTTATCTACGCGTCCTAATATCCGGTCGATTTCTTGCTTTTGCAGAGGTGTGGGGTGGTTGCGGGGACCGACAAAATTAATCACATTGGGAGTATTCAAAATCAGATGCTGAGTCTCCTTATCCAAGAGCATTTCAACCAGCATATAACCTGGGAAAAAGACCCGGCTTTTAGCGCGCCGGCGGCCGTCACGCATCTCAATAATCTCCTCGGATGGTATCAAAATACTGCCGAATTTCGCCCGTAATCCCGCCCGTTCAATCTCTTCCTCCAGGTAGGTTTTTATCTTCTCTTCCTGACCGGTGAAGACATGTATAACATACCACCGCATTTGCACTAAATTAACCAATTTATTCTAATTTTAGGAAAGTTGGCAAGTACACAAGTTTGCGAGTTTGCAAGTTAAAAGCTTAATCCGAGAGGTAATTATTCCTGCGGGATTAGAATTAGTTTGAAGCCGGCCGGACCGACTTCACCTATCCGTTTAAAGTGTAGAACACCAATTCGTAATTCGAGAAGGACTATAAAATGAATTTGACGATCCGGTTTAACACACTATCCACCACAAAAAGAAACAGCGCTAATACTCCGGATACTACCATCACCATCAATGTAGATTCAAGTAATTCATCGCGAGTAGGCCAAGATACTTTGGACATCTCCAAGCGGACATCCTTCAGGTAATTAACGATTTTTTTAAACATAGTCGATAAGAATCAAATTTAACTGCCTTTTAGCAGGCCAGGAGGGACTTGAACCCCCAGCCACCGGTTTTGGAGACCGGTGCTCTAGCCGATTGAGCTACTGACCTGTTGAGGATACACTCAGCGTGTTTCCTTATGAATTGTATGTGAATTACAGAAAGGACAGAACTTTTTATACGCTAACCGACCCGTCTGCTTCTTCTTGTTTTTTGTGGTCGTGTAATTACGCCTTTTACACTGGTCACAGGCTAAAATGATAATCTCACGCATTTTTCAACTCTATATTAACGCTATTCCAAAATCTTAGTTACCACCCCTGCGCCGACCGTCCGGCCGCCTTCGCGAATCGCCAAACGAAGCTGCTCCTCCATCGCTATCGGCGTAATCAAATCCACCGTCATCTGGATCGTGTCCCCCGGCATCACCATCTCCACACCCGAAGGCATATGAACACTCCCCGTCACATCCGTGGTGCGGAAATAAAACTGCGGGCGGTAGCCGTCGAAAAACGGTGTATGACGACCGCCTTCCTCCTTCGACAGCACATACACATTCGCTTCAAACTTAGTATGCGGCGTAATCGAGCCCGGCTTCGCCACCACCATACCCCGCGCAATCTCGTCCTTGTCCACACCGCGTAACAATAAGCCCACATTGTCGCCCGCCTGACCCTCGTCCAACAGCTTGCGGAACATCTCCACCCCCGTTACCACCGTCTTACGATGCTGACCCAAGCCTATCAACTCCACTTCCTCGCCCACATGAATCTTGCCCCGCTCAATCCGGCCCGTTCCCACCGTCCCCCGTCCAGTGATGCTGAACACATCCTCCACCGGCATCAGAAAGTCCTTCTCCGTGTCACGCTCCGGCGTCGGGATGTAATTGTCCACCGCATCCATCAACTCGAAGATGCACTTCTGATCCGCCGCATTGTCCGGATGGTTCAAGGCCAATAAGGCGCTCCCACGAATGAACGGCACTTCATTGCCCGGAAACTGATACTTGTCCAACAGCTCACGCATCTCCAGCTCCACCAAATCCAACAGCTCCGCATCGTCCACCATATCCACCTTGTTCAGAAACACAATCAGATACGGCACGCCCACCTGACGAGCCAAAAGAATGTGTTCCCG
>Ga0163210_1000660_pt1 | contig 14632 bp, 27 predicted proteins | sample Kivu_220m_FD_113536 | JGI IMG/M metagenome (GOLD analysis project Ga0163210, IMG submission 113536) | Freshwater microbial communities from Lake Kivu, Western Province, Rwanda to study Microbial Dark Matter (Phase II) - Kivu_220m | ecosystem: Environmental > Aquatic > Freshwater > Lake ...
CTCCTCTTCCTCCTCTTCTTCTAAGGAAACAAAGATGGAGAGTTGTTCCTTCAGGATTTTGGCAGCCTGAGTCACCGCCTCTTCCGGGTCCAGGCTTCCGTCCGTCCATATCTCCAGGGTCAACTTGTCGTAATCGGTAATCTGTCCCACCCGGGCATTGGTCACCGTGTAATTCACCTTCTTGATGGGAGAGAAGATGGAATCCAAGGGGATGGTTCCGATCGGCTGGTTTTCATCCTTGTTCCGTTCTGCCGGGACATAACCCCTGCCCATTTTCACCATCATCTCCATTGAGAATTTGGCATCTTTGGAGAGGGTGGCCAGATGATGATCTGGATTGAGGACTTCCGCCGCATCCCCTGTGAGGATATCCCCTGCCTTTAGCTCCCTCGCCCCCTCGGCCTTCACCCGGATCATCTTGGGCCCCTCAGTATGAAGTTTTAGCCTCACCTCCTTGAGGTTCAAGATGATCTCCGTCACATCTTCTTTGACCCCGGGGATCGTTGAGAACTCGTGGAGCACACCATCTATCTTCACCGATGTGATCGCCGCCCCCTGGAGGGAGGAAAGAAGGATTCGTCGAAGTGAGTTTCCGATCGTGATGCCGAAGCCTCTTTCAAAGGGCTCCCCTGTGAACTTCCCGTAGAAGGGGGTTAAAGTTTCCTTCTCAACTTCTAACCGCTTCGGTCGAATGAGATCTCTCCAACTTTTTTGAACCATATGACCTCCCCTGTGGAAAAGGGTTTAAAAAAATTAAACCGGCTTCCCGGCCCTCACCCCATAATCAGGTCCATGACCCGGAGTGACGGAGCCGTGAGTGCGAATTATTTCGAATAAAGTTCAACGATCAGCTTTTCTTGAATGGGAAGGGTGATCTCCTCACGGGTCGGCAATGCCTTCACCGTCCCCTTCATCTGCTCTTTATCCAGCTCCAGCCACTGGGGAATGCCCCTCCGGGCCACCCCCTCCAGCGCCTCCAAAATACGAACGATCTTCTTGCTCTTTTCCCGTAACCCGATGACATCTCCCGGTCTTACGAGATAGGAGGGGATATTCACTTTGGTTTGATTCACTAAGAAGTGATTGTGCCGAACGAGTTGTCTCGCCTCATTTCTGGAATTAGCAAACCCCAATCGGTAAACGGCGTTGTCCAATCGGCGCTCCAGGAGGGAGAGGAGGTTCTCTCCGGTAACCCCTTTTTGCCGATCCGCTTCTTTAAAGGTATTGCGAAACTGTCCTTCCAAAAGGCCATATAACTTTTTGACCTTCTGTTTCTCACGCAGTTGAAGTCCATAATCCGAAGTCTTTTTCCGATCCTGGCCATGCTGTCCTGGCGCATAGCCCCTCCGGTCGAATGCGCATTTCTCCGTATAACATCTCTCCCCTTTGAGGAAGAGCTTCAGATTCTCCCTCCGACAAAGACGACAAGCAGATTTCGTATATCTCGCCAACGTTACCCCTCCTCATCTAATTCTATTAAACCTGATTCTGACATAGTCTTAGACGCGTCTCCGTTTAGGAGGACGGCATCCGTTGTGGGGGATGGGCGTCACATCCTTGATGAGATGAACTCTAAGACCTGCGGCCTGGAGGGACCGAAGAGCCGACTCCCTTCCAGCCCCCGGACCCTTCACATAGACATCAATGCTACGCATCCCATGCTCCATCGCCTTCTTTGCAGCATTCTCCGCGGCCATTTGGGCTGCAAAGGGAGTACTTTTCCGGGACCCCTTGAAACCCTGGGTCCCCGCACTGGACCAGGTAATGACATTTCCCTCCATATCGGTGATGGTGATGATGGTGTTGTTAAAGGTTGCCTGAATGTGGGCAATTCCTGTCTGGATATTCTTTTTAACCTTTTTTTTCTTTACCCCTGACTCGGTGGCCATATCTCCTCCTTTATCGGGCCCCTGGACATCACTCCCTCCCGCCCTTATTCAAAGGGCGGGAGACGGACTCAGGGAAAACTATTCCTTCTCTTTCTTCTTTCCGATGATGGCCCTTCGAGGACCTTTTCTCGTCCTTGCATTGGTGTGTGTCCTCTGGCCGTGAACAGGAAGCGACCGGCGGTGACGAAGTCCCTGGTAGGAACCGATATCCATCAATCGCTTAATATTGGTGGCCGATTCTCTTCGAAGATCTCCTTCCACTTTATAGACCTGATCGATGATATCCCGGATGCGGACCACCTCTGCTTCGGTCAACTGATTGACCCGGGTGTCCTTATTGACTTCTGCCTTTCCGAGAATTTTATTGGCAGAAGGTCTCCCGATCCCGTAGATATAGGTGAGGGCGATCTCAACCCTTTTATCCTTTGGAAGATCGACTCCTGCAATGCGTGCCATATTCTTCTCCTTTAAATTCCAATACCCAAATCCCCTGCCTACCGCAGGCAGGCAATATCCAAATAATCACCAGTGACCAAATTCCAATCACCCAATCTAAAGATTAAGAGTTTTAAATTTGAATATTGGTTATTGGAACTTATTTGATGATTGGCGCTTGGGATTTGGTTATTCTCCTTTAGCCCTGCCGTTGTTTATGTTTGGGGTTTTCACAGATCACCCGGATCACCCCTTTTCGTTTGACGATCTTACACTTATCACAGATCTTTCTGACGGAGGCTCTGACTTTCACTGTTTTCCCTGCCTTGAAGAGATTGAATTCAAACTGTCCATCCCCCATTTACTATCGGGAAAGGGGGAGAGGGGTTATTTACTTTTCCCGAAAGATAATTCTTCCCCGGCTAAGATCATAGGGGGACAATTCCAGCGTCACCTTATCCCCGGGGAGAATCTTGATAAAGTGCATCCTCATCTTTCCGGAGATATGAGCCAATACTTTATGGCCATTTGCCAATTCCACCCTGAACATGGCATTGGGAAGGGTTTCCAATACCTTTCCTTCAACTTGAATCGCCTCTTCCTTTGGCATAGGATCTATGGCATCTCCTGATCAAACGGGTTTCATCTCTATGGAGCGAACGATCCGATCGAAGATCTGACTCTGCTCGCCTATCCCATCGATCGAACGAAGCACCCTTTTACTTTTGTAGTACTGGATGAGAGGAGCTGTCTGCCTCTCATATTCCCCGAGGCGCATCCGGATGGTCTCTTCCCGGTCATCCTCTCTTTGATAAAGAGGCCCACCACAGCGATCACAAACTTCATCCTGTTTGGGCGGGTAAAAAAGGACATGAAACATCGCTCCGCATTTCCTGCAAGTCCTTCGGCCGGTCAGCCTCCGTACCAGTTCTTCAGAATCCACTTCGATGTTGATCACATGATCGATCGTCTTCCCGATTTTAGGAAGGATATTCTGTAATGCCTCGGCCTGGGCGATCGTCCTGGGAAACCCATCCAGAATAAAACCGGCGTTGCAATCCGGGGCCTTCAGCCGTTCATCAATGATTCCGATGACCACCTCATCGGGAACGAGTTGGCCCTTTCCCATAAATGCTTTGGCCTCCCTCCCCAGTGCTGTCCCTTCCTTGACCGCACTCCTCAGGATATCCCCCGTGGAAATCTGAGGGATGCGATAACGACTTACGATCATCTGGGCCTGTGTTCCCTTTCCGGCCCCTGGAGGACCCAGAAGAATAAGATTCACTGAATCCTCCCTCTTAATTTCCAATTTGTAATTCTCAATTTACAATTCTCAATATCCAATGGTTACCCCCGTCTCCCTTTCAACCTGCCCTTCTTCATTAACCCCTCATAGTGTCTCGACAGCATATGGGCCTCAATCTGTTGAACGGTATCCAGGGCCACTCCCACCACGATCAACAGGGCGGTCCCTCCGAAATAGAAAGGGACATTGAACCTCCGAATGAGAATGGTCGGGAGGACACAGACAGTTGAAACATAAATGGCTCCTCCGAGGGTGATGCGGGTGAGCACCTTATCAATATATTCCGACGTCTTCTGCCCCGGCCGAATGCCCGGGATATAACCCCCAAATTTCTTCATATTCTCTGCCACATCGTTCGGGTTGAAGGTGACCGCCGTATAGAAGTAGCAGAAAAAGATGATGAAGCCCACATAGAGAAGATTGTAAAGGAGCTGGCCCGGTCCCAGGCTGCTGATAATGGATCGAATCCAGGAATGTGATTCCAGCCAGGGCTTTGGCATAAAATTGGCAATCGTGAGCGGAAACATCAGGATCGAAGAGGCAAAAATGGGAGGAATGACCCCTGAGGTATTGAGTTTCAGAGGAAGATGGGTGGACTGTCCTCCGTAGACTCTTCTTCCCACAATTCGTTTCGCATACTGAACCGGAAGCCTTCTCTGTCCTGTCTCAATAAAGATGATCACTGCCACGACGAGGATCATGATGAGGATAATCAACAGGACAGTGACAATACTCATCTGCCCCACCCTAAACAGTTCGTAGGTGCCGGCAATGGCATTGGGCATTCGGGCAACAATTCCCGCAAAGATGATGAGGGAGATGCCATTGCCGATGCCCCTTTCCGTAATCTGCTCGCCCAGCCACATGATGAAGGATGTCCCCGCGGTCAGGGTGACCACTGTCATCAACCGGAAGGACCAGCCAGGGTTAAGAACGATACTTTCACCCGCTGCCCCTGTCATATTCTCCAGACCGACGGCGATCCCGAATCCCTGAATCATGCTGAGGATGACCGTCCCGTAACGGGTATACTGGATGATCTTCTTTCTGCCCATCTCCCCTTCCTTCTGGAGTTGAGCAAGGTAGGGGATCACCACGGTGAGTAACTGGAGGATGATGGAGGCACTGATATAGGGCATAATGCCTAAGGCGAAAACCGATAGCCTCTCCAACGCCCCCCCTGAAAACATATCAATGAGGCTGAAGAGGGTTCCTTTGGCCTGCGCAAAGAAAGAGGCCAGGGCATCTCCATTGACTCCGGGGGTAGGGATATGAACCCCGATTCGATAGATCGCCAGGAAAAGAAAAGAATAGAAGATCCTTCGTTTCAGCTCGGGGATCTTAAAGATATTCTGGGCCCCTGAAATCATGAACGGATCACCTCTACCCTCCCCGAGGCCGCCTCCACTTTCTTCACGGCCGCCTGGCTGGCTCTATGGACACGGATGGTTAAAGGATGCTGGAGTTCCCCATCAGAGAGAAGCTTGATCGGCTCTCCCCTTCTGCAAAGACCCAGCCGATAGAGATGGTCAGGTTCGACCACACTCTCCTTAGGAAAGCGGTTGAGATCTCCGATATGAAGAATGGCCACCTTTTCCCTGAAAGGATTTCGAAATCCTCTTTTAGGAAGGCGCCGCTGGAGGGGCATCTGCCCTCCCTCAAAACCTGCCTTGGTCCCCCTCCCTGAACGGGAGTTCTGACCCTTATGCCCTCGGCAGGCTGTTTTTCCGTGGCCGGATCCGATTCCCCTTCCCACGCGTTTCCTATTCTTTCTCGATCCCTCCGGAGGTCTTAAAACTTCCAAAACCATCTCCCTTTCCTTTCCATTACTCCATGACTTCTACCAGGTGTTTGACACGGGCAATCATTCCTCGGATCTCCGGTCGATCCGGCAAGATGAGGGTCTGATGGAGCCGCTTGAATCCCAGGCCCTTGATGACCTTTTTCTGATCTTCGGGCTTTCCGATCACACTTCTCTTCCATCGGACGATGATCTTGGAGGTTTGATGTTCAACGTTCTTCATCCTTCGTTCCTCAGTTCTCCGCTCCCTTCTCCTGCCTTTTCTCCACGAGCTCTTCAGGAGGCTTTAATTGACCGAACGCCTGAAGGGTCGCTTTGATCAGGTTGTGGGGATTGTTCGAACCCAGAGATTTTGTCAGAATGTTTTCAACCCCTGCGGACTCAGCAATCGCTCTGACCGCAGCACCTGCGATGACGCCTGTCCCTTGGGAGGCCGGCTTGAGTAAAACCCTGGAGGCCCCATATCGCCCCATCACTTCGTAGGGGATGGTCCTGTTCACCAGTGGGATCTTGATGAGATTCCTCTTCGCATGTTCAATCCCTTTCCGGATCGCCTCTGGAACCTCATTGGCTTTTCCCAATCCGCTCCCTACATATCCGTTCCCGTCTCCCACCACCACCAGGGCGCTGAAGCTGAAGCGTCTTCCTCCTTTGACCACCTTGGCCACCCGGCTGATATGGACCACCCGGTCGGTCAACTCCAGTGTGCTTGGATCAATCTTCACCAATGTTTCGCCCTCCATTAAAAGATCAGGCCGGCTGCCCGTGCGGCCTCGGCTAATGCCTTCACCCTTCCATGATAGAGATACCCGTTTCTATCAAAGACCACTGTCTGAATCCCTCGCTCCATACATTTTTTAGCTATCAGCTCTCCAACCTTTTTCGCCGCCTCCACATTCCCCGGATATCGGAGCATCCCTTTGAGTTCAGGGCTCAAGGTGGAGACGGTGACCAGCGTCTTCCCGGTCGTATCCACGATCGCTTGGGCATAGATATGCCTTAAACTTCTAAACACATTGAGGCGAGGTCGTTCCAGTGTCCCCTCGACACGACTCCGTACTCTCTTTTTTCTCTTCATCCTGGCCGTTATCTTTTTATCCTTCATGGGTTCATCAGATTCCTTTTCTCTAAGCTTTTGTCTTTCCTACTTTCTTTCGGACACGCTCTCCAACATAACGAACTCCCTTCCCTTTATAAGGCTCAGGAGGTTTGATGGAACGGAGTTTGGCGGCGATGGCCCCCACCAGCTGTTTATCCACTCCCTTGAGTGTGATGAGCGTTTGCTTTTCCACCTCCACCTTAATCCCCTCGGGGATAGGGAAAAGGACGGGATGGGAGAAGCCCAGGGAGAGCTTGAGATCTTTTCCCTGTGTATCCGCACGAAATCCTATACCGATGATCTCAAGTTTTTTTTCGAAGCCCTGTGAAACGCCGGCCACCATATTGGCGATAATGCTTCGGGTTAATCCATGGAGAGCCCTGAGGGTGCGCAGATCATTCGAACGCTGAACGGATACCTTCCCTCCATCGACGGAGACGGAAATCCCCTGGGGGAGGTGATGGATGAGGTGACCTTTCGGTCCCCTGACTTCTACCTTCGAAGGATCACATGCGACGCTGACCCCCTGGGGCAATACAATGGACATCTTTCCAATACGAGACATAATCTATACCTCGAAAGTGGAACGTGGAGAGTTGAAAGTAGAAAAGATTTTAATCAACCTTCTACCCTCCTACCCTCCACCCTCTATATTACCAGACATAACCGAGAACCTCTCCACCCACATGGGCTTTTCGAGCCATCTTATCGGTGAGGATTCCCCTAGGAGTCGAGAGGATAGAAACACCCAAACCGCTCATCACGGAAGGGAGTTGATCGGTTCCCGCATAAACCCTTCGACCGGGTTTACTGACCCGTTGGATATGAATAACTCCCTTGCGGTTCGCATCATATTTAAGAAAGACCTGAATCATCCGGTGTTGATTTTCATCCGTGACGACTTTAAAATTTTTAATGAACCCTTCTCCCTTGAGGAGCTTCGCAATCTCGTGTTTGATCTTGGAGTAGGGAATCTCCACCTTCTCAAATCGTGCTTTCGAACCGTTTCTCATGAGGGTGAACATATTGGCGATTGGATCGGTCATTGACATATCGGACTCCCCATTACCAGCTTGCCTTAATGACCCCGGGGATTTCGCCCCGAGAGGCATATTTTCTGAAACAGAGGCGGCACATATTGAATCTTCGGAGAAAGGCCCTTGGCCTCCCGCAGAGCGGACACCGGTGGTATTGACGGACTTTAAACTTCTGAGGTCTCTTTGCCTTATTCTCCAATGAAAGTTTTGCCAATTTCCTCCTCCTTCTGATCCTAATCCCCCCACCTCCGTAAGGAACGGTTTCAAACCGTTCCTTACAAAAGCATGTTGAGAGGGTTTTAATTTCTAAAGGGCATCCCCAATAACCTCAGCAGCTCTTTACCCTCCTCATCGTTCCTCGCTGAGGTGACAATCACGATGTTCATCCCTTTCACCTTATCGATCTTATCATAATGGATCTCCGGGAAAATCAACTGTTCACGAAGACCGAGAGCGTAATTTCCCCTACCATCAAAAGACTTACCGGAGAGGCCCTTAAAGTCCCTTACCCTTGGCAGAGCAACATTAACGAGACGATTGAAGAACTCATACATCCTCTCTTTTCGAAGAGTGACCACCGCGCCGATTGGCATTCCCGATCTCAATTTAAACTGGGCAATCGACTTTTTAGCCTTGGTGATCACAGCCTTCTGTCCCGTGATGAGGCTCAACTCCTGAACAGCGGAGTCAAGAATCTTTATATTTTGGATCGCCTCCCCCAATCCCATATTGATAACGATCTTTTCCAGCCTGGGGACTTCCATCTTATTCCTGTAGCTAAATCGTTTAATCAGCGCAGGCACCACTTTCTCCCGATAGACCTCTTTCAGCTTAGCCATGGTATCACCTATTTATCAAAGAGTTCCCCGCATTTTCGGCAGAACCGGACCTTCCTGTCTCCCTCGATGAGGCGGTGACCGATCCGGACAGGCTTGTTACACTTCTCACAGAGGAGCATTACATTGGAGACATGGAGCGGAGCCTCTTTCTCGATAATCCCCCCCTGTTTCTGTTGGCCGTGGGGACGGGTGTGCCGCTTAATGAAGTTGATCTTTTCGATAATCAGCTTCTCTTTTTCCGGAAGGACTCTTAAGACACGGCCGCTTTTGCCCTTCTCCCTGCCGTTGACGACCATTACAAGGTCATTCTTTTTGATATGAAATTTTTGGACGATCATTCAACTATCTCTCCTTCACAGGACTTCTGGAGCCAAAGAGATGATCTTCATAAATCGTTTTGCACGAAGCTCCCTGGCCACGGGGCCAAAGATCCGTGTCCCGATGGGCTCCCCTTGGGGGTTGATCAGCACTGCAGAATTGTCATCAAACTTGATGTATGAACCATCGGGACGTTTGACCTCCTTCTTCGTCCGGACAATCACCGCTCGAACGACATCCCCTTTTTTAATCTTGGAATTAGGTAAGGCGTCTTTTACTGAGACGACGATGATATCGCCCAGGGTTGCATACTTGCGACGTGTCCCACCGAGGACTTTCACGCATCCCAATCTTTTGGCTCCTGAATTATCGGCCACTTCGAGGATAGTCCGCATCTGGATCATAATCCACTCCCGTTTGAGAGGAGAAAGTGAAAAGGGGTGGGTGAAAAATGCTTTTCAAAACCACCTTCTCCCTCCACCATTCAACTTTCCATTGTCGTTAGGCGGCCCGCTCAAGGATTTCCTTGACCCGCCATCGTTTGTCACGGCTGAGAGGGCGAGTCTCGATGAGTAAGACCTTATCGCCCGTATGGCATTCGTTCTTCTCGTCATGAGCCTTCACCTTTTTCCTTTTTCGAATGTATTTCTTGTAAACAGGGTGCAGGACCAGACGGTTCACCATCACCACCACGGTCTTATCCATTTTATCGCTTGTGACAAAGCCCGTTAATGTCTTCTGTTTTCCTCTTTCTCCCATGGTCTCTATTTCCCTTTAGCCGGCGTCTTCTCTTTGAGGATCGTCTTCACCCGGGCGATATCCCGTTTGACCTGAGGAATACGTGCCACATTCTCCAATTGCCCGGTCGCATGTTGAAAACGAAGATTGAGGAGCTCCTCATGGAGCCCCTTCTCCTTCTCAAGCAATTCCCCTTCGCTCAGGAGCCGGAGGTCCTTTGCTTTCATGGATGGATCCCCCTCATGATGAACTTTGTTCTGATGGGAAGCTTATGAGATGCCAGGAGGAAGGCCTCCCTTGCCCTTTCCTCCGGAACTCCCTCCATCTCATAGAGAATCCTGCCTGGCCGGATGACCGCCACCCAGTCTTCGGGCGGGCCTTTTCCCTTCCCCATTCGAGTCTCTGCAGGCTTTTTGGTGATCGGTTTATCGGGAAAGATGCGGATCCAGATCCGGCCTGTCCTTTTGATGAATCGCGTCATGGCAATTCGTGCCGCCTCGATCTGCCGGGAAGTCAACCAACCACATTCCTGAGCTTGAAGCCCGAAATCACCAAAGTTCAGGGTATGTCCACGGGAGGCGACCCCCCTCATCTTTCCCCTCTGCATCTTTCGATATTTTGTTTTCTTCGGCATCAACATAACACTTCATCCTGTTTAGGAAAAATGGAATGCTGGAACATTGGAATATTGGGTTGATAAAAAATCTTTGGATTTTCACATTATTCCATCATTCCAATATTCCATTATTCCTGATTTATCTAAGCTGCCCGCTCCTCTCCTTCCTTCGTCGAGAAGACCTCTCCTTTAAAGATCCATACCTTGACACCGATGGCCCCGTAAGTCGTCCTGGCTTCAGCCAGGCCGAAATCGATATCGGCCCGAAGGGTATGAAGGGGGACTCGTCCTTCCCGGTACCACTCACTTCTGGCCATCTCCGCTCCCCCCAATCTTCCTGCCAAAAAGATCTTGATTCCTTTTGCTCCCAGCTTTATCGCCGATCCTACGGCCCTTTTCATTGCCCTTCGAAACCCCACCCGTCGTTCCAGTTGGAGGGCTACATTTTCAGCTACCAATTGGGCATCGATCTCTGCCCGTTTGACCTCCTGGATACTGATGAAGATCTCTTTCTGGGTCATCTTCTGGAGCTCCTTTTTGAGGTTCTCCACCTCAGCCCCCTTCTTCCCGATGATGATCCCGGGACGGGCGGTATGGATCGTCACCTTTGCCTTCTTTGCCTTACTGGCTGCCCGCTCAATCTCAATCCTTGAGACCCCTGCATGATAAAGTTTTTTCTTCAAAAAGTCTCGGATCCTGATATCTTCAATGAGAAGCTGGGGATAATCCCTCTCGGCAAACCAACGGGAACTCCAATCTTTAATAAATCCCAATCGAAAACCGGTAGGATGCACTTTCTGACCCAAGGTGGCGCCTCCTTTCACTTTTCATCCAGGACAATGGTGATGTGGCTTGTTCTTTTCCGGATCATCGTTGCCCGGCCCAGAGCTCGAGGGGTGTAACGCTTCCAGGTCGGCCCCTGATCCACAGAGATCTTTTTCACATAAAGGCGATCCACATCGATCGTCTTCCTCTGATTGGCATTGGCGATGGCTGACTTCAATAATTTTTTGATCACCCCGGCGGCAGCTTTCTTGGTGAAAGAAAGGATATTCATTGCCTCTTCGGATCCTTTCCCCCGGATCAGATCCGCCACGAGCTTTGCCTTACTGGGCGCCAAACGTGCAAATCTCAATTTAGCCCTGACTTCCATCTCCTGTCCCTTCCCCTCTTAGGCTGCCTTCCCTTTCACCTTTGTCTTACGATCCCCGGAGTGGCCATGGAAAATTCGGGTGGGAGAGAACTCACCCAATTTATGACCCACCATCTCCTCTGTAATGAAGACGGGAATAAACTTCTTTCCATTATGAACGGCGAAAGTTAATCCGACCATCTCAGGAAGGATCGTGGACCGCCTGGACCAGGTCTTGATCACCTTCCCCTCCTTCAGCCTCCGAGCCTCTTCCACTTTTTTTAACAAATGTCCATCCACAAAGGGTCCCTTCTTGAGTGAACGGGCCATCAATCTCTCCTCTTCAGAATATATTTGTTGGTTGACTTATTTTTTCGGGTCTTTTTCTCGGGAACACCCCAGGGGGTACAGGCAGGCCTTCCACCGGAGCTCTTTCCCTCACCGCCCCCGAGGGGGTGATCGATCGGGTTCATGGCCACCCCTCTGACCACAGGGCGCCAACCCAACCACCTCTTTCGCCCTGCCTTTCCAAGGGAGATATTTTCATGCTCAATATGGCTGACCTGTCCGATGGTCGCATAGCAATCCTGAAGAACCAATCGGACCTCGCCGGAGGGAAGTTTAACATGGGCATATTTCCCTTCCTTGGCCATCAATTGTCCGGAGGTACCGGCACTGCGGATGATCTGACCTCCTTTGCCCACCTTGAGTTCTACATTATGAATGAGCGTTCCCGTAGGAATATTTCTTAATGGAAGGGCATTACCGGGTTTGATGTCCGCATTGGGGCTGGCGATGATTTGATCGCCGACCTTGAGTTGATCGGGGGAAAGGATATATTGTTTCTCCCCGTCGCGATAATGGAGCAATGCAATTCGGGCGGATCGATTGGGATCATACTCGATCTGGGCGACTTTGGCCGGGATCTCTCTTTTATTCCTTTTGAAATCGATCAGGCGATAAATCCTTCTGTGTCCCCCTCCCCGATGCCAGGCGGTAACCCTTCCATAGGAGTTTCTCCCTCCTGTTTTCTTCAAAGGGATAAGGAGGCTTCGCTCAGGCTGAACGGAGGTAATCTCTCCGTAATCGGATACGGTCATAAACCGTCTGCCGGGAGATGTCGGCCGAAATTTTTTAATACCCATCTCTTCACTCCATGAAATCCAAAATTCTAAATCCGAAATCCCAAACAAATTCAAATGGCCGAAATTCCAAATTCAAAACTATGGATTTCGAATTTATGGTTTTAGGCTCCTTCAAAGAAATCGATACGGTCCCCCTCTCTCAGGGTGACGATGGCCTTTTTCCAATCAGGCCTCTTTCCATATCTCCGTCCCAAACGTTTCATCTTTCCCAGTATGTTGAGGGTTCGGACCTCCACCACCTTAACCTTAAAGAGCTGCTCAACCGCTGATTTGATCTCAATCTTATTGGCCTTTGGGTTCACCTCGAAGGCATATTGACGGCTCTCCTCTTTCTGGTGTGTACTTTTCTCGGTGACCAGAGGTCTTCGAATAATCTTTTCTGGTTCTTTCATGACACAAAGGCCCCTTGTAGCTTCTCCACTGCTTCGCTCAGCAGAATCAAATGTTCATGGTTGAGGATCTCATAGACCTGAAGATTTTCCAGCCGGACGACCTCCATGCCTGAAATATTCCGAACGGATCGCTCGAGAAAGGGGTGCTTTTCGGCAGTGACGATGAGACCATCGGCCACTTCGAGTTCCTTCAATATTCCGAGAACCTCCCGGGTCTTAAATCCATTTAACGGAAATTGATCGAGTAAGATCAATTTCCCCTCCTGACGCTTTAAACTGAGGGCGGCCCAGAGGGCTGCTTTCTTTACCTTTCGGGGAAGCGAGAAGGAATAGTCTCTCGGCATCGGGCCGAAAATGGTCCCCCCTCCCCTCCAGAGAGGAGAGCGCCGGGAACCCGCTCGAGCCCTACCCGTCCCCTTCTGCCGCCAGGGTTTTGCTCCTCCTCCCCGGACCAGAGACTTATTCTTGGTGGCAGAGCTTCCCTTTCTTTGAGAGGCCAGGTACAGCCGGACGGTGTCATAGAAAAGAGAGGGGTTGATCTTGGCGTTGAAGATCCGGTCATCCAGTTCGATCTCTCTCACTTTCTGGTGATGGATATCATGAATAGCAAATGTGGTCATGATCTTTCTTCCTTAAGCCGATGCAGTCGCAGAACCCTTCTTCGTTGCGCTTCGAACGAGGACCCAGCCATTGTGACTTCCGGGAATCCCTCCCCTGAGAAGGAGAAGGTTCTGATCCTCCTTGATATCTAAGACCTTAATATTTTGAATGGTCACCCTGCTATTTCCATACTGACCCGGCATCTTCAGACCTTTAAAGACATGATGAGGAAAGGTGGCAGAGCCAACCGATCCACCGTGCCGGAAATATTCATGCGTCCCATGGGACCCCGGAGAACCACGAAACCCATGACGCTTGATCACACCGGCAAACCCTTTTCCCTTGGACAAACCGGTGACATCCACGAAATCTCCCGGTTTAAAGAGCGTCACCTTAATCTCCTGACCCAATTCATATCCTGAGGTATCTTCCATCCGAAACTCTTTCATATATGAGACCGCTCCAACCCCTGCCTTCTTAAAATGGCCGGAGAGGGGCTGATTGACCCTCTTCGCATTCTTTGGGAGAAAGCCGAGCTGAAGGGCCTCGTAGCCGTCCTTTGCCTTGGTCTTCTTCTGGATCACCCAGCAGGGACCCGCCTCCACGACCGTAACCGGGACGACAGAACCGTCTTCCTGAAAGACCTGAGTCATCCCTATTTTTCTACCGATGATTCCCAGTGTCCGTTTCATACCTTTTTATTCCTTACAGTTTGATCTCCACATCAATTCCGGCGGCCAGATCGAGTTTCATGAGTGCATCCACCGTTTGCTGGGTTGGCTCCAGAATATCGATCAGTCGTTTATGGGTACGAATTTCAAACTGCTCTCTTGATTTTTTATCCACATGGGGCGATCTCAGAACCGTATATCGATTGATCTTGATGGGAAGGGGAATTGGGCCTGCGATACTCGCACCGGTTCGTCGAACCGTATCGACAATCTCAGCGGTTGATTTGTCCAGAAGTTTATGGTCATAAGATTTGAGGCAGACCCTGATCTTCTGTGTTGTCATCTCCTAACCCCTTTCCGTCTTATTCGACCACGTCACTGATGACGCCTGCTCCCACGGTCCGACCCCCCTCCCGAATCGCAAACCGCAACTCCTTCTCCATCGCTATCGGCGTAATCAACTCCACCGATATCGATACATTGTCCCCAGGCATCACCATCTCCACCCCCTCCGGCAACGTCACCACACCCGTCACATCCGTCGTCCGAAAATAAAACTGCGGCCGATACCCATTGAAAAACGGCGTGTGCCGACCCCCCTCCTCCTTCGTCAA
>Ga0163210_1000662_pt1 | contig 14622 bp, 13 predicted proteins | sample Kivu_220m_FD_113536 | JGI IMG/M metagenome (GOLD analysis project Ga0163210, IMG submission 113536) | Freshwater microbial communities from Lake Kivu, Western Province, Rwanda to study Microbial Dark Matter (Phase II) - Kivu_220m | ecosystem: Environmental > Aquatic > Freshwater > Lake ...
ATTTAAATATATACCAAGTATATACTTGTGTATATACACGTGTATATACATTTGTATATACATTGTCGGCCGGTGGTACGAGGTGAAACCTCGTACCACTTTTTGTGCAGCTTTTATTTTAGAGCGGCCAGCAGGGCAAGTTCTAATTTTTTGACCGCGGGAATTTTCTGCTTGAATAATGGAATATTTTCAAGCGATTTAATCTGTTCGCTTATTGATTTTGCCAGCTTTTCAAGCATTATTTCTTCGGCTTCGGAAAGATTGTCCGAGACCTCAAAGCCAACCAACGCTTCCTTTAATTCATTCTGCGAGAGGGCAAGGTAAAAAACCGGAACGCGCGCGTTTGATTCCATAATGATTTTATCACCCTTTTTTGCCAGTCCGTATTTTAAGTAACCGCCAGCCCGGCTATTTTTTGCGGCGATCTTTGACTTTTTTTGTTCATAAACCGGGCCAGCGGTTTCTGATACAACTTCGTCAAAAGCGCCAACAACCGTGCCGCTTTCTTTGTCAAAAATTATATTATCAATGCCATTTTTGTAATCGTCGTACAAAGATGATCGTAGAACCAAAAAGTCGTTTTTCAGAACCTTGTTGAAAAGTGCGGTTTTGAATATTTCCATTTTTTCCCCTTCGCGAATCTTTTCTTTTTTCGATGGTTTCTTTCCTTGCCATTTGTTTTGTTGTTCCTTTACTTCTCTGATATCATGGCCCACACGGTCGCCAAAGATCTTTTCATAGGACTCCATTTTAATGTGGCAGTCGCCGGTCAGTTTGATGCCGGATTCTTTGAATTCATTCTCAAGTTCAACCGAAATTGATTCTACGTATTCTTCCAAATTCTTTGGCTTTTTTGCCTCAACGGAACTGTCCGGCTCGTTTTCGCTAAATTTGATATTTTCCATATATTTTTATTGTATGGATTATAGCATTATTACCGCCGTTAGAGAACATTCCTTTTTTTGATAATTATTGCTATGATTAACTAAATTTAAGGCAAAATTATGATTAATCAAGAAAGCAGAGAACCACAATTTGAGGATATCAATCCCGAACAAGTGCGGCCGGAGGGTGGTCTTTCGCGCGACATTCCTGGTGAGCCGCAGCCGGATTTTGGCCCAAAAACCTTGCCAAACGCAAAAGAAGCCGAAAGATTGGCCGAAATCGCGAAATGGAACACGAGAAAAGAAGCAATTCTGAAAAATTATAAAGACGCGATAAAAAACCCGGAAGAAAAACCAAAATCAAAAGAATTGACATTTGAACAAAGAACGGCAAGGATAAACAAACTAATGGATATTTACGCTGAAGAGAAAATAAAACAAGGTTTGCCGGTTGCAAAAGGGATTGCAAAAACTGGGAAAGAATTGCGGTTTGTCGGCGGGCGGATCAATATGAATGAATATCGGAACGCAATTGGCTTTGGCCGTTATGTCGTTGGGGCGGATACGGCAGAAGCAATAAGGTGTGCCAGGTCCGCATCGAAAAAAGATAAAAAACGATCAACTATAAATCAAACACCGCAAAAAGATACGATGATCCCCTCTGAATTGCAAGAACTTTCAAGTCAAGCGGAAAAACTGGCGGTTTTATTGTTCGCGAAATTTTTTGATGACTTTATCATAAACACTTCAATATATGATGATGCCGCAAATCATACCGATCTTTTCATGGTTGACGGATCAAAAGAATCAATCGGTATTCCGTTGATGGCGTTTGACGTGGTGGTTGGCGAAAATAATTTCGCAGATAAGCGAAGCAAAGTTAAAGGTATTAATACTAAAGGCGGAACAGCAGTTAAATATGGCTTGGTGCCAAACACAAACCCGCTGACCAAAGCAAATAAAAAAATAATTCAGGGTTCGATATACAATATGCCGGTTTTGGCGGTTTGCCTTTCTCATGAAGCGGTTAAAGAATTAGGGAATAATTTTGAATTCGGCAAAAAGACCCCGTTTGAAATCAGAAAAATGAAAGATATTTGCAACGATCTTTTGGCGCAAATCAATAATTCAAAAAACGAAGTGAAAAACGCCAGTTGTTCACAAAAGCTGGAAGCGTTTGAAGCAAGATTGCGATCATTGATTTTGAAATTAGAGACGCAAGAACCGTCGGTTAAATAAAAATAAAAGCCCACTAAAAGTGAGCCGGTTGCCTATAATTCCAAGGTGATCACGCACAAGCGCGCCTTCTTCGCCTTAGTAGTTTCTGGCGCATGGAATTGAATTTGAGGATTCATGCTATTAATAATGTCGCTTGCTATGGTTTGCGGAATGAATCCACGCACAGATGTTTTTGTTCTGCCGCACCAAACAGTTATTATTATCGGCGAATAGCCAGAAATGTCATCGGGCCGGCAAAGGCATTTCCCGCGAATCGTAACCTCCTCAAGATTTTTTCCATTTTCGACGCGTTTCCATGTTAATCCACGCAGAAAGCGAATCAAATTCGACTTTGTGTGAACAGGAATTTCTATTTCAGCGATTTTTTCACCACCTAAACTTAAAGAACTGTTATTTATATTGAGCGGGGATAGGATATAACAAAACTGATAATTTGTCAAATTTCCAGATGCAGAGGTTAAACTTCTGTAACAGAAGTTTAACCTCTGCATTGTTGCATTAGGCGCTTGCGGCGCGGCACTGGTCAGGGTAGAATGAAACTACCAGCAAACTAACCAACAAACATATGTCAAAACAAGAATTAGTACCGCCAGAGACAAAGGAGGTATATGAAATTGTGCCGTCGCCAGAGAAAGTTGAAATTGTTCCACCAAAAAAAACATTCTATGAAGAAATTGAAGAAAAAATGTTAGCAGAACGGCGAGAAGAAATAGAGCTCGAGAAAGCAGAAAAAGAGAAAGCAGAACAAATAGAACGCTATAGGAAAATTAGCTTAGCTGCGCGCGTAATTCTAAAAAACTTATGCGGTATGGCAGAAGAAATGGAGGTTATGCGCAAAGATTTAGAATTACTAATAGCGGATTCCGATGCGTTGGCAAAGGAATTAAAATTGACAGAGAGTGATGCCGAAAGATTGAAAAAGCTGGAAGAAAAATTGCATCTGGAGATGAAAAACCGTAGATTAGAATAAATGGCGATAAACGAAAAATTTAAGTAAAAACAAAAATTTAACTAAAAATTTCTTCCCGAACCGGCAGGTTGCGCCAATTGTCGCTTTGCCGGAAAGGAAAAATAAAAATTATGGATTTTGAAAAACCGCAAGAGACGCCCGAAGAAGTTCTCACTAATATTGCGAATCTTATGGAATCAGAAATAAATCCCGAAAAAGATTCAAGCGGGATGGATTACGCCGATATATTATTTTATCTTGATCCCGCATTCAAAAAGGGTGGATGGTCTGAAGTGGAAGCGGTGATGGGAAAACTTCTTAAAGAAAAAGGAGGAGTTGAGGAAAAAGATATTGCCGGGATTACAAATAAGATCTTAAGCGAGGCGAAAAAGAGCATCTAATTCTGTGCGAACAGAAGGAAATAAATAAAGCCATATTAAGTGGGATGCAGAAGTCAAACTTCTGCACTCGTTGCGTGCCGCAGAAGATTGACTTGGGCGGTGTACATTTTTGTTTTTTTTGGAAAATGGGGTAAAATTGGATAATGGCTAATGCGGCTATCAATAATAATTTGACGCAAACGCACAACAGCGCGGCTGGCGGATTGGCAACGCCGGATTATTTAATCTATCTTGCTATCGGTTTGGCGCTGTTGGCAGTTGCCGGGCCTTTGTTTTTCTTCTACCGGAAATGGCAGAAGCGCGCCAATCTCCGTTTATCCTTGGATTTGGTTTTACTGTCCGTAAAGATTCCTTCCAAAACCGCCGAAGAAATTCAGCAGTCGGGCAAACAGCAGGAAAAGGAATGGATAAAAGTGATGGAGGATTTCTATGCCAATTTGGTGTCGCTTCAGCGCCAAGGGATTTTTGCGCCAAAGCCGTGGATTGCCCTGGAAGTTGCCAAGGTGAAAGGCGAAATTTGCTTTTTTGTGGCCGCGCCCAAAAGATACGCCGGTTTTATTGAAAAAAAGATCAACAGTTTGTATCCAGACGCGCAAATTGAGCGTTGCGACGATTTTAATATTTTCGGCCACAAGGAAAAGGTCTCCTGCGGATATCTGAAAGCCGTCAAGCCGGTTTATTTGCCGATAAAAACCTATAATTATATCGAGGTTGATCCCTTATCAAGTATCACCAATGTTTTGACAAAGCTTGAAGAGCGCGAAGAAGCCGCGGTGCAAATTACTCTGCGAAACACCTCATCGGGCTGGCGCGAACGCGGACAGGAAATCATAAAACTCATGCGCAAAGGAAAAAATTTTCTCCAAGCCCAGACAGACACTGGCTTTTGGCAAACGCTTTTTAACAAGCCCGCCGAAGAAAAAAACCAGCAGGTTTTGGCGCCGCTCCCCGATGACGAATTAGTGAAACAAATGGAAGCCAAAATCGCCAAGCATTGTTTTGAAACCAATATCCGGGTGGTGGTTTCCATTAAAGACAAAGTTCGCAGCGAAGAAACCTTCAATCAGCTATGCGGCGCGTTTGACCAGTTTTCCGGGCCGAATTTAAACCAATTCCGCGCATTTCGCCAGAAAGGGCAAGGTGCGTCCGCTGTTTTGGATGATTTCATTTTCCGCAATTTCAATTCAAGCCAAGCATCAATTTTGGGCGTCGAAGAACTAGCTAGTATTTTCCATTTTCCCACACCGTTTTTAAAAACGCCAAACGTCAAGATTTTGAACGCCAAAACCGCGCCGCCGCCAGCCGAGCTTTTGCGAGAAGGCCTGCTTTTGGGGTTTAATCAGTATCGCGGCGTGAAAACCGATGCTTATTTAGGAACGAGCGACCGCCAGCGCCATTTGTATGTTATTGGCCAGACCGGCACGGGCAAATCCGCGTTTTTGGCCAATTTGATTGAGCAAGACGTTAGAAACGGCCAGGGCGTGGGCATTTTAGATCCTCACGGCGACCTGATTGATGATATTTTGGGCAAGATTCCCAGCGAGCGGCTTGACGACGTGGTGGTTTTTGACCCGTCAAATTTGGATTATTGCGTGGGATTGAATATGCTGGAATATGATCCGCGCTTTCCCGAGCAAAAGACGTTCATTGTCAACGAATTCATCAAGATATTCGACAAATTATACGACTTAAAACAAACCGGCGGGCCGATGTTTGAACAATACACGCGCAACGCGTTACAGCTGCTGATGGACGATCCCAACGAAACCTACACCTTAATGGAAGTTCCCAAAGTTTTGGCCGACAAGGACTTCCGCCATTATCTGCTGGATAAGTGCCGCAACATTTTGGTCAAGGAGTTCTGGGAAAAACAGGCCGAGCAGGCGGGTGGCGAGGCGTCATTGAAAAATATGGTGCCCTATATCACTTCAAAATTTGACACATTTATTTCCAACGACTACATGCGGCCGATCATTGGCCAAACCAAAAGCACGTTCAAGTTTCGCGAAATTTTGGATAGCGGAAAAATATTTTTGGTGAATTTGAGCAAAGGCCGGTTGGGCGAAATCAACAGTTCCCTACTAGGATTGATTATCACCAGCAAGCTGGCGATCGCGGCGTTTTCACGGGTTGACACGCCTGAAAGCGAGCGCAAGGATTTCTATCTTTATTTGGACGAGTTTCAGAATTTTGCCACCGACACAATTTCCACGATCCTTTCCGAAGCGCGCAAATACAAACTCTGCTTGACGATGTCGCACCAATTCATCGGCCAGCTGGAAGAAAAAATTCGCGACAGCGTTTTTGGCAACGTGGGCACGATTATTTCTTTTCGCGTGGGTATGGAGGACGCCGAATTTGTCGCCAAGCAATTTGCGCCGGTATTCAATCAGCAGGATTTAAACCGGCTCGAAAACTATAACGGCTACGCGCGCTTGTTGATCAACGGCCAGGTGTCGCGGCCGTTTAACATCAAAACCTATCCTCCGACCAAGAGCAATCGCCAGCGCGCCGCCGACATCAAAGAATATTATGCGCTGAAAGAAGGCCGCGCTCGCAACGAAATCGAAAGCGAAATCATTGCCCGCCGTCGTTCCTACGAACCCTCTTCCTCTATTCAATAATCCCACAAAGATATAACTCATAAACTAATCAACTATTCTATGGCAGATCAAACACCAACACCAATGCCGCCGGAAAAACCAAAACCAACCGAAGCGGCAGTTGAAAAACCAGAAAAAGAAAAACAGGGCTTTGAAGTTCTTGAAAAAGAAGCCGAGTTGGAATCAAAAAGAGAAGAAGAATTGATTGACCAACTGGCGCAGTTGCGGTCAAAGATGGTTAATCCGCCAGTCGGCGGAGTAACCAGCAATCAGCAAGTCCAGCTTGATTCCGACATTGAACAGAGAAAGAAAAAAATCATTGAAAATTTCGTCAAAGCCGCGGCCGCCGCGAATTTCGAAGAGAAAAAAGTGGAGCACATAATGCATGTCGCCGAACGATATATCCGCAAGGATTATCCAGACATTGCTGATGAGATCCACGACCGCGTCACCGAGGAGATGAATAAAAAATCATAAAAGCACAAAGGCACGTAATTACTAAAACATTATGAAAATTAATAAAAAATTCGCGATATTTTTGGCGATTGCGGCGGTAGTTATTTTTGCGGTTTATTATTGGCAAAAACCCAAGGAGTCGGCCTATAAGACCATCAAGGTCACGCGCGGACCAATCACGCAGGAAATTTCCGAAACCGGCGCGCTGAAAAAAGGCGAGGCCGTGAATCTGAATTTTAAAAACGCGGGAACCGTGGACAGCTTGAATGTTTCGGTGGGCGACAAGGTTAGCAAAGGTCAGGTTTTGGCGCGGTTGGATACCGATCAGCTAAACATTCAATTAGTGCAAGCGCAGGCAAACCTAGATCTATATCAAGCCCAGCTTGACAAGTTGATTAATGGCGCGTCCGCCAATGATTTGGTATTGGCACAAACCGCGGCCAACACTGCCCAAACCGCTTATGAAAACGCGCAAAAAGCGCTGGCTGACGCGCAAATCAACGCCGAGCAAAAACTTACCAGCTTATATAAAACTGCTTCCGATGCCTTGAATTCGGCCTACGCCAAAGCGTATAACGCGCAAAATTTCGCCGGCCTGCTACAGCGGACCTATTTTGAACCCCGCGATCCGGATTCAATATCAGTTTGGGAATCCACGCAAAAAATCGGAGTCGCGGTTGGTCAAATCAAAGATTATTTAGATAAAGCGTTTGCCAGCAATAGCCGCACGGACTATAATCTTGCTTTGCTCGCGGCGCAAAACCAATTAACAGCAATAGATACCCAATTGCAAGCGATCCGCGCGATCTGTGAAAAAACGCCTTGGCGCGACGCGGTTAGCGTTACCGACAAAAACAGTTTGGATACCCAGCGCGATTACATCGTGGCGGCTTTAACTTCCGTTAATTCGGCGGCGCAAAACATCGCCTTGCAAAAAGCCGCCAACGACGCCGCCGTAAACGCGGCGACAAGCTCACTTGCAGCGGCCCAAGGCACTTGGCAAACCGCGCAAGACCAGTTAGACAAAATCAGCGCGCCGCCGCGGCAGGAAGATATTGACGCGACCAGCGCGCAAGTCGCGCAGGCCAAGGCGCAAGTTGAACTTTTGCGCTTGCAGATTTCCCAAAGCGAATTAAAAGCGCCTTTTAACGGGCAAATAACCGAAATCAATGTTCGCGTGGGAGAAACCGTGCCGCTTGTTGGCGGAAACGCGGCGGTTGTTATTATTCCAGACGTTTCTTATGAGGTTGAAGTTGATATTTATGAAGAAGACGCAGCCAAAGAAAAAATCGGGAATCCGGTGGCAATAACTTTAGTACCTTTTCCCGACAAGGTTTATCAAGGCAAGGTTATTTCAATAGATCCATCGGCAAAAGTAGTTAATGGCGTGGCCTATTACACGACCCGGATCGCATTTGACGAAATACCCGACGGCGCCAAACCCGGAATGAGCGCCGACATTGTGATTACGACCGCGTCAAATGACAACGCTTTATTATTGCCCGAAGCCGCAGCGCAAAAAAAGGGTACGGATTACATTGTCCAAATTCTGGAAAACGGCAAATTCCAAGATGTTAAAGTACAGCCCGGCATTAGATCAAAAGGAATGGTCGAAATTGTCTCAGGTCTTAGCGAAGGCCAAGAAGCCATCATCCCGTAAAATGTCCAATTCCAAATTTCCAATACCCAATAAATGTCAGAATTTATGAATTTCAGAAATAAATTTTAATATTTTGGTATTTTAAAATTTATTGGAAATTGGTTATTGGTAATTGGAAATTTTAAAATTATGGTGGAGCCGTTGATAAAACTCGATAATGTTTGGAAAATATATACGCTGGGCAAAACCGAGGTGCAATCGTTGAGGGGCATTAATCTTGAGGTAATGCCCGGCGGATTTATGACGATAATGGGTCCATCCGGATCGGGCAAATCCACGCTTTTAAATATGATCGGTTTGTTGGATGTTCCCACCAAAGGTCGCCTGATGTTAAAGGGAAAAGACGTTACCAAACTTTCGGAAAGCGAATTAGCTCAAATGCGGGGCAAAACCATCGGTTTTGTTTTTCAAGAATTTCATTTGTTGGCCCATCTTCGCGCGTGGGAGAATGTGGAATTGCCGATGATCTTTCAGGGCGTATCCCAGTTAAAAAGGATGAAACGAGCTAAGGAACTATTGATGGAAGTGGGGCTTGAACATCGCGTTAACCACCAGCTGGCCGAACTTTCCATCGGCGAGCGCCAGCGCGTAGCGATCGCGCGCGCGTTCGCCAACGATCCGGAGCTGGTGATTGCTGATGAGCCCACCGGCAATCTCGATTCGATCAGCGGCCAAAAGGTAATGGAAATTTTGACCGATTTTCACGAAAAAAATGGCGGAACGCTGCTGGTTGTAACTCATGATCCCAACGTGGGTAAGTACGGACACGAACGCATTTTCATAAAAGACGGCCAGTTGGTGGACGAAATGACTGCCTTCGGCCGCAAAATCATTCAGAATTAATACTCAAGATTCAATCCATCAATTTTCAAAAAATAACTAATATTCAATAATTAAACAACGCATTTAGTTTTGGTAATTAGAAATTGAATATTTTTTGGAAATTGAAAATTAAGTATTAAATATTCATGTTTAGCAATTTTAAGGAGTATTTCAAAATTGCGGTCAGAAATTTGAAGATGAGGTCGCTGCGTTCATGGCTGACCGTTTTTGGCATTGTCATCGGCGTGTTTTTAATAATCACTTTGCTGTCGCTTTCCGAGGGAATCAAAGACACCATCAGTCGGCAATTAATGTCGCTGGGCGGGAACATGATCTTTGTTATGCCTGGAAGCGAAGATAATCCTCTTTCCGGAATTATGTTTGGCGGCGACAAACTTGAAAAACAGGATTTGGCGGCGATTAAAAACACTGAAGGAGTAAAAACCGTTTTGCCTGCGTCTTATCAGGCGATAAACGTGCGCTTCGGACAAGAAAACAAATCGCTGATAGTGGAAGGATTTCCGCTTTTGGAGGGCATGGATGTCCTTAAAAAATTCCAGGGGTGGAGTTTGTTATCCGGCAATTGGCCGCAGGCGGGAAGGAAGGAAGTGGTTTTAGGCATAAAGTTCAACCAGGATATTTTCAAAACCGTGGTTGTGCCGGGCGACGAACTCAATATAAAAGGGCAAAGATTCATTGCCACCGGCATTCTTAACTCGTTGGGGTCAAAACAGGACGACAGCTCGATTTTTATGGATATAGGGTTCTTCCAAGATTTAGTTGGCCAACAGCGGGGAACCGCACAAATGGCAATGGTGCAAATTGAAGACGGCGCCGATACAAATGTTGTCGCCCAAAACATAAAAGATAACCTGCGCCGCGTGCAAAAGCGGACTTACGGTTCTGATAGTTTAAATTTTGCCGTCATCACTTCGGAGAAAGTTAATGATATCGCCGGCGGGGTGATGGCAGTGATCCAATTCGCGATCTTGGCGTTTGCTAGCATTGCGATCGTCGTAGGCGGCATTGGCATTACCAACACAATGTACACTTCGGTGCGCGAGCGTACGCGCGAGATCGGCATTATGAAAGCAATCGGCGCCACCAACGAAGCGATAATGGCGATATTTTTGTCCGAAGCCAGTATCATTGGTTTAGCCGGCGGCATCGGCGGCACGATTTTGGGATTATTGACTGTCTGGTTGGTTCAGGCCTATGGCCAAGTTCATCCGGTGTTCTATTTCACCGCGTCGTTTTCACCTTGGATAGTAATTTTCGGACTTTCATTTTCGTTTTTTATCGGCTGCCTGGCTGGGCTTTTGCCAGCGCGCCGCGCGGCCAAACTGCGGCCCATTGACGCTTTGCGCCGCTACGAATGATAAAAACGCAAAACTCAAAGCACCCCGCTTCGACGGGGTCCCGCGCGGCGGGATAAAGCGTAAAACAAAGTTGTTTTATGCAAATTGATTGTTGCCAGGCGGGTGATTTTTTTTAAAATAAAATTGTTAACAAAAATTCGCTATTGAAATTTCAACAGAATTTCTATGTCGCCGCGAACGGCAAAATCAAAAAAAATTAATTGGCGAACCCAGCCGGTAAAGCTTTCAACGGCAATCGGGATTTTAGCGTTGTTTTCTTTGTCAGTCGGGATCTATTTGATCGCTGGCGTTAAGAACGCTTTGACTCCGGTGGTTTTGATGTCGCAACCTCCAAACTCGCCGGCAGCCGGGATTTATGTTCCTCAAATAAAACCCGAAAACCAATTAAAGATGAAAGCGTTTTTGTCGCCCGATGACTTCAAAAGTTACCTTGATGATGGCAAACGCGCGTTTGGCGATGGTATCTATGAAACGCAGATTTTGGCACTGTCAAACACGGTCGGGACAACAAATAATACTGACGCGGCAAAAACCGCGACACAAAAAAGCGCGGCAAGAAACCAGAAAGACAATCAAACAATTGATGCCGACGACGGAGCAAAATATATGTCTTTGGGCAAAACTCCAAACGGAGGCGACATCTTCAATGTTTTAGGAAAAAACATTTTTTTCTCTCCCGAAAACCAATATTATTCGGCAACTTCACGGGAAGCGGGTCAAACATTGATTTTTGAAGCGGGGGATTCGCCATCATTGGCGCAGATCGGTCTGCTGCCTTCCAGCGGTAGCCAGGTTATTGGCAGCGACGTACTGGCGGTTATTTCAGGAAACTCGCTATTCATTTATGATGTTTCCAACCCGTTTATTTCCAGCCTGCTTTGGAAAGCAAGGGTTAGTGATGATAGTCAGATTATTTCATTAAAAATAACTGATTCAAAATTATACCTGGCGTTAAAAACCAAGATTGACGCGGCTAACCCTTGCCCAATCAAACCGCTGGCAATTGGAGACAAACCGCTAATAATCGAATGTGGCGCGATTTTGCATTCCGAAACGCCGATATTGGCCGATTCGATTTACAGCGCAGTTGAAATTGAAATCAAATCGCCGGGTGCGTTGCGCCATCTTTCTTTTATCGGCGCTCAAGATAATTCGGCGCTTCTTATCGTCGATGACGCGATATACGCGGCTTGGGGACAAGGTAGCGATTACGTTTCATTTTTTGTGGGTTTTTTGGCGGCAAAATGCAGAGGGCTTTTGCCGAATTATATTTTGGGAAAAGCCCAAGAACTGCCGAATTGCGGCATATCTTTGGCGGCAAAAGAGCTTGAGCTGCGTTCACTGCTTTCAAACTGGTTTTTGTCGTTGAGTTCTCAAGAGCAGATACGCGTTGCCGGCCAGATTTCTGAACGGCTAAACGATTATCTGCGCGACCACTACTGCGACTTTGAACAGGCCGACATTGCGATTGCGGATTTGGCAACTTTTAAATTTGCCTACCAGAATCAAGTGGCCGGAAGATTGGTTTCTCCGGAATTTCTTGATCCCTCAGGTAACAGCTTGAGGGTTGTGGCGGTTTCGGGTAGCGGCGCGACAAAAAAAATGACTTGGCTGATCACCGGCAAGATCGACGACCAAAATCAAGAGAAAGTTGTGGCCAGTGTTTATATCTTGGACTCAAAAATGGAAATAACCAGCGCCCGCCAAAATCTTGACCTGCCCTCGGGAGTTTGCGCTCTGCGCTACACGCAAAATGCGGCTTTGGCAGCCACTTGCTGCCAAAGCGATCCGATCTACGCAATCGGGCTCGGGAACGATTCAACAGGAGCGTTGGGAAAGTTGGATATCGCCACCTTTCCTTCTTATTTATATCCATTTACCGATGGTTTGGCGCTGGTGGTTTCAAAAAATAACCGCAAGATCAAACTAACATTATTCGATGCGACGATTCCCGCGAAAGTTGAAAAGATATCCGAATATGATCTAAACGATTACTGGGCAGATTTTGACGCCAGCTATCCGGCGTTTGCCAACGACGACGAAAACAAATTATTCTTTCTGCCGTCGTTGCGCGGCGGATATCTTTTTTCCCGTCAGGACGGAAAAATTGAACTCAAAAAAACAGTGGGAGATGTTTTCACCAGTCGCGCGGTTTTTGACAACGGATATCTATATATTGCCGGCGACAACGGCATTGAAATATTCACGGGGCCGGATTGGGCCAAAATCAAATCCGTGAAATTTTAAGTGAATTGTACAAGTTTGGCCTCCGTATTTGCCAAATGTTTGTTTACGAATTTGTTTAATTTTGCGATAATATCAATAATAATGCAACACTAACTAAATATGACGCTTCTCGAAACCTTTTTAAAAATCACGCCGATGCTTTATGTGTCGATGCTAATGCTACCGTTTGTACTCTATGGCTATCTGGCGGCAAGCCCTCCAAAAACAGTTGTCGCGGCCAAAGCGGATCCGGGCGCCCAACTGAAAGGCAAAAAGATAAGCGTTCGCCGAGAGCTAAGGTCAGCGATTTTTTTGGGAGCCAGCATTGCTTTTGTTGTGGCGATAATTATATTTTTAGGCGGACTCGTGGTTGACTACAAAAACAGCCAGGGGTTATTCGCGCTTCCTTTGCCAAACGCCACGTTCCCACCGGCGCCAACCGCGCAATTACCGCCTGCGCCGAACTGATTCAGCCGGTTGCACCTGCCGATAGCACCAATACAAAGTAATCTAAATAACACTTATTATGGACAAAGAAACATTTTTAAGAGAATACAAAAGCATTGTTATTGCCGCGGCGATAATCGTGATCTTGGGGGCGGTTTTACTTTTGAGTTTTGTGTTCTCCGGTAAAAAAATAACCATCAAAGAAAAAACGGGTGATACCTTTAAAGCCGGCGAATCCTACGCCATAAGCTGGAACGCAACAAACATTTCCAAGATTGGGATTGTTCTTTTCAACGGTGCCAAAGCGCAATGGATCGTTCAAAACTATCCGGCAAAAGCAAAAAAATACGTTTGGAATTCCTATCCCTACCAAGAAGCCGGTACCAACTACCGGATCGCAATTTTTGAATATCCATGGCGCAAGGGCAATGCCATTGCTTACAGTGCTTCACCGATAACTATCGTGGGGCAGAAATATGTTTCTTGTGATGACTATTCCGTGGAATACGGCTGGCCATTTTTGCCCGACACCTACCCTGATATTCGCAAAGTTTTTGTGACCACCGCAACATTTTCGGGGAATTTTGGCGGTTTGGACGAAGCTGACGCGGCATGCAAAAAAGAGGCCGAAAAAAACAATTATAAAGGTAACTACATCGCTTTTGTTGGCATTGATTCCAAATCCTCTTCCGAAAGAATCACAAATCCCGGGGTTTTTGTGGAGGCCGAGCCAATCGGCACTTTGATCGAAGGCCGAACCTGCCACCGCTTTATCGCCGAAAACACGCAAAGATTTCTTGATGTGACGCGCTTAACCAAATCCTTGGCGCAAATAAAGCTTAGTGAGACCTTCTACCGGCGCTTAGGCGACGTTTGGTTTGGCCGTCGTACCGCTTCCACCGAAACCAAATGTTTACCTATACCCCTGCGCGGCGTGGTTGGCGCTTTCAGCGGCACCTACACCTGCCAGAATTGGACGACCAACAAACGCCAGGTCTATTACGGCGTTGTGCCGGCCGAAGCTGATTTGCCGCGCTGTTATGATTCCGAAGGCAAGAATGTGATGGCCAACTATTTTGGCGCGGTTGCCAGTAGTTTGGACGAGAAAGGTGACTATGCGATTGCCGGCGACACTTGTAACGCGTCACACCGCTTGCTTTGCGTTGAACAATAGCGAATTGGGGAAGTCCCCCAATTCGCGACCATTTGACAATTTAAAATCACTTTGATATAAATAAACCATTCCGTAGACAGCAGGTGTGGGGACAAGCGAAGCGCAGTGCTTGGCCTGTCGAAACATAAATCCTGCCGAGGATACAAAATATTTTCGTATTTTTGTATTCTTACGCCTGCGGACAGCAGGCGTTTCGATTTAATACAAAGGTCGGACGGATAATAATTGCGCAGAGCACTTATATGGCAATATCAAAATCAAAAAAACAAGAGATTGTCAAAGAGCTTTCCGAAAAGCTTGCCAGGCAAAAATCACTAATTTTTGTTGACTTTACCGGTTTGAAGGTTAAAGATCTTTCCGTCCTGAAAGCCAAATTAAAGCA
>Ga0163210_1000663_pt1 | contig 14581 bp, 17 predicted proteins | sample Kivu_220m_FD_113536 | JGI IMG/M metagenome (GOLD analysis project Ga0163210, IMG submission 113536) | Freshwater microbial communities from Lake Kivu, Western Province, Rwanda to study Microbial Dark Matter (Phase II) - Kivu_220m | ecosystem: Environmental > Aquatic > Freshwater > Lake ...
GCTCAACAACCTGATCGGCGTCTTCGGCCTTCCGCCGCAGGATTGGCTGGGCGATCCCAAACTCGCCATGCCTGCCATCGTGTTGCTGACGATCTGGAAAGGGATGGGCAGCAATGTGCTGATTTTCCTGGCCGGGCTACAATCCATTCCACCGGAACTGTACGAAGCGGCGACAATTGACGGAGCTGGGGTGTGGGCGCGGTTTCGGAATGTCACTTGGCCGTTGCTTCGTCCGGTCACGCTCATTGTCTTACTGCTGCTTACGATCAGCTCGCTGCAAGTCTTCACACCTGTGTTCGTGATGACCGGCGGCGGCCCAGCCAATCACACCCTGACAATTGCGTTCTACATCTACAACTTGGCCTTCGGCAACGGACTGTATGGCTTCGCCTCCGCTGTCAGCTACCTGCTCTTTGCCGCCATCCTCGTCATCACCATCATTCAACGCCGCTATTTCGGCGACGTGATCTATTGAGAGGCCTCCGATGAACCAAACGTCGTTACCCTTCTATCGTCGCCAACAATTCAGCGACGCCGTAGGCAAGCCGGCGGTCTATACCCTGCTGATAGTCGGAGCTTTGCTTTCGTTCTTTCCCTTTGCCTGGATGGTCTCGACCGCGTTCAAGACCCCGCCGCAGGTGCTGGCCGTCCCCATCCGCTGGCTTCCCGACCCAATCACCTGGGAAAACTTTGCTGCCGCTTGGCGACGCTTCAACTTCGCCCACTATTTCCTCAACACGTTTTTCATTTCCAGCGCAGTCACCGTGCTCAGTGTGATAATTTGCTCGATGGCCGGCTACGCCTTTGCCCGGCGGCGCTTCTGGGGGCGAGAGTTGATCTTCAATGTGCTGCTGGCGACGCTGACCATTCCCGGCGCGGTACTGATGACGCCGCTCTTTCTAATAATTCTCAAACTCGGCTGGATCAACAAATTCATCGGCATCATCGTCCCGTTCAGCGTGAGCGTGACCAACATCTTCCTCATGCGCCAGTACATCAGCACCCTCCCCATCGAATTGGAGGAGTCTGCCCGCATTGACGGCGCGTCGGACTTCACCATCTGGTGGCGTATCATCCTACCCTTGAGCAAGCCGGCTATGACGACGGTGGCGATCTTCAGTTTCGTTGGCGCGTGGGATGGTTTCCTGTGGCCGCTAATCGTGCTCAAAGACAAGACGATGTGGACTCTCAACGTGGCGCTCGGCCTGCTGCAACAGGAATACATCGCCGCCGAAGGCTCGCCGTGGGGCGTGATGATGGCAGGTAGCCTGCTGGTCGTCCTGCCGCTCATCGGCGTGTTCCTCACTTTGCAGCGCTACTTCATGAGCGGGCTGACGATTGGCGCGGTAAAGGGGTAGGGCAGCGATCTCAATGGATTCCGTGTACGTAATATGTATCACGCTATACGTCGTGGAATTTGGAACTTGGGTGTTAAGATTTGATCCAAGCCTTCATCTTTGACCTGGATGGCGTCCTCACCGACACTGCCGAATACCACTACCGGGCCTGGAAGCGTCTCGCTTACGAGGAAGGCCTGCCCTTCACCCGCAAAGACAACGAAGCGCTACGCGGCATCTCCCGGCGCGACTCGCTCATGATGATACTCAAAGACCGCGTCTATCCCGAAGAGGAAATCCAGGCGATGATGATCCGCAAGAATGGCTATTATCTTGATTTCATCAAGGGTATCTCGCCGCACGACCTGCTGCCTGGTGCGAAGGAACTGCTGGAGGGAATCCGAGCCGCCGGGCTAAAGAGCGCCATCGGCTCGGCCAGCCAGAATGCGGGCGAGGTAATTAATCGCCTCGGCCTTTCCAACCTGCTCGACGTGATTTCCGATGGTCACAGTGTCAAACATCCGAAGCCCGCGCCCGATCTGTTTCTCCACACCGCCGCTCAACTAAGCTTGCCTCCGACCGATTGCGTCGTCGTCGAAGATGCCGCTGCTGGAATCGAGGCAGCCATAGCGGGCGGCTTCCGCACGGTCGGTGTCGGACCGCGTCAGCGCGTGGGTAGGGCAGATGTGGTCGTCTCCAGCCTTGCCGAAGTTCACCTTGGCGATTTGCTCGCTGCGCTGACCTGTGGCTAGTAGCAACCAACTGCTCTCCTGGTTAGTATTTTCATTGGTGATGTCGCTCATCGGCGTGTTGTTCGGTCTCGGCTAGCTCGTGACCCGGACTGGTGAAGCAAACTCGCCACATTCTTACCTCTCCCAGGAGCAGGCGCGAGATGATCGAGAGAAATTATGAGATTGCGCGACAACATTTCTTGTTTGAGGCATTGGGAAAAAATTGAGGCAGGTGCTGGTTTCTTTTTCAGTTGGTAGATACAAGGATTTACTACAGAAACATGCTTGCTCCAAAGGAACGCATCCGTACACATATCGAATTCATTTATGGAACAAGTCAGGCAAGTGAGATATTTCCTCTTTTATGGGAACGGGTGGAGGTCTTTCTTCACCAGCACTCAAACCTTCAAAAAGCTCCCTCGCCACAGGCACGGTTGACGGAGCAGGACATCTTCCTGATCACCTATGGGGATCAATTCCGGGAACCGGGTCGTCCACCTTTGCAATCGCTATATGATTTCCTCGGGTCACACCTTGCTGACGAATTGAGCGGTGTCCATTTACTGCCCTTTTATCCATATTCTTCTGATGACGGTTTTTCGGTGATTGACTATTTCCAGGTCAACCCCGATTACGGTTCCTGGGCTGACGTGGAGCGACTGGGGGAGCGTTTCCGTTTGATGTTCGACGCGGTCATCAATCACATTTCTTCGCAGAGTGCCTGGTTTCAGGGCTTTATGCGCGGGGAACAACCCTACTGGAACTATTTCCACATAGCCGATCACCGCGCGGACCTCTCGCATGTGACCCGTCCGCGTACCGCGCCCTTACTCACGCCTGTAGAAACCAAAAATGGATTGCGCCACGTCTGGACGACCTTCAGTAGCGACCAGATTGACTTGAATTACGCCAATCCGCAGGTATTGCTGGAAGTTGTCGACGTGCTGCTTTGCTACCTGGCGCACGGTGCGCAAGTAATCCGACTGGATGCTATAGCCTTTCTCTGGAAAGAAATTGGCACAGCCTGCATACACCTGCCGCAAACTCATCACATGGTGAAACTGATTCGAGCGCTTTTAGATGCAGTTGCACCCGGCGTCTTGTTGATTACCGAGACAAATGTACCTCATCGCGAGAATGTCAGTTATTTTGGTGCTCCCCTGCCGGATGGCCACAGTACTGATGAGGCCCAGATGGTGTATCAGTTCCCGTTGGCTCCTCTGATCTTACATACCTTCATAACCGCCGATTCCACTCGCCTGACAGATTGGGCGACCGGGTTACCCATCCCAGCAGCGGGGGCGGCATTCTACAATTTCACAGCCTCTCACGATGGGATTGGTGTACGCCCTGTCGAGGAGTTGCTTAGCCCAAAGGAGATACAAGCCTTGGCCGAACGGACACAGGCACATGGTGGGCATGTTTCCTATAGGTTCAACCCTGATAGTAGCCTGAGTGCCTATGAACTCAACATTACCTGGTTCGATGCCCTGAATGATCCGACTGTCCCAGATCCAGAAATTGATGTGCCGCGCTTCCTGGCCTCTCAGGCAATCATGTTGGCCCTGGCCGGCGTGCCGGGCGTTTATGTGCATGGCCTCTTTGGTTCTCGAAATTGTCCATCTTGCATAGCTGAGACGGGGCGGGTGCGCTCGATCAACCGCCGGAAGTTCCATCTTCCCGAACTTTTATCCGAACTGCACACGCAAGGCAGTCACACAGCTCGAGTGTTTTCAGGCTATCGGCATTTGTTGCACGTGCGTCGCAACCAATCTGCTTTCCACCCGGCTGCAGGTCAACGCCTAATCAGTCTCTCCTCCACGGTGTTCGCTCTTCTGCGCACATCTGCACTTTCAGAATGTATCCTCTGCTTGACCAATGTAACCTCGCAGCATCAACAATTGCACATTGGCATTTCTTCGTGTGGCTTGCCTGAGGTTGTATATTGGCAAGACCTATTAGGGGAGGAGCGAATCGTCCCTTCTGGGGGGGTATTGGATTGTTCGTTGGCGCCATATCAAACACGCTGGCTGAAACCTGAAAATATTGGGGTATGATTAGGCATATCCTGTTTGTTGGAGCCTAACCATGAAAACTCGTGCCGTCATTATGGCTGGAGGGGAAGGTTCCCGTCTGGGCGTGCTGACCGTCAAACGCACCAAGCCTGCCGTACCGTTTGCTGGGAAATACCGCATCATTGACTTTACCCTCTCGAACTGTACGAACTCTGGCATTTTCGATGTCATGATTCTGGCGCAATACCGTCCGCACTCGCTGATCGAACACATCGGCGCGGGCGGGCCGTGGGACCTCAACCGCGATTTCACCGGCGGCGTACGCATGTACACGCCTTACAAAGCGCGCGCCAGTGGAGACTGGTACGTGGGCACTGCTGACGCAGTCCAGCAGAACTTCACATTCATCAAGCGCGATTCCCCTGATCTTATCCTCATTCTATCCGGCGACCATATCTATACGATGGATTATGACACGATGGTCACTTTTCACATGGATCAACACGCCGACCTGACCATCGCCACGATCCGCGTCCCGATGGAGGAAGCTTCCCGCTTTGGCATCCTGAAAGTTGACAAGAAATATCGCGTCAAGGCGTTCCTGGAAAAGCCGAAAGAGCCGCCCTCCAATCTAATCAACATGGGCGTCTATCTATTCAATCGTGAATTGCTCGACCGTGCGCTGTGGGAAGACCACCAGCGTGAAGACTCTTCCCATGATTTCGGCAAGGATATCCTGCCGCGCATGGTGAAGAGCGAGACGCGCGTTTTTGCCTTCCCTTACACAGGCTATTGGATGGATGTGGGTACGGTGCACTCTTACTGGCAGGCGCACATGGATCTGCTTTCTCCGAATCCGCCGCTCAAGCTCTATGACCGCAGTTGGATCATCCACACCCGTACGGAGGAGCGCGCCCCGGTGCGTTTCCCGGAAAACGCCAGTATCTATGCCAGCATGATCTCGGACGGCTGCTTCATCCAGGAAAGGGCACGCGTCGAGAGCAGCGTCCTCTCGCCGGGCGTGATCGTGCGCCCGGGAGCGGTGGTGCGCGAGTCCATCGTTTTGACCGACTGCGTCATCGAAAGCGGCGCGGTGGTGGAACGTGCCATTCTGGACAAGCGCGTCCGGGTAGGGGCGAATGCACACCTCGGTGGCGGAATCGCTGATCCTAACATCCGCCTGGCAATGGTCGGCAAGAACAGCGTCGTTCTATCCGGCATGGTCGTGGAGCCGGGTGCGTCCATTGGCACAGATGTCATCGAAGCTGATTATTCCGGCCCGGTGGTAAAATCGGGCGAAACCATCGAAACCAAGAGGCAACCTTATGAAATTTGAACGCGCGTCCGGCATTCTCCTCCACCCAACCAGCCTGCCCGGCTCCTACGGCATCGGCGACCTTGGCCCCAAGGCCTACGCCTGGGTGGATTTCCTGGCCGAGTCCGGTTGCAAGCTGTGGCAGGTGCTGCCCCTCGGTCCCACTGGTTACGGCGATTCACCTTACCAGTGTTTCTCGGCCTTTGCTGGCAATCCCTATCTCATCAGCCCGGAACTGTTACTGAAGGATGGCCTGCTAACGCCGGATGACCTGATGGATATACCGGACTTTCCGTCGAACCGTGTTGACTTTGGCACGCTCATCCCCTGGAAGCTGAGCCTGCTCGAACGCGCCTTCGTCCGCTTCTCTTCAAGCCCTCAGCCTGCGCTGCAAAAAGCCCTCGACTCTTTCTGCGCCGAAAACGTCTCCTGGTCGGACGATTTCGCCCTCTTCATGACGCTCAAAGAAGCCAATGGCGGCGGTTCCTGGGACGGCTGGCCTGAACCGCTCCGCAAACGTGACCCCTCCGCCCTCGCCGAAGCCTGCCGATCCCTCACGCATCACGTATCACGTTTCACGTTTTACCAGTTCCTTTTCTTCCGCCAGTGGCACGCCCTCAAAACTTACGCCAACGAACGCGGCATTCGCATCATCGGCGACATCCCCATTTTCGTGGCCCACGACAGCACCGACGTTTGGTCGCACCCGGAGCTGTTTTATCTCGACGATGAGGGAGAGCCGACCGTGGTGGCGGGCGTCCCGCCGGATTATTTCTCGCCGACCGGCCAGCTATGGGGCAATCCGCTCTACCGCTGGGAGATTCACAAGACAAGCGGTTACGCCTGGTGGCTGGAGCGTTTCCGTGCCATCCTGAAGATGGTGGACATCGTCCGCCTGGATCATTTCCGCGGCTTTGCCGGTTATTGGGAAGTGCCGGCTTCCAACCCCACCGCTGAGATTGGCCAGTGGGTTCCCGGCCCCGGCGCGGACTTCTTCGAGGCTGTTAGGTCAGTCCTGAGCGGAGGGTCGAGTAACCCGCAAGGTGTATCGAGACCCGCAGGCGGAGACGAAGGACCTGCCCTGAGCGAAGGCGAAGGGCTGCCCATCATCGCCGAAGACCTCGGTCTGATCACACCGGATGTGATCGCGCTGCGCGAAGGCTTCCATCTTCCTGGCATGAAAATCCTGCAATTCGCCTTCTCCGGGCCGGACAACCCCTTCCTGCCGCATCATTACCCGCGCCATTGCGTCGCTTACACAGGCACGCACGACAACGACACGGCGCGCGGCTGGTACGCCTCCGCGCCAGAGGAAGAGATTGATTTCTATCACCGCTATATGGGAATTCAGAGGCCTTGCGAAGGTTCCGAACCTTCGCAAGGTTTTGCTGAAACGCTCATCCGCGCCGTCTGGGCCTCGGTAGCCGTGTTCGCCCTGGCCCCCATGCAGGACCTGCTCAACTTGGGCACGAAAGCGCGCATGAATTATCCCTCCCATTTGGGAGGCAACTGGGAATGGCGGATGGAGGAGGGGGCGATGAGCGAGGAATTGAGGGGAAAAATCTGGGAATTGAATTACCTGTACCAGCGTTAACGGTTTCGAGCTGAGCGGTCCGGCCAGGACGCCCTCATCCGAAATCACCGCCCTGGCCTGATCCGCTCCAGCAAGTGGTTAGGCAGGAGGAAAAACGTATCCCAGCCTGCCACGTGAGAATCAACTTGTTCGAATATGGCTCTCTAGGTAAGAGGCTGAGTATCTTCGAGCACAACCTCTGAATTCTTAGCTAAACGATCCATGAAAATAACGAGGTTGTTGAAGTCACCAGCCGCGGATGGCACCAGAATGGCCTCGAATCCGGCTTCTCGGATTAGAGCGCCCAAGACTTGCGTGTCGGTCCAGTTATCTGCCTTGAGTTGGTTCGCCGTCAGACCGAGGTCAGCTAGCAACCCATCGTCTGTTAGGTCACATATTCTCCTAAGCGTAACCTTGATTGAGCCAACGATGTAGCCCTGTGGTGCCACTGTTCGGCGCGCCAGCTCTGCAGCACAGCCTTCTTGGTTCTCAGACAGGTAGAGAGCCCCAAACTCCTCTGCGGTATTGTAGCGACCACCATAGAGCAGGGCGCCATCCATTGTAAGAATTGACCTCTCAGGGGAGGGGATCACGGCGCGATACCAACAAGCCCCGTGAATTGTGCGGGGCTTATGCCTTGCGAGTGCCTCACGCCAACTCCTTAGGGGACTCTTCACGAATTAAGTTGGAATACCTTCTGCCATCCGTCCTAGCAGACGGACGATGTCTCTAACGCCGTATGGAGGATCTTGCAACATAGCCTCTTTCGGCGTTCGACCTTGCAACTCTCGCTGCGGAGAGTTCAGGAATGCCTCGCGGTCATCGTGTCCTGGGTAAAGCTCCAACAAAAGATCCGCTGCCCTTGTGAACTGTCTCATGATCTCAGTATGGAGCGGCCTTATCCGCGGACGCTTCCGTCGTGACGAGCGCTCCCAACGGCTTATCGTTTCTGGGCGGACGCCCCCGAATGCAATCCCAGCTTGCAACTGCGTGAGGCTCAAGACTTGACGAGCCTCCCGGACATTGTCAGGTGCAACGACCATTACTGTTACCATCGCGTCCATCTCCTTTCGGCTCTTTTATATCATATATCATGACATAGGTCAAGTCCTCAAGACTCTCCTCGCTAATAGGGCTCGAGCATTCTACCTACTGATTTTTGACATTTGAAAGACCTGCTTTGTGGCATAATAGCAGGATGAGACGAAAAGGCTAGCCACCTGACAGTTTGGTTTCATAGGTAGGTACAAAGTGGAACAGAGACAGGCAGAGCATTGGTCAGCCTCCTTTGGACATAGCGCAGGCCGATCTGAAAGATGCTCAGATCGCGCCGGTCATGGCGATCGACGAGATGGCGTAGACCTTGATGGATCGTGCGACCGCCAATAGAGATCAGCCAGACATACAAGAGAGCGACAGCGAGTGTAAGACGAGAAAGGCGTAAGAAGTCATGCAACATAGTACTTTCCAAATCGAAGCCGTGCTTTTTGAAGTCGCCGTGCATTTCCTCGGCCCACATCCTGAGCCGGTAGTACTTCAAGGCCATCTTGCGGTCAGGCAAGTTGGTGGCCAGGCACCAGGATTCTTCTTCGCCAGCCTGCCAGTAAACCAGCAGGTTGGTCGGATAGATTTGGCTGGCGGTGAGATAACCATGACCAAGCCAGAGACTTTCACCGGCTTTGTGGACGAAGCTGCCAAACGGTTTCCATGCGTTGTACTGATCCAGCCAGACACAGGTGTCTGATTTTTGACGCAAAACATAAAACCAATGCCATTGCTCGAGCCATTTCATGACTTCCACCGAGCCAAATTCGCAGTCACCGACCAGGAAAACGGCCGCCCCAACGGGTAAGAGTCGCCGAACATAGTTCAGCAAAGCCAATTGCTGGAGTGCAGTGCTATGACCACGAACATATTTGACCCAGGTCCAGGCAATCGGGATCGCCCGTTTCCGATACGCCAGACTGACCATGAGCAACTGATGGCCATAACCAACTTTCGTGGCATCCACGATCAGACGGATCTCTCGGAAACAACACCATTGCGCTTCCAGCCACTAGCGTGCAATCGGTTCATACCATTCACGCACGCAGATCGCCGCATTATCCAGCAAACGGCTCAGGCGGCAGGTGATGCTCACCAACTTCGCTGCCCCAGGGATCTTCCCGGCAACCTTACTCAAGTACACCGAACGACTCTTGTAGATCCCTACAACCAGCCAGGCAAAGTTGCGGACTTGGGTGATTCTTTGACCTGGCCGCAATTCACAAATTCGTCGCATCCAAGTATGATAGAGTTCGTTGATCGGCATCGGGTTACTCCGTCGTTAGAATGGTTCCGATAAACCAATTCTATTGGAGAATTCGTGCCGATCAACACCCTTTCTACCAAACTGTCAGGTCGTTAGACGAAAAGGAACAATTGAACAATTAGCAAAGCAGCGAGCACGCGGACTGGCGCTTCTGGAGCAAGGTAAGAAGACGAAGGAAGTTGCCGAGATACTCAACGTTACGCCTCGCTCGGTCAATCGGTGGAAGCAGGAAGCAAAAAAGCCAAAAAGCAGGAAGAAACCGAAGCCCATCGGGCGCCATCGGAAGTTGACCGAGGTGCAGGTAAGGCGATTAGAAAAGGCATTGAAGCGCGGTGCTCCTGCATACGGATATTTTGGAGATTACTGGACACTCGATCGCATTGGACAAGTCATCTGGCAATTGTTCAGCGTTCGGTGTCACCCGAGTACGGTCTGGCATATTCTTAACCGGATGGGTTGGAATTGCCAGCGTCCACAGAGGCGAGCGTTTCAGCGGGATGAAAAAGCGATTGCACAGTGGAAGGATGAAGTTTTGCCGGAGGTAAAAAAAGACGCCGGGAGCTGAAGGCTGTACTGGCACTTGAAGAAGATGAAAGCGGCTTCTCATTGGTCTCTCCGCTCAAGCGCACTTGGTCGCCGCGTGGTGAAACGCCCATTGTCCGCACCAGCCTCTGCCATCATGACCGTCTAAACATCATCGGTGCTTTGCTGGTCTTGCCCAACGGAGAACAATTCAAGTTGAGCATACGCTCGTACTGGCATAGCCTGACCGGCAAAGAAGTTATCGCTTTTCTCAAACAACTGTTGTGTTGTACTTCCGGCTACATCATTCTTGTCTGGGACAATCACTCCATCCACAAGCGTAAGATCGTCCAGGAATTCCTGGCACAGCACAAGCGCCTGATCGTTTACTGGTTTCCAACGGCTGCGCCAGAACTCAATCCGGCTGAATATGTCTGGACACAAGTGAGTGAATACACTGCCGGAACTGCACCGCATAATCGGGCTGAGCTTCGCACCAATGTCATGACCGGTATCTCCAGAACCAGACGCTCTCAGAAACGCCTACACTCTTGTCTGCCCGCGACACGCTTGGATTGGATATGATATCGGACTTACCTTATTCAAAAATCAGTAACTCGTGATTCTATGAGCATAGTGGGTTTAATGCTGGGTTTGTACAAGCTCGGTGCGTTTAATACCGACGCTAATACGACACAACTAGGCAACATCATCGGTATTACTGTGCAACATTTCCAAACCTTTTGTCAAGCCCCAAACCGGGAGATGTTCATCTTGCGCCTACTCCCCGTCAAGCTCACCGCTTGTCTCCCCTGCCGGCTGGTCAGCCAGTATCCAGACGTAAATCATTGAAATGCAGTGGGGGGTGTCTCGCCGGATGCAAACCGTGATTCTAACCTCGTAAGGGCTTGGTAATGATTGGGATTTTCATGCTAGAATAAAACTATGGCAGGAAAGAGAAATTGCTGGAGGTCATTATGGGCATGAGGATCAGCCTCCCTGAGATGCTAGGTCCATTTCCGGACTGGCAAAAAGAGGACGGGCCTATTCCATACGTATTTTCCGCGAAGAAGCCGGGAAATCAATGCGCTTGGAGCTGCGTTTGGTTCTGTGCGTTGGGAAAAGTAGTGCCGGATGATTGGGCAATCGTAGAGAATATGGGATTATTGGAGATCTATCATGAACTGATAGACGTGGCGGCACGCCCCGGTAGATATCAGACTCAAGCCATCAGGTTGGTTAAAAGATTCAGGGACAACGAAAAGCGAGTGCGCCAGTTATTGCATAAGGCCCGCAAAGTGTACCCCGAATATATAAATCGGATGAACCCACCAGAACCAAGACTCATCCATATGCACAGTTATCGGCCTGACTGGTAATGCAAAACTGGTGAAACCCAGGAGGTAAAGCGGTCGCGGAAAGTGGCTGGAAGTTGATCGCCCAAGAATCTGTTGGGTATAATCTCATCGCCGTTCTATGGGAATAGCCTATGAAGAGTAAAACAATTGAGGAAACCTCAAGGATTGCAAATCTACCCATCCTTTTCAAATTTAATGCTCAGGAACGCAAAGTAGTCCTTCCATTTCTTCTCTCCCGCTGGCAATGCAAGGACAATCTATCCGCCGTTTTACATCGCGCCTTGATTATCGCCCATGAATACGAAAGCGCTCTGGAAGCACACGAACGGGGAGATCCGTTCACGGAGGAAGTACTTACGTAGTCAAAAGGATCAGCGTGCTGGAATGAATCAGAAATTGTTCCAACCTGGCCGCAGAGGGGCAAACCCGTCAGCGCTCAGAATCTGGTTGTCGCTCACAATCGTGTTTCTGCTACTGATTGGGGCAGCCATTGCTATCTGGCTCTATTTATCCTCATTCCAAGTTTCCGTTCCCGTGTTGCCAATTGTCACGCCATCAGTCCCAACCATCCCAACGCCCACGCCGATTATTTCGACAACTTTCGAGGTATTTGCTGCCAAAGGCTGGCAAGATAGCGGTATTCACGTTAATGCCGGAGACAGGTTAGAGGTTATATTTACCAAGGGCTTGTGGACTGAAAAATCAGGAAGCGATAATTACACTGGTCCAGAAGGAGGTAAACCAAGCCGGGATTATCCTTGTAACCCTCTTCCCCATTCAGAAACTGGCTACAATGCGCTGATTGGCAAGATATGGTTTGGCAAGCCCTTTATGGTAGGTGATCACTTTGTGGGTACGAGCCTTATTTCTGGCACTTTGTATCTACGGATGAACGATTGCGATGAATGGTTGATTGACAATGAAGGAAGCGTTTATGTCACTATTCAAATCAGCCGGTAAATGGAGGGCAGACGCCCGTCTTGATAGGGGTTTCGGTTTTTGAGGGAATCGCACTTATGGAGTTTCGTCTGCTTTCTGATAACCAGTCGTTTGAAGACCTTCGGATTCTCTGGAACAAACTATTACCGCAGAATCCTGTTCAGGATGTTTTCTACACTTGGGAATGGCTTTACGCCTGGTGGAAGCATTATGGAAAGCAGCACGAACTCTGGCTCATTACAGCCTGGCACTCGGATGAATTGATTGGCATCGCGCCCTTAATGTTGGTCGAAAGGCGAAAGTATGGCTTGAAATTTCGAGTGCTTTGCAACATTGGAACGCCGAATGTGGACGTGGGCGGTTTCATCATTCAGGACGGTGACCCGCAAATCTACACGGCGATAGGGAATTATCTGATTACTCGGAAACGGCTTTGGGACGTTCTGGAACTCAACGAGATACGCTGCGATGGCCTCGAAGTGCGTCACATTATTCCACAATTCGAACATTCTGGCTATGTCACACACCAGAAAGATAACCTCCATTTTTATATCCCTGTTCAAGGTACGTGGGAAGGTTACCTCGACCGAATCGACGCGAAATTTCGTCGAGAGATGAGGAGCAAGTTGCGTAAAATCGAAGAACGAAGCCGACTGACCTTAGTGCACCACTTTGGAAAGGAGGCTACCTGGCAAGATATATCAACTGTCTTCGAAATCAATGAACATGGGCACTATCCTCACCTGTACCGTTCAAGTGTTGAGAGAGCTTTTCAACGAGAGATTTTCGAGTTGATGAGAGATCAAAGCTGGTTGAACCTTTATTTACTTTACATAGATGATCGGCCGGTGGCCTACAACTACGGCTTTACTTACAATAACCGTTTTGAAGATTGGCGAGCAGGATTCAATACTCAATACGCCAGTCTTTCCCTTGGGAGAATTTTGTACTTGATGACCATTGAAGATTGCTTCAAGCGTGATTATCGAGAGATAGACTTTTTGTGCGGAGATGAGCATTACAAAACACGCTGGCAAACACTCGAACGCGCATATACTCAATTGCGTTTTGTGCCCCGCACTAGACTGGCATCCCTGGTGGCTTATGTTTGGCCGCCCAAGCTAAAAGCCCTGCTCAATCGGAGTAAGGAAAAGAACCCGTCTGTTTAATAGACCGTATTTTGTTCGAACCGTCTGTAGATCGGCGTCAGGTGATAGTGAAAAGCAGAAAGGGTATGGGTAGTCCACACACCTATGCGTGGAAAGCAAAGGTGTCGCCCTCCGGAAAGCGAAGCGCTGCCCTCGACCGTGGTGACCGCGAATTTGAAGCCTTCGCCATGTAGGAATTCTAAAAGGTCGGGTGTGAAAAATTCGAGCTTTCCATCTGGAAAGGCAAAGATTGGCAAGGCCTGGCCTATCTCACGACGAATATTATCCTGCGACATGCGGATTTCCTGGCAGGCTCGTTCGAAGGGAATTCGGCTGAGCAGCGCGTGGGTATGAGTATGAGCCGCGATTGTAACTCCGTTGTTTGCAAGCGTTCTTAGTTCATCCCAGGTTAAGACGTCGCAGGTATCCACTTTTTCCTGGGAAGCATGATTGTTGTAGAGCATATCAACAATTTGCATCCCTTCGTCAAACGGAAGCGCTTTAACTTTTTGTCTTAAATGGATAACCGCTTGCTCTTTCTCGGCTGGATTTCGAAGGGAAAATGAACCCAAGGGGGTTGAGATTTCCGCAGCCGGGCAGGTCGCTATTGCTGCAAAAAGTTTGTCCCACCAGAATGGCCCTTTCCCGATATAGGCTGTAGGAACAAACAACACTGGCTTGATTCCATATTGATTAACAATGGGGAATATTTCTTCTTTGAAATCGCGATAGCCGTCGTCCACAGTGACTAAAACAGCATTTGGAGGAAGGGGCTGCACGCCATCAATGGCGCTCAACACGTCTTCTGCTGAAACTGGATGGTATTTTTTTGCCACCAATCGCATCTGTGCTCTAAATTGTGCCGGTTCAGCGCTAATTAATGCTGGGTCTAACCAAGGGCAATGATCATACTCGTCAACACGATGATAGATCAAGACGTATAAATACTGCTTGATGTTTTGACCTAAAAACTGAAAAAGGTTGATAACACCGCTGTGCTCAGCAATATTGAAAGCTAGCTCTTTCCAGTTATGGCTTGGCATTAAATTACCGGGTGTTGCACAAATCGCGAGACTAAAACTCTGTTGTGATTTCTTACTTGACCGACTGCTTATTCTTGATACCTGTTATCAATACAACTGTCAGGATCATTGCCATCAGGATAATTAGCCCAAGGGCAGCCACAGGTATCCAATCACGCCCCACGTTCACTGGCTGGCTGACGGGCAGTGTCGGCGCAACCGCGGCCGGGATAACCTCAGCCGTAGCCGAGGGAGAGACACTTTCAGCCTCACTCCTGGTACGTGTGTTCATGCTCGTGATCGTTTCACC
>Ga0163210_1000664_pt1 | contig 14580 bp, 15 predicted proteins | sample Kivu_220m_FD_113536 | JGI IMG/M metagenome (GOLD analysis project Ga0163210, IMG submission 113536) | Freshwater microbial communities from Lake Kivu, Western Province, Rwanda to study Microbial Dark Matter (Phase II) - Kivu_220m | ecosystem: Environmental > Aquatic > Freshwater > Lake ...
CGTCTTGCAGAGAAAACGACGGGCGTTTACGTCCTTCCGCGACATGTCAATTGACTTGGCAGCAGCCGGATATGGCGGTTTTGCCGTAGCGTCGTGTCCTGTGCTATAATAGCGCCACTTTGAAATACCTGAAATGGGCTGTACCACTCGTCATTCTGTGGAGCACCGTCACCTACTCCCTCGTCACGGCTGACCCGCCCGACCCATCGAACGCGCTTCCGACTGTCATCTCCCCGAGCAATCCGCCAACCATCGCCGCGTGGCTCCAACGGACGCGCGGCGTGCCAGGTCCGCTGGCGGTCATCATCGCGCCGCGCATCACCGCCTATGGCGAAGTCAGCCCGCACAGCTTCACCATCGAGCGCGAGGGCAGTCTGACGGTCAACAACCCGGTCGCCGACGCGGTGCTCATCGATTACGCGCGCGAGAACAACATCCGTTACCTTCCCACGATCTCGACCGGCTGGGACAATGGCAGCCGGCTCTTGCGAATCCTGAGCGATCCCAAACTGCGCGCCGACCACATCGAAGCGATCATGAACATCGCGCGCCAGCCGAATATCGACGGCATCGACCTCGATTACGAGAATCTGCCGCCCGAAGCCCGGCTGCCGTACAGCACATTCGTCACCGAGCTTGGCGCGGCTCTGCACAACAAGCGGAAAATCCTGAGCGTCACCGTGCCGCCCAAGGTGCGCGCCGACGATCCGTGCGTCTTTTGCAAGTTTGCCGATTACGCGGCGATTGGCGCGGTCGCCGACCGGTTCCGCGTGATGGGGTACGAGTATCATGGCAAAAGTGGCGGGCCGGGACCGATCGCGCCGGTGTGGTGGATGCGAGAGGTCATGTCCTACACGGTGAGCGTCGTCCCGCGCGACAAGGTCAGTCTCGGCATTCACCTGTACGGCTACGATTGGGGCGGCAAGGAAACACCCGCGTTGTGGTGGAACGAGGTGCAGGCGCTGAAGGGCCAATACGGTGGGGCGGTTCGCTATGTCGCTGCGGACGCGCGCGGCGCTGTCGGCGAAAGCGTTTACACGTATACGATTACCACGCGACCGCGCTGCCCGCGGTTTTTGCCCGAGGACGACTGTCCGCCCCCGGTGCAGGAACACCATACCATTTGGTTCGTCGACGCGCGCTACGTCGCGGAGAGCTGGACCATTGTCCAAGACCTCGGCTTGGGCGGCATCGTGCTGTGGCGTCCCGGCGGCGAAGACCCGGGGGTCTGGAATATCCTCGCCCCGAGCGCGGCTTCATCCCCGAGATTCGACAACCTGTCCGGGTTCTAGAGATTGTCTAGCAATTCACCGATTCTCCCCTTTTCTACCCCGTCATGATCGCGCGGATGTCATCCGGTATCCTGACCACGCGCCCCTGCGCGTCCACGTTCAAGTGCTTGGTCCAACCCGTGCACAGCATCTGTTTCGTCTCCGCGTTGAGCACCTCATACCCAATCGTCATGCCGCGACTGTGGACTTGTTCAAACCACGCGCGCACCGTCACCAGATCGCCATAGCGAGCGGGCGCGAGAAAGCGCGCCGATAGCTCGGTCACCGGCCACACAAAGCCGCGCGTCTCGACATCGCGATGATAGTCCTTCCCCAACTGCCAAAACCAATCGCTCCGCCCATGCTCAAACCAGACGATGTAGTTCGCGTGATACACAATCCCGCTCGCGTCGGTCTCCGCGTAACGGACTCGAAAAGTCGATTCGCTGATCTTCTTCGCCATCCTCGCCTCACAGAGCGTGGTAAGGACGTTCACATCCGCCTGAATCGGACGGGAACGCCCTTCTGCGATTTTCACTCAATCGTGATCGTCGTCAAGCCGATGGTGTCTTTCAAATCCGCCCCGTAATCCAAGCGTACTACATTCATCCGGGATTCTATCGCGCGCGCGGGCAGCGCGAGGCGATAGTCCTTCCACTCCGGCGTGAGCGTGATCTCGCCGATGTGCGCGCCGTTCAGCGAGACGCCCACGCGGTGCGGCGACTCGGCGTACGCGTGCAGCGTCATCCCGCGGTCAGCCACGCCTCCAGCCACAAAGTAGATTTCCGATTCCGCGCCGCGCGCCCAGACAAAGTCAAACTGCCCTTCCCAGTTCGCCTTGGGATACTCAAACTGCCAGCCGCGCCCGGCGTACATCTGCCCGATGTTCTCGCGCAGGTCGATGCGCAGCGCGCCGCTGGGCGCAGGAAGGCGCGGCAGTTCGTACACCATCGTCTCGCCATCGTCGGAAATCTTGCGCGCGCCAAGCACCTCGCGCAGGTACGTGTCGATTCCGCTCACCTCTGCCGGTGTCAGGTACAGCCGATGCAGGACCGCGTAGCGCAAATCGTAGAACTGCAAGACCTGATCCCGCACGCGCTGGTCTTCGGCAATGTCTTCTGGCGCCAACTCGCTTCCGTCAAAGCCCTCCAGCGCGCGCAGCGAACGCACGACAATAGGTATTCCACGCGTGCCAAAATATTCCGCCACCCCCGGCGCAATGCGGTTGGTGTACGCGCGCAGGATCCGCTTGCCGTGAACCGCCTGATACCATTCGGTCGCCGCCGCGCCGCGCCAGTGAAAGGTGGGGATCTCCAGAATCGTAAAATCCCCCGGCACGCGCGTAATGTCGTTGTAGATCTGCGGGACCGAGAGCGCTTGCACCGGATACGGCAGAACGGCGTATTCTAGTAGAATGACGAACGGCAATAACCAGAGCGCGCCACGCAACACGAAATACGTAATACGTGATGCGTATTGCGTGCTACGTAATTTGTCATCTCTTCTCTGTAACTGGCTAATGGCCACCGCCGCCAGCACCGCCAGCGCGAACGACACCATGATCCCATAGCGCATCGGAATACGGATGTGATTCAGGATCGGGATCTCGTGAAGTAAAGCGTAGGGCAGAGGAATGCCCGTACCATTTCCCAAGATATGGAGCGATGGGCCGAGACTGAGCAGTGCAAAAAGCAGCGCCGCGAAAAACCAGAAACGTGACGCGCGCCACCGCCGCAACACCGCATACGCGGCAAGCGCCAGGACCACATAGCCGACGAATGCCTGGACGTCCGGGGTGAGCGGCGCGCCATCGTCTGGCTTGAGTGACGCGTTCACGCCCACAACCTTGAGCGGCGCGTCGGCGTAAAGCGTGCTGCGTGCGTTCGGCACAAAAAAAGACACGAGATCGTAGGAGCGGTCGTCCGAGTATTTGAGCGGAAAGACGCGGATGTAATTACCGCCCTCGGCGTCGAAATCTTGCTGGAGCGCTGCCAGCATCGGCGCGGCGATCGCCGCGGCGACGAGCGCGGCAACCGTCCAGCGCGCAACCGACGCGCGCGCGGCGCGCCAATCCGAGACGAGGACGTACGCGGCGTAGACAAGCGCGAACAGCGCCAGGAACGCGGCGATCTGAAAATCGATGTACGCGTTCAAGCCAAAGAAAAGGCCGGCGAGGATCGCGTTGCGCCAGGAGCGCTCGCGGGTGGCCCGAATCAGAAACAGCACGAAGAAGGGAATGAACTGAGTATTGAACAGGTTGAAGAACGCCAAGCCGTAGCCGAGGCGCAGCGGCGCAAAAGCGAAAATCAAACCGGCAGCAAACGGAGCGAGAGACGAGGAGCGAGGGACGCGTCTCCGTTGTTCGGCGACGAATTTGAACAATAGAAACGTCTGAAACGGCGGCAGCGGACTGGGGTCGAAGTTCGAAGTTCGAAGTTCGAAGTTCGAAGTTCTTAGAACGTACTCCGCGAGCAAGAACATCCCGTACGCCGTCAGGACCGTCGCGGCAAGGTATAAGGTGTTGTATGCAGCAATCAACCCGAAGAGGTACTGCAGCAGAATCGAGACGAACGCGACCAACGACACTGCCCACATCAGCTGTGTCGCGCCGCCGAGCGGATAGTAAACGAAATCGCTGCGGAAGGGGTCGATGGGCCAATCGATCAGCGCGGTCTTGGCCCAGCCGAGCGCCCAGACGAAACTGGTCGCGTCGCCCTCCACGCCCGGAATCGCCGAGGTGAAATGGAGCGCGAGCGGCCACGTCAGCGCGAGCGCGAGGATGGCATATGCGATGATGACGACCAGATGCTTGCGCGAATTACGCATCGCGTTTCACGTTTTACGCCTGCACGTCCGCCAACCCCACCCGCGCGCAATCATTCACACGCCCTCCTGCCCCTCTGGGTCGCGAAGAGCACGAATCTTCGCGACCTCATAGACTGTCTTGACCACATAGTCCGCGCTCTCGCTACCTTCTGCCGCGCGCGGATTAGCGTTTCCATCCAGCCACACCGTTTGCATTCCCAGTGCCTTCGCCGGCACCAGATTGCGCGCGGTGTCGTCGATCATCAAACACTCGTCTGGGCGCACCGGCAGTGCTGCCGCGACCTTGGCGTATGCGGTCGGCGCCGGCTTGCTCTCGTAATGGATAAAGTTGATGTCGAAAATGTCGCCGAAATGTTTTTCGACGCCGAGCGCGCACAGAACGCGCCGCGCGTATTCTGCCGGCGCGTTCGTAAAAATCGATTTCGGCTGCGGCACCGCGGCGAGCATCGCGCCCAGGCGCCGATCCGGGCGCAAGTACTGGGTGAGGTCAACGTCATGCACGTAATCCAAGAATGCCTGCGCGTCGATGTGCCGCTCGACGTACAGCCCGCGCAGCGTCGTGCCGTAGCGCGACCAGTAATCACGCCGCACCCGGTCGACATCCGCGCGAGGAATTCCAACCTGGGCAACCATGAACTCGCTCATCCGCTGGCTGATCTCCTGCATCAGCCCGGCGGAAGTCGGATACAGCGTATCGTCAAGATCGAAGAGAATGTATTTGATCATACCTCTGCTACCGCGTCTGCCGCTTTTGTCGCGTTGGCGCGTGTCTCTTCGCGCGCGGCAAGGTAAATGCCGACCAGGATCAGCGCGCCGCCGAGCCATTTGGCTGGCTCGGGCACCTGGGCGAGAATTGGGATGGCAAGCAACGACGCCCCAATCGGCTCCGCGAGAATCGTCACGGTGATAAACGTCGCGGACAAGTATTTCAGCGCCCAGTTGTACGACGAGTGTCCGATGAGCTGCGGTCCGGCCGCGAGCAGCACGACCAAGACGTACGCCTGCAGCGCGTAACCCAGGAGCGGCGTGCCCATCGCCCACGCCATCGCCAACAGCACGACCGCCGCGGTCGAATACACCAAAGTGATGTACGGAATGAGCGACAGCCGCCCGCGCAGCCGTCGGCCGATCAGCAGATAGCCCGATACCGCCGCCGCGCCGGCAAGCGCAAGCGCATCGCCTTGCAGCGAGCCGGCGCCGGCGTGTCCCAAGTCGGTCAGACCAACCGCCGCGCCGCCAATGGCCGCGACGGCGATGCCGAGGACTGTCCCGCTCCGCAGGCGCTCGCGCAGCAACAGGAACGATGCAAGCGCGACGAACAGCGGGTTTGTACTGACGAAGACGATCGAACTCATCACCGAGGTGTAATCGAGTGATGAGATCCAGAATGCGAAATGCAGCGCGAGAAACAGACCGGATATCATCGCCAGCGCCAGGTCGCGCGGCGCGAGCCGGCGGAGTTCTTCACGCGACCGCGCCAACGCGATGGGCACGAGGACGACCGCAGCCATCGTCAGGCGCAGCGCGGCAATCGCCACCGCCGGCATGCCGGCCTGCCGCGCGAATGTGATCAGGAACGCGGAGGAAGCTACCACGAGGATGCCGGCCGCGAGGACGAGGTAGGGACGCATCTGGGATTTTCGTTTTACGATCTCTGATTGATGATTTCTGCAAGCAGCGACAAATCGATGTTTCCGCCGCTCAGCACCGCCACGACGCGTTTGCCTTCCAACTTCACTTTGCGCGCCAGCAGCGCGGCGACCCCCACCGCGCCCGAACCCTCGACGACCAATTGGTGCGTTTCCGCGAGCGCGTGGACCGCGGCGCGCGTTTCGTCTTCCTCCACGAGTACAACATCGTCGATGAGTTTTTTCTGCGCGATCTCAAACACCACCTTACCGATGCCGCCGGCAAGTCCATCGCAGATCGTCGGCGCGGCGGGGTACTCCTCGTAGCATTTGCCATCGCGCAGCGAATCGCGCAACGCCGGCGATGCGGCGGGTTGGACCGCGATGATTTTCGCCGAGGGCGCGAGCGCTTTCACCGCCACCGCGATGCCGGCGATCATTCCGCCACCGCCGACGGGAACGAGAATCGCATCCACATCGGGCAGGTCCTCAAGGATCTCTAATCCAATCATCCCCTGCCCCGCGACGGTACGCGGATCGTCGTAGGCGTGGATGAACGTCGCGCCGGTCTCGCGCTGGTAGGCCTCCGCCGCATGGTGCGCATCGGCGTACGAGTCACCCGTTGCGCGGACCTTAACTGGGAACTGGCGCAGTTTCTCGAGCTTGGCGCGCGGCGCGGTGCGCGGCACAAAGATCGTCGCCGGGGAGATGTTCAGCGCGAGCGCCGAGTAGCCGACGCCGAGCGCGTGGTTGCCGGCGCTCGCGGTGACGATCCCGCGGGCGCGTTCTGCCGGCGTCATCAGCGCCATCCGATTGAGCGCGCCGCGTGGTTTGAACGAGCCGGTGATCTGCCAGTTTTCCAATTTGAGGAAAACCGACGCGCCGATGCGCTCGCTCAAGAGAAACGAACCGCGCAGCGGCGTGCGAAAGATATAGGGGCGGATGGTCCGCTGCGCTTGCAGAATTTCCTGGACAGTAATCATCTGAAGATCACCTCAGTCATTGCGGCGCAATTTTATACGATGTTTGAGCAAAAAGCAAAGATTAGCATTTCACTCGCGTCTGTGTTACAATATCTACGATGGCCATTCACATCCTCTCCGACGACCTTGCCGCGAAAATCGCGGCGGGTGAAGTGATCGAGCGTCCGGCATCCGTAGTGAAAGAGCTGATCGAAAACTCGATCGACGCGGGCGCGCGCGAAATCAAGGTCGAGGTTCGCGGCGGCGGGCAGCGCCTCATCCGCGTCGCGGACGACGGCAGCGGCATTCCCGCCAGCGAAGTCGAGACCGCGTTCGCGCGGCACGCGACGAGCAAACTCAACTCGGTCGACGATCTGTTCGCCATTCGCACTCTCGGCTTTCGCGGCGAAGCGTTGCCGTCGATTGCCGCGGTCTCCAAAGTCACGCTGATTACGCGCGCGCGCGGCGAAGAATCGGGCACGCAGATTCGCCTCGACGGCAGCCAGGTCCTCGAACATCGCGCGCAGGGCGCGCCGCAAGGCACGCTCATCACCGTCGAGGATCTATTCCGCCATGTGCCGGCGCGGCTCAAGTTCCTAAAGACGCCGGCCACGGAAGCCGGGCGCATCGCCGATCTCATGAATGCGTATGCGCTGGCGTTTCCGCACTTGCGCTTTTCGCTCGTGAATGACGACCGCCTTGCGTTCCAATCGCCCGGCACCGGCAGCATGTTCGACGCGTTGGTGAAGGTGTTTGGAATCGAGATCGCACACCAGATGATCGAAGTCAGAAATTGGAAGTTGGAGGTTGGAAGTGAGAAATTGGAAGTTGGACCTGAGGCGATGGAAAATGCGCCGACGGAGAAAATCCACTTTCCAATCTCCAATCTCCAATCTCCAACTTCTAGTCTCCAAGCTCCAACTTCTAGTCTCCAAGCTCCGACTTCCACCATCCGCGTCTCCGGTTTCATGTCTCCGCCCAGTGTCAACCGCGCGACGCGCAAGTACATGCTCTTTTTCGTCAACCACCGTTGGATACAAGACCGGACGATTCAGCACGCGGTGATCGAAGCGTACCACACGGCGCTGATGGTCGGACGCGCGCCGATTGTCGCGCTCGACATCCTCGTGCCGCCCGACGCCGTCGACGTGAACGTGCATCCCACAAAGAGCGAAGTGCGGTTCCGCGACCCGAGCGCGGTGTTCAACGCGGTTCAGCGCACCGTCCGCGCCGCGCTGACCGGCAATGCACCTATCCCATCCATCGGCATCACGCAACCGCCGGCGCCGTCCGATTGGCGACCATTTCCACCCAGCCCCACTCAAACGCAGGCGGCAATAAATCTGTATCGTCCGCTGCCCGCGCCAGGCGGCGCACCGGCCACTTTCAACCTCCAGCCCCCAATCTCCAACGTTCAGATTCCAATGTTACGCGTCCTCGGCCAGATCGCGTCGACGTACATCATCGCCGAAGGACCCGACGGGCTGTACCTCATCGACCAGCACGCCGCGCACGAGCGCGTGCTGTACGAGCAACTCGTCGCGGAACGCGCCGGCGCGACGGTCGCGGTGCAGGAACTGCTCGACCCCGCGCCGCTGCAACTGACGCCGCCGCAATTCGTCGCGCTGGAGGCGAACCGCGATGCGCTCGCGTCGGTGGGCTTTAAGGTCGATCCATTTGGCAGCCAGACCGTCTTGCTGCGCGCAGTCCCCGCGCTGCTAAAAGCAAGCGACCCGCGCGCCGCGCTCGTCGCCATTATCGACGAGATGGAGCAGGGCGAAGAGCCGCTGGAAAAGACCGCCGACGCGCGGCTCATCACGAGCGTATGCAAGAGCATCGCGGTGAAAGGCGGCCAGGTCTTGTCGCTGGAGGAGATGCGCGAGCTGGTGCGGCGGCTGGAGCAGACGACCGCGCCGCGGACGTGCCCGCACGGCCGGCCGACGATGATCCAACTGAACCTCGGACAACTGGAACGCGAGTTTGGAAGAAAGTGATCTTGGATTTTCGATTTTCGATTTATGATTTATGATTCGCAGCGCAAAAGGATTACCCAGATCGAAAATCGCAAATCATAAATCGTAAATCCTTGGGAGGCGCGATGGAGTACCGCAGACGACCCAGTTTGATTGGCCCACTGATTCTGATCACAATGGGCGTCTTATTCCTGCTGGCCAATCTCGGAATGCTGCCGCTCACGTTTTGGGAGATCGCGGCGCGCTTTTGGCCGCTCATCCTGATCCTGATCGGCTTGGAGATCGTCTTCGGGCGGCGGTCGCTGATCGGCGCGCTCCTCGTTGTGGTGCTGTGGCTCGCGCTGATGGGCGGCGTGCTATGGCTTGCCTTCGCCGGCGGCAGTGTCTTGCCGGCAGGCGCAACCGTGACCGACCAACTCTCGCAGCCACTCGGCGACATCAAGAGCGCGTCGATCGATCTGAACAGCGGCATTGCCACGACGAACGTGACCACGCTCGGGTCTGATACCACCGATTTGATGAAAGGCACATTCGCGCACACCGCCGGAGTCCGAATCGTCCAGACGTACAGCTCCGTCGCGGGCGAGGGACGGCTTGGACTGCGAAGCGAGGGAGCGGATTTCGCAATGCTCGACTTGAGAACCAGCCGCTGGGACATCGGCTTGAATCCGACAGTGCCGCTCACGTTGAATGTAAACGGGGGCCTGGGGAGCATGAATCTCGATCTCTCGGGGCTGAACGTCGCGGTCCTGAACGTGGATGCGGGCGTTGGCACGCTCGCCGTGACCACGCCGAAGAGCGGCGTCACGACGATGCGCGTCAACGGCGGGGTCGGCAGCGCCGCGATCACGATACCGAATGGCGTAGCCGCGCGCATTCGCGTCAACAGCGGACTCGGCGGAGTCCGCGTGAACGAATCGCGCTTTTCCAGGTCTGGGGATGGGTATCAGAGCAGCGATTACGCGAGTGCGACGAACAAAATCGATATTGCCGTAGATGGCGGCTTGGGCAGCATCGACATTCGATGAGAATCCAATTCGGCGACTCTGGTAGAGCACTGGCCAGACCAAAGGCCGCGCCGGGCGTTCGACCAACATACCCCTTCACGTGAAGGGGTGTTCGTTTTCTTCCCTGGATTGCGCCCTACGGCAGCGATGGCGGAGTGACCGATGCAGCCGTTGTGGGGGCCGGAGCGCTTGCCGCCGCAGAAGTAGTACTGGCGGGCGCAGAACCACCCCCGCGGAAATTACTGATCTCCTTCAACAAACTGAACCAGAAAGGCGCGCCAAGCGAAATGGCCAGTCCGGTGATCAGCAAGCCCAGCACTTTTTTGAACCACCCGATAGGATCGTTAGGCAGGGTGCCCCACCCGAACGGCAAGCCGCTCTTCGACACCAAATCCACGGACTGCTGCAACGATGAGCCTGAGCCGGGCGGAGTGCCTTGGGTTCCCTGAACGGATGCGTTCGAAGGCGCGGCTTGAGCCGCGCCGGTAATCGCCGCGCGCAGCGCCGGTTCTTTGTAGAGCACGTCGGCAATCGCGAGCGTGTCAGCGCCCAAGACGGAGGTCAGCACAAGGGCGACGAAAAAGCTGACCCACTGCATCCGGCGTCTATACGCAGCAGAGAGTAGATCCATCGACTCATTGAACCACTCTTCCGCGCCGGCGCGCGCCTGTCTGATATCCCCGTTCGCCCGGTCAAGGATTTTCAAAACCGCCGCCGTGGCTTGGTTGGTCGGCAAATTGTCGGCGACCCCGGCGCGCACGTGGTCGAAGACGTTCGGACTCTGGCCTTCGGGAACAAAGGCATCAAACAGCGCGAGTGCAAATGTGTTCGGTGGAATGTAGGCTGGCTTTTCCCCCTTGCTGGCGATCGTCGTAATCACTGGGTTCTGCAGGACCTTGTTGGCAAGGTTGGGATCGCCCAGCATGTGCCGGATTTGGGCCTCCAAGTCATTGGCGCGCCACATCATCATTGCTGCAATAAGCTCGTTGATGTGCGACGTAATCACGCTGAAGAGAAAGTAGAAGAAAAACAATCCGACGGCAATGTCAACAATGGTTGAACCGAACATGGCTCCTCCTTTGGATCGCTCAGTTTACCAAGATTATAACAAGCGACGCGCGCACTGTCAATGCCTCAAGTCGGCGCATCAGGGCGCTGTCAGAGCCAATTGATTCCCCCTCCCCCAACGTGCTCTGAAATCGCCTACGCCGCGGCACGACGGGGAACAGCCACCTTGAACCACGCGCGCTTGATCCACAACGCTACATACACCAGACTGATCAAGACAGGCACTTCGATCAGCGGACCAATCACGGTGGCCAGTGCCTCTTGGGATGCGATCGTGAACGTGCCGACCGCGACGGCAATCGCCAATTCAAAGTTATTGCTCGCTGCGGTGAACGACTGCGTCGCCGCGAGTTCATACGGGAATCTACGCCATAGCGACAAGCCGAAGGACACGAAGAACATGACGATAAAGTAGACCAGCAGCGGGATCGCTACGCGCAGCACGTCGAGTGGCGCGGCGAGAATCTTGTCGCCCTGCATCGAGAACATGACGACAATGGTAAAGAGCAAGCCGACCATCGCGGTCGGTCCCAGGCGCGGCATCAACCGGGTCTCGTACCACTCTTTGCCGCGCGTGCGGAGAAAGTAAAACCGGGTGACGATGCCGGCCGCCAGCGGAATGCCGAGGAAAATCAGCACGCTCTTGGCAATATCCCACATCGAGATGTTGACAACCGTGCCCGGAATACCAAACCAGCCCGGCACGACGGCAAGGAACAAGTATGCGAGCGGAGAGTACATCACGATCTGGAAGATGCTATTGAGCGCGACGAGGACCGCACAGTATTCGCCATCGCCGCCGGCGAGCATGTTCCAGATCAGCACCATCGCGATACAGCGCGCCAGTCCGGTGATGATCAACCCGGTGCGAAAGTGCGGCAGGTCGGGCAGAAACGTCCAGGCGAGGACGAACATCACAATCGGACCGATCAGCCAATTGAGGATGAGCGATACCCCGAACTGTTCCCACGCCTGTGCGACCTTGCCGAGTTCCTCGTACTTGACTTTCGCCAGCACCGGGTACATCATCCACAGCAAGCCAATCGCAATCGGGAATGACACCGTGCCGATGGACAGCGCGTTGAACATGTCCTTGATGCCAGGCCAGACCGCGCCGAGGACCACGCCGAGCGCCATGGCGAGGAATATCCACAACGGCAGAAAACGATCGAGCAGCGAAAGCTGTTGAAATATACCTGCTTTCGGTCGGGCAACTGCGGTTGCTCGAGACATTTTTTCGTTCCTCCTGGGAATAGGATGTGACGGGACTTACTATGCTGCCGCAAGCGCGTTGGTGATCCACGTTGTCATTTCCGCTTCGCTTGGAATGCGTCCGCCGCACATCAGCTTCTCGTTGATGACGAGGCCCGGCGTGGAGAGCAAGCCGTACTTCTGCCACGCGGCGCGATCGGTGATCTTGTCAACCGTCGCGTCGATACTGAGCGTGGCGACAACCCTCTTTGCAATCTCCTGGACCCTCTCGCAGTTCGCGCAGCCAGGACCGAGCACTTTGATCGAAAGCATCGTCCCTCCTTGATCTAGACCTTGGATGTTAGAGATTGGGAACTGGATTCACGATTCGACGGTGATTTCAGGTTCGACGGTGACCTGACTCTTGACCGAATTGGCGACGAGCGAGTATTTCTGCGCCGATTGCAGCGCACGGCGCACGCGCGTTTCGTCGCAGTCCTTGACACGAATCTTTGGGCACAGCACGATTTTCGTGAATAGTTCCGTGCGGTCGAGTTCGATGGTCTTTGTTCCTTCGGCGCGGCACTCGTACGAGACGAGCGAAATCTTAAAGCGCTCGCATGCCCACAGGAACATCATCATAACGCACGTATTCGCCGCCGCGACGAAGGCATCTTCAGGCGTCATCACGCCCGCGTGTCCGTGCGCGTCGGGCGGCGCGGAAAAGTCCATCTCTGCTCCGTTGCCGCAGACGAGGTAGCCCCGGTGATCGCCCTTCCAAGTGACCGTTGTGTGATACGTGGCTGTCGGCATCAGGGCCTCGCACAATACGCGGCGTACTCGCGCCGGATCGCGTCGCGATATGCTGATTCGAATTCGGCGGGAATGGCGTTGTAGACTTGGACCGCGCTGAAAAGTTCGTCGAAAGTTTTATTCGCTTGGCGCGATTGCTCGAAAATCAACGGCAGCGCGACGACCTCGACCTCCTTGCCCGCAATCTTCAACCGCGTTACAGGAACGCCAGAGCCGCAGCGACACGTCGCGGTAACCGCCTCGCTTTCAGCCGCGGGGTGTTCAGCCGTTGGCGCGCAGCCAACGCCCAAGATCTCATCCACCTGTCGCGCAATCTCTTGCGCCAGCGCGTTCGCCGCAGGTTCTTGGGCCATATCCATCTGCCGTCTCGAACGTGACGCCGTTAGCCCGCGCGCGCGTAGCAAGTCAGGGATAACGATGCTCGCCGTCGGTCTAGCGCTGTACTTCTCGGTCGCGCGCGCCGCACAACGTTTGTCGCAGCCGTCTATCGTGATCGTTGGATAGAACCGCGCAAACGCGCGCTCTTTGTCGTTGCCCGCGAGAAACAGGGGGAGACAAATCGTCGCGGTATCGTCCGGACGCAATTGCTCCAACACGCGCAGCGTTGCCACGCGCGACAGCGTCCCCTCGGCCAGTTCTTCGCCGCTGCAACTGATCAGCCCAACTTTCTTTTTCGACAAGATTGGCATCAGGTAACCTCAACGATGAGCCAATTTCACAATCTCCCAATGAAGCAACGCTTGATTCGACGTATTGACCGATTGGGCCATTGGCTCATTGGTACATTGGCTCATTTCCTCAGCTCGTCCACCTTCGCCGCGATCTCTTCCGCAAGAATCCGCGCCATCTCGCGTCCATTCTCGCCCAAGTCGCTCACCGAGCGCACTTTCAATTCCTTGTGGGCGCGAAACACATCGAACACGCGGAACTCGGCGGCGGGGTTTCCGCCGGCGGCCTGGACGTTCGCTCTCGCGCACGCGGGTGGGCAGCCGTCGATCGTGATCGTCGGATTCTCGCGCACTTCGGCTTGGGCATCTGGATCGCCCATCGTCAAGAGGGAAAGACAAACCGTGCCCGTCGTGCCGGACCTCAAGTTTTCAATAACCTGATACATCGCCTCGCGTCCGACGCTTCCGTACGCTTTGCCGATACCGCTGCAAGGAACAATGATCACGCGTTTCGAGTCACTCGTCGAGGTGCCAGTCGTCATTTCTGTCGCTCCAATTCCGCGCGCGCTTGCATCTTCGGCAGATACGCCTCGGCGCCGAGCAGCGCGTCGAAATCCGTCAGGTGGCTCGGCTCGATTTCCGCGAGCCAGCCCGCGCCGTACGGATCGCTGTTGACCAGCTCGGGGTGCGCGGCCAGCGCCCCGTTCACCGCTACGACCTTGCCCGCGAGGGGCACCGGAATCACCAGATCCACTTTGATCGTCTCAATCGCGGCGAGTTCGTCATCTGCAACTAAAGCATCGCCCACCGCTTTCAAATTGACGAATGCCACATCGCCCGATTTCTGCTGGAGATAGTCGGTTAGACCGATGCGAATGCGGTCCCCCTCGCGCTTGGCCCAGACATCTGCGTCGCTGTAACGTCGGTCGCGCGCGACGCGGAAAACGAATTTGTCCACGGCTGCTTCAAGATAGTCCATGGTGATCCTTCTCAGTGCAAAAGCGGAATGCTTTCCTCATCCCGCTTTCATCACGATGAATCCACGTATACGGCCGTGGGTACTGCTTCGCGGACCCACGCGGCGAACAGCCGGCTTTGAATTCAGTCATGCCCGCGACGATTTGCGACCTCGCCGCGGCCCACTTGCTTCACATTTCGGGCATGGGCATGCAG